>CZKY01000140.1_pt1 | contig 20043 bp, 19 predicted proteins | sample 2454881 | NCBI WGS metagenome assembly CZKY01 (sample SAMEA3539301, study PRJEB10725) | soil metagenome | biome: tundra; feature: field; material: soil | place: USA | collected 2010-05 | depth 0.15 m | reverse complement strand
CGCAGCTCAAAAGCCGCAGAAAGCCTGACCGTGTGATGGCGACTCCAATCAACGCCGCGTAGCGCCGGCATCTTGCCGGCTGTTCTGAGGCCGTCTCGCCCTCAGCTCGGCGGACGAGCACGCCGGGTTCCCCATCCCTGCGCGTCCTTTGCGCAAGGGTGGGAGCCAGACCGATCGCACAATGGGCTTTGCCTTTCACGGGGGCTGGCCCATCCTTTCCAAATAAAATCTCAAATCCAGCGGCTGCCCCGTCCTTGTCCCTGCGTTCTTTGCAGGGACAGGGCGGGGAACTTGACTTGGCATCCTCAACTCATGGAGATCAAAATCCCCGCCCTGTCGCAAAAGACGCGACAAGAGCGGGGCACCCTCGAGGATTAAAATGAGGAAAGGCTGGGGCGGGTGGCCGAGTCTTTACCCGCCTGCACAACCAGCGCAGGGGGTGCCCCATTCTTGCGCGTTCTTTGCGCAAGAGTGGGAGCCAGACTGATCGCACAATGGGCTTTTGCCTTTCACGCCGCGAGTGCCCCAAATGAGCGTGCGTAAGATAAAGATCCGACCTCCGTTCGCGTAAAGCGGAGCCTCACAATGCCAGCAGTCGAAAGCCTGACCGTGAGATGGCGACTCCAATCAACGCCGCGTAGCGCCGGCATCTTGCCGGCTGTTCTGAGGGCGTCTCGCCCTCAGCTCGGCGGACGAGCACGCCGGGGGTGCCCCATTTCTAACGTCGCGCTTTTTGCGACGTTAGGGTGGGCGACGTCAGCGTGGGCTCCCGTAAACACTTTCAGGTGCAAGGCGCCTTCAGAGTTTGCGTCAGAACTAGTTCTTGTTCCGGTCTGAGTCACACGAATCGTTCAATTCTGCGGACGAAGTCCGTGAGAGTCCAGCCCCGGAGGGGCGAACTAACCTAGCCCAGCGCTTCAGCGCTGGGAAAGTGGAAGAAATGATTCAAGTCCCGGAGGGACGACCGAGTTCTCGCGCACACTCTTTCACCGGGTGATTGAGTGTCAATGTTCAAGACAACCCGCGCTATACTTCCCCGTTAAAGTGGCCCACCCGCCTCCTCTTGTTTTCCCTTGAGCTCAATCTTTCCAACCGCTTATGTCCGCGATTGGTGCAGTCCCCAGCCCGGCTGCGAGGTCCTCAGGATCGCCCCGTCGTAACCGACAGCATAGGCGATCATGCGGTGCAGCAATTCGACAGCACTACAATAAAGGGCCCATCCAGAGTCCTCGGTCAGCCTCTTCCCGTGAGCCTTCGGATGACGGAGCTTTTTCCATGCATCCACCAACTCTCTGTTCGTTCCCGTTTTCTTTACCCACGCGTACATCAGGTCCGCGGCTCCGATATCCGCCAATCGCGAAAGCGCACCCTTGGCACGATCCTTAAGCGCGACGTCGCCTTGCCACGAATCAAGGTGTTCCAATAACGGCTGAATCGAGGGACGGGAAATTAATGACGAGACTTCATCTTGGAGAAGTAACCCTGCAATCGACTCAATGCCCACCGCCAAGGTTAGACAAGCCGTCTGGAAAGAACCCTGCGCGCCACGACGAACGCCGTCTAGCTCATCGAGCAGCGGATTCGGCTCGATCTGTTGCTTCTCTATATAAACAAACAAGAGCTGAACGAGCCGCCAGAAGTCACGGGTGCCCTGCAGGTCTGTAAAGGGAACAGGAGAAGGCATCAGCGACGAATAGCGGCGGGTGGGCCACTTCAATGCGGCAAACATAACCCTGCCGTTTCCAAACGCTGACACCAAATAACCGGGGGTGCGCCACTTCTCGCGCCTTTCGAGAAGTGGCCGTCGGACAGCCGACATCGCTACTGCTGGTGATACCACTATGCGACGCCGCCGTCTCCAAAGGCACTCGTCATACTTTTTTCAGCCAATAACACTTGACAACCCACCGTATAATAGAAATAGAAGAAAACGACAGAAAATACGCGCGGCTCTCTCCAGTTATAACTCCCGCGCCAGGCGTGACCGACCCGGCAGATAAGGATGTAACAGCCATAACCGGCCCACAATCAAGACTTTACCTATAACTATCTTCCTTTCAAGACTTTGCCGCACAGCGGACGCTAAGACGATGATTCTAATATACCGGACAACAGGGGGGTACCCCTTACTAACCATGGCCAGCGAGCAGATCGCAGCCAATAAACGCAGCCAATAAATAGGAGCAACTATGTCATCCCTCGCAGCACCACGTTGCCGGCACATCAAGGTCAACGGAACCCAATGCGGTTCGCCCGCTCTCCGCCACAAGAATTTCTGTTTCTACCATCAACAGGATCGTCCCCTGAAGGTCGAATGTTACTCCGAAGGGCCTTACGCAACCGGCGAAATCGCCTTGCCCCTTTTTGAAGATGCGCACTCCGTTCAGACCGTCATTCGCCAGGTCGTGCAGATGGTCCTGCAAAAAAGACTCGAACGGAAAACCGCCAGCCTCCTGCTCTACGCGCTCCAGATCGCCTCTTCAAATCTCAAGCGTATGGAACTGGAAAAGCCGCAACCAGAGCAAGTAGTCATAGATCTCGAAAAAATGGATCTCGAAACGGAATCGAAAACTCCCATGGCTGCCCGTGACGACGGCCAGACCGACTGCGAGAGTTCGGACAAAAGTTCGGCAAGCGCGCAACCCGCAAACCATGATCCCGCAAACCATGATCGGGAAGCTAGCCCCGTCAACGCCTCACCCCAAACCAACGAAGACAGCAAGCGCAGCGGCGAAGACCTTCCCCCCGGAACCATCCAAGCCTGTTATCAGCCCGCACCACAAATGCGGAATCGTCCTCGCCAAAACCGCCAGCGAAAGCAACAATATGTAAACTGAACCCGCACAAACCAGTCGAAAGCGAGAAGAGGCGAGCGGAAAGGGCCATAGGCACAACTTGTCACTCGCGGAAGCACTGGAGCGCAGTTTTTTTCACAATCTCTTTAGCCACTGATGCCGAGGAAATGGCTTTTCGCCGACCCGCCGTCGTAGCAAATTGAGACACGGCGATGCAGTCTTCGCAAGAAAGGTTGCAAATAACACGGACCCGAAGTAATATGAGCTTTGGACGCGGCATTTCGCGTCCATCCCAACAAAACCAAATCTTCCAGGTAGAAACGCAGCCCTAGCTTTAAATGAAAATCTGAAGGGGTGCCCAAGCCCCGGTGCAATTCGGAGAGAATGCATGTCGTGGTACGCGTACTGCCTCACGGAACACCAGACCCTAGCTAACGGTGTTCGCGCCCGCCGTCCCTTCCTTCTAGATGGAATTCAGGGTGTGAACTCCGCTCCCGTCATGAGCTACCCCAGTGGAGAATTCGCGGTGATCGTCAGTGAATATGACCGCGCAATCTCAAAACTCGATGAGAAGTCCGTTTTGGAGCATGCCCGCGTGGTAAGCCAGAGCTTCCGGACCGCCACCGTTTTACCCTTCCGCTTCGGGACGATTTTCGACACCGAAGATGCCATCCGCCAGGCGGTTCGATCCAACCGCCGCACTTTTTGCGAGAGCGTGGAGCGGCTTCGCGGCAAGTCCGAAATGCGCATCAAGCTGATGGTTCGCGACGGATCTCTCCGCGGTTCCGTGGAAGAGATTGTCCTGCCCGATACCGTCGGTCGCGAATACCTTATCAAGCTGCGCGAGAAGGCGTCCCGTGAGCGCGAACGCCAGACCAAAGCCCGTGCCCTCTCCGTCCAGGTGCACAAGCTCTTCAACCCGATCGAGGAAGAGGTCAGTTGCAAGAGGGTCGACTCCGACGGAATGCTGCTCGATATCGCTCACCTCATCGACACCAAATCGATCGAAAAATATCAGAACCGTTACAGCACGGCCGCCAAGCAACTCAAGAATTGCCAGATGGTCGTGACCGGTCCCTGGCCGCCCTACCATTTCCTGCCCGGGAAGGTGCGCACCGTCGCCGGCGACAGCTAGAAACCTGTGCCGGTCTGTCCCAAGCCCCCTTTCGAGGGGGTTTTGCTTTTGTGTGGGGACGGGGCTTTGCGCCGTCCAAGCGAGCCGTAGCCCCCGCTTCCACACTAGCTCCATCGCCATCGACCTGCCCTGAACTTCTGCCCTGTATTTCTGCCAATGTGCAGCTTTATTCACCCAGCCACCCATTGTCCGATGACCCGCCACCCGATCTACCCCTAAGTGATTTACCCTAAGATCTTGATTTTGAACAGGTTCTTAAGATGGGCCCTCGCCCTCAACCCCAGTTATCAATTTGGTTCCGCAAATGCTTATTTCCATGGCACTGAAGAGGTCGTACCCTTTGGAACAAACTTCACTCTCGATGTTCTCGACACCTCACTCTGTCCGTTCCTGTCCCCAGAGCGGCGTCAAAATGATTCTCCTCTGATTCCCGCCACCTAGCCTCTTTGAAAAGGGTGGCCCCGAAAGGGGCCGCTTTTTTTGTTTCTCCCGGTCCTGTACACTCGCGGTTTCCAATGAAATCTGAAAGAACCGTTTGCCTCCGCATTCTTCTGTTACTGGTTGCCCTCCTTGGGCAAAAACCGCTGAACGCCCAAAAACCTCTCAACGCACCCAACGATCTCCTTCTCGCCACCATGGAAAAGGAGCTGCATCGCGGCCAGACCGAGCTCGCCAAGCAGGATCCCGCCCCCTACTTCGCCAGCTACAACGTGACCGACGGCGAATCGCTGGTCATCCCCAGCGCCCAGGGTGGCATCCTCACCTCAGCTCGCACCCGCCACCGTGCCGCCGACGTCAGCATGCGCATCGGCGCCCCCGCTCTCGATAACACCCACGACCAGGAACGCTTCTCCGGCATTACTTCCGGCCAGCTTCCGCAGCGGGACGACCCCGACGCCATCGCCCGCGTCCTCTGGAGGCTGACCTACGAGCAGTATCGCAAGGCGAGCCAAGCCTATACCAACGTGAAGACCAAGACCGCCGTCCGCGCCAAGGACGAGGACGACTCGCCCGACTTCTCCCAGGAGAAGCCCTCGACTTACATCGAGCAGACTTCGTCGGCGGCGATTCCCGAGCAAAAGGCATGGGAAGAACTCGCCCGCCGCTATTCTGCCAACTTCCGCAGTTATCCTCAGGTCGAAGAGTCCCTGGTTTTTCTTTCTGCCACGGAGAGCCGCAGTTACCTGGTCTCGACTGAAGGCACGAAAGTCGTCACCGCCGACGCCATCTTCCGCATCATGATCCAGGCGGAAACCCGCGCCGACGACGGCATGCAGTTGATGCGCGTCGAAACCTTCCAGTTTTCCGACCCGGCAAAATTTCCCTCCGAAGCGGCGGTGGCAGCGAGCGTGCAAAAAATGGCCAACGACTTAAGCGCGTTGCGCGCGGCTCCGCTCGCCGAACCCTACAATGGTCCCGCGTTGCTCTCCGGCCGTGCCGCCGCCGTTTTCTTTCATGAAGTGCTTGGCCATCGCGTCGAAGGACAGCGCCAGCGCGGCCGCGACGGAGGCCAGACCTTCACCAAGAAGGTCAACGAAAAAATCGTGCCCGAGTTCCTTAGCGTCACCGACGATCCCACCCTGCACGCCATCGCCGGTACAGAACTGTCTGGCTTTTATCGCTACGACGACGAGGGGATGCCCGCCTCGCGCGTCGAGGTGGTCAAGGACGGCATCCTGAAGAATTTTCTGATGGGACGATTGCCGGTGAAGAACTTCAGCAACTCGAACGGGCACGGCCGCGCCCAGTCCGGACTGATGCCCGTCGGCCGCCAAGGCAATCTGATCGTTACTTCTTCGAAAACAATTCCCGACGCTCAACTCCGCTCCCGCTTCATCGAAGAAATCAAAAAGCAGGGAAAGCCTTACGGCCTCTACTTCGAAGACATCCAGGGCGGATTCACTCTGACCTCGCGCGATCTGCCGCAAGCCTTCCAGGTGTTGCCCGTCATGGTCTGGCGCGTCTATGGGGATGGGCGTCCCGACGAACTCGTCCGCGCGGTCGAGGACCGCTCGGAGCCCGTCTGGTTCAGCGTCGCCAGCCCCGCGCTTCTGTTCGACGAGCTGCAGGTCAAGCGGTCGCAGGCCGCCAAGCAGAAACTTCCCGAGTCCCCCGCGCCCGCGCTCGGGGCGACCGCGAACAGGCCGTGAACCAAACCGTGAACGCAGCGTAAACGAAACGTGAATGGAGAATGAGAATGCTCAACGTGAAAACCCTGACTCCGATCTGCACCCTCCTGCTCTCCGCCAGCTTCGCCGCGTGGTCACAGAGTCCGCCGCCCAAGCCGCAGGCCGCTCCGCCCGCACCCACCTTTTCCAAAGCACTGCGCGATCAGTTGCAAGCCGTGCGCGACGCCGCTCTCACCAGCGACTATGCCTGGCATCAGCTCGAGCACCTGACCGAGAACATCGGTCCTCGCCCCGCCGGATCGCCGCAAGCTCAGGCCGCCGCCGAATACGTGGCCGCGGAGATGCGCAAACTCGGCCTCGATGTTCACCTGGAGCCAGCGCTTGTCTCCCACTGGATTCGCGGCGAGGAAAAAGCCCAACTCGTCGAATATCCCGGCCAGGCGCCGCAAACAACTCAGCGCATCGTTCTCGCCACCATCAGCGGCAGCTCTGCGACTCCCGCCGAAGGCATCACCGCGGACGTCGTCGTCGTCCACAACTTCGACGAACTCACCGCGCTCGGCCGCGAAAAAGTTGCCGGCAAGATTGTCCTCTACAACGTTCCTTACGACGAGCGCAAAGCCCTCGCGGGCATGGCATTCGAAGCTTACGGCGAGGCGGTTGTCTATCGCGGACGCGGCGCCAAAGCTGCCGCTGAACTTGGCGCCGTGGCCTCGCTCATCCGTTCCGTAGGAGGAGCCGACTATCGCCTGCCGCACACCGGTTACAGCGTTCCCGCCGGAATTCCAGCCGCCGCGCTCGCCGCGGAAGATGCCGACCTGGTCGAGCACCTCGCCGCCCAGGGCCGCGTCCGCATGCACCTCACGCTCACTCCGCAAAGCCTGCCCGACGTCACCGGCTACAACGTCGTCGCCGACCTGAAGGGCAGCGAGCATCCCGAGCAGATCGTCGTCGTTTCCGGTCACCTCGATTCCTGGGACCTCGGTCGCGGCGCCATCGACGACGGCGCAGGTGTCGTCATCTCCATGGCCACCGCCGAACTTCTCCAGCGTCTGCACATCCGCCCGCGCCGGACACTGCGCGTCATTGCCTGGATGGACGAGGAAAATGGAGGCGGCGGACACCAGGCCTACGCCAAAACTCACGCTGCGGAATTTGCCAACCACATCGCCGCCATCGAGCGCGACGCCGGTGCCGGCCACCCACTGGGCTTCTATGTGAAGATGCCGCCCGCTGCCATCGCTGCATTGCATCCGCTGCTCGACATCCTGCGCCCCGTCGGCGCGACTGTTTTTCGCTCTACTGAACACAGTCCCGGCTCCGACATCGATCCACTGGTGGAAGCCGGCGTCCCCGGCATCGGCATCATCCAGGACGGCCGCAAATATTTCGACTATCACCACACCGCCGCCGACACGCTCGACAAAGTCGATCCACGGGATCTGCGCGAAAACGCCGCCGCCATGGCCGTCATGGGATACGCGCTCGCCAGCATGCCCGAGCCCCTGCCGCGATAGGGATTGAAGTCAGAAGTCAGAAGTCAGATTGCAGAAATCTGACTTCTGCCACTGCTTGTGGGTCAGTCGCCGAGTAGCCGACTCTACGGGAGTTTGCACCCGGACTAGACAGATTGAGAGTATTCAGACGGGGAGACCTAGCGAAAGGTAGCGAGCGGCCAGTTCTGGCGGTACTGGATTGTAGAAGAATCCGGAAGCCCACTCGAATCCAGTAATACGAAACATCTGGGGCAGGATTTCTATATGCCAGTGGAAGTCCTCCTCGATTGTGTTCCAGTAGTCCCCCCTTCGACGCAGGAAGGGCCGGTCGTGGAGTGACAGGTTGTAGGCTGGCCCACCTATGTTTTGATCCAACTTCTGCAGTAGATCACGCAGGATCCGAGCCAAGTTGTCAATTTGGGTTGCACCGATTCGGCTGAACGCGCTGCTATGAAACTTCGGGAACACGGCCATCTCAAAGGGAAAGCGCGACGCAAACGGAGCAAACGCGACAAAATCTGCATTCTCGGTGATCAGTCGCTTTCGTCCCTTCAACTCTTGTTGGAGCACGTCGCAGTATATGCAGCGCTCCTTCAGGGCAAAGTAGTCACGAGCGATCATGAGTTTCGTCTTAACTGCACGCGGCGTTACCGGGAGGGCTACCAGCTGCGAGATCGAATGACTAATGGTGTGCGCACCGGCTGCCTCGCCGTGGTTCTTGAAGATCAGCACGTAGCGCACATGCTGATCGCCCTCAAGATCGAGAATGCGAGCTAGGTAGGCTCGGATGACGTTCGAGATTTCCTCGATTTCCAGCTCGTGCAGGCTACGGTCGTGTCGCGATGTCTCCGCAATGATCTCGTGCGCCCCCACCCCGTTCATCAGATCGTGCAACGCTTCGGCACGTCGTCCCAAGTGGCCTTCTATCCGCAACCGCGGGCGGGAATTCGGCACCACCCGTACCGACCATCCCGGCCCGTTAGGAGAAGAGCCCGGATTTCGGATGGCGAAGACTTCCGGCGGCGTCGCGGCCTCGTTGCTCTCGCAGAATGGGCAGAAGCCTGTGTCCCTTGCGAATTTCTGGAAGTGAAAGTCCCTCGGCTGCAACCCGGCCCCCTCCTCCACTATGACCCAGCGGTCAGTGAAGATGTCCTTGCGCATTTGGGACATAGGACCCTTCCTCTCAGGAGTCGCAAACACCCCAGAATAGCCCGGCACGCCACGCGGCGCAATTTTCAAGGAGCCGGTTCGATTGTGTTGTGCTTGTTGAATCGGCGCACGAGCAGCCGTGGGATGAATTGCCTCTGATTGTAGCCCACTTACGGACTATCATGCCGCAGCCTGCATCCTCATTGGGTTGACACTGACCCCGGCCGAGTGACGGGCGACTCGGAAACGGACTCACCACCCTTCGCTCCTGCTCCAGTTGACGCCCGATCTCTCCCGCGCTTACCATACGTGTTTGACTTCATGCGCAATGGGGTCCTGTGAGGCGCGACTTCTGCTTCACCGCAGGCAGCAATCATGGATAAGAAGAAACTAGAGACGTTCAGAAAAAGACTGGAAACCCGGCGCCAGGAATTGCGCCACATGGTTGTCCGCAATCAGCAGGACGGTCGTACCGTCGACGATGAGGCCACTCAGGACGTCGCCGACCGCGCCGCCAGTTCCTACAACAAGGAATTCCTCTTCAGCCAGAGCAACAACGACCGCCAGTTGCTCAATATGGTCGATGGCGCTCTCGCCCGCATCCGCGAAGGCAGTTTCGGAGAATGCGTCTCCTGCGGCAAAGAGATCAACGCCAAGCGCCTCGAAGCCGTGCCTTGGACTCGCCATTGCATCGAGTGCCAGGAAAAAGCCGAGAAGGGCTTGCTCGAAGCGGCGCAATAAAAGTGTGGCGCGGGCGCCTCGCCCGGGGCTCGGCGCCTAAACCTATAATTCCAATAGGTCAATGGGGAGGGGAATCCCTATCCGATACACCAGAAATGGCCCCTTCGGGCCATGCCCTTTCCCAACTTTCTCCGACGAAAGCAACCCAAGCAATGATATGATTCCTCTAACCCCACCACGCCGCGCCTGGGGGTTCGGCAAGGGAAAAAATCTCTAACCTTAAAGGTGAAAGTTATGGCTTGGACCAGTCCTGTTTTCGAAGAAGTCGTTCTCTGCTGCGAAATCAACTCCTACGTGAGCGCAAAACTCTAAATCTGCAAGATGCGCATTCAGATCCTCGGTTCTGCGGCCGGGGGTAGGTTCCCGCAGTGGAATTGCGGCTGCGGAAACTGCGCTGCTGTGCGCGAAAATGCGCGCGAAAAGAAATTCGCCGGCAAGGCGCGCACGCAAGCTCAACTCGCGCTGAGCGCGGATGGCTCTACTTGGTTTCTAGCCGGAGCCTCTCCCGACTTGCCCTTTCAAATCGAAAGCTCTCCCGCGCTTCATCCTCGTTCGCTTCGCGATTCGCCTATTGCAGGCGTGGTGTTGGGAAGCGCCGATCTCGACCATGTTGTGGGATTACTTCTGCTCCGCGAACTTCAGCCTTTGCGCGTGTATGCGGCGCCCTCGATCTTGCGGATTCTGCGGGAAGAGAACAGCATGTTCGGCATGCTGAATCGCGTCGAGCCGCAAGTGGTTTGGACGTCGATGAATTCGGGCGCGCTGTTTCCCTTGTTATCCGCCGATGGGAAAAACTCCGGATTACGATGCGAGGTCCACTACCTTTCCGGCCGCTATCCGAAGTATGTTAAGACGAATACCGCGAACCTCGCCGCCGATGAAGCGACCGCGGCGTTGTTCTTCGAATCCGCCTCGGGAAAAAGACTCGCTTATGTTCCCGCCGTCGGCAGTCTCAGCGATACGCTGCTGGCAAAGATCCATCGTGCGGACCTGCTTCTGTTCGACGGCACCTTCTGGAGTGATGACGAGTTGCTGCGCGTTCAGGGCAGCGGCGAGACCGCGCACCAGATGGGACACATTCCGATTGAAGAAAGTCTGCGACTGCTGAGAAGTATTAAAGTTGAGCGCAAGATGTTCATTCATCTCAACAACACGAATCCGGTCCTGAACGAGGCGAGTCCCGAACATCAGGCCGTGCGCCAAGCCGGCTGGGAAGTGGCGGAGGACAATTGGCAACTGGAACTGTAGACCCGGGAAACACTACCAAGCTGACGTTTGAGGAATTGCGCGCAGCGCTGCGCCAGGTCGGCGAAGAGCGCTATCACCATAAACATCCCTTCCACCTGCTCATGCACGAAGGCAAACTCAGCCGCGGACAGTTGCAGGCCTGGGCGCTGAACCGTTATTACTACCAGTCGATTATTCCGATGAAGGACGCGCTCATTCTTTCGCGCGCCACCGATCCGGCATTCCGCCGGGTCTGGCGAAAACGCATTGTGGATCACGACGGCCAACAAGGAGATGACCAGCGCAATGGCGGAATCCTCCGGTGGATCAAGCTGGCGGAAGCGACCGGGCTCGATCGGGAGCGGGTGATGCGAGGGCATGAAGTTCTGCCCGCTACGCGCTTTATCGGAAATGAATATCTCAACCTGGTGCGGACGCGGCCATTTCTGGACTGTGTCGCTTCGTCGCTGACCGAACTGTTTTCGAAGGATCTGATCACGCTGCGCATGGAGAAATTGCGTCAGCACTATCCCTGGCTCGACTCCGCGCTCGACTACTTTGAGGCACGGCTGACGGAGGCGCCGGAAGACGCTGCCTTCGCGATCCAGTACGTGTTCGATCACGCCGCTACACGCGCCGAGCAAGAGAGCGTCATCCAGGCATTGCGCGACAAGTGTGACATTCTGTGGGCGCAACTCGACGCGCTCTATTTTGCGTATGTCGAGCCGGGCTGGCCGCCGCCGGGCGCGTTTCGGATTAAGGATGAGGCGAAACCTATTGAGGCGAATCGTGGCTGAGCTGACCGATACGAGCGTTCCGAAGTTTGCTGCCGGATGCCGCTGGGGCGGAACCACGGAAGCTCCGGTCGTGCTCTTCCCGGAAGGCGCGATCCGCGTGGAAGGAACGGGCCGCATTATCCTCGAACTCTGCGACGGCCATTTCTCGCTGGCTGAAATTGTGCAGAAGCTGGAAACGCAGTTCATGCTGGCGCCGAAGGGCAAGATTCGCGCCGAGGTCCAGGTATTTCTGGAGCAACTGCACGCCAAGCGCATCGTTGACTATTGAATCATTTAGTCATTGAGGTATTGAATCATTGATGCAATGAGTAAATGACTCAATGATTAAATGACTCAATGACTAAATGTTCCAATCCGCTGGCCCTGATTGCCGAGATCACGCACCGGTGCCCGCTGCATTGCGTGTACTGCTCGAATCCGCTGGAGCTGATTTCGCGCAAGGAGGAGCTCGCAACCGCAGACTGGCTGCGGGTTTTCGGCGAGGCTGCCGCGCTTGGCGTTCTGCATCTTCACCTCACCGGAGGCGAGCCGCTGGCGCGCCCGGATCTGGCCGAACTGATCGAAGGCGCGCGCCAGTCGCATCTCTACACCAACCTGATTACATCCGGAATCGGCCTTTCGCGCGAGCGTCTGGCCCAGCTTGTGGCAGCAGGACTGGACCACATCCAACTCAGCTTTCAGGATTCGAGCGCAGGCCACGCGAACTGGATCGCCGGAGCGCGCGCGCACGCGCACAAGATTGAGCTGGCCGGGTGGATTCGCTCGCATCGCATCGCGTTTACGGTAAACCTGGTTGTTCATCGGCAGAACATCGCGCATCTTGAGGAAATGGTGGCCGCGCTTGAAGCGCTGCATCCCGATCGCATGGAAGTCGCGCACGCGCAGTACTACGGCTGGGCGCTCCAGAACCGGTCGGCATTGCTGCCCACGCGCGCGCAATTGGACCGCGCGCTGGCAGTGGTTGCAGCGGCCGAAGAGCGGCTGCGCGGCAAGGTTCGCATCGACATGGTCGTTCCCGACTATCATGCCCGCTATCCCAAAGCCTGCATGGGCGGATGGGGACGCCAGTTGATGCTGATCGATCCCGCCGGCCGCGCGCTGCCCTGTCATGCGGCGGGCGTGATTCCGGGTATGCGCTTCGACAACGTGCGCGAACACACGCTCGATTGGATCTGGCAAAGCTCCGAAGCATTTCGGAAATTTCGTGGCGAAGAGTGGATGCCCGAGCCCTGCCGCTCTTGTGACCGACGAAGAGAAGATTTCGGCGGATGCCGTTGCCAGGCATTTCTGCTGACGGGCGACGCTGGGGCAACCGATCCGGTTTGCGAGCTTGCGCCCTTACACCGGCTGATTGAAGCTGCGGTGCGCGACGATACGGTAGCGGGTTCCGCCCCCGAAGCTCGCGAGGCTCCCTTCCACGTTCTGCAAGAGAAGATGGCCGGGTTCTGGAGTTACAGGACGGACCCGAAGTGAAGACCACCCGAGGTCGGGCTGTTTAGAGAGTAATGAAGAAATTCTTGGAATTCACGCTCGTTGGTGCAGTGATTGGCCTGATTATGGGAGGATTGTTGTCGCTTGTGTCAGGGAATATTTTTGTTGTGATCATGGTTGGAATAGTGGTAACCGTAGTCGGAGCAGTCCTCGGAATAATCCACCGGAACGACCAATAAGTCAGAGGGGTTCGCGTTCGCTTTGACGCTCTGGAAATCGGCCTGTTAGACTGAAGAATTGCCAGCCTACATTTAAGCGAAGAAGGAAGCCCGTGCGCGCAGAAACCCGGCATCAACTGAAACAAGACCGCTTCAGCAAGGTCACGCTCGAGGCAGCGGAGAACGCCGCCCACTGGAGCGAGGAACACAAAGCGAAACTCATTGCCGCTGCGATTGCGGTTGTCGTCATCGGAGCGATCGCGTTTGGCGGCTGGTATTACGTCAACACGCAGGATGAAAAGGCGAGCGCCGAGCTTTCGACGGCAGTCCGCACCTTTGAAACGCCGGTGCGTCCCGCGGGAGTGCCCGCGCAACCGGGGTACGACAGCTTCGCGTCTCCGCTGGAGCGCGGCAACGCGGCGCGCAAACAGTTCCAGGCCATCGTCGATAAATATCCGCGCACCCACACTGCCGACATGGCGCGCTATTTCGTGGGATTGGCCTCAGCACAGCTTAACGACAACGCGGCAGCGGAGCGCAGTCTGCAAGAGGCGGCCCGCTCTTCGAACGCCGACCTTGCAGCTTTGGGCAAGTTCGCGCTGGCCTCCGTTTATCGCGCGGAGAATAAGGACACGCAGGCGGTCGATCTTTATAAGCAGTTGATCGACAAGCCTACGCTCGTCGTCAGCAAAGCAACGGCGCAACTCGAACTCGCCGAATTCTACGTGTCGCGGCAGAAGCCAGATGAAGCCAAGAAAATTTACGACCAGGTGGAGAAAGAAAATCCGGCCACCGAGGCGGCATCGCTGGCGCAGCGCCGAGCTGCGGCACTCAAGCAGTAGTTTTGGAGTCGTTTCCTAAGCGCCGGCGATGCGACGCAGGCATGCGATGAGCCGCTCGCCGTCCTCAGCCGTGTTGTAGACGTGCGGCGTCACTCGAATCGAACTTCCGCGGACGCTGACGAATACTTTCTCTCTCGCGAGCATTTCGGGAAGTTCCTTCGGAATCGCCTCTTTTCTCCGCAGGGCCAGGTAGTGAGGTGCGCGCAACGGTTCGGCGGGCGCGGAAAAGCCCAGGTCCGCCGCGGCGTTCGCCAGTTGACGATTGAGCGCCCCGGCCGTTTCGGAGATCTGCGCCACTTCCCACTCCAGCAGCTGCTTCATGGCACGCACGGCGGCAGGCAGCAGCGCGAAGTTGGAGCGCTCGCCCATGTCGAAACGCCGTGCCCCAGCGTCGTAATCTTCGGTGTACAGGATCAGGCTGGCGAAATCGCGAGCGTTGGCGCGCTGAATCCAATTTTCTTCCAGCGGTATTCCGTCCTGCCATTTTGGAGCGACATAAAGAAGCCCGACGGAATAGGGCCCGAGCAGCCATTTGTAGCTGGCGGCGACGGCGAAATCCGGCTGCACGTCGCGCACGCTGAAGGGTAGCGCGCCGAGCGACTGGGTGAGATCGAGAACGAGCGCGGCGCCGAGCTTACGGCAAGCTTCGCCGATGCGGACGAGGTCGAGTCTTCCGCCGCTGGTCCACTGCACGTGCGGGAGCGCGGCGACGGCCACATCGGCGGTCAGGGAATTCATAACGGCCGCTGTCCAGTCGTTGTCATCGGGCCACGGAACAACCTTCAGAGACGCGCTATTTTCTTCGGCCCGCCGCTGCCACGGATAGTAGTTGGACGGGAACTGCTCCGCGAGTACGAGAATGCTCTGGCCTTTTTTGACCGGCAGGTTTCGCGCCGCGGTTGCGATGCCATAGCTGGCCGAGGGAACGATGGCGATGCAGTCTGCCGAGCAGTCGATCAGCTGCGCCGCGGTCGTGCGGAATTCGTCTGAGCCCGTAAAAAACTTGTCGGGAGTGATCTCCCAAGGGTGCGCTTTGCGGGCCAGTCCTGTAGCTCCGGCTTCGATGACCGGCTTCATCAGCGGCGACATGTAGGCACAGTTCAGGTAGGCGACGTCGTCGGGCATGTCGAAGAGATGGCGCTGGCAGGGAAGCATGGGCTAGTCTGTGGCCATCAGTGTATCAATGGAGAAGGGATTGCCGGCGATGATTGGAATGAAGATGGGTCGAGTAAAGATGAGTCGAGTGAAATTACGGGTCGCATTCCTATTGTTGTCCGGTCTCGTGGCAGCTTGCGCGGCGGCGCAGACTGGTGGCGCCGCGAGCGGCAAAGCCTCGTTGGCTTTCGCGCGGGCTGAACAATTGAGGCGGGGGATCAACGCCAGTGAGTGGTTCGCGCAGGTGTACGACAAGCGCGGCTACACGCCGGAACATTTTCAGGCGTGGACAACCGCCGAGGACATCGGGCTGATCAAGTCGATGGGCTTCGACCACGTGCGGTTGAGCGTGAATCCGCAGCCGATGTTTACGGCGCGCGAGCCCAACAAGATTCCGGCGGAGTATCTCGCGTCTCTGGATGCGGCGGTGAAGATGATCCTCGACCACGGGCTGGCGGTTGTGATCGACCTGCATCCGGAGAGCGACTTCAAAGCTCGGCTGGCGAAGGACGACGACTTTGTCGAGCGGTTCGCCGATTTCTGGCGGGCGCTGGCCGAGCATTACTCGACGTGGGATGCGGACCGCGTGTTTCTGGAAATTCTGAATGAGCCGGAGTTCACGGACCGCTATCGGTGGCTGGGTGTGCAAGTGAAGCTGGCGGCGGCGATCCGGGAGGGCGCGCCGACGCACACGATCATAGCGGCGGGCGCGCGCTGGTCGAATGACGATGAGCTGGTTTTTCAGGAACCGCTGCACGATCCGAACATCATTTACAACTTTCATTTTTATGAGCCGCACATCTTCACGCATCAGGGCGCAACTTGGGGCGCGTATTACTGGCACTGGCTGCGCGGCGTGAGATATCCGTCGACGGCGGAGTCGGCGGAGCGCGTGGCGGCGCTGGTGCCGGATGAAGTGGACCGGCTGCAGGTGATCCGCTATGGGCGCGATCGCTGGGACGCTGCCCGCATTGAATCCGAAATGAAGCAAGCGGCGGAGTGGGCGCGGCGTCGCGGGGTGCCGCTGGTGTGCAACGAGTTTGGCGTGTATCGGGAGTATTCCGATCCGCAGGACCGTGCGGCGTGGTTGCGCGATGTGCGGACGGCGCTCGAGCGCAACGGGATTGGTTGGGCGATGTGGGACTATTCGGGATCGTTCGGCGTTGTCACGAAGAAAGATGGAAAGGCAGTGGCGGATGACGGGGTGCTACGGGCGCTGGGGATGAAGCACGAAGGATGACGTGCTGGGCAGTCATGAAGAGTCATATCCTTGAGGGCGAACCGGAACCAGCCGGTGCGCCGCCGTGGGGACTCAGTCCAAACTGCCCTGCTCGATCACCACGTTCTCCCGCACGATCAGCCGGTGCGCAGCCATTTCTCGAAGCTTGGGCAGAACGCGGTTGACGTGCTCATCCATGTCGACAAACGAGATCACGACGGGCAGCTCGCCTCCGGCTTCGACCAGGTGCGCGGTGTGGACGCGACCGCGTCCGAGAAAGCCGGCTACGGTGTGGAAGGCGACGGCGCCGAAGACATTTTCTTCGCGCAGATATTTCAGGATCTCCAGATGCAGCGGGCGATGATGCCAGGAGTCGCCTTCGGTGAGATAGATGGTGACTTGAACGGCCATAAGGACGCCGGCTGCCATTTTACAACCCCCGGGCGAGTGCGGCGCCAGCCAAAACGGCGGCGAGGCAGAGTGCGTTGCTGGCCACGATGTTGATGCCGGTCAGGAGCCATTGCCCCTGCTCCATCAGCGCAAAGCTTTCGAAGGCGTAGCTGGAGAAAGTGGTGTACGAGCCGCAGAAGCCGATGGCAACCAGCAGGCGCCAGCGCGGGTCGAGCAGCGCGCGCTCGGTCGAGAAGACGAGAAAGAACCCCAGGACGAGGCTGCCGGTGATGTTGATCAGCAGCGTGCCGTAGGGGAAGGCGGATGAGAAACCGCGGGCGATGAGAGTGCTGAGGAAGTAGCGGGCGCTGGCTCCGACAACGGCGCCGAGCGCAATCCATATATAGTTGGAGAGATGGTTTGCGAGATAGTTAGCGTGATAGTTCACGACGGAGTCCTCCTGCAAAAGTTCTGTAGGAGTTATCAGCCGAAGGGCGGTTAACGGCGAACTCCATCGCCAGTGCATCAGTATAACGCAGAGGCCCAGCGAGAGCGGAGATGACCGCGGTGCGGAATTGGACACGAGTATCCGGCTAGAAAGCTCCCAACCAGCGGACGGGGAAGCGAGTTCCGAGGGCGTTCACCAGGCGCTCGTCGGCGGTAATGAGTTCAGTTCCGGTAGCGACGGCCAGCGCGACGTAGGTGCTGTCGTAGACGGTTCTGCCAAAATCGACAGCAATCTTAAGGGCTTCGGGCAGAACAGCTCGGCTCGGCACGGTAGGAAAGTCGCGGTTGAGCATCGCTTCCAGACCACGTCGAGCCAATACGGCGGTGATCTCGCCACGCTTCGCCGCTTTCCAAAGGAAGTTGCCGATCTCGAGCCAGAACAAGTCCGGAACCAGGACTTGAACCGCGCCGGCCACGTAAGCACGAAGAAAGCGGTCGGCGCGATCGGCCAGAGGCTCGATGATCTCGGGTGACGCCCACTTCGCACCGACACTGGCATCCACGACGAAAGTCTTCACCGCTCACGGTCCTCGCGAATCGTCTCTTCGGCAGAGGGGAACGGACCCTTTCCGAGAGGCTTGTGAGAGCGGAGTTCCGCCAAATCGTCATAGAACTGACGGCGTCGCTTTAGTTCCGCCGCGGTGGGCACGGTGTCTTTCAGCAGAGAGATGACCTCGGCGGCGATGGAACTGCGGTTCTTGCGGGCGCGGGCGCGCAGTGCTTCGTAGAGGTCCTTGGGGACATTTTCGACGTATAGGGTAGGCATAGGGATAGTCTAGCACAGCCCTAGGGATATGAGCGATGACAGGAATCGAAATATGGTTTTGCCGACGGCCGGGGCGCTGGCGCCATCCGGATGATGCCGGCGTTAGCCGTGGAGCACGGCTAACTTTACGATCTCTCTCGCATCCTCGGTTTCGGCGTACTCCCAGAGGCAGAGTTCGTTGTCGTCGGGGTCGCGGAAGAAGGCCAGTTTCCCGCCCTTCTTGTTCTTGATATCGCTGGTCGCGATGCCGCGGGCGTGCATTTGCTCCAACGTCTCCTGCAAATGCGCGACGGAAAAGCAGAGGCGGGCATTGCCACTGCCGGGGACCACCGATCCGGGCGGGAGGCGCACAAGTTCGATGAGCACGCCATCGAGATCGAAGCGCGCGACGTAGTCATGCGAAACCATGGGGAGCCCGAGGGTGTCGCGATAGAAGGCGATGGATGCATCCATGTCGGTGACGTAGTAGAAGACGGTATCGAAGGAGAGTTTCAGCTTGCTCGAAAATGAGGGCAGCATGGCGCGAGTGCTTCCTTTCTTCCGTTGAGCGGGGAAGTTGTGGACTAGTTTGCTGGCGATGGGCGAATTTTAGAAGAATGGCGGCGGGTTTGTCAGTGAGAAACGGCACGGGTGGAAGTGACGGGAAAAAGGGGTTAAAGCTGGTGCCAGCTCCGCTCGTCATGCTCGTCATGCCTCCCCTTCTTGAGCGCCCCCTACCCCTGTGTTAGCATCGGGAGTTTCGCAGGCGTTGTTGGGCTGGCCTATACCCTGTACTCATCCTCATCCCGGGCCGTATCACCCTTCCCGTAAGCCTGCGGAAGGAGACAACCCGTGAAAGTGTACGAAGCAGCCAATCTCCGCAACCTTGCCCTCATCGGACACGGGCATGCCGGCAAAACGACCCTGGTGTCCGCCATGCTCTACACCGCCGGCGCCACGCCGCGCATCGGACGCGTGGACGACGGCTCCGCCGCCACCGACTACGACGAAGAAGAAATCGCCCGCAAGATGTCGATTGCGACTGGTCTCGCTTTTGTCGAGTGGGGCAAGACGGATTCGAAGGTCAAGATCAATCTGCTCGACACCCCCGGCTTCAATATGTTCGTGCACGAGGCCAAGATGGTGCTGCCCGTGGTGGACGCCGCGCTCGTCGTTGTGGACGGCGTCGCCGGCGTCGAGGTCGTGACCCAGCGCGTCTGGGGATACTGCAACGACATCGACCTGCCGCGCATGATCGTCGTCAACCGCATGGACCGCGATCGCGCCGACGCCAACCGCGTGCTCGAATCGCTTACCAACGCCTTCGGCCGCGCTGTCACCCCGCTGCAGCTCCCCATCGGCAGCGAGAAGAGCCTCAGCGGCGTTATCGATCTGGTCCGCATGAAGGCCTACACCTACGAGATGGGCGGAAACGGCAAGGGCAAAGAAGGCCCGATCCCCGCCGACATGGCCGGCGTCGCCAAGGAGGCTCACGAGCGGCTGGTCGAACTGATCGCCGAGGGCAAAGACGAGTTGATGGAAGAGTTCTTCGAAACGGGCACGATCCCCGAGGAGCATCTGGTCCCGGCGCTGCACGAAGCGATTCGCGAAGACAAGCTTTTTCCCGTGCTTTTCACCTCCGGCCTCGGCAACATCGGCGTCGACGAGCTGATGGATTTCATCGTCGACTACACGCCCGCTGCCAGCGAGCATCACGCCATCACCGGCTGGACGGCCGAGGGCGGCGAGCCGGCCACACGCAAGGGCACCGACAACGAGCCGGCTTCGGTATACGTCTTCAAAACTATGTCCGACGCGTTCGCCGGCCGCATTTCCTACTTCAAGGTTTTCTCCGGCGTGCTCAAGAACGACGCATCGCTGCAGAACTACAATCGAAATATTCAAGAGAAGTTCGCTCACATCTCCCTGATCCAGGGCAAGCAGGCGGTTCCGATTCACGAGATTCACGCCGGCGATATCGGCTCGGTCGCCAAGCTGAGAGAAACTCTCACCGGCGACACGCTGGGCGATAAGTCATCGCCGATCCGCTATCCGGTGGTGCAACTG
>CZKY01000184.1_pt1 | contig 20498 bp, 19 predicted proteins | sample 2454881 | NCBI WGS metagenome assembly CZKY01 (sample SAMEA3539301, study PRJEB10725) | soil metagenome | biome: tundra; feature: field; material: soil | place: USA | collected 2010-05 | depth 0.15 m | reverse complement strand
GGTTGCTTCCTCAGGATCGAGAAAGTGCGGATCGTAGTGGAGTTCCGCGCCGTGAATTGGGATCAAATCCATTACTTAGCGAGGGCGTTGAGCTTGCTCCAACGTGCTCCTCGAAGATGACCTCTCGTCAAGCATTTAGGAAGTTTTCGATGCTGGGAGTTGTTGCGTTAGCACCAAGGCAGTCCTAAACCGCAGCTAGACAGCCTTAACTTTTAGCTTCGCTGCTTGTTCGAGTTGTTTCACAGCCGCCATGGTGCGTGCGGTGCAGTCCACGCGCTTCCCCGATTTCGGGCGTCGGTTGCGTTTGGTGACGGAATCATGCTTTGACATTGTCTCCTCGTGTTTGCTTACAGTACTACGTTGTTTAGACCATGAAGGCCGCTGCTTTGGCAGTGGCGGCCCTAATTTGTGAGACTTAATCGTGCTCTTTGCGCATCTTTTTTCGGGCACGCTTCTGCGCCAAAGCTTGCTTCACTCGGCGTCTTTCGCCCGGCTTCAAATAGTAGGAGTGACGCTTCACTTCCTTAATGATGTCTTCCGTCTGAACCTTCCGCTTGAACCGACGCAGGGCGTTCTCTAGCGACTCGCCCTCTTGCAGTCGAATTTCTGCCAAACTCATCACCCCCCAACCAGCACTATATGGGACAAACTAGAGCTTATCCCATTTGTGCCATGCTCTGTGGAACGAATCGCCAAACAACACGCTGGTCAGAGAATAAGGGCACGCTCACTCCGAGTAGCCGTCGTCGTTTTCGTCGTCATCACCGTTATCTTTCTTACCGTCGTCTTCCTCTTCGTCTGGCTCTTCTCGAACGAGAACATCGACAGCTACCAAACGATCAGAGGGGTCTCAGTCGGGGCTTTCTGGAAGTATTCCGCCCATGCCCAATGGTACGCCGCATATCTCTTTTCCATGGGCAGTGAAGTTCTTTGACTCTCGACACGATGAGTGGAACCAGCGGTTGATGGGCGAAGCAACGTTCGCGTCATCCTCGCGCATGTGGACATCCCTGAGGCAGCCCATCTGTGCTCGCCTGAAGCCGATGCCTGCGTTCTGGATTCCCTTTCTTGGGAGGATTCCCGATTGGGAATGCCAATGTGAACCGATTCATTAGAACGACCTAGTGGGAGTGAAAGTTTGCGGGGCTAACTGCGTGGTTCTAAACGGCGCTGTTAGGTGGCGAAGATTGGCGAACTGGTTGCATCTGCTGGCTGTGGGTCGCAACCCCAAGACTGAACTGAAGGAGCCGACGAAAAGTCGATGATCAACCTCAATGAAATCAAGATAACCCCCCGAGACCAGCAGGTATTGAGGCTGCTCGTGACGGGGTGCAGTAATAAAGAAATCGCGAGCCACCTCAGCATCAGCCCACGGACGGTGAAACAGCATCTGCGCACACTATTTCTGCGAGCAGGTATCAAAGATGGCCGCAAGCGAGTGAAACTCGCAACCGCAATGTTCATCAAGGAGCAGGTGCAACCATGCAACCCCGTGATCGGCTAACTCGCAATGAGATACAGGTCGCGACTTAGTCTGGGCAGGGTCTTACTAACAAAACTATTGCTAAGGTGCTGATCACCAACGAGCAGGTGGTGAATAACTACCTGCGCACAGCCTTTGACAAGCTGGGCGTCTGGACCTGACTGGAACTCGCACTGTACGTGGCCGGCCACGGCGGAGCGAACTGGCACCTGCAACTGGGGAACGGACTCATGCCAGCGTCTCGTGTTACGACGACCTTGAACTCCGGCTAACCGTTTCAGGCCCGGTCTTAACGTAAGGCCACGTCCCGCGTATTGCCGCAGCCCGGTGCTCCGAAGTGCGTGCGGCTAAGTGAGAAGCTCATCGGCCACTTCAGAAGGGTCTTATGAAAGAGTCCCAGCTAGAACTGTTCTGCTCGGTCTGCGACAAGCGAGTAACGCTGCGAGAAGAGTTTTGCGTCGATGAAAACCTTAAAGCCGTCCATACAGACTGCTTCGCTGAACGAATCTTGCAAGACAGTCGTTCGTCCTCTGGCACTCCTGTTTAACTCATCGGGACGCCGATTCATCCGGAATGTATTTACTCAAGCTGTGTCGAGAACAAGCCGCTGCGCCACAGCTAGAGTATTGACCATCAGTGAGCGAAGGTTTTGAGGTACGTTGGATTGTCGCTGCGCTTTAGTTTCTGCTCCGGCAAGGGCGGAAATAGATCGTCGAGCAGTTGGTTACTCTTGTGAGCGGCTCCCCATTTTCTGAGACACATTGAAGGGTAGTTTCCGGCAAAATCTAGTACCTGAGGAAGGGGGATTTGCCGTGAAGAGGAAACGCTTTTCTGTGGAGCAGATCGTGGGGGTGGTGAAGCAGGCCGAGGTGGGAGTGCCAGTAGCGGAGCTGATCCGACAAGTGGGATCACGGAACAGACGCTGTTATCGGTGGGAGAAGCAGTATATAAGGGGCTGGAAACCGATCAGGTGCGCCAGTTCAAACAGCTCCAGGAAGAAGCGGAGCTGACTTTGGACAAGGTGATGCTGCAGGACGTGCTGGCAAAAAAACCGTGACGCCCTCGCGGCGCCGCCCACCAAGACGTCGGCGTCCGGATTGCATCTTTTCGAAGCTCAATCGCCCACCCCGCCTATTCCCCTGTTTACGCTTCGCCGTGCACCTCACGGTGCCCAACGCAAAACTCGGGGCCGAGTGGATCGCTATTCCTCTTCCCTTGCGCTGTGGTTCTTGGCCATCACCGCACATCAAGATGTGATAGTTCTCACTGACAGGACGCGCTCATTGGTGCTTGCATCAGTGCGTCTCGCCTCTCCGAAGTGCAGTTCCCGCCAGTTGAGACGCAGCACCCCCTGAGGCGAATGAACCGAATTCTGGGGAAACTTATTTTCACGAGACAAATTGTTAGAGAGGAGAGAGACAATGCTTCGATTAAGATTCACGGCGATTTTGATCACAGGTGTGTTCCTGAGCGCATCCGCGTTCGCGACCATATACATGGTAGGAACTTGTCAGCCAAAGAAGCCTTCCTACGCCACGATCTCGCAGGCAGTCAGTAGCGTACCCGCTGGCTCCACCATTGAGGTGTGCCCGGGCAATTATCCGGAACAGGTCCTAATCACTCAGCCATTGACATTGGAAGGGATTCCAGGAGGAAGCGGTGTGGCAGTAGTCGTCGTCCCCGCGCGGGGCGTCCTGACGCAATACGTGCAAGACGTCAATGGGAACGATGCCTATTCCCAGATACTAGTGCAGAACACGACCGGTCCAGTCACAATCCACAATCTCGCCGTGGATGGAACTGGCGGGAGCGTTCCTCCGACTGATGGCAATGGTTATCTCGTGGGCATTTATTACCAGAATGCATCCGGATCTGTAACCAATGCAAGTGTTCGAAACCAAACATGGGTAGGAACTGCGGTTGGGATATACGCCGACGGTACAGGCGCCGCTCCGACCCTAACGGTCGAGGACAGTGTTGTTCGTAATCAAGATTTTTGTGGAATAATTGTCGACGGTCAGTTTTTCAGCACTCCCTTTACCCCAACCATCAAGGCTAACACTGTTGACCAAACCTCATCTGAGGCGATGGGCATCTCCCTCGATTATGCGGGGGGCATTGTCCAGTCCAACACAATCATATCCCCCTTCATCGGAGTGGGCGTGGGCCTTTTAGTGCAGTCATCAACCGCAACGGTCAGCTCGAACACTATCTACGGGGCTAGCCCGGTCGAAGTCGGTTATGACTCCAGTACCTTCACTGCGAACACCATTGTGGCGACGGGCAGTTATCCGTGGGCCTTTTACACCTTTTTCAGTGCAACTAATCTCCACGGGAACAAGATCGACGCCGGTGGCCAAGAGGGAGTGTTACTCATCGGCTCGGGCTCGGTCCAAGTCCAGTCGAATACGATCGTGAACTCCTCGATGGCGGTTGATGGGTCCTGCGGTCAACAATATCCCGCATCCGGCTCCTCTGTTACCGGCAATACCATCATAGATGCAAACATCGGAATCAAAATGCCTTCTAGCAACACGACCAAGTCAAACAGCTTCTATGCAACAGCCAGTGCGGTGGCGGCGTGTCCTTAATCGGGCCATGAAGGCGTTGACAGGAGCGGCGAGGGAAAACCGGAACGTCAACTGTCGTTAACAGGCGTTTGCGCTCACGACCGGGCCTCGCAAGTCCGAATCCCGGTCGGATCACAGGCCCATCGGAGGGCGCCCATGTGACGACTGTCCCTAACCCAATCGCTCACGCCCAAAACGTGCGGTCCAACGTCCGGTACTGAATCGCCTCGGCGATGTGTTTGGGCTCGAGTTGCGGAATGCCGTCGAGATCGGCAACCGTGCGCGCGACTTTCAGAATGCGGTCGTGGGCGCGGGCGCTGAGTCCTTGCTGAGCCATTGCACGTTCCAACAGGCGTTCACAATCGGCGGAGAGCTCGCAGAATTTGCGAATGAGCTGCGTCGGCATTTGCGCGTTGCAGTAGAGTTTTTCGCGCCCGGAAGAAAGACGCGTCAGTTGAATCTCACGGGCCCGGATCACGCGCTCGAGGATACAGGCCGAACTTTCCGACTCCTTGGTGCTGCGCATTTCTTTGTAGTTCACCGCCGGGACGTCAATGTGAATGTCGATGCGGTCGAGCAGCGGCCCCGAGATTTTAGAAATGTAGCGCTGGATCATGGGCGGTGTGCAGTGGCATTCGCGGGTGCGGTCGTTGTGAAATCCGCAGGGACAGGGATTCATGGCGGCGGCGAGCATGAAGCGCGCGGGGAAGGTCAGCGACATAGCGGCCCGCGCGATGCAAACGGTACCGTCTTCGAGCGGCTGGCGCATGACATCAAGAACGTTGCGCGGGAATTCGGGAAATTCGTCGAGGAACAACACGCCGTTGTGAGCGAGTGAAACTTCGCCCGGCCGGGGGATCGCACCCCCGCCGATCAGGCCTGCATCAGAGATGGTGTGATGAGGCGCACGGAAAGGACGCAGGCCGACCAATCCGGCGTGCGCATCGAGCACACCCGCGACACTGTGAATCTTGGTGGTCTCAAGCGCTTCTTCGAAGGTAAAGGGCGGCAGGATGGTCGGCATGCGTTTCGCCAGCATCGTCTTTCCGGATCCCGGAGGCCCGATCATCAGAATGTTGTGCCCCCCCCGCGCAGGCGACTTCGAGAGCGCGCTTAGCGGTTTGCTGGCCGCGAACGTCTTTGAAATCCACCGGGAAGTGCTGCGCTTGGCTGAGCAGTTGATCGGTGTCGACCTGCAGACGGGAAACGCCGTTACCGGAATTGATGAGATGAATGACGTCGAGCAGTGACTTGACGGGGTAAATCTCGACGTCACCGACCATGGCAGCTTCGCGTGCGTTGACTTCGGGCACGATCAGTCGCTTCACCTTCGTCCGGCGGGCCTCGATCGCGATCGGTAACGCGCCACGGACTCCGCGCACTCTTCCGTCGAGGGAAAGCTCGCCTACAAACAGCGCGTCGGGGATCTCCTTCTTATTTAGACCGCCGTATGCGCCGAGAATGCCGAGCGCCATAGGCAAGTCGAAACCGGAACCTTCCTTGCGGATGTCCGCAGGCGCCAGATTAATGGTGATCTGCGTGGGTGGGATGTCGTAGCCGCAGTTCTTGAGTGCCGAGCGGACCCGGTCGCGGCTTTCGCGGACGGCAGCATCGGGCAAACCGACCGTGTGAAAGTGGTCTTCCGTCATTTTGACGCCAGAGACATCCACTTCCACTTCGATGATGTTGGCGTCAATGCCGTAAACGGCGGCACTCAGGGTCTTATAAAGCATAGGGGCACCAGTGAGCACACGAAAGGGCGAGTGCGGATGGGAGATCCTTGCCGACATCATAGCCCGCGAGAACCCGGACCGCTGTGATGGAGATCACCCCGTAACCGTGATGGAACATGATGGAACGTTCTGTCGTGAACGGCCGATTTCGGTGCTACGCTAGGGGCAATCTGGCGGAAACGATGGACGGTTATTAGCAAATCGTCTTTGGGCCAGGGGAGTCCCCCAATGCTCGACCAAGGTCCCACTTCAAACCGGCCCGATCCGGCGTCAACCCGGCTGGAACGCGAAGAGAGCCAGTTGTGGCGATGGGCGCTTGGCCTGCTCATTTTGTTTGCGGCGGCGGTGGCGGCGTTGTCGTGGCAACAACTGAAGGACCTTCCTTACCGGCTGTGGGCAATTCCCGCCGGACTCTTCTTGCTTGCCATCTTGTTTGCCACCTACGCCTTCGGGCGCAAGCGCGAGGTTTCCGAGCTCAAGCAGATCCTGAAGGGCTTTCAGAATCAGGCGGGAGTCACACCCTCCGAAGAGCAACTGGATCAGTTGGGCCAACTGATTATGCGTTCGCAGCGCAACTTCAAGGAGCTGATTGATTCTCTGGACGACGTGGCGCTCGCTATCTCACTCAATGGAACCCTGCGAACGGTAAACCGGCGAACCACGGAAATTCTCGGCCTTCCTTATTCCCAGCTGGTTGGTCACAAACTCGAGGAATTCCTGGGCGCGCCACTGCATGCGGAGAGTTCTGCGAGCCTGGCACGGTTTATCGAGAAGCGAAACTGGTCCGGAGTGGTCGAGATCCACCTTAAGAACGACTCCCGGCGGCTTTTCTACGACTGCATGGTCAACGCCATCGTCAAGGGCGACGATGTGACCGGGGCGAGTGTGCTGGCTCGCGACATCACCGGGCATCGCGACAAGGAACAGCGCTTCACCCAGTTGTTCGAATCTCTGCAGGAAGGCGTGTACATCAGCAATCCGGAAGGCAAGCTGCTCGAGGTGAACCCGGCGCTGGTGACGATCTTGGGATACGAGAGCAAGGAAGACCTGTTGAGCCTGCCGCCCGAGCGACTGAATGTCGATGCTGGCGGGGATCCGGCGCTGGGACGCGGGGGAAGCCAGAGCGGACGCACTCGCACTCGAGAGGTTCGATTGAGAAGAAAAGATGGCGGAGTCGCGGTGTGCGTGGATACCTCGACCGGCGTGATGGAAGCGGGGCGGATTGTCCGTTACCAGGGCACGCTGGTGGACGTCACCGAGAAGCGCGCGATGGAGCGGCAATTGCACCGGCAGGAAGAGTTCCGGCAGCACCTGCTGGAAAGCTTTCCCGATCTGATTCTGGTGCTTGATCTGAAGGGGCAATACACGTTCGTGAGCGCGCGCATCGGCGAACTCCTCGGGTACGGGCCGGAACAGCTCATGGGCAAGAACGTCGAAGATGCGGAGAATACTTCAGCGGAACTGGCCGCACTCTACCGCACCGTCGCGACCGGTCAGAGTTCGCTGACCTCATGCGAATACGGCTCCCGGCACCGCGACGGCAGCTGGCGCACGATGCTCGGCATGGCAAGTCCACTGCTGGATGCAGAAGGCAAACCAGCGGGCGTGATCATCTCCGTCCGCGATGTGACGATGGAGAAAAAGCTGGAACAGCAGATTATTCAGAGCGAACGTCTCGCGGCCATGGGACAGATGATCGGCGGCTTCGCGCACGAACTCAATAATCCGCTGACCAGCATTCTGGGCATGGCGGAACTGCTGCAGGAAGGCGACGTCAGCGAAGCCGCCCGCAAACAAGCCTCAATTTTGCACAAGGAGGCGCGCCGCGCCGCCGAGATCGTGCAGAACTTGCAATACTTCGCCCGGCCGCCGGCCCCCGGACGCAGCCAGGTCAATCTGAATGAGCTCGTGCAGCGCACCGTACAGATGCAGACGTATCCGCTGCGCAAGAGCAACATCACGGTGGATTTTCTGCCAGAACCGGCAATACCCGCGATCGTGGCCGATCCCAATCAGCTAATGCAGGTGTTCTTGAACCTCCTGCTGAATGCGGAGCAGGCGATCCGCGAAACCCGCGAAAAGGGCTCGATTCGTGTGCGCATCGGACGCAAGCCCGACTCTGTATGGATCGTGTTTCAGGATGATGGTCCGGGAATCGCACCCGAAAACCTGGCGCACATTTTCGATCCGTTCTTCACCACCAAGCGACCCGGTCGTGGAACCGGCCTGGGACTGAGCATCTGCAAGACCGTGCTGCGCGAACATGGCGGGAACATCGAAGCAGCCTCCGCCCCCGGTGGAGGCGCAGTGTTCACGATCACGCTGCCGGTGGGGGCGGAGTCGGGCGCGGCCCCAAAATAAAACAGGCCTGCTCCGGTGTGGTTTTGAGTGTAAACGCCTGATTTCGTCAGCTATTGAGATCCGCCCTCTACTTGTGGCATGTGAGTGTGCTCAATGCGCTACGCTATATTCTCGTTGGGGTTGATTCTCGTGATGGTCGGGTGTACTGAGCACCGCGCTGGACATTCGGAATCTGAGCAAGGGGCGGCAAACGAGCAGAATAAGGCTGCGGCGGCGGTTTCCGGGTCGCCGGAATTTAGTGTGAACGTGCGATTCTCCGATGCGGCAAAGAAGAAACTGATCGACAGCAAAGAAACGATTATCGTTGCGGGATACTTCACGGGGAATCCGAAGCAAGGGACGGAACTACGCTATCTGGATATTAAGTCAGGGCAGGTCGATTTGGGAGATGTCGAGGCGGAGATTCACCCCGGCGAAACCGCGACTTTCAATGACTTAAGGCTGAAACCGGAGGCTCTAGCTCGAATTGACTCGCAAGGCCCACACATACTCATCAGTGTTCTTTCGGGACGGAAATCGTCGAAGGACAACCTGCTGGATTGCGAGGCCTACGACGGCAGCTTCGATTCGGTTCATGGACGCACAATCGACATACCCTGTCAGTTGATTGAAGAGCGGTTCCGGCGACAGGGGAATTAGCTGATACTTGGCGAAAAATCGCGATTTCACTAACAATGAGAGCAAAACAAAACGCCCCAGACTCGATTTGAGTCGTGGGACGCATGTCGAACAGCCCTCCCCCGAGTCTGCTCAATTGAGAGAGTAGTTCCTATCCAAGAACTGGGGAATGGCACTCGCGTGGAGCCGTATGGCCCGATGGTCACCACAACCTCGCCGTTTCACCAACTACGGGGTTCTGAGTGCAAACGCTGATTGCGTAAACTATCCAGACTCCTCTACAGCCTTGCTTTCCCGTTGTGAATTACTTCTGGTTTGCCCGTTAGTCTCGTGTAACGGTCAGACCGGTCTCAACTGGCGTCGCGTTCTTTGCAGGCAGAACGGGGTCGCGAAGAACGCACGAGGCTTGCAGCGAGGAGCGTCTTAGTTGGGCACCTCGCGGTAGTAGAATGCCCACGACGGGAGATCTTTTCGAAGATGGAAGGCTTGAGGTTAGGAACATCTTTGTTGTGCTGTGTCATTAGCGTCAGTGTTGTTTGGGCACAGATGGATGACCGGTACGTTGCAACAAAAAAGTATGAAGCCTACAAAACGAGCGTAATGACCGGGGATTTAAGCATCGACTGGCGCGACTTTCGGCTTGCTGGAGCCTTAGGTCAGGTAAGCCAGGGATTCGATTCGCAGCCTGTGCATAATCAATTTGTAGATGACCTTGCTGCCGGGCGATACGAGAAGGCATTGGCTGAGGCACAAATCGTCATAGATCGCAACATGGCCAACGGCGAAGGGCATCTATTGGCAATGACCGTGCTGCAAAAGATGGGCAGGAACGAAGAAGCCAAGAAACAGGAAGCGATCCTTAACGCGATCGGAAAATCGATCATGGAGTCGGGCGATGGGGCTTCCGCCGAGACAGCGTGGTTTACCGTTGCTCCCAGCGAGACGGTCTTTTTCATGACAGAGGCACTCGGGGCCCAGATCGAGGGCCAGGAACTTGTTCATGTCAACGGACACGCCTACGACAAATTAACGGTGCTTGATCGACAAGGCAAGAGAAGAGTCGTGTGGTTCAATACCGATACCAATGAGCTGTTAAAGGAGCGCGCAATGCATCCCAAGGTTGCTCCACAATAGGGCTGTCGCTCCTGGCAATGATCTGGGACATCCTGCCAACCCCAATTCGTGTTGCGAGCGGATGGTCGGCAAACCGGAAACTATCCCAGCGCAACTCCACGTCTGACTTCCGCAAGTTGACGAAAAATCGCCATGACACTCAAAACCGGGTTCTAGACCCTCTTATCGCTCCACCGCCATCGCCACCGCGTTCCCCCCGCCCAGGCACAGCGCCGCAATCCCGCGGTGCACGTCGCGGCGGATCATTTCGTAGATCAAGGTGACGAGCACGCGGGCTCCGCTGGCGCCGATGGGATGCCCCAAAGCCACTGCGCCTCCGTTGACGTTCACGCGGTTCATATCGAGGCCCAGCTCTCGGCAGACTCCGAGCGCTTGCACGGAGAAGGCTTCGTTCAGTTCGTAGAGATCGACGTCATCTTTCTTCCAACCCGTCTTCTCCCAGATTTTCTGCACGGCGCCGACGGGAGCCATCATTATCCATTTCGGTTCGACTCCGCTGGTCGCCTGCGCGACGATGCGGACCATAGCCGTTGCGCCCAGTTCTTTCGCGCGCGCGGCACTGGTCACAACCAGCGCCGCTGCTCCGTCGTTGACTCCGGGAGCGTTGCCGGCAGTGACGGTGCCATCTTTCTTGAAGGCCGGCTTGAGCGCGCGCAGGACTTCGATAGTGGTGTCCTCGCGCGGGCCTTCGTCCTTGTCAAAAATTACGGGCGGCTGGCCTTTTTTCTTTGCTGCGATTTCGACCGGAACAATCTGGGACTTAAACCGGCATTCCTTCTGCGCGGCGATGGCCTTGCGGTGCGAGTTGACGGCAAACTCGTCCTGCTCTTCCCGGGTGATGCCGTATTTTTCGGCGACGTTCTCACCCGTCAGCCCCATGTGATAGTCGTTGAAAATGTCCCACAGTCCGTCGTGCACCATGGAGTCGACCAGTTGTCCGTTGCCCAGACGATATCCCTTGCGGGCGTTCGGCAGCAGATACGGCGCGTTGCTCATGGACTCCATACCACCGGCAACGACGATGGAGCTGTTGCCGGTTTCGATGGCCTGCGCCGCGAGTGCGACCGCTTTCAATCCTGAGCCGCACACCTTGTTAATCGTCATGGCACCTACTTCGGGTGCAAGTCCGCCGAATAACGCCGCCTGCCGCGCCGGGTTTTGACCGAGCCCGGCAGAGACAACGTTGCCCATGATGCACTCGTCGACTTGCTGCGGCTGCAGATTCGCCCGCTTGACGGCTTCGCGCACCACGATCGCCCCCAATTGTGGAGCAACCAAGTCGCTCAGACTTCCCTGAAATTTTCCGATCGGCGCGCGGCATCCCGCGATGATCACAACATCATTCGAACCGGCCATGGTTGCGCTCCTTCAAGCGATTGCCGCTTGAAAATCGCCTCCCATTATAGATGGCGGAAAGCTTCGCGAAGGTTCGCAACGCGCAATCACGCCGGCATCGCAGCGAAGCGTTCGTTCGAAGCGTGCGCGCGGCAGACACGACGGGATGGGAGAACAGGTAAGAGAGAGTTGTGATGTACGCGGACTTTTTCTTCGCGTGCGCGTCGCGCAGGTGACTTTGGTGCAGCGTTGCATGCGCCCGTTTCGATCATTTTTCTCTTGACTTCGTTCTGCGTTGACTCTATACATTCAATCAGTTGCAACAAAAGACCGTTGCGAAATTCCATGAAGAATGGAAAGGGAGAATAGATCCATGGCAACCAAAAAGAAAGCAAAGAAGAAAAGCAGCAAGAAGCACTAAGCACCTGCAACAGGCAACGACAAAGGGGACGCGATGAGCGTCCCCAAAGTTTTTTGCAGCACTTTTCAGATTCCCAGCGCTGCTCCTCTTTGTTCTGCGGAACAAAATCCTTCCATTCAAAACTAGGACTGCTCTCATAAATGGTTTTGGGATGGGCACGGCTTCAGCCGTGCCGCCCAGAGCCAATAATGACGCGGGCTTTAGCCCCTGAGGGCCGGAACTCCCCCGCGGAGAATTATCTATGAGACCAGTTCTAGTTGACGCGAGACGCCGATTTCTTCTGCGGAGCTGCGACGATCTTCTCCGTCGCGGGACAGAGATTGCGATAGGGACAATACGCGCAGTGATACTTGGGATTCGGCGGAAATTCTCCCCGCGCGATCCCCTGCGCCGCTTCTTGCACGCGTAATTTCGCCGCTTCCAACTCAGCCTCGTTCCGCGTGGTGTAGACGGGCGTGTTGTTTTCGAGGTTGTGGAAGATCAAGCGGTCGGCACGCTTTCCAAACGTCTCCCTGGCCGCGAGCGCATACAAGGAGAGTTGCAGGCTCTTGTCGGCATCCTCTTGTGACCGCGGCTTGCCTGTCTTGTAGTCCACGATGGCAACGGTGTCCGGTCCCGTGCGATCGATGCGATCCACGCGTCCGGCCAACTTCGCCGAGCCCACTTGCAGTTCAAATCTGCGTTCGGTCTCGATGACCTCAGGCGGCGGGGCGCTGCGAGCCGCCTCAAAGAACTGCCGCAACTGCTCCATTCCCTGCCGCAGATACAGCTCATACTGATAGCGGTCGGCGATGCCCGCGCGCGCCAGTTCCGACCGGAACTGCTCGATCAAGTCGTCGTCCCTGACCTCACGTTGCCAGCGCTGCGCGTCGTAGAAAGTGCGTAGCACTCCGTGCATGGCCGCTCCGTAGTGCAGTGACGCGGAGACTTCGCGCGGCAGGTTCCACTCCCTCTCGAGCTTGAAGCGCAGCGGGCACTCTTCGTAGATTTCAATGGCCGACGCGCTTAGCCCGGTGACGAAGTTCGCCGACGGCTCCATCAGCAGCCACGCGGCCACATTCGATTGCTGCAAGGCGACCCTCTGTTCTTCTTCGGCAAATAAAGTATCCTGCACGGCCGCCGCCGGGTGTGTGGACCAGAACTTTTTGTGAGCCGGGTGAATCATGAACTCCCGCAGGAACTGGGTTGGCTTCGGATCCTTCTTGCCCCTGCCCTGGTGCGCGTAGATCGCGAGCGTGTCCTTGGCACGCGTCATGGCAACGTAGAAAAGGCGCCGCTCTTCTTCTTCGTGCAACGTTTTGTCATCATTCGAAGACGTGTCCGACCGGCGCAGTTCCGCCGGAAAAGCAATGAGCGGCTCATGGTAGCCAGTCGGGAACCAATTGGACGAACCACGCACGACGGCGACGTGCCGGAACTCAAGTCCCTTGGCGGCGTGCGCGGTCAGCAGGCGCACAGCGTCGTCCTCGATGCGCGGAAGGGGAATTGTGCCTCGTGCCTGGCCAAAATAATCGAGGTACTCGAGGAATTCCGAAGGGCTCCCAGTTTCGGCAATGGCTTTCTTGTGCCATGCCTCCACGAACTTCAGAAACGCGACTACCAAAGCCGACCGCTGCAGGCCAAAGTGCCCGATCGCAATGTTGACCGCATCGTCCGCGCGAACCCCGTCCTTCCCCACTTCCCGATGCGCCTTCTCCACGCTTTCCAGCACAGCCGGACCGCCTGCAAGCCTTCCCAACACCGTGCGGAGATCGAGATCCTGCCGCCGCACGGCCCTCATCGCTGCCCGTAATTCCATTGGGTCGATGCCGAATTGCGGCAGCGCCGCCACGCGAAACAGGCTCGCGGCATCATTGGGAGACACAGCCGCGGTCAGGCAGGCCACTACGTCGCGAACTTCGGGCGTGTCGAGGACGTCCAGACCTTCGATGGAAAATGGAATGCCCCGCTCGGCAAATTCATGGACCAGTTCATCGCGATGGTTGTGCTGGCGATAGAGCACGGCAAAATCGCCCCACCGGCAACGCTGGTCTTTGTCCTTGCGCTTCTTCTGGATCCGGCGGGCGAGGTCGGCGGCCTCGACTTCTTTATCCCTCCAGGTAATAATTTCGACCAGCGGCGCAACCGTGGTCTCCCCTTTTTGCTTCGCCTCCTCGTCGCGCAGCGATTCCAGGGGCGCCCGCTGGTAGGAAATTGTAGCTCCTTTTTGCGAGAACACCGGCGGGTTCTCATTCACAATGCCAAAAGCGCAACGCAGGATTGGCGAGAGCGACCGGCGGTTCTTTCCGAGTACAACAACTCGCGCCCCAGGAAACTTCCTTACAAACAGCGTGAACGCTTCGCTCGAAGCACCGCGGAACTGGTAGATCGCCTGATCCGGATCGCCCACGGCAAAAACGTTCGCCGCCGAACCGGCGAGCAATGAGAGGATCTCGACCTGGGCAAAGTTCGCGTCCTGGAATTCATCCACCAGCAGGAAGCGAGTGCGGCGCCGTTCTTCTTCGAGCAACGTGGGGTCGTCCTTCAGCAACTGGTAGGCCTTCGTGATCATGTGGCCGAAGGTGCCCAGGTTTTTCCCCAGGAGCATGTGTTCCACGGTGGCGAAAACGCGAGCGATTTCCTGGCAGCGCTCCAGGATCTCCGTTTTCTCCAAATCTCCCTGATGTTTTGATTTCGCAACGCGAGGCAAAGGGACCTCGCCGCGTTCGAGGCGCTCTACGTAGCGCGCGTATTCTTCGGGGCCGACCAGTTCGTCCTGGCAACGACGCATGAACTCGAGCAGGCTGTCGAGGAACTGACCGACATTGGCAGCGCGCACGAAATGCTTGAGACGTAAATCACGAATACGGCGGCGCAAGTACACCCAGAGATCTTTGTCGTCGAGCACACCGAAATCGGCGCCGCGACGCTGGAGCAGTCCGTAGCACCAGGCATGGAAGGTGCAGGCCTGCAGGCCGTCAATGGCGGTACCCTTCAATTCTCCTCGGACGCGGGCCATCATTTCCGCGGCGGAGTTTTCGGTATAGGTGAGCGCAAGAATTTCGTCAGGGCGGGCGTGACCCTCGCGGATGAGGTTGGCGACGCGCTGCGTGAGGACGGTAGTCTTCCCGGTCCCAGCGCCGGCGATCACCAGCATCGGGCCATGCACGTGTCCAATGGCTTGCCGCTGGCGTTCATCGGGGACGATCTTCGTCGCGGGTGAGGCGGTCGCAGTCACTTGAGAAGCCACTTGCCGGAGAATATCAGAGCTGGTTGTGGAAGGCTCCAGTGTCATGTTCCAAAAGTTCAAAGCATAAATCTACACTGTCATCCTGAGCGAAGCGAAGGACCTATGCATTGGGCGGGTGCAAATGCATGGGTCCTTCGCTTCGCTCCTAATGACAAACCCTGGTTCATTCCTGTCTTATCCCGCCCCAGCGGGTGGAGTGCTCAGAATGACAAACCAAAAAACCAAACTTATGTCGCGAATGAACGGGACACGATACTGGTGAATCAACGCAGCGCATCAAGGGCGAGGGCAGTCGCGACAATCGCCGCGGTTTCGGCGCGCAGAATTGTGCCGCCGAGGGAGGCTGCGACCCATCCTGTTTCGTAAAACCACGCCAGCTCCTCGTCAGCCCACCCGCCCTCGGGGCCCACGGCGAGCGCCACTTCGCCTTCGGTCCACCGGGATTGCAAAATTTCCCCCAGCCGGGTCTCCTCTTCCAATTCGGCGAGAGATTCAGCAAGAACGACACGGGTAAGTACGCCAGCCGGCAAGACACCGGCGCCAGCAAGATCCTTCAGTTTCACCGGGCCTGCAATCTCAGGCGGTGCCGACCTTCGCGACTGTTCCGCCGCCTGACGAACGATGCGCTGCCAGCGCTCGTGGCGCTTCACCGCGGCGATAGCCAGATGAGCATCGGTCCGGCGGGCGATTACAGGAATGATGCGAGCTACCCCGATCTCGGTGCACTTCTCGATCGCCCACTCCATGCGGTCGAACTTGAAGATGGCGAGCGCCAGCGTGATCTTCGGAGCAGCCAACGGCTTGGACCTTAGCGTACGGTGTGGCTTCGTGCCGAGCGCGAACTCAACGCGATCATAGGAGATCGTAGTGATCGTTCCGCGGCGAACTTCTTCTCCGGTTGCAATGTCGAACTCCTGGCCGACTTCGGCGCGCAGCACGCGAGCAAGATGATCGGCATGCTCGCCCACCAAAGCGGCGGTGTTTCCGGCAACCTCGTCGGCGATCCAGCGGCGGCGTGTCATTTTCAGCTTTCAGCCTTCAGCCATCAGCTATCGGCAAAGGCGCATTCGTTGGATCAAGGCAAGGTGCTTTTACTGAGAGCTGACGGCTGATGGCTGATAGCTGTTCTACGCAAACATATCCTTCACCCGTCCCAATAGCGACCGGCTCTGCGGTTTGTTCTCGATCGGGGACAGTTCTCCCAGTTCGGCCAACAGTTCGCGCTGGCGTTTATTCAGTTTCCCCGGCGTCTGGATTCGCACCTCTACGTAAAGATCGCCTTTGCCGTGCCCATTGAGCACCGGCACGCCTTTGTTCCGGATGCGAAACGGGGTTCCCGACTGCGTGCCTTCGGGGATTTTCAGCTTGTGGTCTCCCTCCAGCGTCGGAACCATGATCTCGGTGCCGAGGGCAGCTTGCGGGTACGAGATCGGAACCACGCAGTGCAGGTCGTTGCCCTCGCGCTCAAAGAAGGCATGCTCTTTGACGTGTAGAACAACATACAAATCGCCGGCGGGCCCGCCGAACGCTCCCGCTTCGCCCAAGCCGGTGAAACGAATCCGCGTGCCGTCCTCCACTCCCGCAGGCACCTTGGCTTCAACCACGCGGTCGCGCAGCAAGCGGCCTTGGCCTTTGCACTTCAGACAGGGATCGGTGATGACGCTGCCCGCGCCCTGGCAGGTTGGGCAAGTTCGAGCGATGCTGAAGAAGCCTTGCTGATACCGGACCTGGCCTCGGCCATTGCACGACCGGCAGGCGACCGGAGCTTTACCCGGCGCTGCGCCAGTTCCGCGGCACGCGTCGCAGGTCTCATGGCGGCGGACATTCACTTGCTTCTCGGCGCCGAAGACCGCTTCGTCAAATTCGAGATGCAAGTCTTCGCGAAGGTCGGCTCCGCGCTGGGCGCGGCTGCGACGACGGCCGCCCTGGCCGAACATGTCGCCGAAGCCAAAGATATCCCCGAAGATGTCGCCGAAATCCTGGAAAATGGCGGGATCGAATCCCGCCGCTGCCCCGGTGCTGCCGCCCACGCCAGCGTGCCCGAAGCGGTCATACAGAGATCGCTTCTCGCTATCGGCGAGAATTGCGTACGCTTCGGTGATCTCCTTGAACTTCTCTTCCGAGTCCGGATTGTTGGGGTTGCGGTCAGGATGGTGCGTCATCGCGAGCTTGCGGTAAGCGCTCTTGATTTCAATATCGGTGGCAGTACGAGTGACACCGAGCACTTCGTAAAAATCGCGTTTTGTATTGGCGGCCAGAAACTCCCCCCACTCTTTGGTCGAGCAATTAAGTTGATGCTATCTCAATAAATCGCTTTGGGAAGGGCCCGGCTTCAGCCGTGCCGCCCAGAGCCAATAAACACGAGGGCATTAGCCCCTGAGGGTCCCGGCGCTATCCGCGGCCATTCCGAGCCACCCGCACCATCGCGGGACGCAGCAGGCGCTCCTTGTATTTGTAGCCTCGCTGTAGTTCATCGAGGACGTGGTGATCCGGGACCTCGGTGGTATCCACCATTTCGACGGCTTCGTGAACCCGGGGATCGAAAGGCTGCCCCATCGCAAGAATCGGCTGCACTCCGATTTTCTGCAGCGCATCCTGAAACTGACGGTAAATGAGCTCAATGCCGTTGCGGAAGTCGGTGGAGTCGCCGCCGGCAGCCTTTAATGCGCGCTCGAAACTGTCGAGGGTTGGCAGAAAGTTCTCGATGACCTCGGCCGCGGCGAATTTGCGGAAATCCTGCTGTTCACGCACCGCGCGCTTGCGGGCATTGTCGAATTCCGCCTGCAGACGGGCCAGGCGGTCGAGCAGCGCGTCGCGCTCGGCTTTGAGCGTTTCTACTTCCGATGCCGCACCGGCCTCCACTGGTTTGGCCGCGGCCGCGGCAGGCGCAGATTCTTCTCCGCCTTCCGCGACCGGAAGCTCGTGCTCCAGATCCTCGCTCTTCAGGCCAAAGCGCCCCTCGGTTTTTCCGTTTCCTTTGCCCATACTGCCGATTACTCCGATTCGTTCAAAAGTTTGTCGAAAAGCCGCGCGATGTACGACACCGCCGACATGGTGTGTTGATAATCCAGCCGCGTAGGTCCAATCACGGCCAGCGACCCCATCACTTCGCCGCCAACGCGCGCGGGCGCGCCAATGAGGACGAAATTCTGCAAATTCGAAGCAGGCAGCGCCTCGTCCAGCCCGATGACCACGCGCACCGCTTCCTGCCGCGTGTCGAGATAAGCGCCCAGCAGCTTCACAACTTTTTCTTTTTCCTCAAGTGTCCGCAGCATTTCTTGCAGGCGCTGCCGATCTTCCTGGCCGGTCACCAGATTCGCCGCTCCTTCCACGAACACAGCCTGCGTATCGTCGTTCGAAGCCAGCGCCCCTTGCTGGTAGAGCTGCTCGATGGACTTCATCAGCCGGTCGTACTCGCTGCGTTCTTGTTCAAGGCGGCGGGCCAGCTCGGCGCGCATGTCGCCCATCGTCCAGCCGCGAAAATTATCATTGATGTAGCGAGCGGCCAAATCGAGATCCGATTGCGGAATATCGAGCCGCAGCACCCGATCGCGCACCACCCCCGAGCGCGTGACCACAACCGCCAGCACTTTCTGATCGCCCAGGCGCGAGAAGAAAACATGTTCCAGCGCATTCCGCGGTCCGCTGGTGGCCACCGTAACCCCGACACTGTGCGAGATCAGGGAGAGCACATGCGAGGTGCGCTCCATGAACTCCTCCACGTCCGCAACGCCGGTCAAAGTGTCCTGGATGATGCTCTCGTTCTCACGCGAGAGATGGGCCTCTCCACTAAGCTGCTCGACATAATAACGATAAGCCTCCGCCGTAGGAACGCGCCCCGCCGAAGCATGAGGCTGCTCAAGAAACCCAGCATCGGCAAGATCAGCCATCACGTTGCGAATCGTAGCCGCACTCAACCCTTCGCGGCTGGAGCGAGCAAGCGTGCGCGACCCCACCGGCTCTCCGCTGGCAATGAAAGTCTCGACAATGGCGGTAAGGATTTCCCGTTCCCGTCCACCGGCTGGCCCTGCTGGCATACCCACCCAAGTCTCGGAGCTGAACCGCCCCTCTAAATTCTTTAGATGCAGTGGCTTAGATTAAGATTCCGCCACCGCCTAATGTGAATTCTAGGGAGCGCTGGCGAGGGTGTCAAGGATAGGGCGGGCAGCGCGAATGTTTGGTCTGTTGGGGGCGGCTCAGGCCACGGATTCAAGCATGGTCCAGCGCTGGGCGAGAGGGTGGCGCGCCTGGTGCTGAAGGACGAAACAGGGTAGCCGGGCGCCGCGCTCCTTACGATTCTTGCGAGGAAACGGGCTGCGTGTGACTAAGGTCGCTTGCTCGGCACCACCCGGAACTGACGTTTTCCTTCGATGCGATAGGTTGCGAAGTCCGCTTTTTCGACCGTAAGAATGACGGAAAGAGATTCGCGCTTCGCCAGATACACGAGTGTAGCGTCGGCGAAATCCATATTTCGATCGGTGCCCCAGTCCCAGTATCGCGACATCAATCCGTGCAGGTGCGTCAACTCCGCATCTTCGTTGGTGCCGAGAACAAGCGCTCCCGAACGGACGAACTTCCAGGCGGCTTCCATCGCGGTGCGCGTATCGCCAACCAGTCGAACGGTAGACTCGGATAAAGATTGATCTCCCGCAAGTTACTCACCAGTGCATTCGTCACGAATTTTCTGTACCACGGTCACTTACACCGATACGCGCTTTCTGCGAAATTGATTTCATCGCCACGCGTCATCCGGCGTCCAGAAGCACGACGCAATCCGCCGGAAAGTAAACGGTGACACTCGCCCTCAGCGGTTCACTCGAACCGCTGTTCCGCAGTGCCAAACCGGCAACAGAACCGAACCGGACCTCGGCAGTGATTTCTTGCCTCGGCGGCTCGCAGGATTCGTGTCTACGAATCGCCCAGCGCGAGAATTTGACGCGCCAGGAAACCGAAATGAGCGTGGAGCGAATGAAACGACTATTCACAACCTGCATGGTTCTGGGCTGTCTGAGTTTCAGCTTTGCTCAGGGACTTCAAGGCAATGTAAAACTAAGCGGCAATGCGACTGTCACCACCACGGGGCATTCTGTCACTCTAACCTGGAGCGCCAGTCGGAACGCGACGAGTTATAACATCTACCGCGGAACTACGTCCGGAGGGCCATATGCAAAAGTGGCCTCCGGGATCGTCAGTACAACTTATAGCGATGTACAAGTAACTCATAATCAAACGCTCTATTACGTCACCACCGCGGTTAACGGCAGCCACGAGAGCGGCTACAGTAACCAAACTGTCGCGGTGATCCCCTAGATTCGGGAGACAAAATGAAAAACCATTTATTGATCGGCGTGCTGAGCCTGCTGTCTGGAATCTCGTGGGCACAGTGCGCCACTGGCAATCCAGGGACGAATTGCATTGGACCGCTAACGGTGCAGCCGCAGTCCGGAAATACGGGGCAATCTGCGATTACTTTACTTGATCTTGGACTGCCTGTGCCGGCGCCGGCTGTGGGGCAATACACGCTATCACTGCTGTCCGGTTAAAAGTCGAAGAGAATCAGTTGGTTGGGATTTTCGGTAAAATTGGCGTCCTGGTCGATGGCCTGAAGGGCGCA
>CZKY01000084.1_pt1 | contig 20566 bp, 22 predicted proteins | sample 2454881 | NCBI WGS metagenome assembly CZKY01 (sample SAMEA3539301, study PRJEB10725) | soil metagenome | biome: tundra; feature: field; material: soil | place: USA | collected 2010-05 | depth 0.15 m | reverse complement strand
CCATAGCCGCATCTTAAGCCGAAGTACCCTCTGGAAAAACTGTGATGTTTGGTGCTCCTGGAGAATCTATTCCCGACAGACTCCTAGCCACCACCTTGGGAGTCGTGTCAAAGACGGGCATCGCTGGTCTAACGCTCGGGGGTGGTTGGGGCCACCTGCATGCCAAGTACGGCCTCGCTCTCGACAACGTCATCGGGGCGGACGTGGTGACAGCAGATGGCCGCCTACTCACGGTGAATGTCAACGAAAACGAAGACCTATTCTGGGGAGTGCGTGGCGGTAGCGGAAATTTCGGTATTGTCACATCGTTGGAATACCGTTTGCATGAACTCGGTCCGGTGTTCGGCGGCGCTGTTTTTTATCCGGCTTCAAAGGCAGAAGAAGTTCTCCGTTTCTTTCGGGAATATTCCGAAACCATTCCTGACGAATTGGTGATCCAATGCGGTTCGTTTACAACGCCGGACAACACCTCAGTCTTTGCTGTCGCAGCTTGCTACTGTGGAGTCCCGTCCGAGGGTGAAAAGGTTTTGAAACCATTGCGAACGTTTGGCCCGCCGGTTGCGGACGCTATGAGTGCCATGAGCTATCTTCAGCTGCAAAGCATGTTCGATCCGTTCTTCCCACCCGGACGACATACTTACGTGAAATCGAACTTCATTCGTGCTCTTGACGAGCAAGCTATTCGGGCAATCGCGGGATTCGCGGGAAAAAGTCCCTCTCGTTTTACCTTTGCCCCATTTATTGAGCACTGGCATGGAGCGGCCTCCCGCGTAGGTATAGCGGATACTGCTTTCCCCCATCGCCAATACCCATACAACCTCATGCTGTGGTCGAACTGGGAAAGTCCGTCCGACGCAGACGAGAACATCAAATGGACGCGCAGTTGCTGGGAGGCTCTGCACCCGTTTCTTATCGAAGGTTCGTATGGCAACTACGTCGCCGATGAAGGAGATTCGTTCGCCCGCGCGGCATACGGACCAAACTACAACCGCCTGGTCGGCTTAAAGAATAAGTACGACCCGTCAAACTTTTTTCGCATGAACCACAACATCAAGCCCACGGTCTAGTCTCTGCTATTTCAGAGCATCGGGAGTGCGCGGGAGAAGTGTAGTCGGATTCGGTCGTTGGCGAAACATCGCGATAGCACTCACGGTCCCATCGGGGGCACCGAGCGCGCGGTGCGGTCTTGGTCGTACGCTTACTTTCCATCATTGCCGAAGCGTGACCATCCCGAACACGGAAGTTAAGCCGCGCTCGCGCGAGATCACACTAAAACTCTGCGATCAAAATCATTGACTTAAAACCCGCTGCGCGAGAAAATAAACATTGGATTGGGGCAATTTCGAGGTGCGTCAGCAACGCAGACGTCCATCGAAGCTGCCCCAAACCCGTTTTCGGAGACTTTTTGCGAGTTAAGTCGTTATTCCTGAATACTTTGCAGAAGCTATCCCAGCTAACTGTATGATTCTAATAGATCGAAGTTTGTTAAGTCCTTATTATTGAATACTTTAGATATAAGTCATTGTTTTTGAATACTTTGCCGACAAAACACCGCTAATCCAATGATTCTAATAGACCGGGAAAAAGGGGGGGGTACCCACCCCAGGCAGTCCTGCCCACCATCGGAGTATGTTCATCGGAGCATCGTGCCGGCTAAATGACAAGTTCAATTTCCTCCGTTGCTTTTCTCTTTCCCGGCCAGGGTTCGCAAGCCGTTGGCATGGGCAAAGAGCTGGCCGACAACTACCCGGTTGCGCGTCGAACCTTTGAGGAAGCCGACGAGGCGCTTGGCTACAAGCTGTCGCAGCTTTGCTTTGCAGGTCCGGAAGAAAAATTGAAGCTGACCGAGATCACGCAGCCGGCCATTCTGACGGCGTCGGTTGCGGCGTGGCGCGTGCTGCAGGAAAAAGGTCTGAAGCCGGACTTTGTTGCCGGGCACAGCCTGGGTGAGTATTCGGCGCACGTGGCCGCGGGTACGCTGACGTTTGCCGATGCGGTGCGAACGGTTCGCAATCGCGGCAAGTATATGCAGGAAGCGGTGCCGGTGGGCGTCGGTGCGATGGCGGCCGTCATTGGAATTGAGCTCGAGAAAGTCAGCGAAATTTTGAACAAAGCGGCGCGGGGAGAAGTTTGTCAGACGGCCAATATTAATTCGCCCGAGCAAATCGTGATCTCGGGACACACCGGCGCTGTGTACCGCGCCATCAAACTGGCCACCGCACGCGGAGCGAAGAAGGCCGTGAGCCTGCCGGTCAGCGCGCCTTTCCATTGTTCGCTGATGCAACGGGCACAGGATCGTCTGGCGGCAGACCTGAGCGCGCTGAGCTTTCAGAACCCGTCGTGCCCGGTGGTTTGCAATGTTGATGCGGCGGTTGTCACTTCCGCGGAGGCTTCGCGCGAGGCCCTGATTCGCCAGGTGACCGGCGCGGTGAGGTGGGAACCATCGGTGCGGTTGCTGATCAATAAGGGAGCCAGCCTGTTTATTGAAGTCGGCCCAGGAAAAGTTCTGTGGGGACTGATGCGGCAGATCGACCGCTCGAAGACCTGTGCGACGGTGGGGGATGAGGCGTCGCTGCAGAAGACGCTGGCGCAGATTGCGGCAACGGGCGGCCTATGCCGGGAACAATGCAGTAGGACCGAGGGCGTTGCTTAGTACGGATACACCGTCAGCGTCTTATCTGACTTCTGCACGAACATGCGGGCGTGCTCGGAGCGCTCGTTCACGACGACCTCGACCACGACGCCTCCGCTGCCAAAACCTTTTGTGTTGGCCGATCCGTAGATCCTGTGGGACTTGACTAAGCCCCACTCGCCGCCCGGTCCCCAGTCGCGATAGAAGTCCGGGTACGTGTATTGAGAATACTTCTGCTCATGCTGGCGCCAGCCGGGATCGTTGAAGTAAATGGCGTAGGCGGTTTCGTAATCCTGGTGCTGAAGCGCGGCGAAGAACTTGTCCACGGCGTGCTCTTCGGGCCAGTTGCGATACATCCAGGCCAGTGCGGCCAGAACGACCACGACCACGATGGTGACCGTGATCTTGATCTTCCGCCGCCGCAACTTCGCGGGGTCGTAGGGCTGGGCGTCGAGCAGGGTCATAGATCTTCACTAAGCATAACGGATTCCCGGAAGATTAAGGTAGGTGTAGGAACCGGGGCCGGCCGAAGTCCGGCTTGCGACCGGCTACGTTTGAGGGTTCCTGGACAATCGCTCCCCGACCCGATCTGTGATTTCTTTGTGCACCAAATCGTCGTTCAGGATGTTGAAATCAGGGTCTCGGCTCCGATACAGCAAGTCTGTCTCGCGCTTCTCATAGGCCGCCTGCAAGTATCGCAGCGATTCCTCTTTCTTGCCCAGCAAGGCGTAGGTTGCAGCCAAGTCAAGAGTTCCGTTCCCACTTTGCTGGCTTGCGGGTTACCGAAGTCCCGGCTTCCCCAAGTTTCCTACCCATGGTTCCGACTACCCATGACCCATCGTGCGCGCTGGAACAACAAATACGAGTTCTGGGCTCTCGGTTCCCAGTTCTCAGGAGAGCGGGTTGACTAAGAACTGAGAACTGAACCGGTTGACCGCGCCTCATCGCTTCCCTAAAGCGCCGGGTCGAACTGCCGATGTACATCAAGTCAGTCAGAAAATGGCGGCACGCGGTTTCGTGGTCTGACAGCGAAAACCGCAGAGTAGTGGGAACCATGGATAAGATACGAGCGCTCATTGTGGATGACTCCTCGGTGATGCGCAAAATCGTCGAGCGTTCGCTGCGTCAGGCGGGCATCGAACTGGAAAAGGTTGTGGAAGCCTCGAACGGGGCCGAAGCGCTCACCGCGTTGCACAACAATGTGGTCGACCTCATCCTGTGCGATATCAACATGCCGGTCATGGACGGGCTGGAATTTGTCCGCACGGTCGCCACTGTAGAAAGCGCCAAAGGCGTGGATATCGTCATCCTCGGCCACGTCCTGACGGAGGCTCCGCTTGTTTCAGCCGGGACCCCGGACGCGACCCCAGTCGCGAAAAAGCCGGCGCCGCCGTCCCCGGCTGCCACCCTCAAGCCCACGGTCGTCAGTACTGCAGGCGACCATCTACAGCAGTAATTCCATCCAGAGTGCGCTTTCGAGTGAAACCGCAGAATCGATTGCGCCCGGCGCACCGGACGATTAAGATTCTTCCACTCCCATGTCTGAAGTAATTTCAACCGAGCCCACGACTGCCCATCCCGTTTCCACCTCTGCTCCCGAGACTTCGGTCGAGGTATTCGCCGTTTACGGGGTTGAGCCCGAGATCCAGGCCTACGCCATGGCCAAGTATTCGCGCTCAGCACTCTCCATGAAAGAGTCGCTGAAGGAAATTACGTTGCAGAAGGCGGAAAAATTTCTCAACACCTTCTACTTCCAGTACGGGCACCGCTCCATCGCCGACCTTGCCCACATCGCGCTCGCCATCGAGCGCCTCTCCATCCTCGCCGCCATCGTCGTTGCCGACGAGCAGCGCTGGGATGGCCAGGAGCGCTCGACTCGCTACCAGGACTTCAGGAAGAGCGGCTACTACACGCCGAGCTTTCAGGATGACATTTCGGCACAGGCTTTTTACCGCGAAACCATCGAGTGCTTGTTCACAACTTACGAAAAAATTTCGCAGCGGACGTTCGAATATCTCGCCAGCATCACACCCCGGCCCGCCGAAATGAAGCCGGACGCTTACGAGCGCACCCTGCGCGCCCGCGCCTTCGACATCTCGCGCTATCTGTTGCCTCTCGCCACCAACACTTCACTCGGGGAGATCGTTAATGCCCGCACGCTGGAGAACCAGGTCGCCCACCTGCTCTCGCAGCCGCATAAAGAAGTCCGCGATCTGGGAGCGCTGCTGAAACAAGCCGCCCTTTCCCCGGCCTACAACGCAAATGAAGAATCGCTGCGCGCCCTGGTTGCCGAGATTCGCGCCGTGTCGCCCGAAATCGCCGATCGCGCCGAACGCGAACTGCTGCGCGAAGTGCGGGTCGCGCCCACGCTGGTCAAGTATGCCGATCCGAGTCTCTACGAAATCGAGACTCGCCGCGAACTCCAGCAGGCCGCCGCCGAACTGATGCGAGGCGCCGCCATCGAACCCGCGCCGCTCGTTGATTTGGTCGACGACGATCCGCTCGAGATCGAACTCGCCACCACGCTCCTTTACGGCCATTGTCACTACTCCTACCGGCAGCTTCGCCGAATGATCGAAGCAGCCGGCGAGGCGCGCCGCCGCGAAATCATCGACCTCGGCCTGCGCCATCGTGGGAGCCACGATGAGATGCTGCGTCCCTTCTCCGCGGGCCAGCAGTTCTGCTTCGACATCCTCATGGACATCGGCGGCTTCCGCGACATGCACCGCCACCGCCGCTGCGTCCAGATCATGCAGGATTTTACCACCACCCACGGCTTCGACACGCCGCCCGAAGTCGAAGCTGCCGGAATCCGCTCCGACTACGAAGTCGCGATGAAGCGCGCCGAAACCGCGGTGCAGAAGCTTTCCGCGACCGGCAATAAAGAAGCGGAAGCCCGGCAGAACGCGCAGTACGCGATCCCACTCGCTTTCCGCAAGCGCACGCTGTTTAAGATGGACTTCGCCGAGGCCGTGTACATCTCCGAGTTGCGCACCACGCCCGCCGGGCACGCGTCGTATCGCAACGTGGCCTATGCCATGTACGAAGCCGTCGCCACAAAATATCCGGCACTGGCAAAATATTTTCGAGTACACGACGTCCGCGAGCCGGTGGATCTGTTGAAGCGCTGAGGAGTGCTTTAACCACGAAGGACACAAAGGAGCACGAAGGAAATCTCCAGCGGGTTGACGCCTTCGTGTACCTTCGTGCCCTTTGTGGTTGATGATTTAGGAAACTACCTGCCGCGATGCAAAATTGACGCCGATGAATCTCCGCCTCTAAAATCACCTCACCGATGCCCAACTACGAATACTTGTGTAAGAACTGCGGACACCGCTTTGAACAAATCCGCAAGTTCTCCGATAAGCAGTTGCGAAAGTGCCCCGAATGCGGGGGCGTCATCGAACAAGTGATCTCGGCTCCGGCCGTGCAGTTCAAAGGTTCGGGCTGGTACGTGAACGACTACCCGAAGAAAGGGGCCGGTTCCGCGGCGTCGTCCGCGTCCTCTTCTTCCGAAGGCGATAGTGGCACGAAGGAAACGAAAGATACCAAAGACGCGAAAGAGACCAGGAAAGACGACAAGCCCAAGTCCGATACCTCGCACAAAAAACACAAGAAGGACTAGCGCTGCTCCCATAAGTGGTTCTGGGTAGGTTTTTGGGAAGGGCACAGCTTCAGCCGTGCCGCTCAGAGCCACAAAAAAGGCGGGCTTTAGCCCCTGAGGGCCGCTCCGCCGCCCCGGTCTGGCGTGCCGACAACCAAGGTTCGCCGGTGAGGCAGTTCGGCATCGGAGAGTTCCGCCAGGAACTGCAGGTTGAGGCCCAGCCGGTCGCATTCCTGACATGCCGCGTCGTTGAGAAAGTACACAATATCTCCCCCAAATCGATCCTTGAACCGGCGGCGTTCGTCGAGGTCGAACGGGCTCACCGAATACACTTTGATCTCGGGATGCTCGCGCAGGACGGCGCTCAGGTGACGTTGGAATCCAAGCGCTCCTTGCCGCACTTGCGCCATGGTAAAAGAAATAACGCGATAAGGCATAGGCTAGAGTTCGGGACGGGCGAGGGCGCCCGTCGCTCCACCAAGAGACGAAGCATAGCAGCCTTTGCCAGTTGGCGAAGCGCGAACGACCCGCGACTGACGACCGCCGGCCGCCGGCCGATCCACCCCCTGAATCCTTCCCGCTCCCCCGACATCTAAACGAATTGAAATAGTCGTTACAACGACTAAAGAGGAGCGAGCATCATGATGACCATCCGACGCAGCGATGAGCGTGGCGGCGGCGATTACGGCTGGCTGAAGACACGCCACACTTTCAGTTTCAACGATTACTCCGATCCCAACTGGATGGGTTTCCGCTCGCTGCGCGTGATCAACGAAGATTGGGTCGCGCCCAACGGCGGTTTCCCAACTCATCCCCATCGCGACATGGAAATCATCACGTATGTCCTGTCAGGCAAGCTTGAGCACAAAGACAGCCTTGGCACCGGCTCGGTGATCCTCCCGGGCGACGGGCAGCGGATGACCGCCGGCCGTGGCATCCGCCACAGCGAGGCGAATCCGTCCTCGACCGAATCCGTGCATCTGCTGCAGATATGGATTCTCCCCGACAAGCAAGGGCACGAACCCGGCTACGAACAGAGAAGCTTCCCCGAAGTCGAGAAGCGCGGCAAGCTGCGCCTGATCGCCTCCAACGACGGCGCCGAGGGCTCGGTAAAGATCAATCAGGACGCGAAGCTGTTCGTCACTTTGCTTGCACCCGGAGAAGAGGTTACGCAGTCGCTCGGCGCCAAGCGTCACGCGTGGCTTCAGGTCGCTAAGGGCGAAGTCGAACTGAACGGCCAGAAGTTGCACCAGGGAGACGGTGCGGCGATAAGCGAAGAACAAAAGCTGACGATCAAAGCAACGGAAGACGCGGAAGTTCTACTGTTCGACTTGGCGTAAGCAGATCGGGTGATCGGGTCATCGGGCCATTGAACATCAAAGGCCTTTGAACTTAGATCGCACGATCACCCGATCTATTTTCTGATCCCTGCCGCCCCCATCATCCTTCCCGTTACGCCTTTCTCTGCCCGGAAGCTGAACAGCAGATCCGTATGGCACGCCGTACAAGGTGCCTCCGTATCAATATTCTTCGCCAGTACGCCTGCATCCAGCAGTTGTCGCCGGTTCGCCTGTACCAGATCAAGAAAAAGCTTCACCGGCAATTTGCCGTGTCCCGGCGCGCGCGCCGTCAGGAACAGCAACGGATATTTCTCCCGCACCGGGTCCGATTCCTTCACCTCGCGGAACAAGCTGCTGGCATATGAGAACTGAGCTTCAAACCTGGTGCGCACTTCTTCGCCCACATCGTAGCAGCACCCCTGCACGCCCGGCCCAATTGCCGCCAACAGGTTCCGCGGATCGCTCTTGAAATGTCTCCGCATCTCGCCGACACCCTTCTCGACGATCCGCTTGACCGTGCCGCGCCAGCCTGCGTGAAAAACGCCGACAGCCCGCCGTTTCGGATCCACCAGAATGATGGAAAGGCAATCGGCAGTCTGCACGGCTAAGACCAGCCCCGGCGTGTCCGTGACGAGACCGTCGCCAGCCAGAGGCTGTTCCGGCATCCGGTCGACTCGGTGGATCAAATCAGAATGAATCTGCCGCAACGAAACCAGCGGCCAACCATTGTGTCCGTTCGGCACGCCCAGTTCCTTGAGGAAAAGTTCGCGATTGCGCTCGACGGCGGCGCGCGAGTCCTGCTTCGTGAACCCAAGATTCAGCGCATTTCCGCCGTAGGCACGAGACACCCCGCCGTGCCGTGTCGAAAAGGCATGCACCAGCCAGGCCAGCTTGCCCAGCTTCTCGGAACGCAAAAGTTGTTTCTTTGCGACGCGCTTGGTCACCACAGTTCGATAATACCCTGAGGATCGGGTCATCTGGCCATCGGGCGATCAAACCCCTGAGCCGATATTCGATGGCCAGATGGCCCGATCACCCGATGACCCGATTACCTACTTCTTCTTCACCATTTCCGCGTCAATCTGGATCTTGACGGTATCTCCAACCACCGCTTCACCGGTATTCAGAAGATTGTTGTAGACCAGATTGAAATCTTTGCGGTTGATGGTCGTCGTCGCGGAAATTCCGCGGCGCGAATTGCCCCACGGATCGGTCAATTCAGGCGTAGGCCCATCAACATCGAGCGTGACCTCGTGCGTGGTTCCGTGGATGGTCAGATCGCCAATCACCTGCAACTTCCCGCCGCTGCTTACGATCCGTTTGGACTTGAATTCGATGGTCGGGTACTTTTCAACGTCAAAGAAATTGGGGCTTCTAAGATCTTTGTCCCGCGCCTCGACCCGGGTATCGACTGAGCTGACGTCGATGCTGGCCGAGACCTGCGACTGCGTAATGTCTTTCTCATTCAGAACGGCGCTTCCCGTCACCTTCGTAAAATTCCCGGAGACATTAGAAATCGCCAGGTGACGCACCGTAAACTGCGCGGTCGAGTGCGCCGGGTCAATGTTCCAGTTTGAGGTCTGCGCGAGCGCGGACAGACTTGTGAGAAGGGCAACCGCGGAAACGATACAAATGCGCTGGGCTGTTTTCAGCATGACGATTCAACATCCTTCAAGTGAGTTTTCCTACGGCAAGGATTCCATACTTGGGACAAAGTTTCCAAGCGTTTCCAGAATCAGAATAGCGTTTCGGATGTGGCGTGATTCGACAAACATACAAAAAAACAAACGTGACGCCGACGCAGGCGGAAGCAGGTGGCTGGCCCCGCATCGAATCTTGGCGACAAACTCCTGCAAACCAGACCGCGAAGCCGGTTTCTAGTGCTCGACGTCGAAATAAATCTTGGTGGTGGCGCGGTATTGCAGAACCTTTGCTCCGTCCAGTTCCATGTCGAGCGAATCCACGTGCGCCCACTTGATGCCCCGAACGGTTTTCGCCGCTTCCTTCACGGCCTCCTCTGCCGCCTTAGCGAAACTTTCCTTTGAAGTCCCGATTACCTCGATAATTTTCTGAGTCATTCCACTCTCCTCGCTGCCCCTGAGAATTGTACGCCGATTTGCCCAGCGTGCGGCCAGGTTAGCGCCGAGTCAGGGGAGAAGCCTTATGGCGCCGGGACGGTTTCCGACATGGCCGACACACAAAGGCCACGCAAGAGAGGGCTACGAGCCCCGAGCTACGAGCTTCGAGCAATCGTTTGGGATGTCGCTCAAAGCGCGTAGCTCGGGGCTCGTAGCCCTTCGTGTCTTTTGCGCGCTTCGAGTTTATTCCTTGCCGCCGGCGATGCCGCTGACCGCCTGTTCGGCGACATGCTCCTGCTCGACAGGATTGATCTTCACCGTGGCCAGTATCTTCTGCAGCTTGGCGAAGACTTCATCGCGGTTGACGTGCTCAATGCCGTCTTTGGTGCCGTATCCGGCGGTGCCCAGGCCTAAGACGTACTCATAGCAGGCTCCATTTTCGTAGCTGTGGTAGTACTGCGTTTCGGCCTGCTTCAGGGCACTGGCGGAGAAGTTGGAAGTCGTCTCCATGTCGGTCGAGCCGATCTTGACTTTCTCGGCGTCGACCGGTTCGCCGTCGGCATTGCGCGTGTCGACGAAGGCGAAGTGCGCGCACTCCTGCTCGGAGACGCTGCGATTGATGTTCACGTTGAAGAAGGCGGATTCAAAGTCGGTACCGGGATATAAACCGCCGGGCAGCGCGACGGTCGCGACCGCGACTCCACCGGGCTGGACAAAGTTCATCGGCACATCACCTATGACGGCAAGCTGAGGCTGCGCATTGTCGCCGGAAGTTAGAGCGAACTTCCGCGGGTAGAGGAACGAAACACCGGAGTTGGCGTCGCTATAAGTCACGTTCGCGGGACGCTTCTTGTGCGTCTTCTTTGCGAGTGCAGGTGAGGCTGCAGCGGTTGGGGTGGTTGCGGGTGCTGCCGCTGCCGCGGGCGTTGCCGAACTTGACGCGGGATTGGAAACGCCGACCAGCGCCGGTTTTGGGGATTGTTTCGAGCATGCGCTCACCGCGAGCAACAGCCCGAGAATCGCGAAGCCTGCGATCATTGCCATTGCCAGTTTCTGCTGGCGCGACCGGGACGAAAGGGTCGTCCCGAAGATTGTGTTGTTGTTAGTTGTCTGGTTAGCAGATTTCTTGTCACCGGATTTCCATATAGTTGTCATTTTGTCACCTCCGCTGCGGCTGGCGCAGTCGGAAGTGATATGGCAGGAGGGGAGCCAACTCGGCGGTTGTTGATGGGGCGCGACTTATGGCCGAACTTGGCGCGGAACCGTGTGCGCCGCCGTACACGCCGTGTGGCAGGCAACACGCCGCCCGTGGGCTACTGCGCTTCCCGCTAAAATGTCTTGGTGAGCAATGCTTTTGTGAGCAAAGTCTCGCCCAGCTTCTCTCTTAGTTATCGCGGACGCCTGGCGCCGTCGCCGACGGGGCTGTTGCATATTGGACATGCGCGGACTTTCTGGATCGCGGCGCAACGGGCGATCGAGAACCAGGGAACATTGATTTTGCGGAATGAGAATCTGGATCCGCAGCGCTCACGGGCGGAATTTGTCCGCGCCATGATGGAAGATTTGCGCTGGCTGCGAATTCATTGGAGTGAGGGGCCGGATTGTGGCGGAGCGTATGGCCCCTACTCGCAGAGTGAGCGCCAGGCGCACTATCTGGAGGCTTGGCGGCAACTTCGGGAGGGCGGCTTTCTGTATCCATGCATTTGTTCACGCAAGGATCTGGCGCAGGCGGCGAGCGCTCCGAATGATGCGGACGATGAGCCGGTGTATCCGGGGACTTGTCGTGAGCGCAAGGATGTGGCCGAGTTCATGGAGCCAGCGGGTGCGAACTGGAGGTTTCGCGTTCCCGACGGCGAGGCGGTTGAGTTTGCGGATCTGAAACTGGGCCGGCAGCGCTACGTCGCTGGCAGTGATTTCGGCGATTTCCTGGTGTGGCGGCGCGACGATGTTCCGGCATACCAACTCGCGGTCGTGGTCGACGACGCGGCGATGCGGATCACGGAAGTCGTGCGGGGCGCGGATTTGCTGAAGTCGACAGCGCGGCAACTGCTGTTGATGCGCGCGCTGGGGTATGCCGATCTTGGGTATGCTGCTCCGGATTATTTTCATTGCGAACTGGTGCGGGACTCGGCTGGCGCGCGGCTGGCGAAACGGCATAACGCGCTCAGCATCCGGCATTTGCGAGAGAGCGGGATGACGGCGGAGAAGGTTCTGGAGATGGCCGGTTGATCGTGACGGTTTGACACCTTCGTTCCAGACGCGAGTTACATGGGTAATTTCAAATCGCAGCGGACGGGGATTACCATTGGAATTGGAATTGGAATTGGAAGAGGAAGAAGAGTGAGTGGGTTGATGCGTCGAGTTGCCCTGAAGATCTTGCCAATCGCACTGTTGATGAGCTCGGTCGTGTATGGCCAGTCGCTCGGCGATGTCGCGCGCAAGAATCGGGAGAAGCAGAAGGCCAAGGCTGCATCATCTGCGGCGAAGCCAAAGGTGATCACGAACGAGAACCTTCCCCAGAATCCGGACGCGGGGCCGATCGAGACCGAAGGAAAGTTGGAGGCGGCGTCTGCGAAAGTTCCTTCGCGTGGCCAGTCCGCCGAACAATGGAAGAGTCGGATCCTGGCGCAGAAGAATGCAGTTGCGAACCTGCAGGCGCAGATCGACAAACTCAACGATTCCATTCATTTCGTCGTGGCGAACGAATACTACAACGGCGTGCAGTACAACCAGCACCAAGTGAAGAAGCAGGAGAACGTGGCGCAAATGCAGCAGCACCTCGAAGAGCAAAAGAAGAAGCTTGCTGCGATGCAGGAAGCTGCACGGCAGACTGGCATGGGCAGCTCGGTATACGATCCGTAGAGCTTGCAGTTCCCGGTTCTCGTTTCTCAGAACGAACACCCCCACGCGGATTTTCTACTGAATCGGACTGCCCGGTCCGACCATCCTAGATATGTGAGTTCCGACGAAGTTTTCCTCACCGCGGAATGGCAGCATCTGGCCATGCTGAACTATGAAGTGGACGCCGGTCTGCTTCTTCCATTCGTCCCCGCTGGAACCGAACTCGATCGCTGGAACGAAAAAGTTTTTGTCAGCCTCGTCGGATTTCGATTTCTGAAATCAAAATTGTTCGGGTTCCTGCCGATTCCGATGCACTCGAATTTCGAGGAAGTGAACCTGCGGTTTTACGTGCGACGGCAAGCGGGGAGCGAAGTCCGGAGAGGGGTGGCGTTCATCCGGGAGATGGTTCCGCGCCGGGCGATTGCATTCGTTGCCCGCACGTTCTACAACGAACATTATGTCGCTCTGCCCATGGCCCATGAGATTCGCTCCGTTGGCGATAATCGTCTGAGGGTGGCGTACCGATGGCGAAGCGGGAAGTGCTGGAGCGGGATCAACCTTGAGACCGATGGCAATTCTGAACTGCCAGGCGAGGGCTCGGTTGAACAGTTCATTACCGAGCACTACTGGGGATATGCGGCGCAACCCAGCGGCGGTTGCGTGGAATACCGCGTGACCCATCCATCGTGGAGAGTCTGGCAGGTTCGGCAGTCGGCATTTGAGGGCAATGCGGAAAAGTTCTACGGAAAAGAGATCGCGGCAGCGCTCCGGGGTGAGCCGGAGTCCGCTTTTCTCGCGGAAGGATCCGCGGTTACCGTGATGCGGGGGCGAAGGTTGTGACTGTGCCGGTGAGCACTGAAACCCGACCGCCAGTGCAAGGCGTGGTTCTTGGCGTGGTCCTTTACGACGGGCAGTGCGGTTTCTGCTCGGGTTGGGTGAAGTATTGGGCGGCCACGCTCGGGCGGCGCGGATTCGAGATTGCCTCGCTGGATGAGCCTTGGGTTGCAAAGAGGCTCAAGATGCCGCACGAAGAACTGGTCACCGACATACGGTTGCGAACGGCGGGTGGTCAGCTGATTTCCGGAGCCGATGTTTATTTGTATGTGACGCGACGGATCTGGTGGGCATGGCCTTTCTATGCGATTTTCAGTTTGCCAGGGTTCAACCGGCTGATCCACGTTGGTTATCGGTGGTTTGCGCGGAACCGGTACTGCGTCTCGCATGCGTGCAAGCTGCGGCCACGCTGAACTCTAGCAGCGAGGATGGCAAGATCGTCTTGTCCCAGCGAACTGCGCCATTTGGGCACTCTTCGGCTACCGGACCCCCATTTTATGCCGATTTTCAAGGGGGTACCTTACTGGAAACCGCATAAAATCTGCACAAAATACTACTTTTCCACAGCGTAGTGCGTTACTATGCGCTGGATACACGCAAATTTGTAAGTTCCTGAAGGAGGAATTAATGGCTTCTGGTATGACCAAGACTCAACTCACCCGCCACCTGGCCGAGAAGCTCGGCTCCAACAACAAGACTGCCGCGACTTTTCTGGAGCACCTGGCAGACGTTGCGATTAAAGAGACGAAGAAGAACGGTGTGTTCGTTGTGCCCGGCCTGGGCCGCCTGGTGAAGGCGCATCGCAAGGCCCGCATGGGACGCAATCCGCAGACCGGCGAACCGATTCAGATCAAGGCGAAGACGGTAGTAAAGTTCCGCGTGGCGAAGGCCGCGAAGGACGCGATCGCGCCGAAGAAGTAAATTTGGCGGACAAGAGTGTCCGCGCTACATAGCCAAAAGGGCCGGCTTGCGAGCCGGCCTTTTTTCTGGCTTACTCGACTTTCTCTTTGAAGGCTACGTCTCCAACTCCACCAACTCCGCTCGCACTTTTCCTGCTCCGATCGTCAGCCTCCCCACGCTCACTGGCAAGTGGAAACGGCGCGGGCCGGCGCTGCCTGGATTGAAATAGAGGACGCCGTTTTTCTCTTCTATCTTCGGCTTATGGGTGTGGCCGTATACCACCACGCGGAATCCGGCGGCTTCCGGCTTGAGTTCGAGGCGGCCGAGATCATGCAGGATATAGATGGATACGCCGCCGGCTTCGACGACTTCGCTTTCAGGCAGAGCGCGCCCCCAGGGATCGGTGTCGACATTGCCGCGGACAGCGGTTACGGGCGCGACTTGCGCGAGCGCTTCGAGGATTTCGGGAGCGCCGACGTCGCCGGCGTGGAGAATACGGTCGGATCCGCGCATGGCTTCGAGGGCCTCGGGCCGCAGCAGGCCGTGGGTGTCGGAGATTACACCGAGGGTCACTGGTTTCTCAAGCATCAGTTTCTCGATCTCGAATCTCTTCGCGCTGCTGGACGGCCGAGGGCGGCCGTCCCTACGTGGTTCTTGCTAATTCATCACAAATCCTACGTCGAACGCTCACAGACTTCGAAGCTAGGTCTAAGGCTATACTGCCGAAGAATGCTCGATGCTGGTCCAAACTTGGCGGAAGCGCTGCGACGCTATTGGGGATACCACGAGTTTCGCCCCAAGCAGGAGAATGTTATCCGGAGTCTGCTGGCCGCGCACGATACGTGTGTGGTGATGCCGACCGGAGGCGGGAAGTCGCTGTGCTACCAGCTTCCGGCGGTGGTTTCGGGGAAGACAGCGGTGGTGGTTTCTCCGCTGATCGCGCTGATGCAGGATCAGGCGGCGCAACTGGCGCAGATGGGCATTCCGGCGGCGGCGATCAATAGTTTTCAGAGTTCGGCGGAACGACGACAGGTGATGGAGAAAGCGGCGCGCGGGGAATATCGGCTGCTTTATCTTTCGCCGGAGCGGCTGGCCGCTGAAAATACTTTCGATTGGCTCAGCAAGGTGCCCGTAGGTTTCTTTGCGGTGGATGAGGCGCATTGCATTTCAGAGTGGGGGCACGAGTTTCGGCCGGACTACCGGCAACTGAGCCGTCTGCGCACGAGCTTTCCGGAGCTTCCGATTGCGGCGTTCACCGCCAGTGCGACGCGACAGGTGCGGCACGACATTCTGAAGCAGTTGCAGATGCGCGATCCGCATCTCTACATCGCCAGCTTCCACAGAAAAAATTTGAGCTACGTGGTGCACGAGTGCGAAGCGCGGACGCAGATGGAGTTGCTCGGCCGCGCTTTGCGGCACTACGCGGGCGAGAGCGTGATCGTGTATTCGCCCACGATTCGCCGGGTGGAGGAAACGGTCGAATATCTGGAGGAGAGCGCGATTGCGGCGATTCCTTATCACGCAAAAATGGAATCGCCCATGCGGCGGCAGAATCAGGAACGGTGGATGTCGGACGAAGTGCGGGTGCTGGTGGGAACGATCGCGTTCGGGCTCGGGATCAATAAGCCCGCGGTACGGGCGGTGATTCATCTGTCGCTGCCGAAGTCGATTGAGCAGTATTACCAGGAGGCGGGACGCGCGGGGCGGGACGGCCGTCCGGCGGATTGCGTGCTGCTCTGGCAGAAGCGGGACTATGTTCTGCTGGATTACTTCATCGGCAGAATTTCGGATGATGCGGAGCGCGAGCGAGCATCCGAGCGGAAACGCGTGATCAGCCGGTTCGCGGATTCTAGGGGCTGCCGCCACCGGCAGATTTGCATGCATTTCGGCGAGACTCCGAAATGGGAGAGCTGCGGGAACTGCGACAATTGCGGAGCGAAACCGGAGTGGCTTAAGACGAAGGTGAGAGTTGAGACGCCGGAGATCGCGGCGAGGAAGACGTCTTTCCCGTCCACGTCTTTTCCGTCGTTCTATACGCCGCTGTTGCCATCCGAAAAACCGCGGGTGCGGGAGTCGGCGCCGGCGGAAGCTGATCCGGCGCTGGCGGAGTATCTACGCGAATGGCGGCGAAACATGGCGCGGGAGAACAAAGTGCCCGCCTACATTATTCTGCACGACAGCACGCTGGAGGAGTTGTGCCGCCGGCGTCCGGCCAATTTCGCGGAGTTAAAGCAGGTGACGGGCATTGGCGAAAAGAAGGCCGATGTGTATGGCGCGGAGATTCTTCAGGCATTGCGGAACTTTGGCGACGGAGCGCGCGCCACGCCGACGGTGGCCAGGGAACCGGCTCCGGCGGAACAGACGCTTCGGCTTTTGCACGAAGGGCGCAGCTTTGAGGAGATTGCCCGCATTCGGGCGCGGCAGGTTTCGACCGTCGTGTGCACGGTGGCGAACCTGATCGAAACCGGGCAGGTGAAATTGGATCCGAAGTGGATTTCTCCCGACGCGCAGCCCCTGATTGAGGCGGCATGCCTGAAGCAAGGAGTCGAGCGGCTGAAAGACATTAAAGAAGCGGTGCCACCCTATGTCAGCTTCGAAGACATACGGCTGGTGGTGGCGCACCTGCGAGCGGAGAACCGGGTGCGGGCGAAGACGGCGTAGCCCTGTGCAGTCCGCTATTTAATTCTTAGCATAAATCCATACAACTCAAACTTACGTAGCGAATTCGCTAGGCATCAAGCTACACGCCCTTGGCGGCGGGATCCCAGATCAATTTGTGAATTTGCAGGCTGAGCCGCGCGGGAACGTTGTCGGCGAGGATCCATAGCGCGAGTTCCTGCGGATCGAGGAGGCAGTGCGAAGTATCTCGCGAGCCGGCGGCAGCCTTTTCGAACGCGGGGGAAAACAAAATGGCGTGAACGCGCTCGGCCAGCCCGTGATTCAGGACGAAGTCGCGGGCGAATTCGTAGTCCGTGCGGTCGGTCAGGACGAACTTGAGTTCATCGTGAGGCTGGAGCGCCTTCAGGTTCTCGAGTGCGAAAGTGTTTGGTTCACCGGAGTGCGGACACTTGACGTCGACGATCTTGATGACCTGTTTTGGGACTCGCCCCAGGACTCGTTCGCCGCTGGTCTCGAGCAACACCTGATAGTCAGCGTCCACAAGTTGCTCCATCAGGGGGATGACTTCGCGCTCTTGCAACATGGGTTCGCCGCCGGTGATCTCGACCAGTCCGCCGCCCGGGCTCAGGCGGGCGACTTCGCTGAGCACTTCTTGCAGCGTCATTTTTTGCCCGCCGTAGAAACTGAACTCACTGTCGCACCAGGAGCAGCGCAGGTTGCATCCGGTCAGACGGACGAAGACGCAGGACAGACCGGCATATGTCGATTCGCCCTGGAGCGATTTGTAGATCTCGGTGATCTGCATAAAACAAAGTTGCCAGTTGCCAGCCGCCAGTTGCCAGTTACTCCGGCTTGCAGATGGAGGCTAGCAAGCCGTTCAGGATTCGACCTACCTCCGCACAGACGCTTAGCAGCTCCCTCGTTTGTTCTGCTCGGAGATATCCCAAGTTTTGAGCTATTTGGAGTTGAGTTTCCACCTCCATCAATGAACCTCTGGCTTGACCCAAGAAATAGCGAAACTCCTTTTCCGACAGCCGACCTTGCCCTTCCGCGATGTTGCTTGGGATGGAAACTGCTGCGCGTCTCAGCTGCGACGTGAGTCCAAACCGTTCTTCTGCCGGAAAGTCTGTGGTCGACCGATACGTTGCCGTCACTAGGACCATCGCTCTTTGCCAAGCGACAAGGTCTTTATATGATCGCCCCATGGTTACTCCCTCAGGCGGCTAGAAGCTGGCAACTGGAAGCTGGCAACTGGAAGCTGGCAACTGGCAACTGCTACTCGCTGTAGCGCGCGGTGGTCGTATCGGTCTCAAACACTGTGACGTCCTTCACGCTCACTCGCCCGTTGGTTACGCTGCTTAAGAGGAGGTTGGTTTCGTCGTAGAAATATTTTGCGAGATTTTCGGCTGAGGGGTTGAGGACGGTGAAGGGCTCGATGTCGTTGATCATCTGGTGATCGAGACGGTCGATGGCATGCTTCATCACGTCTTTCAGGTCTTTGAAATCGAGCAGCAGTCCGGCCTTGTCGAGTTCGGCGCCGGCTAGGGTCACGCGAATCTTGTAGTTGTGGCCATGCGGGTTCTCGCACTTGCCCTTGTAATTGCGCAGGTAGTGTCCGGCGGCGAATGTGTCTTCGACGGTAACTTCGTACATGAAATCCAGTTGCCTCGGCTGTGATTCATTGTACATTTTGAAGCCTTGGGAGACATGTCACTCAAATGCCGGTCGCCCCCTCTGCTCGCACGCCTGAATTGTGCCGGGCGGCAGGGACTGGGGTTCAGATGGGGAGGTAGCGGGGCCTTCGTGAGCGGTCGAAGCTTCCTTTGACAACAGTGCGGCGGAGGGGAGTTGTGCGCTGCTCTTCTTTTGGCTCTTGTGCTTGCGCTGACCTTTCTCTCCATTCATGTGAGCCATGTTGGTGGAGGCGACTTGCATGGCGTAGAGCAGGACTCCGGCTTCTTTGGTCTCAATACGGCGATGGAGCATCATTTCACAAACGTCTGAAATTGCCGACTGGATCGAGACGGCGTCTTCGAAGACAGGAAGGTAGGCGTGACCGGAGGGGCTGTTGTCGATGTTGATCTTCGGCTTGCCCATTACCTCGTGATAGTGACAGAAGCTCTTACCGCGAAGGACGGGAGATTGGCAGGGATCGCCGTTCGCCTTGCGCTGGGCACAGATGTTGTCGGAAAATTTATCGAGAGAAGAAGACATTATGATTGCTCCTAAGGCGATGATTCGCAGATAGATGATTGCTTTTGGCGAGATAAGAATTTGGAAATTGGGGGGGTCCCCCCCCCTACCTAAAATAGGTTAAGTTGATGATAGTAAAGTACTTAGAGGTAAAGTATTCAAAAGATAGGACTTGGCGGGAGATTCTGCGGTTTGCATGCTCTTCGGGTGCGTGCTCACCGCTGCTATTAGTACTGTTTCATTGGTTGTCAAAGAGCCGTGGAAAATGTTTGAGACGGCAGATGCGTTCGTCTCTGGAGACGGGCGCACTTCTCGATGATGCACTGTCGAGGAATCATCGCACCGATTGTGGTGCAGGTCTGTGATGGCGGTACGGGAAAAATGTGATGAAAAAGGCGGGTAGTGCGGAACTTGGCGAAAGGCGGAAGCCGCTCCCAAGTGCGATATTGAGGCTGGAACAATCTGCAATTTAGATGCATCCCGCTAGACCCTCACGACTGGGGTCGATGAGTGTAATCGGGATTTTTCAACAATCCACCGTCAGCATGGGCGGTTTCGGCTTAGAATCGGGTGCTGATGACCGTGTTCTTCCTCGGGCCGCTGTTGTTTCTTGCTTACGGAGTCCTGTGTCTCTTGGTCCCGGAGAAACATCTCGCATTTAACGCATGGTTGAACCGAAGCTGCAGGAAGAAATGGCACGAACACAGAGCCTACACCACCCGCGACCTGCGGAATGGAGCGTCGCTGGAGCCAGCAGACGCCAGCTAACCTGTGGCGATTACGCGTAACCGGAATTGCGTTCATTGGCGCGGCCTTGTGGGTCATGTGGGAGTACTGGAGAATCCATCGCTGAGCCAAGTGCAGCGAGCGATAACAACTATCCATCCGATTCACGGCCATCTGGCATAACTGACGCTATCAGGCGTTATCGCAACTTTGCGCCTTTTGTTTGCCAGACAAGCGAAAGGAAAGCGCAAACTTGTGTTAAGGGGGATCTTACATCAGCTATCCGACTTCAGCGCCCATTGGGAAAAGCCGCATGCCGCCGTGAGCAGATTCATGCGCCTTGACAATGGCTCCTTTTGGGCGCACCGTTGCGGACACGTTGTGGGGAGCCTTTTCCTAGCCAAGCTGTCTTCTCCTTCCTATAGGCTCTGGCTTTCGAAGCAGTATTGGGGTGTACCGGGGGGGCGGAACGGTCCAGCAGCAATCAAGGCCACTCAAACAATGAGGACAACATGACCCTAAAATATCTCTCGGCAGTTCTGATTATCGCGCTCACTTTCGTTTTCTGCGTGCCTGCGGAAGCGCAGAGTTCATCCGGCACCATCGGCGGTGTCGGCACCGGGACAATCGTCGGCGTAATTGTCGGAGTAGTCGCGGGAGTGGCAGTGATCGCTATCGTGGCCATTCACTATTCGAAAAAGCGAACGATTACGGGATGCGTGAAGCCGGCGCAGAGCGGGTTGATCGTGAACGACGAAAAAGACAAACTTGTTTATACACTTTCCGGTGATACGGCAGG
>CZKY01000213.1_pt1 | contig 20713 bp, 17 predicted proteins | sample 2454881 | NCBI WGS metagenome assembly CZKY01 (sample SAMEA3539301, study PRJEB10725) | soil metagenome | biome: tundra; feature: field; material: soil | place: USA | collected 2010-05 | depth 0.15 m | reverse complement strand
TTCTGCCCCGCGCAATCCGGCGCTGCTCCATGCCTCCCCCGGGGAACCCTGCAGCGTGTGCTTGCCTATTCCCGACAGACTCCTAGAGCCAATTTCCCCTTTCAGGTCAACATATCGGTTGTAGGCGGGAGCCAACTTGTCCATTTCTTTACGGAGAGGCTGCAGTGACGCACACTCATGCTCCAACCGTTGACGCATCATTTCTTGGACATCAATTATCGAAGGCACACGAACATGATGCACCTTTGTAGCAACGTTGTCAATATATTTTGTTGCCTCTGTGTTTATTTTGATCTCTGCTCCCGATTCCATTTGTTTCCATTCTGTCTCTAAACTATTTAAAATGTACGTACTTATTTATTGGGCCAATGTGATTGGCGCATGTTTTGCGGTTTGGTTTCCGTAAGGGTATAGTTGCCTGTCCGCGCCATGGAAGGGACGCTATCGCGCCATGAAACAAGCCGTCACCGTAGCCATCCTGCTTTGCATTCTTGCAATCAATGTGGCCGGTAAGCCAGATCAGGCTCCCAATAAGAACGAGCAAGGCTTCGAGCCAAAAAGTCCAGCGAGCCTCACATCCGAAAACAACAACATAACCACCCACCACACCGATCACCCCAACAACGAGCCGCCAAGGTGGTACGCACCCCTCGAACGGTCCGAATGGTGGCTGGTTATCATCGCCGCGCTCACAGGCATAGCTATTGCGTATCAGGCTAGAGAGATGACGCGTTCCACCAAGGAAATGAAGGCCAGCACCGAAATATCGAAGAAAGCTCTTGTGCTCACCCAGCGCCCGCAAATCGTAGTCAGAGCCTTTTATTTTTCTGAGATAAGGGGAGTAGGCGGAATCACGCACGTCTCGAATCGGATAGAGGCTGGCTCGTTTTGCACGGGGCAATACTATATTGAAAATTGCGGCGGAACCGACGCGCGAATCCGCGAAATTTACAGTGAGGTTTTCATCGCTGACAAGTTGCCGATGAAGCGCCCTTACGAGGGGAAAGAAGGATCGAAGGAAGAAAAAATTCTTAGGCCCGGAACGTCTACCTTCTACTTGTTCGGGCGCATGGAGCCCCTGGACGATAGCACTGCACAAGCCCTTAACGTCCGACGAGAGATAATTGGAGCGCAGCCTAAGAGTCTTTACGTGCTGGGATGGATTGGCTACACGGATGACCTTGGCATCTATCGAATCACGGCATTCTGCCGCCGTTACGATATTGCAAAGGACCGATTTGTCCCCGTGGATGATCTCGATTACGAGTACGCCGATTAAAAGGAGCCGGGTGCCCCACACATTCGCGTTCTTTGCGAATGTGTGGGCGTGTGCGCCGCCCCACTCCTCAGCGTGGAGGGTGCTCCGTCCAAGCTCCGCTTGGGCGGGCTCGCTGATGTTGCAATCTCCCGAAGAACCCCGAAAATACCTCATCTTTTTTTCATCACAAACGCCCAGTGAGCACCATCACAGACTCCCAACCGCCCGTCGGCGACAATGGAGATCGACCTGTAGCAGGTCCGAGGTGTGCCCGTCACCAAGACGCCCCTCGAAGCTGCCCCAGCCCCACTAGTCGGCGCTCTTTGAAAACACCAATTTGGGACAAGCAGCGGGCGTCAGCCCGCCGCCGAAACCACGCGAGAAGCGAAAAGCGAGCTAAGTCCTTATTTATGAGGTATCTTCAATTTAAGTCCTTATTTTTGAGGCATTTGCAAAAACATCCCGCTAACCCGATGATTCTAATGGTATGGAAAAAAGGGGGGGTAGGGGGTACCCAAAAACCAGCCAAGTCGCTCCAGGGAGTCGCTACAAATCTGCTAGTTCTTCGCGTGTGGGTCGTGGCCTGAAGTGCCGCCAGTTCCCTGCTCATCCTCGTAGTCGGCAGGATCACCTGGCAGCTCGACCAGACCGGCCCGTTCCAGGGCGCGGAGATACTCCGGACGGGAATGGCGGTAATGGTCGGCTGGGATTTTGCCGTTGAGCCAGGCGGTATCCATCGGATAAACCATGGGATCGAAGATCACCAGATAGAAGTGCCAGATGAGGATGGAGAAGGTGGCCAGGAGCGCCTCATACCAATGCACCGCCGTGGCTGCGTTCGTCACCCAATTCGGAAAATTGCGCAGCGTGAAATTGTTGAACCACAGCAGGAAACCGGAGAGGCCCATGACGACGGTGCCCCACATAAAGGCCCAGTATTCCATCTTCTCCGCATAGTTGAATTTCGCGAACTTCGGCTCCTGCTTTGTAAGGCCAAGGTTGTAGCGGAAGACGTGCAGCATGTCGGTGGCGTCCTTGATCGACGGCAGCATGGCCCAAAGGAAAGAGCGATCGCGCTTCTTCAGCGCCAGATGCACGAAGTGGTAGCCGGTGGCCAGGAGCATGACGACAGCCGCGGTGCGGTGCAGCCCGCCGCGCACGCCGAACCCCGACTCCCAGAGCAGCAGCGGCTTGGACCACCAGCTCTCCGGGTACTTCAACGCAAATCCCGTGAACACGAGCGTCGGGAAACTCGCCATGATGCCCCAGTGCGCGACGCGGAACCACAAGTTCATCCGCAGCACCATCTCGCCGGATTCCCTCCGCGGGCGGCGCCGGATCAGCTTGCTCAGCAGATCCAGCAGATTGTGCAGCAGCATGAAGCCCAGCGTCGCCGGGATCAGCACCCAGTACGTCCAGCGAATCCACTGCACCACCGGGTGATTCGGGCCCGCGTCGGTCTGCACATGTACGGGACCGATGGTGAATTTGGCTTCGACCACGCCCTTGTGACATTCCCCGCATGTTTTCCGGAGGTTTGCGGCATTGACGGTCGAGCGCGGGTCGCTCGAACGGAGAATGGAGTGCACCCCATGGCACGAAGCGCAATTCGCCGCGGTCACTTTCCCTTCTTGGAGGGCCAGCCCGTGATAGCTGCCGGCGTAGGATGGCAGGCGATCCGCCGGCAAATCATAGCGCAGGGCCAAGCGGGGATCGCCATGGCAACGCCCGCAGGTCTGCGCGGAGACATTCTCGGCATTTAAAGGCGAGGCCGGGCTCTTCGGGTCCACGATCAGGTGCTCGCCGTGGCAGTCGATGCAAACGGGCGCATCCCGAACCCCGGACTTGACCGCTTCGCCGTGGACACTCTCGTTGAACTCCCGGGCGATTTCCTTGTGGCATTGCGCGCAGGTCTCCGGCACTTTCCAGTGATTGACCCGGGATCGCTCATCGGTGGCGGGATAGATGTCATGACTGCCATGGCAACTGGAACACGTTGCCGCATCCTTGCCGAGCGCGACCGCGCGCCCGTGAACGCTTGCCTTATAGGAAGCCACCGGATGCACCACCGGAATTTTGTGTCGCGACAAGAACCCCGCATCGCTGTGGCATTTTGCGCAAGTATCCGCCAGGTTCTTACGAGCAATGGTCGAGTCCGCTTCGCTGGAGGCTTTCACAGCGTGGATGAGGCCGTGGCAGGACTCACATTTGGGCGCGTCGTGGTCGCCGTTTTTCGCGGCCTGTCCGTGGATGCTGGATTCGAGGTCCTTCACTTCCTGCGCATGACACTCCGCGCACTTTCCGGGAATCAGCTTTTCCACCGTGGTGAGCTCGTGCACATTGCCATGACACGAAGCGCACGCGGATTCGCCGAGGATGGAGTGGGCGCTGGCGGGGAAGGACTTGGCCTCGTCCGCATGGCATGTGGCGCATCGCACTTTGGCGATTTTGGCGGGATGAGGGAAATCTTTGATGGCGGTGTGGCAGTCCTTGCAGCCGAGAACCCCGTGTGCGCTGGCGGCATGCTTGTCCGGATCGATCGAAATGCTCTTCCCGGCGTCGGACTTCATTCCCGCCTGGCCGTGGCACGCCAGACATTCCTGGTCTCCGGCGGGCAAAGCCGAAGCCGAAGCCAAAGTCAACGTCAGGTAAACCAAAGCAACCCGAGTCGCGAGCATTTCCACCCTTCTCCGCAATTCAACCGCAAGTCGGCCCTAGCGGTACGCGAACAACACCGCATAGATGATCCACAGCACAATACCGAATCCCACCGCTAGCGCTCCCCAGGCGAAGGCTCGAATCGTACGGGTGACGATCGCTGGATACGCCTCCTCCATTTTTTCCTCCAGCTTCCCGCTGGCGACCAGCGCTTCATACTCTCTTGGCTTATCCCTTTTTAATTCTTCCAGCGCCATGCGCCCGGTGAATACTGTGATGTCCATGGGAAACTTTTCGGGCCGCAAGTGGGTATTGAAGAAATGCACGGTAAAGATGAAGCCCGTGGCGAGCAGCGCCTCGTCGCTGTGAATGATGGTTGCGACGTTGAGGAACGACCCCGGCAAAAACCGCGTGAAGAACACGGGAAACCACAGCGTGAGGCCGGTAGAACCGATCACCGCGATTCCCCAAAACACCGCGAAATAGTCGAATTTTTCCCAGTACGTCCAGCGGCCATAGGCAGGCCGCTCGCCCTGGCCCACAAACCACTTCAGCGTGGCCACAAACTCAGCTAAGTCCCTTCGGCTGGGGAGCATGCTGCTCGGTCCCAGCAGCAGCGCGCGCCACGAACCGTGCTGCCTTTTCTTCAACCGGTACACGTCCACCAGATGGGTAATGAAAACTCCGAACATCACGACGGCGGCACTCCGGTGAATGTAGCCCGCGTTCTCGAATCCTCCGAGCAGATGAGAAAGCACCGCGGCCCATTTCGTGTAGGAAAACTTCAGGGTTAACCCCGTCAGCGCCAGGCACATGAAGCTCACGATCATGCAGATGTGCAGGATCCGCTGCAGCCGGGAGAACCGGATGAACTGGCGTTCTGCAACTCCGCCGTTAGGCATCGGGGCTCTCCTTGCTCGCGGGAGTTTCCGGCGTTGCGGCGAGCTCCGCTTCAGCGGCACGCAACTCCCGGCGCATCTGGAAAGCTCGGGGCAGCCAGAGCAGCGTATGAAGGCCACCGACCACGAATGTCACCAGGAGCAGCGTGGTCATGCCCCAGAAGGTGTAGAAGAGGAACGGGTACTTTCGCGGGTCGTGGTGCGTGGCGTGCGTCAGGTACCCGGCGAAGCGCCGGGTCGCGCCCGCATGGCACTTCTGGCAGGTGGCCGCCACGTTGGCCCGGCTGAGGTGCGAGCGTGGATCCGCCACCGCCAGTACGTCGTGAGCTCCATGGCAGTCATAGCACTTTGCCGCTTTCGTGTACCCCAGCTTCGAGACTTTTCCGTGGTAGGTTTCAAAATACGTTGCGGCAATCTGCTGGTGACAGCGTCCGCACGTAGTCATCACGTTCAGCCGGAAGCTGTTCTCGTCCGTGCGGTGGATGGCATGAGCGGTATGGCAATCGTTGCAAACTGGAAGTGGCTTGCTGTACCCACTCACTCGCTTGGAATGGATGCTGTTCTCGAACTGCTCCTCGATGCCGTGGTGGCACCTGCCGCAGGTGGTCGGCACGTTGTTTGCGTTGACACTCGACGCCGGATCGGTCCGGGGAAGGATCTGGTGAGTGGTGTGGCAACTGGTGCAAGTCGCCGTCACCGTCAGGCCGTTCTTCAGTAGAGTTCCGTGAATGCTCTCCGTGTAGTTGCTGATGATTTCGTGCTGCATTCCGGTGTAGCGCACGGCAGCCTTCTGGCCCTCGCGGTGACACCGCGCGCAAAGCAGGGGAACATTCATCGCAAAAGTCGACGACTGCGGGTCCTGTTTGCCAAGGATTCCATGCGTGCCATGGCATTCCTTGCAGGTAGGGGCGTTCGGATCATTCTTGGCATTCAGCTGGCCATGAATGCTGGTAGCGTACTGCTTGCCAATTTCATCGTGGCACGAGGTACAGTCCACTCCGCGGACGATCGTCTCGCAAGGCCGCACCCGGGAAGCGTTTACCTCCGAGTGGCACTGGCTGCAAGCAACCTTTTTTAATCCTTCCAGGCTGTGACGCGAGTGGTTCACCTCGTCCACATTGACGTACATGGATTTCCCGTCGCTCGCGCGACGCAGTTTCTGGTCCGCGTGGCAACGCATGCAGTCCGCATTGGCCATTCCCAATTCATAGAAGACGTTCCGGATTTTATGGGGCTGATGGCAGTCCGGGCAGGCCGGCAGGACATTAGCCTGTTTTTCCCACAGCTCTCCACGAATAATCTTCCGGTGCACGATTTCAATTTGCGAATGGCATTTCGTGCAGGTAGTGGCAATGTTTCGGCGATTGATCGAGGAAGCGGGGTCGGTATGCGGCAATATCGAGTGCGCGGTGTGGCAAGTGGCGCAGTTCGGGGCCACCGACAATCCCTTCTTCAGCAAAGCCTCCCCGTGGATGCTCTCGGAGTAGTTCCCCAGAATATTGTCCTGGGCAATGGTGCGATTGCGCGAAACCGGAGTTCCTTCTTGATGGCACTGGCCGCAAACGAAGGGCACTTTTAGCGGCGCCACCGCCGACCGCGCGTCTTTCACTGGAACGATGTCGTGGTTCCCGTGGCAGGTCACACAGTGGGGTGCCAGCGGGTCGCCGCGCGCAATTGCCTTCCCGTGAAGCGACTTGGCATAAAGTTCCTGTTCGTTCGAGTGGCACGTGCCGCACTTTACCGGTGCCGGCTTGTCGTGCGGCAAATCTTTTCCTTCCAGGTCGGCATGGCAGCCCGTGCACCCGAAGCTGCCATGTACGGAAGTCGAAAATTTCTTCCCGTCCACGTACAGCGAAACCGTTTTGCCGGCTCGCGTTGTGCTCATGCTCTTCTCGCCGTGGCACGCGAGACATTCCGCCCCGGGCTGGTCGGCGGCGCGTACGGGGCATTCCGGAAACAGAAGGGAGAAAACCGTGGCGAGGAGCGTCGCGACGATAATTCTCAGACCAGCGCACCACTTCCTTCGCACAACTTTGGTTTCAGCCATGTCAAATTTTCGACAATGCTTACTTCATGCCAAGATCCGTAAGCACTTTCGGGTTTTTCTCCTGCACCGCCAGCAGGTTGTGGCACGCACTGCAATCATTGGTGATGGTCCTGCCATCGGCGCTGGTATGACTGCCGTCATGGCAGCGGAAGCAGCCCGGCGAATCATTGTGCCCAATGTTATTCGGGTGAGTGCCCCAGGTCAGACGCATGTCCGGGAAGATGTTGCGCAGGTAGATCTTCGCCACCTCGTCACCAGATTGCTCCACCACCGTGCGCCGCGTCTGATAGATCTCCGGGTAATTCGTCCGATAGAAATTGATGATTTCGCCAGTGATGTGCTGCTGTGCCACATCGCGGGTAGGATAATTCACCTTGAGAACCTCGACCGCCTTTTTCCTGATGAAGGGAAGCTCCGCGCTGATCTGCCCGAGCGACATTTGCTTGTCCACTGCGCCTTCGGGCATGTCGAAGGCATGCGTGGGCCGGTTGTGGCAATCCACGCAATCCATCACGCGATGCTCTCCTTTGTCCAATTGTTGTTGGGTTGGCTTCGCATCACTGGAAATGAATTCGGTGGTCTTCCCCTGATCGTCGGTGTAATACACAGCCGGGATAGTCTGGCGCTCGGTGTCGGTCGAAATGTAGCGGATGCGCGCCATGTCGGCGAGGTGGCGCCCGTGGATGCCGACCGAGCCCTGCCACGTGTGTCCTCCCACTTTCAGCAGCAACACGTCCGTCTGAGGCGTGTTTTTTTCGTCGTCCTTGTAGCTCGTATTCACCAGGAACTTGTCGCCGGTAAAGCGCTGCGGCCAGTGACATTGCTCACAGGTCTCGCGCGCCGGGCGGAGGTACTTTACCGGCGAAGGAATGGGGCGCGAATAAGTGTGGAATGTTACCGCGAACACCTGTCGCAGACCGGAAAGCTTCGATCGCACAAACCACCCCGCTCCGGGTCCGATGTGGCAATCGACACATTCCACACGCGAGTGTGGAGAATTCTGATAGGCCGTATACTCGGGATCCATCACGCGGTGACAAGTCGTCCCGCAGAAACTCGTTGAATCCATGTACTGTACGCCGCGGTACGATGCCGTCCCAAAAATAAGAAGATTGAGCATGGTCGCCACGGCCACGTACTCCAAGGTACGCCGCACCACGGGCAGCCCCAAGTCAATGGCGGGGAAAACGTCCGGCAGTTTCCCGCTCGCGCGCAAACTTCGGCGCCTGAGCCAGATGCCAAGTGGAATCAGCAGCAAACCGAGTACAAAAATACCCGGGAGGATCAGAAAGACCAGAAGGCCAATGTAAGGATGCGGCGGCCCCGGCAAGAAGATTTCATAGAACCAGAAGGCGATGGTGGTAAGCGCCGCGCTCGTCGTGACCACGGCGCCGGTGAGGGTGACGGGATTCTGCCCCAGAAAATAGATTGGCTGCGACCAGTCTCGGAAGCGTTCTTGCAGATTCATTGGAAGCCGCTAACTCTCCTTACCTTCTGTGCGCTGCTGCGTAGACACACCCCAAGTGTCGCCGCCGGATCATCCGCCGCGCTGGACAATCTCCCTAGTCTTGATGGCAGGAACCGACCAGGACTATTTCTTCAGAGTACGGATGTAAGCCACCAGCCCCTTGACGTCTTCCGGTTTCAGACCGGTTGGTGCCTTCATCTTGTTCTTGCCTTTCGTGATGATCTCCGAGAGTTCCGCGTCCGACATTTTCTGCACTTCGGCGGTCGTGAAATCGTGGGCACCCATTGTCTTCCCCACGCTCGAACCTTTTCCGTCAGCACCATGGCACATGGCGCATTTCGATTTGTAGAGATCGGCTGCGCTTTGCGCATGCGCCGACAGGGAAAGGGTGAGAACAACAGCCAATGCTGTTGCAAAGGTAAACACTGGGAGGACTATTCTCTTCATCTTCAAGCTCCATTCGAGTTTTGGTTGGCCCAACCTTTGGAACGACATCTACAAACCGTAATATTGAACTCTTTGAGGTAGGAGGTTCTGTGATCGCGGTCACACGTGCTTGTAACCGCAATGTTTTCCTAAGACTGGAAGACAGAATAGGTACGCGTCAACCAACTTCTTCGGCTTGGCCTGCATTGTGATGATCAGTGGCTGGAGCCGCCCTCGGCGATTTGCAGATCGAGGGCTACACGTTCGCCATTGATGAGCACCGTTCCTGCGTCCAGGGGTTGCTGGCCGGTGCTAGCAGCGCAGAGAGGAAAGCGGGAAGAAGAATTCCACGGCTTCGGATGAGCCGGGGGCTGACTTGCCGGTAAGGTGGATGTTCGTGCTGAAGCCGATCCCGTCAAACTCTTGCGCATCCTTGAAATAAGCCAGCAACGGACGGACGAGGTGGGCAACGTGCTCATCGAAAGCCATGGCGGCCAGCTTGTAGCGCGATCCCGCGGCCGACGCCGGCAAAGTGGAATTCACCGAGAGCTCAAGATAGATTCCCTGACGGAAAGCCACGAATTTCGGCGGCGCGTAGGAAACGAAGTGGGCCTGTGACTCCAGTTCTTTCACGATCTGATCGACCAGTGGCTGATTGGGAGAGTTGCACCGCAGCCAGCGCCTGTGTCGAAGTATCGCGGGGCGGGGGCGGCGGGGGTTCTTTGGGTTTCAATGGATTCAGAGGGGTCGTGGTGGCCCCCGTCTCTGCTCCTGTTTTCGCTGGATCCGATTGGGCGTTGGCGGAAGTGTCATCTGCATGATCATCAGCATTCGCTGCCGGTGGGAGCACCGCATCGTTAAGCCAAATGGAGATGGGTTGTGCGTTGAGAAATATCTCTCCCTGCAGCAATGCCGCCTGCTGTGCTGTCTCGTCCTTGGCGGCAAGCAGCTTGAAAGCGCCGGTTCGCGGCAAATACACCATCAGGTTTTCCGGACGCTCCATGGAGACGCTCATGACTTTTCCCATGATGTGATGCGAAATCTCGATCACGAACCCTTCCACATGCTGGTTGTTCTGAAGCGCGGCACTGCCGCTCTCAGGATCGGCATCACCACGTTAAGAAAGGTGCTCCGGGCCCGCTGTCCGGGACTGATCTTTTGCGCGGAGTAAGCGGCATAGTAGTTGCCCGTGATCGCGAGCACAGTCTTTCCCTTGTAGCTGTCGAAGCGAATGGACGACTGATCCGCGAATTGTTGACGTACCTGGTCGAGGTCGAGTTTGCGGCTGAGGTAAAACGGATAGTCGAAATGGTTTGACAGAATGTCCTCGCCGGCCCGGCTCAGGTCGTCCGTATATTGCTGCTGCAGGGGCACGCAACGCGGGGTCTTTGATTTCCACCAGCGATACAACTTGAGCGAGCGAGGCACTGGCAACGAACAGGAATAGACCCAGAACTAGGCCGAGCCAACCGGCCCTACTTTTGTGCATAGACCATTCCGGAAGCATGATAGGGAGGATCGGAGATCAGGCGGATGTAAGAAATCAGCGCCTCGATCTCTGTCTTGCTGAGAGTATAGCCGTACGGGGGCATCAATGCAGACTTGTTCAGTGCCGGTCCGCCGTGGCTGATGATGGCGGTCAGGTCGGCATCGCTCATTTTGTTGAGCGTGTCGCCCTCGGTGAACGGGTGCGGCTTGACCTCAAGATTGTCGTAATTGGAAACACGCTCCGCCGTGGACTCCGGATTGTGGCAGCGAGCGCAATACTTGTCGTCGAGACGGAATCCGACCTGCTGTTGATATCCCAACGCGATTTCTTCAATCTTCAGTTCGACTGGTTTCTGAGCTTTCGTAATTGTGTACGCGGTGAGTTGATATCGGCCTGCCATGCCGCCCAGAACGACGTTTGTGCTGAGCTGTCCGCTGGAATCGGTCAGGCCGCTCGGAGGATCAAAGCTGGCGCCCGCGGGCCCGCTGAATTCGACCAGTGCTCCGGTGACGGCCGTCCCTTGTTCATCGTTGACCTGCACGACGAGGGGCTGAGCGAGGACCATGCCGGTTGCGCCGATCTGCTTGCCCCCACTCGACTCTACCAGTGCGGCGCCAAACCCTGTGGGTTTTAGAGCAGAGGCTGGCCCCGGCTTGCGAGCACACCCTGCGCTTACGAGAGTGAGGGAGACTACGAAGAGTGTCCGCAAATGTCTGTTCATTTCTTCGCCTCCTGCTTGCTGGAGCCCTTTTGCATTATCAGGAATGCGGTCAGAGCGCGGGCATCTTCGTCGTTCATGTTGCGGTTCGGTTCGATGGCGCCGGGCCGCATGGTCTGTGGGTCTTTCAGCCAGTGGTAAATCCACGCAGCATTCAGGCGCGAGCCGACTTGCGTAAGAGTCGGTCCGATGTAGCCTTTGTCGACCTTGGTATCAATGATGTGGCAAGACTGGCAGGCGTACTTGGAATAGAAGAGCTGTTTCCCCTGCTCTACCTGAGCAGGCGGATAACCGCTGGCCGGCATCGAGTCGCGATCGAATGCCGGAGTCTGATAGACGGCCATGATGTAGTCGGTGAGTTCCGTGATCTCGCTCTCCGAGAGGTTGAACTTCGGCATGCGGCGGATCAGCGCCGGGCGCAGTGTGTTGGGACTCTTCAAGAATGCCTGCAACCACTGACGCTGCACCGAACTGCCTTCCCAGGTCAGGTCGGGAGCCATGTCGCCGCCGCGACCGTTGATTGCGTGGCAGCTGAAGCAGGCCAAGTCCGCCATGAGCTGTCCGGCCTTGCCTGCGGGCTGGTAATTCGAGGACGGTTTCGTCGGCACGGTCAATGCCAGGGGCAAGTCATGCGCCCGGTCCGTGAGCGAGAGCAATGCGGTCGTCAAAGCATCAATTTGCGCGGGTGCGAAGCTGTACTGCGGCATCTTCAGCGCCGCTCCAAACGAACGCGGCTGCCGGATCTTGGCCGAAATGTACGCGGGCGTACTGTGCTCCATCCCGGGCAGGAAAATAATCTGCGTGAGCGGCTTGCTTCCGATGCGGGTCAATTCGGGAGCAAAATTGTCTGGCTTCTTGATGCCGCTGATCTCGTGGCAAGACGCGCAGCCGTATTCGGTGACCAGAAGCTTGCCGTGCGCAATCTGCTCCGGCGTGGGGGCTTCGAGATGCACATTGGCCAGCAGATCGGAATCAGTCTTGTTTCCGAGGAACGCAGTAAGCAGGGAAACTTGCGGATCCGTGAGACGGTAGTGCGGCATGGCTGTTTGCGGGTCATAGACACGCGGGTTGCGCAACCATGCTCGCAACCATTCCGGCTTCACCTTATTGCCAACCCGGGTCAGTTCCGGTCCGACATCGCCGCCAACCACATTCCCGGCGGCGTTCTGCACGGCATGGCAGGAGGCGCAGAATGACTCTCCGTACAGGCTGGCTCCCGCCGTCGGATCAGGCGCCTTCTGATCTTTGGTGGTTGGGGTGACTGGCGCCGTGTCTCCAGCCATGGGTGTGCTGTTGCCGATCAGGAAAGCCGAAATATCGCGCGCGTCCGGATCGCTCAACTTGAAATTCGGCATCGTCGATGTGACGGCGTAAGCCTGAGGATCCTTCAACCACGCATAAATCCATTCCCGCGTGCTCTTGTCGGCGATGTGAGAAAGCGAAGGCGGATCATCGGTCGGCTTGATCGCGCTGCCGTCGGGCAGTTTGCTGGTGTGACAATGCACGCACCCATATCGCCCCAGCAGATTGCGTCCTAAGTTGAGTTGCGGCGTGCCGGTTAGAGCACCGCGATGGCATTGCCCGCAGGAAGATTGGACGTACCGTGCCGGCAAGATCGGCTGCTCCCAGGCCTCAGTGCTGCGATGGGCTTCCTCGACGGTGGTAGCAGGGCCTTGCCCCCGATGACACATCACGCAACCGAACTGGTCAGTTGTGTGAGGGATTACCGGATGCCGGCGGAACGGCTGTGTGCTGACATCGGCAAGACTAGCTTCTTTCAATCCGACGTGGCAGGTGGTACAGCGATCGACGACTCCGAGCCCCGGCAGCCAGATCTGCTGGATCCCGTCGTGGTCGTGGAAGTGGCGCTGCAGTGTAACCGCGTCTCCGCGGTTCCGAACCAGCGCCAGATACTGCTTCTGGTAGTGACGCCATTCGCTGAAGTGGTTCTTGGCCGGTGCAATGGCCAACGAAATCAATAAGAGCAGGCTGACCACGCCAAAAGCGCGAACCGGATGGCCGAACAACGTCTGCCACAGGGAAGACAATGCATTCTTCGATGATTGCAAGTTAGCTCCTCCAGGGCAACACCCAGGACCAACCTGGGCCGCGGAAGAAAGTGCCAACCGCCGTGAGCACTGTGAGTTCGAACAGAAACCAAGTCATGATCCAGAATGAAAGTGGTTTGGCGGCCAGATAACGCCGGAAAGCCGAAGTCGACTGCGGAGAACTCTGCGCCGCCAGCACCATGAACCCGGCGACGATCAGGGTCGGCACCAGCGCCACGTACATAGGCTGCTCAGGTAAGAACAACAAGAACAAAGAGAGCCCAGCCGCGACCAAGTAAAAAATAAGCAGACGGCGCTTGCGATCCTTCAGGAATAAACCCTCAGCCTCGATATTGATGTTGAAATACGGAATCACAATCAGTGCCATCACGACCAGCCCAGGAGCCAGCACCCCCGCGACCACCGGCGGAAAGTAGTGCAGCATTTCCTGCAAGCCCAGGAAGTACCAGGGCGCCTTGGCAGGGTTGGGCGTAACCAAGGGATTGGCAATGCCTTCAAGCGGTGCGTTGAACAGAAGCGACACGCCCACCAACGCGATCGTAAGCACCTCGATGGCTACGAGGGCGCGGAAGAGGACTTCCGGATACGTCTGCACCTGATCTTCGTCGGTAACCTTGACCTGCGCCGAGGTTCGCCGCGTGACGAAGACAACGCGCGTCGGCGACTTGCGGGCATTCGAATCCATACCGGCGACGAAATCTTTCGGATCGGTCATTGGAACTGCCCCCCCTTCGCGGCGGCGGGAACCGGTTCAGCCGCGAGCGTTCTTGGCTCGCTTTGCTGGGCGTAGAGGCCGCCATCTTTGCGAATGCGCCAGAAATGCACTGCGACAAAAAGGATCGCGACCAGGGGCAGAATCATGCAGTGCAGCACGTAAAAGCGCAGCAAAGCATTGGCGTTCACCGCATTTCCGCCCAGCATCAGGAAGTGAACCTTATTGCCCATCACTGGGACAGCAGAAGCAATATTAGAACCCACCGTGATCGCCCAAAAAGCCAACTGATCCCAAGGCAGCAGATAGCCGGTATAGCTGAGCAGCAGCGTAATCAGCAGCAGGATAACTCCGATGACCCAGTTGAACTCGCGCGGCGCTCGGTAGGCGCCGCGGTAAAACACCTTGAACATGTGCGCGAACACCAGAAAGACCATGGCATGTGCGGACCATCGGTGCAGGTTGCGCAGAAACAAGCCCGAGGAAACTACAAACTGCAGATCCTTAGTGTCTGCATAGGCCTGCGGCACCGAGGGGTGGTAATAGAACATCAGGGGAATGCCCGTGGCTACTAATATGAGAAACGTTCCGAAGGTCAGGGTGCCCAGATACCAGGTGGTGCTCAAGCTGAGCATGCGGGTGCGCACCTTGGTGGAGAAAAGGTGCAGGAATACGTTCTGCTGCACCGCTAGCGCCCGGTGCAGAGTGCTGGACCCGGTCCCGCTGCGGAACACCGAGCGCCAGACCCGGGTGCCGCGTAACTCGTCAAAGTAGTTCGTGATTGTTTTCGCCACGCTCACACCCTCAAAAACTTCATGGGATCAATTTGTTTGGAACGATCCACCATCAGATCTCCGTCATCGCTAAGCGAAGTTTGCAGCCAGGGCAGCGGCCTGGGCGCCGGGCCTTCAATCTTTTCTCCGGGGATTTTGTTGGCTTGGAAAACATAAAATTTGCTGCCGTGGCAAGGGCAAGCGATGATGCCCAACTCAGGTTTCCAAGCGGTTATGCAACCGAGGTGGGTACAGACGGCGCTCAGCGCAAAAAAACCTTCCTGGGCACGAATGAGATAAATTCCCGAGTTCACGTCCAGCGTTACGGAATCGACGGCATAATTTTCCGGCCGGCCTGCATTGACGATGGGAGAGGGCTCGTACAAAACATTCGGCGAGAGAAACTGGTACGAGAATGCCGCCGTGCCGGCAGCGGCGATACTCAGCGATCCCAATCCCAGCTTCACGAAAAAGGCGCGGCGGTTGAACTCGTTGCCTGGTTCCGCCGGCGTGATTGGTTTTTCTTCGGACATGGTTTACTTCGGGCCTCCAGCCGTGACCGGCGATTTGGGTCTGAGTGGTCCATCGATGGCTTCCACCGAAATCAATCCGGTCGGCTCTGCGGAAACCAGGTTGTACGACTCCATGGTGATGGTACCGACGGGACAGCGCGCGGCGCAGAGCCCGCAGCGAATACAGCGCGTCTCGTCTTTCAGCATGGCGGAGCCGGTCACGATGCCAAGTTCGTCGGCCGCAACTTCGTCGAGTTCCACGCCAAACAATTCCTGATGTTCTATGATCTGCTGCACGGTTTCCGGCTCGAACAGGATGCGATCCAGTGAGACGAGTTGCAGGCAGTTTTCCGGGCACACATCCACGCAACCGCCGCACAGGATGCACATGCTCCCGTCTTCGGGGGTGCCCTCGAAGACCGTGTTTACCCAGCAGTGCAGGCAACGCTGGGCTTCCTCCATCGCGGACTGAGCGTCGTACCCGACCTCGACTTCGGTCACTCCGGTACGGCGCTCCAGCGGCAGCATTGGTATGGGCGGGCGGATCAGGTCCAACAACTCCAGTGGCATGCTGTGGCGCTTCAGCACTTCGACTTCGATAATAGGTTCAGGGTGCCTCTCGCCAAGCAGGAACTCATCAATGCCGGCCGCGGCGTGCCGGCCGCGAGCCACACTATCAATGGACGCACCCCCGGTGGACACACCCCGACCGACGGGGGCATCGCCAGCATCGGCTCCGGCGGCAGCTTCGCGAGATCGGTGCACACGCAGGAACTCATCGATGCCCATCGCGGCGCGCTTGCCGTCGGCCACGCTATCGATGATCAGACGCGGGCCGAAAACGCAATCGCCACCGGCAAAGATTCCGTTCGCTGAGGTCATCAGCGTTTGCGGGTTCACCGCGATCAGCCTACGGGGAGACAGTTCCACGCCGTCTTCGGGTTTGAGAAAGTCCAGATTCGGCGCCTGGCCGACCGCCATGATAATGGTGTCGCACTCCAATTGCGTTTCACTGCCCTCGTAGAACGCAGGATTGAAGCGCTTGTTCTGATCGAAGACCCATTTCGTTTTCAGCGTCTCCAACGCCACCACTTTGCCGTCTTTGCCGATCATGCGCTTGGGGCCCAGGCCGGGATGCATGACGATGCCTTCCGTTTCGGCCTCTTCGATCTCTTCCAGCGCAGCCGGCATTTCTTCACGTTTTTCCAGGCAGACGAGATGCACTTCCTGCGCGCCTAAGCGCAGGGCAGAGAGTGACACGTCCACCATTTCTTTCGTCGCCACGGCACTTACACTCTCGAGCGAAGGCTCGAGGTCTTCTACTCCGGCGACGTGCTGCCGGACCACTTCGCGAGCCGCCGAACGCGCCACGTCCATGGCCACGTTACCGCCGCCGATCACAATCACCTTCTTGCCGATGGTGAACTTGTAGCCGAGATTCACGTTGAGCAGGAAATCGATGCCCTTGTATACGCCGTCCAGGTCAACCCCCGGAATGGTGAGATCGCGGCTGCGATGCGCCCCCACGGCGATCAGTACCGCATCGAAGCCCTGGTAGCGCAGGTCGGAAACCGTGAAGTCGCGTCCGGCTGCCTGATTGAGCTTAAGCGTAATGTCACCGGTCGCAAGAATTTCTCGCACTTGCGCTTCCACCACGTCACGAGGCAAGCGGTATTCGGGAATTCCCAGGTAAAGCATTCCGCCAGCGACCGGAGCGGATTCAAAAATCGTGACGGAATAGCCCATGAGAGCCAGGTCATGCGCCGCGGATAGTCCCACCGGGCCGCCGCCGACCACGGCGACTTTGAAGGGCAGTTTGCTCTGACCCCGTCCCGCATATACATCGACAGGATACTTGGATTCAGGGCCGTGCCGCTCGGTCAGAAAACGCTTGAGCGCGCGGATTGCAATCGGGCGATCGATATCTCCACGGCGACAGGCAGTTTCACAGGGATGCGCACAAACCCGGCCGCAGATGCTCGCCAACGGGTTAGGATCGCGGGCAAACCTGTAAGCTTCCTCAAATCGCCCTTCCGCAATGAGCGCCACGTACCGGCCCGCGTTGGTATGGGCTGGGCAAGCCATCATGCAGGGAAAGTTGGTGTTCAACCAGTCCCTGTCCACTTTCTTGTCCTTGAACCGCTTCAGCAAGATGGAAATCCCCTATGCATTCGTTTAGTCGAAAGCATTCTACTCGAACAAGGCGAAGAGCGGACGTGGCCGCCCGCTCCTTATTTCCCTATTTGCTCAATGTGAGATCCGCCTTGCTGTCGCCCGCCACAGTCACCGGCTGGGATTTTGTCTTAGCACCTTCATGCCAACCGGTTATGGTGTAGCTGCCATCGGGAACATTCTCGATTTTGTAGGTGCCCGACTTGTCCGTCAGAGCGAAGTACGGGGTGGGCGACACTACGACGTAGCCTGACATCTCGGGATGGACATTGCACAGCAGCGGTACTGCGCCCGGATTGTCGAACTTGAACGGACGCTTTTCGCCCTTCGGCCAAGTGCCCAGGTTGTGGGTGAGTTTCTTGTTGCCGCCGACGGAAGGCCAAAACACGTTGTGGGCGACATTGTCGCTATTGAGGAACTGCACGGTCGTGCCTACCTGCACCGCTACGATATGGGGCTCAAACATTAAGCCCTTTTGGTCGATCACGGGCTGCTGGGTGGGGGCGGGGAATGTTTTGCCCGCAGGCGCTTCCACATAAACGACCGACTCGCCGGTAACGCCAGAAACTTTGCCGCTGATCGTGCCCGCGCTGGCGGTCAAGCTCATCACTGCTACCACGGCCATCACCATCATGAAACTGCGTGTCATTTTTCTCTCCTCGTTAATTTTCTGCTCTTTTGCATTTGTAATTGGTAATTGCTCATGTGCGTGTCAGAAAAGGAATTTCGCATCCAGGTAAATAGCATTGTTGGCGCTCGCGTTGCGACCGAAACTATCGTAGTTGGTTGCGCCGCCATTGAAGCGAGTATATGCGGTATATTGGGCGGCGAGCTGCAGATTCTGCCACGGCCAATACGAGATGTTTGCGGAATATCCGGCGCTTCTCGGGTCGCCATTGGCGTTGCCAGTCACCGGAATCATTCCCGGATACAGATTGGTATCGGCCGTGCCCTCGGTAATGAACCAAGCGAAAGTGCCCGACAAGCGATTGCCGTAATGGAATTCCGCGTTGGGCATAAAAGTGTTTAGATGGTGCCCGCCCGGTGAGGCCGCACCCACACTAGCGCTGGCTGCTAAATTGGAATTTTCGCGGATATACGTGCCTCGCAGCGATAGCACGTCCTTCCGAAATAATGTCCGATCATATTGAGTGTCGAAGGCCCAATCCGTGTACCCATCCTCGAGGCCGGTTATATTTTGGGGGGTGGTCTTCATGTGCATTCCATAGGCGCCGATCTCAAACTGCGTCGTCCCGGTCGATTCCTGCCAAGCGACGCGCCAGTAGGGCGCAACTCCGCGGATGTTGAAGGGAAAACCAACTCCTGGATTCGGCTGAGGACCGCCTACGTGTTCCGAACGATAAAGCGCCAGGTCCAGATACAGATGACTATTCCACATCGCATAGCCACCGAATCCGGCAACGTCCTGCGCCAAAGCACCATTAATGATGGGAGTGGCGGTGGAAGTGGGTGCAACATCGCTGGCCATCCACGGGAAACCCCATGCCGGCGTACTGTTCCAGAGGTCCTCTAGGGTCGGATTGTTGTTGAGGTCCAGGCCGTAAACCAGTTCCTTGCCACTCAATTTCGTTTTATTCGCGTAGCGGATATCGGTGTTATCCATGCTGAAATGGTCGGCTTGGGTGTCGTAAGTCACTTGAAGAAAGCTGCCGACATTGCTTGTCCATGCCCCAGCAAGGAAGAACGAAATATCCTGAGGAAATTCAAAATTGCCATTCTGGGTCGGCGTCAGCGTATACGTCGGTGGAGGGTTTGGATTGGCGGCTACGTTCGGCACCGGTGAATTGGTGTTGGTAAATGACGCCTCCAACATTACGGAAAGGGGCAGCGAAGCCAGAAGATTAAGCGCTGCGTGCGATTTGCTTCCATCCGATGTCACGGTTTTGGTCTGATCCCCTCTGTCAACGTAACCGAGCAGCTTGAACCTCCGTCCGCCAGGGTTGAGTTCCGGAGGCGTGTAGTGGCAGCCACTGCACGCCAGGCCCGTCTGCCGCGCATAGCTTGGAACCGCTAACGCGCTGGGCGGATTCACTGCGGCAAAAAACAGCAGAACCATGATAGGAACTGTCGCAAGCAAAGAGGTCGCCACTTTTTTTATCTGGAATCCCATTCCACGTGTATCCATTTAATCGTCTCCTTCGGTTGTCGAAGTTACGCGGTTAGCGCTTCACTTTAGGTTATGATCCTACTCACATTTCCGCCGGCGCTCCCAGTATTACCGGCGGTACCTTGATGAAGGTTTCATCGTCTTTGGGAAACCTGAATCCGGCATCTTTGAAGGCCTTGCCAAAATCGTTGAGCTTGGGAAAATCCACATGGCAGGTGGTGCACGATGTACCGTACTGGCGTGAGAAAGCCGGGATAGCTTACTGCTTCCAGTCAGCAGTATGACGGTGAGGATGAAAGCAAAAAGCAGGGACACCGGACGACGCGTATCCATTTGATCGCCTCCTTGGCGGTCGAAGTTGTGGTCATTCGCTTGAATTGTTAAGGCCTGAGTCGGGGGCTATTATCAGGGCAGGGTTTCGAGACTTGCAGCGGCATCTGTCACAAGCACGCGTGATCGCAATCACATTTTCGGAAACGGCTAACGTTCCCGTGGACAGAGCGGCGAAGACCGATCAAGGCGCAGCAAATCTGCCGCTCTCCTGGCCGGCCAATGTCAGTGGCTCACGCGTGTTGGCGCCGTTTGCACGAGATTCCAGCACTCCCGTGCGATCATCCAGTCTTCCTGTGCATGAATCACTAAAACGCGGACGGTCGCATCCGGAGCGGAGATATCCTTGTCCAAGGGCGATTGTGCGTTCTGTCCCTGGTCGAGCCTCAAGCCCAGGAACGCAAAATTGCCACACACCGCAGCGCGAACTTCGGGTGAGTTTTCGCCGACTCCCGCGGTGAATACGAGGGCATCGACTCCGCCCAGCACGGCAATCATGGCGCCGATTCCCGATTGCAGGCGATGGACATACATTTCAAGCGCCAGTTTTGCGCGCACCTGTTTTGCGGGTTCGTTGCCGTTCTTGCTGGCGGCAAGAATCTGCCGCATATCGCTGGAAATTCCCGACACGCCGAGTAGTCCCGACTTCTGATTCAGGACCTCGTCAAGTTGCTGGCCAGAGAACTGTTTCTGTCGCATCAGATAGGTAAGAATGCCAGGATCCACGGAGCCCGAGCGAGTACCCATCATGAGACCCTCCAGCGGGGTAAAACCCATGGTCGTATCCACGCTTCGACCTTCGCGAATCGCCGCTAAAGAGCAGCCATTCCCCAGGTGGCAAGTCACGAGTTTCAGGGAATTCAGGTTCTTGCCCAGCGACTGCGCAGCGCGCTGCGCGCAATATTGGTGATTGATCCCATGGAATCCGTAGCGGCGAATTCCCTGCTCGATCCACTCGTAAGGACCGGGGTAGGTGACTGCCGATAAAGGCATATTGCGATGAAAGCCGGTGTCGAAGACCGCGATCTGCGGCACTGGACCCAGCAACTTCGCG
>CZKY01000153.1_pt1 | contig 20721 bp, 19 predicted proteins | sample 2454881 | NCBI WGS metagenome assembly CZKY01 (sample SAMEA3539301, study PRJEB10725) | soil metagenome | biome: tundra; feature: field; material: soil | place: USA | collected 2010-05 | depth 0.15 m | reverse complement strand
TTTGCGTGATGGGGTGGGGGATGCTTCACCTGCCGTTGCGGTGATCACGAATCGGAGGATTGTATGAACTGCGCCAATCATGCTGATGCGTCAGCAGTGGCCTATTGCCGCACTTGCGGAAAGGCACTGTGCGCGACCTGTACACGTCCCGTGCGGGGCGTGATCTACTGCGAGGACTGCCTGGGAGCAAAGATGGAAGGCGCTGTGCCGGGAGCGGCTGGATTCGTTTCCGGCGGCTTCTCCCCCACGGCGTACTCCCCGGCAGCGTCCGGGCAGGTTCCCCCACCGCCGCCGCCTCCGGTTGGCAGCAGCGGACCGAACCCGACCGTGGCTGGAATTCTTGCCGGATTTTTTCCCTTCGGCGTGGGCGCCGTTTACACCGGGCAATATGCCAAGGGGCTGGCACATCTGGCCATCTTTGCGTTGCTGATAGCGGGCATCAACGCTGCCGAGGGTCATGGCTCAGATGCGTTAGAGACAATCTCGATATTCGGACTGGTATTCTTCATCGTCTACCAAATCATCGACGCCGTCCGCTCCGCGCGCGCCATTCAAGCCGGTCTGCCCGCTCCTGATCCGTACGGTTTGGGAGCAACCTTTGGGGGCGGAGCCAAGATCGAGACCAGCAAAGTTCCGATGGGTGCGATCGTGCTCATTTTGGTGGGCGTGCTCTTCCTGCTGCATACCCTGGGCCTGACCGAATTCGGACTGGATCGCTTCTGGCCGTTGATTTTGATCTTCCTCGGCGCCTGGCTGTTCGCTCGCAACTGGGGCTTGCTAGGTCCGGGGGGCTGTTCGGGCTGCCAATGTGCACGCTGCCGCACCCGGCGGATCATGGGTCCGGCGATGCTTTTGACCGTCGGCATCTTGTTCCTGCTGGAGAACCTGCACGAGTCGAGCCTTGGCTTTCACCGCACCTGGCCGGTAATCCTGCTGGTGGTTGGCGGAGTCAAGTTGCTGCAGGGAAGCGCATCGGTTGAAGGACACATTCCGTCATTGGCGTCGGGCACACGCCCGGCGGGAGGGCCGATTCCTCCCGCGCCGCCGGTTCCGCCCGTTCCGCCCGTTCCGCCTGTTCCGCCTGTTCCGCCAACAAGTGAGGTGAACCGTGGCTAGCCCAGTAACGCCTTTGACTCCGCCTCCGCGTCCTCCGCATCGTTCGATCGCCGGGCCGGTCGTGCTGATCCTGCTGGGAATGCTGTTCCTGCTGGGGACGATGGGCATTCTGGAATGGCACGGGCTCGGCACGCTGTTCGCCCGCTTCTGGCCTGCCCTGCTGATCCTGTGGGGCGTGCTGAAGCTGATCGAATACGAACAGGCCAAGCGCTTAGGCCAACCGGCGCGCGGGATTGGGGTCGGTGGCGTTTTCCTGATGCTGTTCCTGATCATGGCCGGACTGATTGCAACCCAGGCGGCGCGTGTGAACTGGAAGAGCCTCGGGGAGCACATCCAGATTGGCGATGAGGAAGGACTGGACGAGATCTTTGGCGGGTCCACATTCGACTACAGCGACGAACTGAGCCAGGAAATCCCGGCGGGCACAAGCCTGCACGTGAATGACGACCGCGGCACGATCACGATCAACGTGGCGGACAGCAAGACGAAGATGAAAGTCTCGGTGCGCAAGAAGGTCCGCGCGGAAAAGGAGCAGGACGCCGAAAACTACAACGGCAAGACCAAGCCGCAGATCACGGTCGCCGACAAGGTCGTCACGCTGAACGCCAACACGCAGGGCGCGGGCGACAAGGGCGTGACTACCGACATGGATATTTATGTGCCACTCAATACCGCACTGGTGATCACCTCGAGCCGAGGCGACGTGACCATCGCGGGCATGTCCAGCAACGTTGAGGTCAACCACCATCGCGGCGAAGTCAACATCAACGACCACACCGGAAACGTCTCGCTGAACCTGGACGGCAGTTCCGTCCGGCTGGGACATGTGAAGGGCGACGTGACCATTCAGGGCAAGGCGAACGAAGTGGCCGTCGAAGATGTGGATGGCGCGGTTCACCTGAATGGAGAGTTTCAGGAAAGCGTGCGGCTGGTTCGAGTCAGCAAGACGGTGAGTTTTCACTCGTCGCGCACGGACATGGAATTTTCGCGCCTGGATGGCAGGCTGGATCTGGATTCCGGCGACCTGCGCGCCGATTCGCTGGCCGGACCGATGCGCCTGACGACACGGTCGAAGGACATCGCGTTGGAAGGCTTGTCGGGCGATCTGCGATTGGAAGACACAAACGGGACGGTCGAGGTCGGGCTGCACAACCCGGGGAACATCCAGATCGATAACCGCAAGGGCGACGTGCGGGTTTCGATTCCGCCGAATACGGCGATCAAGGTGGAGGCGCGCACGCGCCAAGGAGAGATCGAGAGCGACTTCGACGAGATCAAAGTTGACAATCGCGACAAAGAATCGAGCGCCAGCGGTTCGATCGGAACGAATGGCCCGCGGCTGGCGATGAACTGCGAAAAGGGAACGATCGAGATCCGCAAAGGGACGGTTGCAGTGGTCCCTCCGGTCGCGCCGACTCCGCCAGCCACGCCGGCGAAACCGGGAAAACCAGCGAAAGCGCTGCCTGCTCCGAAGGCGGCGCCGGTGGAGAGCGAGAACTAGGGGTTCGGCTGTCAGCTGTCAGGTATCAGCTATCAGGTCTCAGCTTTTAGCTTACGCTGAGTGACTTGTTTATGAGATGAGTGCTGGTCAGTTAGGGGCCGGCGAGCGAAACATATTTTCCCCGCAGCCTGCTCGGGCGCTTTTACGCTGCCCGGAATCTTGAAAATCCACAGAAACATCTAAATAGAAGTGGTGTTATCGCTATTGAAGGATGGTGACAACAAAGTGAAGAAGCTGATTGGAGTGCTCGTAATATGTTTCGTGTTTTCTCTCTCAGCGCTGGCACAGCATGGCGGCCAGCAAGGCGGCGGCCGGCCGGAGGTCGGTGGCGGCCATCAAAACATTCCTAAGCACGGTCCTGCGAGAGTAAACACTCCGCGTCCAGCCGAGGAAAACCGCCACTTCAACGACAGGGGCGGACATCCCGATGCTCCTCACGTACATTCCAATGGACAATGGGTGGGCCATGATACCGGCCGCAACGACGCTCATTACCATCTAGATCATCCGTGGGAACATGGCCGCTTTACCGGCGGTTTCGGTCGCAGCCACGTGTGGCGCCTCGGAGGCGGTGGTCCCGGCCGCTTCTGGTTTGGCGGTTTCTACTTCAACGTAGCTCCCTATGACGTTGGTTTCGCTAACGGTTGGTTCTGGGATTCGGACGACATCGTCGTCTACGACGATCCCGATCACATCGGCTGGTACCTCGCCTATAACGTGAGGCTCGGAACCTACGTCCACGTAATGTATCTGGGAAGGTAGCGCGGTGAGATTTTTGTGAGGCGGCAGTATTTCTTGTGAGGCAGCGCTCCGGTGGAGAGACGGGCGGGGATGCCCGGATCTCCACCGGCCAAAGATTTCGCTACTTCTTTTTTTCGCTCTTGTCGTCCTTGCTCTTGTCGTCTTTCGTCTTATCCTGGATCGAGATCAGTTCGACCTCAAAAATCAGGGTCTCATTGGGCTCAATTCCGCCGCGCGGCTCTCCCCGCTCGCCATAGGCAAGGTTCGAAGGAATGAAGAGCTGCCACTTCGATCCCACGGGCATGAGCTGCAACGCTTCCGTCCATCCTTTGATGACCTGACCGACTCCAAACGTCGCCGGTTGCCCGCGCTTGTAGGAGCTGTCAAATTCCGTGCCATTGACGAGAGTGCCGCGATAGTTGCAGACCACCGAGTCGGTCGCGGTGGGCTTCGGTCCGGTTCCGGCGTTCAGAATCTTGTATTGCAATCCGCTGGGCAAGGTGACGACGCCTTCTTTATCTTTGTTGGCGGCGAGAAAGGCTTCGCCCTCGGTCTTGTTCTTAGGCGCAGCCGCTTGCATTTTCTCCTGCATCTGCTTGCGAACCTGGGCCTGCACCTCGTTGAGCACGGTCTGCGCTTCTTCTTCCGTTAGCAAAGTCTTGCCGCCTGACGCGGCATCCTTAAATCCCTGGGATATGAGCGCCAGGTCCACTTCCACCGACTGCTTTTTGAGGCTGCCCTCGATGCTCATTCCCAGAGCGTAGCTGAACTTTTCTTTTTGGGTTGGGAGTGGAGCCGGCGCCGCGCTTTTCGCCGCCGTTCCCGTCTTCTTCACCGGAGCTTTCGGAGTTGTGGCTGCAGGAGCCGCTGGAGTCGTCGCCGCCGGAGTGCTTGCGGCTGGAGTCTGCTGGGCATAGCCAGCTCCGGCCATTATCATCGCTGCGGCCAATAGTAGCGCTGTAGTGAGAGATCTTTGCATTCACCTATTGTCACATTGCCCCGCGTTCTGCGCCAGACCGGAGGTAATGCGGTAGTGGTCTAATTCCGTGTCGCTGAGCCGCGAGCTTCGAGCCACGAGCTTCGAGCAAACCGGTGGCTCGCAGCTCGCAGCTCGCAGCTTATTTGACGCCTGTCGCGGGGCCCCGCATTTCGCTATAATCCCCCCATGAAAACCCATCGCTTGTTATCCCTCGCACTGCTCGTGATCGCGCTCGCATCGGCCAGTTCGGCCAAGATTCTGGTTCAACTCAAGGATGCTCAAGGCAAGGTAGTGGGCTCCGCGATTCTGTGGGAATCGGCCCCGGGAATCGGGATGGAAGTCAATCTCGAGAATCTGCCTCCCGGCGAACATGCCATCCACTTTCATCAGAACGCGAAGTGCGACGCTCCGGACTTCAAGTCCGCGGGAGGCCACTTCAATCCCGATGCAAAGAAGCATGGGCTGGAGAATCCGGAAGGCCATCACGCTGGCGACAATCCCAACTTCACGGCGGGCGCGAACGGCAAAGCGCATTTCAAGGCTGAGAATAAGGACGTCACGCTCGGCAGCGACAACCATTCGCTGTTCAGCAACGGAGGCACGGCAATCGTAGTACACGCCAAGGCCGACGACCAGAAAACCGACCCCGCGGGCAACGCCGGCGACCGCATCGCCTGCGGCGTGATTACGAAATAGAGCCGTTCGGGAATCGCCGGGCTCGTTCTCGTTGCCGTGACCAGCCGCCGGCGGGTTTCGCTCACGCTCGACCGGAGGGCATTTTCCTACTACGACAGCGGCGGGCGCCCCGTCGAATCACAACCCCAAATACGCCGCCCGGATTTGTTCGTTGCCTAAGAGTTCTTTCGGAGATCCCTGCAGGGTGACTTCACCATTTTCCACCACGTAGCCGCGGTCGGAGATGCTCAGCCCATCCACCACGTTCTGCTCCACAATGAGCACGGTCACACCAGACTTGCCGATCTGCTGCACCTTGGTGAAAACTTCTTCGACGATCTTGGGGGCCAGGCCGAGCGAGGGTTCATCGAGCAAGAGCAATTTCGGCGCGGCCATCAGACCGCGCGCAATGGCCACCATTTGCTGCTCACCGCCGGAAAGCGTACCCGCCAGTTGTTTGCGGCGCTCTTTCAAACGGGGAAACAATTCGAACTGTTCTTCAATGGCCTGTTTGAGCCCGGGGCGCTGGCGCGGAATGTAGGCTCCGAGCGCCAGGTTTTCGTCCACGCTCATGAAGGGGAAAAGTTGCCGCCCTTCGGGAACGTGGCTGACGCCGCGCATCACGATCTCGTGCGGCGGCAGCTTCGAAATGTCCTGGCCGTCAAAGTACACCTTGCCCTGTCTCGACTTCAACAAACCGGAAATCACGCGCAGGGTGGTGGTCTTGCCGGCGCCGTTGGCCCCGATGAGCGTCACAATTTCTCCGGCCTTCACCTCGAAAGTGATGCCGAACAGCGCCTGCAGATCGCCGTAGCTGGCGCGCACATCATCGAGACGCAGCAAAGCCGCATTCACGCGACAATCTCCTTGTACTTCGACCCGAGATAGGCTTCGATGACTTCCGGCCGGTGCACGACGTCCTGGGGCAAGCCTTCGGCAATCAGCGTGCCGCGATCGAGAACCATGACGCGGTCGGCGACGCGCATCACCACCTGCATCACGTGCTCAATGCCGCCGATGGCCGAGATGCCCCATTCCGGCAGGCGCTTCAACAACATGGCCAATTGAATCGCTTCCGAAGTCGGCAGACCGGCCACCACTTCATCGAGCAGCACCAGCTTAGGTTGTGTGGCCAGGGCACGAGCGATCTCCAGGCGCTTCAGCATGGGCAATCCCATGCCGCGCGCGGGCAGATGAAGGACCTTTTCCATCTGCAGAAACTTCAGGATCTTGATCGCCTCCTGCTCGGCTTTGGCTGGGCTGGAGGTACGCAGAAAAGCACCCAGCATCACGTTCTCCAACACCGTCAGGTTGCGCAGCGGCTTCACGATCTGGAAAGTGCGACCGATCCCAAGTTTGGCGGCGCGGTCTGGCGAAACCTTCGTAATTTCGCGCCCCTCGAAATGAATGCTGCCACGGTCAGGATGAAAAACACCGGTAATCAGGTTGAACAAGGTGGTCTTGCCCGCTCCATTGGGCCCCACGATAAAGGCCATTTCACCTGGCCGCACCGAGAAAGACACGTCGTTGATCGCCTTGAGGCCGCCAAACCGCTTGCTGACGTGTTTTGCTTCCAGCAGGGACATCCCCAAAATCTCCTACTCCGAAATCACCGCTCGCCGCGCTGCTTCCTCTGGATCGGGCGGTTCCGGTGTGGCGAACGGCGCGATCGGCGCGGCTTTGAAAACGCGCAACTTGTTGGCGATGGTGCCCACAATGCCTTCCGGCAGGAACAAAACCACCACGACAATCAGCACTCCATAAATCAGCAGGTTCGCTTCCTTGAAAAAATTCTTGAAGATTTCCGAGGCCGTCTCCAGAGTAATGGAACCGACCAGCGGTCCGATCAGCGTTCCCGCGCCGCCCAGCATGGCCACGATCGCGATCTCGGTTGAGATCTCCATCGCCAGCACCTGGTCCGGAACAATGAATAAAAACAGGCTGGCATAGAGTGCGCCCCCGATGGCGGTGAACGCGGCGCTAATCAGCAGAATCCACAGCTTGCAACGCGCTGTGTTCACTCCAACCGCTAACGCTGCATCCTCGTCTTCGCGAATGGCCAGCAGATAGTAGCCGAACCTGGAATGCTCGATCCACGCCGTGAGTGCGAGGACAATCACCGTCAGCAGCACGCCGGAAATATAGAAAGCCTTGGTGGTGGATTGGGGAAAGAGGAGCGGAACCTGCGCTCCCACGTCGCCGCCCGTCAGGTTCGGCAAATTCTTGGCCGTCAGCCGAAGCACTTCCGCGAAGGCAATTGTGGATAGCGCAAAGTAAGGCCCCCGCAGCCGAAAAGAAACACTGCCAATAACCGCCGCCGAAATCACCGCCAGCACCATGCCCAACAAGACCGACACCCAGGGAGACACACCCGCCTTCGAGAACAACGCCAGCGAGTAAGCGCCCACGCCAAAATAGGCGGCATGTCCCAGCGACAACTGGCCGGTGTACCCGCCGACCAGGTTCCAGGCCAGTCCCAGGGCCGCGAACAGGAAGACGCGAAACAGAATTTGCAGCGTGTAATCGGATTGCACCACCAGCGGAACCAGCAGGGCCAGCAAAAAGAAAATCCCCATCAGGATGAAGAACCAACGCTTCATGCGCGCTGGCTCCCGAAAATCCCGCTGGGTTTCAACGACAGGACCAGAATGAAGATCACGAAATCGACGGCCAGGGCCCACTCGTTGCCCCAGTAGAGACTGGTCAGACTCTCGACCACGCCTAACACCAGCCCCGCAATGGCCGCGCCCTGGATGGAGCCCATGCCTCCGAGCACAACCATCACGAAGGACTTGAGCTTGAACTGATTGCCGACGTCAGGGAATAGATAGAAGACCGGCAGCAGCAGCGCTCCCGCGACGCCGGCGGCGGCGGAGCCGATGCCGAACGAGATGGCCTGCACCTGGTTGACATTGATACCCATCAGGGGCGCCGCATAACGGTTCTGAGCGATGGCGCGCGCCGCCCGCCCGAACATGGTGTGGGTCACCACGAAATACAGGGCCAGCGCCAGGACTGCCGCGAGCGCAAACGATACCAGCCAAGGCGCATTGATCGAAATCTGGGAACCGAGGCGAATGTTCTTCGATAAGAGTGGAATACTGATCTGGTGATAATCGGCGCCAAAGATCAACTGCACTCCGTCGGTGATAATCAGTGCCAGGCCCATGGTCAGCAGAATCACCATGAAATCGACCTGCCCGCGAATCGGCCGCAGCAGCCCCATGTAGGTGGCATATCCGATGACAAACAACACCGCGCCGACAAGCGGAAAACCGTAATAAGGACTGATGCCAGTGCTCTGAAACAGCACATAGCTCGCGTACATCCCCAGCATGAGGAAAGCGCCGTGAGCGAAATTCACAATGCGCATCACGCCAAAAATCAGCGCCATGCCCATGGCGATCAGGCCATAGAGCGCCCCGGTCAAAAGGCCGTTGAGGATGGCCTGGATGGTGGAATAAAACCAGTTCACAAGATCGCGGCAGCTCCTTCCCTGCGAAGACAGGCACCCCACAACGTTTGCTGAATTCTACTCGGTCATCGTGCCGGGTCGAAGGTGAAAACCCCTACGGGCGCTTCGACCACTCCGGGGTCGGGATGATGGGTTTGCTCTCGGCGGCGTCGGGAGGCCAAACCACTTTGTATTGCCCGGCTTGCACTTGCGTGACCAGCACCGGATGTGAGTTTTGCCCGCGGGCATCGAACTTCACCGGGCCAAACGGAGTTTCTGCGAGATTGATCTGTCTCAGCGTATCCCGCAGGGTCTGGGGCTGCGTCGATTTCGCGCTATCGATTGCCGCTGCCGCCACCACCAGCGCCGCGTAGGCCTCGATCGCGTGATAAGCAGGATGGGTGTTGGTCAGCTTGAAGAACTTCTGATCGAACTCAGCCGAGCCTTTCCATTTTGCCGAGGGCAGCCACTGCGAAACCGAAAACGTGTACTCCGCGTATTTTCCGGCGCCCTTATCGGGCGTGGGAAACTCCGCCGCCGCAAACCCGGTGCCGGCTGAGGTGTAGAACTTGGGATTCAAGCGCACCTGCTCCGCCTGGTGCATCAGCGTGCCGGCATCGAGCAAATACGACGCGAAGTAAACTACTTCGGGGTTCTTGTTCTTCACGCGCTGCAACAGCGACTTGTAGTCCGGCGAACTGGCTTGATAAGTCTCGCTGTCCACCAGGTTCAGGCCTGCCGCTTTCGCCGCATCGGTCATGGACTTGTTGTTCGATTGTCCAAAGTTCGTGTTCTCGGAGACGATGGCCAGGGTCCTGGGGTCGCCATTGTTTTTCAGAAAATCCAGGGTCGCGGCGGCAAACGATCCCGAGCCGGCGCAAATACGGAAAACCCAGGCGGAGCCGGTTTCCATCACGTTGTCGGCCACCGCAGTCGGAATGATAAGAGGAATTTGCTTCTGGGTAACCACCGGCACGATCGCGCGCGTGCTCTCCGAGGAGTAGGCTCCCAGAATGATGGTCACGTGGTCCTGGTCCACGAGCTTGGAGACACCCTGCACCGCCTGGTCAGGACGGCTTTGGTCGTCGTAGTAATCGAGTTCAACCTTTTTCCCCAAGAGACCGCCTTTGGCATTGATCTCATCGAGCGCGATCGTGTACCCATTCTTGTGCGCCTGGCCGAACGCCGCGTTGCTCCCGGTGAGCGATGTCACCACGCCGATCTTGATCGTGTTCCCGTCGCCGCCCGATCCTCCGTGGCATCCTACCCAGGCGATCAGTATTACGAGCAAGCATGGAAGCAAGAGATAAAGTCGTTTCATCATGAATCTCCTTCTCGACCGCAAAGAACGGCACTGATTGTACGCCCATCTCGCCCGTTCGCGACATTGTGAAATGATTTTGATCTGGAGGGCTTGGCTTCGGCGTGATGCACGAGGTCGTGGAGCGCTGCCTTGTCAGATCGCGGAAGCGGGCAGAATCGCCCCACGGCAACTGCCCAGTCCGATGCGACGGAACCCTTCTCGCTCACAGGTTCCCCGGAGGATGACTTCATCTCCATCTTCCAGAAATTTCCTCTGCTCTTCAGTCGGCAGCGTCACCGGATCCTTGCCGCGCGAGGTTAGCTCCAACAGGCATCCGCGCGCGGTCTTGTCCGCGCCCGACACAGTTCCGCTTGCCAGCAAATCGCCGGCGCGAAGATTGCAGCCATTGCTCGCGTGATGGGTCAGCATCTGCGCCATGGTCCAGTACATGTCGCGAAAATTGCTCCGGCCCAAAACCACAGGAGCGATGCCGGCCTCTCGCATCCGGACCGACAGCAGAGAAACTTCCAGCCACAGGTTCAGACCACCCTGTTCCTGATCGCTCTGGCCGAAAAGATAAGGCAATGGCGCGGGGTCGCCATCCGCACGCGCAAAGGCAGCCGTGCGAAACGGAGCGAGCGCTTCCATCGTCACCACCCATGGCGAGAGTGAAGTCGCAAAACTCTTCCCCAGAAAAGGTCCGAGCGGCTGATACTCCCAAGACTGAATGTCCCGCGCCGACCAGTCATTCACCAGGCAGATTCCGAAAATATGTTCTTCCGCTTCGCGGATTGGAATGGTTTCTCCCAACGGATTTCCAGTACTCACAAAAAAGCCTAGTTCCAGTTCGTAATCCAGCGCCTTGGTCGGCCCGAATTTAGGATCGGCCTCGCCATCGCGCGTCTGGCCAGACGGGCGCCGGACCGGCGTTCCCGTCGGCACCAGCGAGGACGCTCGCCCGTGATAGCCAATCGGAATGTATTTGTAATTCGGCAGCAGCGGATTGTCGGGGCGGAACAGCTTCCCTACGTTGGTAGCGTGGAAGATCGATGCGTAGAAATCCGTGTAGTCGCCGACGACCGCGGGCAGCAGCATGTCAACATCAGTCTGTGCCGCGAGATGGCGCGCAGCGGCCTGCCGATCGGAGGCGGGCGCATCCTGACGCAAAATAGCATGAAGACGCCGGCGCAAAGCACGCCGCGGACCGGCGCCGAGCGACATCAGTGGATTCAGCGAATCGGAGGCGCAAGCATTTGCAGAGAGCCGCACACTCTCCTCGGCTAGCAAGCCTTCACTTTGCATTCCGTGGAGGTCAAGAATGCGGTCTCCGATCGCCACTCCCACTCTCGCCCCGGTGCCGGCATCCCGTCGCCGAAAAACTCCGAAGGGCAAATTCTGGATGGGAAAGTCGGAGCTGGCAACGTTGGCGGATTCAACCCAACTTTGCACTTTGGAATCGTGGGTCTCGTCGAGAACAGGTTTCATAACAGGTGTTTCATAGCAAGTGTAGAGTCCGTAAGTCGTCGAGGGGCTCCGTGAATGAGCACGACCCAAACGAAATTGAGAAGTCCCGGCGCGCTGCGGCGATTTCATGCCGGCTGAGCCGATGCTGGCGCCAGCCGACTCCATCCAAATCAAAGTGGAACACCTCCGCCGATTTTTCCTCGAGCAACTGAACGGCAAGATTGGTTTCCATTCCCGCCCGCAAAAACGCGGCGGCCAGAAAAACATTTACAAATCCGTGCATGATTCCCGATGGGCTCTCGGGTTGATAGGTAAACCGGTGCACCGAGCGCAGCGGATGATGCAGTCCGGCGGTTGCCTTGAAGGGCACATTGGCCGCCACACACAGGCGAAGGAATTCGATCACGCTCTCGAGAGCCGGAAACTTGTCGGCCGTCTCGCCGCCCGTCCGGATCTTGGCTCTGCGTCCGCAGCCGGCCACCGCCGCAATGCACTCGCTGCAACTGGACAGCGGAATTTCGAAATAGGTCGCGAGCTCTGCCGGGATGATTCCGGACAGCCGCCTGACCTCTTCGGGACTCGCAACCTTCACCTCAACCGACTCGACGACCGCTCTTCTGCCGGAACTCGAGCTCGTAATTCGAGCATTGAATTCGCGGATGAGAGCGACATCCGCAGCCGGATCGGAGCCCAGAAGAACCGACAGCCGCCAGTTCGTGAAGCCTGTTCCAGGCGTCGGAGTTGGCAATCCGGCAAGCGCTTCTTCGAACTCGATGAGCCGCGCGACCGGAACGATGAAACGTCCGAGAATCCAGTTCCATTCCGACCGCGAATAGGCGTTGTAGTTAGCCACAGACGGCGCCATGGCCAACGATGCAGGAGGAAATAATCCCGCATAGTCGATCAGGTCGCACAGCAGGACACCGGCGGCATCCACCGCATCCGCGGAATTTCGCACCGTCTGGAAAGTTTGCAAATTCATACGCTAACTTCATTACTCCCGATGTTGTCATCCTGAGCGTAGCGAAGGACCTCTGTGTTTGAATTCTCCATGCAAAGGTCCTTCGCTTCGAATTTATGGACACAACATTAACCGCCCGACCTCTTGAACTTCTTCCGCAATCCCTGCCAGCACTCGAAGTACTGATGATCAAGCTGCGAAGTCTCCAGCGCAAACTTCGTCGGCTGGCACACGAAGCGAGTCTCGAACATGAACGCCATAGTGTCGCCTAGATAGACCGGTTTCAGTTCGGCCTTGCTCGCCTTTTCAAATGTTTCAGCGTCGGGCCCGTGACCCGCCATGCAATTGTGGAGGCTGGCGCCGCCCGGCACGAATCCTTCCGCCTTGGCGTCATATTCGCCGTGGATCAGTCCCATGAACTCGTTCATGAAGTTGCGATGGAACCACGGCGGACGAAACGTGCGCTCGGACACCATCCATCGCGGCGGAAAAATTACGAAGTCAACATTGGCGGTTCCCGGAATTTCTGAAGGCGAAGTCAGCACCGTGTAAATCGACGGATCCGGATGGTCGAAACTTACTGTATTGATGCAATTGAAGTTCGCCAGATCGTATTTATAGGGCACGTAGTTTCCGTGCCAGGCAACCACGTTCAGCGGCGAGTGATCGATGCCCGCTTCCCAAAGGCGCCCTTGGAACTTGGTCACAATTCGGAAGTCGCCTTCGAGGTCCTCGAACGCCGCTACCGGAGACAGAAAGTCGCGCGGGTTTGCCAGTCCGTTCGCGCCAATCGGTCCCAGATCCGGCAGACGAAGCAGCGCGCCGTAGTTCTCGCAGATGTAGCCGCGCGCTTCTTTCTCCAGGAGTTCGACGCGGAAACGAATTCCCCGTTGAATCACTGCGATCTCGCCGGGACCGGCTTCGAGAACACCCATCTCCGTGCGCAGCAGCAGCCTTCCGGTTTGCGGCACGATCAACATCTCTCCGTCGGCGTTGTAGAAAAACCGATCCGTCATCGAGGTGTTAGCGACGTAGATGTGAATCGCAACGCCCGCGTGCGTATGGGCGTTGCCGTTGCCTGCCATGGTGATCAGGCCGTCGACGAAGTCGGTGCGTTCGGAAGGAATCGGAATCGGACTCCAACGCAACTGGTTCGGCGGTGTCGGCACTTCGTCAAACGGCGCGCTGCGCAGCCTTCCCAGGCTGATGGGTTCGAATGGCTTGTGCGCCACCGATGGACGCATGCGGTAAAGCCACGTCCGGCGATTGACGCCGCGCGGCGCTGTGAATGCCGTGCCGCTCAGTTGCTCCGCGTACAACCCATGCGCCACTTTCTGGGGAGAATTCTGCCCGCGCGGCAATACACCTTCCACCGCCTCGCTAGCGAACTCGTTGCCGAATCCCGACTGGTAACGCAACTGGGGCTTCCCTGGCGTCTTCGTTTTTGCGTTGGTCGTTCTTGCGTTCGTCGTTCTTGCGTTCGCCATCGCCTACAGATTCCCTCGTCGCGCCTGCTCCATCTCGATCGATTCAAACAGCGCTTTGAAATTCCCTTTTCCAAATCCGCGGCTGCCCTTGCGCTGGATGACTTCGAAGAACACCGTCGGCCGATCCTCCACCGGCTTCGAAAAAATTTGCAGCAGGTAGCCTTCCTCGTCGCGGTCCACAAGTATACCGAGCGAGCGCAACTCTGCCAGCGATTCCTCCACGGGCCCGACCCGCGCCGGCAGGGCCGCATAATACGCGTCGGGAACGCGAAGAAAATCGAGCCCGTTGCGCTGCAGTTTTCCTACCGTGTAAATGACATCCTTGCATTGCAACGCGATGTGCTGCGCCCCGGCTCCTCCGTAGGCTTCGATGTATTCCTGAATCTGGCTCTTGTTGCGCGCCGTCGCCGGTTCATTGATCGGAAACTTCACCGAATGCGAATCGTCCGACATCACGATGCTCATCAACGCGCTGTATTCGGTCGAAATATCCTTATCGTCGAACGTGATGTAACGATGGAACCCGAAAACGCGAGTGTAGTAATCCGCCCAGTACTGCATTTTGCCGAGTTCGACGTTCCCCACGATGTGGTCAATGCGCAGAATGCCGCAGTCATCCCCCGCCAGCGGCGCCGCGATGAACCCAGGCAGAAACGGCCCCTTGTAGTCCTCATATGAGATCAGCGAGTGGATCGTGTCGCCATAGGTGTGGACCGCGGCACGGCGAATGGCGCCGTGTTCATCCTTTACGTCATGCGGTTCTTCGGCCGGCTGAGCTCCTCGACGTACCGCTTCGGCAAACGCCTGATCCGCGTCGTCCACTTCCAACGCGATATCCCGCACGCCATCGCCATGCTTTCGGATATGATCCGCGGCCAAATCGTCCGGCGTCATGGGCGTCGTCAGAATGAAGTTCGCTTTGCCCTGACTCAGCACATAAGACGCTCGCTGACGCTGGCCTGTTTCCAGTCCGCTGTAAGCAATCTGCGAAAAGCCAAACCCCTTGCGGTAAAAGTACGCCGCCTGCCGGGCATTGCCGACCCAAAATTCGACGTGGTGAATGCGTTTAAGCTTAAGTGGGTTCTCCATCCGCTTGCTCTCCCGGATTCCATCTTCGCATATTTTGCTGTCGATCCTAGTGCCGCATAGGTCCTGAAACCCGCGCCCTTTTCGTCGCGCTTAGTGCACTTCTACCGACACCAATTCTCCTTCGTGTTTCCCCACCGCGCGATAGTTGACCGACACGAGGCGGTTCTTCCACTCGCAGGAGAACTGGTCTTCGCCGATCACCAGCAACGATTTGTAATCTGAAGCATGCAGCTTGTAAGTCGTCATGCCGCTCAAGATCGTAACCGTCGCCTCGGGAGGCTTGGAGCAGTCACTAGTCACAATTTTGCCTTTCACAAATTGCACCGGCCCGGTCGTCCCTGGCTTGGCGGGCGCTGGCTTCGGCGTCGCATCCGCGTCCTCATCTTCCGTTGCGCTCGCAGCCCCCGCAGGCGCACTCGCCCCTGCCGCAGGAGTGCTGGCCGCGCCCGCTGGCGTCGCGCTTTCCCCCGCTCGCTGCGGACGCACTCCATACTTCTGCAGCGCCTCTAAGTCGTCCAATTGCTGCTTCGCCGCCGCTGCCGCTGCCCGATCCGGTCCGGCCTTCAACCGCGTAAACACTTCCCGCGCCAGATCCCACTTCTTTCCCGCAACATAAATCTGTCCCAGGTTGAACTGGTATTCCACATTCCGCGGCGCCAGCGCGATCGCCTGCCGTTGCGCCTCCAGCGCCGAGTTGATGCCGCCGCCTTCCACTCGCGCCATTCCCAGCATGTTATAAGCGTCGGCTAACTCCGGATACCAATCCGCGACCGCCCGCAGATCCTGCATCATGTTCGCCAGCCCCTGCATCTCTTGCCGCGTCGCCTGCGCCTTCTGATACTTCAACGCCGAGCGGTAATACCAAATCCACGGGTCTCGCGGATTCAACTCCGTCGCCTTCTCCAGTTCGTCGGCGGCCGCGTCGAACCGCTTCTGGTGAATATCGTCCCAGGCAAGCCCGCGATGCGCCGCCTCATTATCTTTTGGATCCGCCGTCAGTTGCTGCAAATCGTGCAGAGCCTGATCGCGATGCTCCGGGACGCGCGCCAGCACATCGCCAATCACCGCTCTCGCTTCCTCATCCTTAACGGGACTGACCGTCATCCCGATGTCGTCCGCGTCAAACGGAAGAGCGAAATGATCCGGCTGCTGAACGTCCACCGACTCTGCAATCGGCTTCTTCGACTGATCAAGCGCAATGCCCAATCCACTCAGCGATTTGAAATAAGTCTTCACCGCCTCTTCCATCTGCGCCGGCGTCAAATCGAACGCCTGCACCATCGCCTTCTCCACCGGCACTTTCTGATTCAGCACGAGATCGAAGTAAGTCCCCGCCTCCGGCATCTTGTTCTTGTTGACCAGATAGTGGACGACCATCCACGACTGCGCGTAGTACAGCGTGTTGTGCGTCCCCTCGCGCGTCCCCGAACCGTCATGCTTCATCGTGAACAGGTCCACCATCGACAGCCATACCGGCGAACTCACCAACTGTGTCAGCGACTGTGGCACATTCGGGTCCCGCCGCAATTCATCGAAGATGTCCTCGTGCCACTCCGGCGCTAGTTCCGGATCGCCTCCGATCTCCACTTGCTTGCCGATCTGTATCGACCCAAAGTATTCCGCCAGCCCTTCGTCGAACCAGCCCTGCGCCGGAGGATAGTTGTAATTCAAAAGATAATGCGCCAGCGGATGCGCCACCGCTCGCCACGGATCGGCTTCAAAAAGATTCAGGACGATATAAATCCGATCCGACCCCGGCACATAAAACCCACCCGCCATGCTCTGTTTCGCCGGAGCAACCATGCCATACTGTTTGTCGCTTTTGAGCGCGATGACGGTGATAGGCACCGGCATTTTCAACTTGTCTTTCAGAAGCAGTTGCCCGAAAACAGCCCGCATATGCTCCATCCGTAGCGCAACTTCCCGCCCGCGCTTGTCGCCCGCATCCGTGAGCACGGAAAAATGCGCGGAATGCACTTCGATCCACTTGGGCTCATCCTTAGCAAATGCCAGCCGCGAAAAACAACCCGCCATCAGCAGACTCAAAACAACGGTGCCAATACCAATCCTGCGCTTCACGGTGGAGTCCTTCCCCGAAAATGCTAGCACGCCAGGCAACGAGCACGTCGCAACAAGATCGCGAAGAAGCGCAATATAGAAAGAACGCAGCGCAACCGAAGAACCTTCTAACGCATCCAAACTCTTTACCCCAATCAATCTCGAAGAGGTTCGACTTGAAAACATCCCGACTCACCATCGCCATGTGTTCTTTGTTCTTCGCACTCACTGCCGTCTCCGCCCAAACCCCGCCGTCTGACGCAACCCTGACCGCGAACCCCGTCTTCCAGAAAAGCTGCGCGAAGTGTCACGGTAAAACCGCCGAGGGCCACTACTTCGGCGGACCATCGCTGATCTCCGAAAAAACCAGCGCCACCTCCGCCGACGGCCTGCGCAACATCATCACCAACGGCAGAGGCCGCATGCCCAAGTACGCCGGCAAACTAACAGCGGAAGAAATCAACACGCTGGTCCAGCAAATCAGGTCGAGCAAATCAAAGCCCTGAACACGAAATAAATCGCCGATGGAGAGAGGGGCGCCCTCGCCCGTCGCCTTTCACCTTGGCCCCACCCCGGCTCGCACGTTACACTCTCGCATGTGACCTCGGCCCCTTCTTCCCGTCTCGCCTGGATCGACTGGATGCGCGGCCTAGCCTGCCTTCTAATGTTCCAGACGCACTGTTACGACGCCTGGCTAGGCGGCGATGCGCGTAACACTAGCTTCCTCAAAGGATCACAACTCCTGGGCACGCTGCCCGCGCCCCTTTTTCTTTTTCTAGCCGGAATTTCCTTCGCCCTGGTCACCGACAAACTCATCCGCAAGCGCCTGAGCTCCGCCGAAATCACCCGCACCATGGCCCGCCGCGGCGCCGAAATCTTCGCCTTCGGACTTCTCTTCCGCCTGCAAGAATTTGTCATCGCCTGGGGATGGGCCCCATGGTCCGACTTACTCCGGGTGGACGTCCTGAACATCATCGGACTCTCCATGATCCTGATGGCGCCACTCTGCGGCATCACGTTAAGTATCGCCAACCACCGCCACCGAACAACGCAAGTAACAAAGCAAGTAACGACGCCAGCAACAATGTTAGTTACCGCCGCCATCGCTACCGCGGCTTTAATCGCCCTGCTAACTCCGCCCCTCCACACCACCTGGCGCCCAACGTGGCTTCCCTGGCCGCTCGAGTCCTACATCGACGCATGCCACAACCTGGGCGTCCCCCAGTCATGGCTCTTCTCCATCTTCCCCTGGACCGCCTTCGCCTTCGCCGGCCTGGCCGCAGGATTCATTCTCTTCAGCGACCGAGCCCGCGCCCACACCACCGAAACTCTAGCGCTCTTCGCCGCTGCCGGAGCGATCGCAATCCTCGCAGCGTACCAACTCGACCACTCTTCCTTCCATCTCTACGCCACTTACGACTACTGGCACACCAGCCCTAACTTTTTAATGATGCGAGTAGGCCTTCTGTTAGTGATCGCCTTCCTAAGTTACGCCTGGTGCCGCTGGGGACTGGCAACCCGCGGCTTCAGCCCGCTAATTCAACTAGGCCAGACTTCCCTCCTCGTCTACTGGGTCCACATAGAATTCGTCTACGGACGCTACTCCCTGCTCCCCAAACGAGCCCAAAACATCCCCACCGCCTCGCGAGGATTGCTGGAAATTTTTCTATTCATGCTGATCCTCTCCCTCCTCCGCACAAGAATCGACTGGAAAAAGATTGACTGGAAGAAGATAAGCCGGAGACTCCAGCCCGCATAGGTGTGGATGTAGGTGTAGGTGTGAGTGTGGGGACGGGCGAGTCTGTGTCGCAACTCGTGTGCCGTTCCTCCGGGACTCGGCTTTGTGCCACTTTTGCTTCCCGGCACTGACGTGCCGGGCTTTCACATGTCGCCGCTTCGCGGCTGGAGCGATAGCGCATTCCACTTTTTCCTGGGTGCGCCGAACCTCTAACTATTGCAGGCTTAGGTTCATCTCGCCTTGTTTATTAAAGTTGATCCGCAGCACGTTTTCCTGCCCGCTGGCAAACTCGCCCTCCACCGTGGCGGACTGGTCATAGCTGGCCACATCAGAGGTCACCTGTACCCGGAGACGATGCTTCCCGGCTGACACCTGCATGGCATGGAATTCATGGCCCTGGACATGGTGGAACACGACCAGATGTTTCTTGTCTGTTCCTTCCAACCGGTGGGTATAAGTCAGGCGATCATCCACCCAGATCGACAGATTGGCCTCCGCGAATTTGTGCTCCACCTCGATTTCCAGCGTTGCTGGAGAAGTGGCTGGAGAAACTGTTGGTGGAGAAACTGTTGGTGAGCTCGCGCGGGCGACTTTTACAGGGGCCGGATGGGTTCGGCCTGCTGGAACCGGCTTCGGGAGCTGGGTCACGACTGGCGTCGGCGCTGTGGCAACCGAAGCGACCATCGCGGCTGGCGCCGTCGGCATCGGCGCCGTCTTGAACGGAGCCCCCCCGGCGAGTGGCAGTGGCTCGGCAGCCCTCGATCGCACTCCTTGGGGGCCAAGCGAAATGACCCAGAGTCCAGCGATGAAAAGCCCAGCCAAAACCAAGACACCGGTAAAAGACTTGTTCCTTATCTGCGCCAGCAGGTTCTCCGCCGCATCCTGCCCCAGGGGCAGAGTGCGCGCGCTTGACAGGAGTTTAGCTGCAATCCCCGGTTGACCCAGGGACGATCCGCCTTTTTCCGTCGCCGTTTGGGCTGCGCTTCCGCCCGTAGGCAAACCTGGCTGCTTTGCCTTGCTCAACGGCTCTCGTCCTTCCTGTAGGTGCTGGATGTCCAGCACCATTTCCATACCGCGCTGATAGCGCTCGGCGGGATCTTTCGCCATGGCTCGCTCAATGATGTAATCGAGTCCCGGCGGCAACTCAGTATCGAGAAGGGTCGCCGGTATCGGGTCGCGGTTGACTACCTTGAACGAGATCGTGATGGCGCTGTTGCCTTGAAACGGCCGATAACCTGTCAGAACCGTGTATAGGATCACACCTAGGGAAAACAAGTCCGACCGCCCATCCACCGCTTCGCCATTCAATTGTTCGGGCGACATATAAGCAGGTGTGCCTAACGCACGTCCCGCCAGCGTGTGGTTGGCGAGGTTCAGTTTAGCGACTCCGAAGTCGGCAATTTTGGCATGGCCGTCCTCGGTCAACAGGATATTCGCGGGCTTTAGATCGCGGTGAACCACGCCTTGAGCGTGCGCGCAATCCAGCGCCTCCGCCAGTTCGAGCGTTAGCCGTAGTGCTGTCTCCACCGATAACTTATGGTCGTCCCGCGACAGCAGCTTGTCGAGGGACTGCCCCCCAACAAACTCCATTACGATGTAAGGAGCGCGCGTCTCTGGTTCCTCGCCCACATCGAAGATGGTTACGATTCCAGGATGCGAGACGCGGCCCGCAGCTTCCGCTTCCCGGAAGAAACGCTCGCGATACTCGTGTTCCTCTTCCGGCGGTTGGCCAGCCAACGAAATGGTCTTTACCGCGACGACGCGGTTGATCTTGGGATCGCGCGCTTTGTAGACGACACCCATGGCTCCCCGTCCCAGTTCGGCCAGGATCTCGTATCGCCCAAAACGTTCGCTCTTGCGATCATCCATAGGTGTTATCTGCGGTTTCAGAGTTTCGTTTGTGACCTCGTCAGCCTGCCGCCGCTTCCGTCTTGCCGTCCGACGCGGTAGTGACCAGCACGCCGATTACGTTCTCGTTCAGCACCTCCAGGATTTTCTTCACTCGCTCGAGGGTGATTCCGTTCAGCAGTTCGAAGCCAACCTGAACGCCCCTGAGTGCGGAAATGGTGTCATGGTGGGGGCGAACTTCGATTACGATCGGCCCAGCCTGCCGCCCAATGCCAAAACAAACACCTGCTTTTTCGATCTTAGTTGT
>CZKY01000135.1_pt1 | contig 20744 bp, 11 predicted proteins | sample 2454881 | NCBI WGS metagenome assembly CZKY01 (sample SAMEA3539301, study PRJEB10725) | soil metagenome | biome: tundra; feature: field; material: soil | place: USA | collected 2010-05 | depth 0.15 m | reverse complement strand
ACCCAAGACTGAGACCGTCAATCGAACGGGCCGGGTCGATGTTCCCCCCCGGCAAGAAAGTGGTGTTCAGCGGACAGCCTCGGTTGGTGTTCTCGATGCCATACAAATCGCCGTTGGGGGCGTTAGCGACGCCCGGCGGAAAGTGGATCCCACTGATGAAGCGCACCGTACGGCTCGAGAGCGGAGCTTGGTTGTTGCTGAAAAAGGCAGTGCTGCGGGCCAGTGCGACGGCGAGTTCCTGGCTATCGACGGCCACTCCGAAGTTGCCGGTCGAGGTTGCCGGCGCCCCGGCGTTTTGAAACACCGCGAGTATTTTGCCAGCGCGGTCGGCCACCGCAATCACCATGGGAACGTTCAGCGACTTGGCGGCATCTTCGACGACTTGCTGCACGTCGGCGGTAGTGAGCGGGACCAGAGGGGGCGGCGGCGGAGCATTGGGAGGCGCGGTGCTGCTGCCGCACGAGAGCAGCAGAGTTGCAATCAGCGGAAAAAATACAACGCCGAAGACAACCAGTGCGAATCGACCCCAACGGCAGTGGCTCATTCCACCTCAAAGACTCGCCTGCGGGACGCACTCGGCGGCGAGGAGTCTCGAGAACTCCTGTCTAGCGGGAATGTTAATACGGCGCCCATCCGGAAACGAGGGGGTCGGTACCTTCGTGTAACCACAGTTGTCACCCCTGCGACTCGTAACGTTTGACATTCCGTTCTCGTATGACACAATCGCTTATCGCTCAAGAAATAAAGTTAGGAAGGGGCCTGACTTGATTCCATTCAGAGGTTTTATTGCTGGATTACTGTGCCTTTTGCTATCGCCACTGCCTGCGCTGTGTGCGCCACAGGCGGGAGGACAACCTGCCGGACAGATTCGGGCTTTGATTCCGTCGGCCACGCGGAATGCCAGTCCTGCCAAGGTCAATGACGCTCTGGAATGGAATGACCTGCTCAAGACCGAGCAGAAGGGCCGTCTGCGCGCCGGGCTCACGGACGGGTCCATTCTCAGCTTGGGTTCGAACAGTGAACTTCGGGTGGTGCAGCATGATGCCGCCTCGCAACAGACCTCGCTGGAAATGAATTTGGGGAAGGTACGCAGCCAGGTCGTCAAGGTCACCCAGCCCAACGGCAAGTTCGAGATGAAGACGCCCAACGCCGTAATTGGCGTAATCGGCACTGACTTCTTTGTGAGCTACCAGACCAATAAGACCACGGTCATCTGTTATACCGGGAAGGTCTCGGTGACGCCGATCGGCAATGCGAAGGTGGTCAAGAATTCCGGGCAACCAACGCAGGATCAGGTCCTGGTCAACGCCGGACAGATGGTCGTGATCAGCTCCGAGATTCCTCCCGCGGGTTTTCAACCTGAGTCCACGCCACCCGAGGTGCAGCGGGCCAGCATGCAAGATACGAATGTGCCCGATGCTCCACCTCCACCAGTTCGTCATGCGCATCTGGTGCGCAACGTTATCCTTACGGTTGGAGTTGCGGCTGCGGGATGGGCGATCGGGGTGACACAACTCAACACGAGTGCGCCCACAGGGCGATGCGGTCCAAGCGGGTGCAAGTAGTTATTTGCTCCATCACATCCATTCGTCGTCTGTCTTCGGGTTGCGCTTAGTCTGTAATCGCGATGGTTATGACGCTGCGCGAACAAAGGTGGTCCCGCTGGTCAGCGGCGCTGAGTAGATTTTCAGCCCGGCAGGTCGACCTGGCTCTCGCCTTGCTGGTCACGCTGGCGGGTTTGGTGCTGTTCGCTTTTACCGGGATTGGCGGCAACACCCGGGCTGGCTTTTTATTCCTGCAGAATGTTGAGCAGCGCTCTCTGGACATGCGTTTTGCCGCGCGCGGGCAGCGGCCGCACGATGAGCGGATCGTGATCGTCGGCATTGACGAAAAAACCCTCCAGAACATCGGCGCCTTTCCCTTGCCACGCACATTCTACGCATCGCTGGTGAACCGGTTGACCGCGGGTGGTGCGGGTGTGATCGCATTCGATGCCACTTTCCCTACGCCGGAGAGCAACTCCGCCCAGCAGGCGCTTTCGCAATTGCAGCGCGAGCTTGGCCCGTCAGCTCCGGCGAAAGTCACAGCCAGGATCAAACAACTCGAAGCCGCGGGCGATCACGACGCCATGTTCGCCGCCGCTCTGCAACAGTCCGGCAGGGTTGTCCTCGGTCATCTGTTCCTGGACCGGGAGCGCGCCCAATCTGCCGACGCCAAACGGGCGGAGGAATACTTCAACATTATTTGGGCCAAGGCGTTTCCCCAGGTGCTCAAAGTCAAATCGCAGGGCCGCGATTTCGATTTGAGTCGCGCCTGGCAGGAGAATGGCGGCAACGTCTATCCGGGCGCGGAGGCGAACCTCGCTTTACTGGCCGAGTCCGCTGCCTCCTACGGTTTCTTTAACACCAACCCTGATCCCGACGGCACTTTGCGGCGGGCGTTGCTCATCGTTCGCTATCAGGACCAGGATTTCTTTCCTTCGCTGGCCATGCAGACGCTGCGCGAATACGAAAAAATTCCGGACCAGGAGATCGCGGCTTATATCTCGGAAAACGGGCTGGAGCGCATCCAGTTTGGCCGCCATAACCTGCGACCCTGGCACGATGGCAGCGTACTGATCAACTACGCGGGTCCGTACCACACTTACCAGCACTATTCGATGTGGGATGTGCTCAGTGGCGCCGTGCCACCAGGCACATTCAAGGACAAGATCGTCTTGGTTGGCGGCACCGCCCTCGGCATCGGCGATTTGCGCAGCACTCCGTTTGAAAAGCAGGATGCCGGGTACATGGGGGTCGAGGTACATGCCAACATCATCGATAACCTGCTCCACAGCGACGAGAAAGGACGCAGTTTTCTCACTCGCGGCCTGCATGAGGAAATTATCGACATCGGGTTCATCCTGCTGTTTGGCTTGGTCTTTGGATTCTGGTTCAGCCGCATCAAGCCGCTGTACTCAACCATCTCACTGTTCTTGACCCTCGGCGCCTTTACCTGGTTCGTGTACTTCAGCTTCGCGCACTGGGGACTCTGGCTGAGCTGTGTGATTCCCGCGGGCACACTCGTGGTCAACTACGCGGTCATCACCAGTTTCCGGATGATTTTTGAGGAGGGCGAGAAAAGGAAAATCCGCAAGACCTTCTCGCAGTACCTTTCACCCGGCGTGATCGCGCTGATCGAAAAAGACCCGCAGAAATACATCCGGCCCGGCGGAGAGACCAAGGACCTCACGGTGATGTTCAGCGACATCCGTGGTTTCACCACGCTGTCAGAAGGCCTGACGGCGCATGAACTCGTGCTCCTGCTGAATGAATACCTGGGAGAAATGACCGAAGTTATTTTCCGTAGCCTGGGTACGCTGGACAAATATATCGGCGACGCCATCATGGCATTCTGGGGCTCGCCCTATCCTCAGTCCGATCATGCCTACCGCGCGTGTGTCTGCGCACTGGAGATGGTCCGCACCCTGGAGAAGCTCAATGCCCGATGGCAGGCGGAAGGACGAAAGCAGATCTCGATCGGCGTCGGTTTGAATACCGGCCCGGTCAATGTGGGCAACATGGGATCAGCCAAGCGGCTGGCTTGGACTGTGATGGGCGACAACGTCAACCTCGCTTCCCGGTTGGAGGGCATGACCAAGGAATATCGCAGCAAAATCGTGATCAGCGAAGGCACATACCGTGAAATCGCCGATCAGTTTGTCTGCCGCGACTTGGACAAGATACGCGTGAAGGGCAAACACCAACCGGTGACCATCTACGAACTGCTGGATTATGCCGCAGAAAAAGAGAAATACGAGCCGCTGCTGTCTCGCTTCAATCATGCGATGGAGGCGTATCGCGAGCAGAACTGGCAGGAAGCCGCGGGCAGGCTGGGAGAAATGCTGACCCGTTTTCCGGACGACGGTCCCACGCAGATTTTTCTGGATCGGGTATTGGAATTCATGCAGAACGCGCCCGAGCCCGATTGGGATGGCGTTTACGTGATGAAGACGAAGTAGCGGTTGTTTGTGGAGCGCCGGGCGTCCCCGCCCGGCCGCCATCCGACTGGGCGGGTGAGACGCCCGTCCCTCCACTAGTGACGAAGCGTAGTCCCATGCTGCGGTTTTCTTTGCATGCTCGAGGCAGCTATGGTACCAAAAGAGATAAATCTCCTTGGGATGGTGCTGACGGGTGCAGACAGGCGGGCGTGCGCTCCGGTGGTCCCTTGCATGTCTGCCATGCTTCGGGGTCTTTCTGTGCCTGTTTTTTTTTTCGTCTCCGCTTTTTGCGCGCCAGCCGCAAGACCAATCCAGCCGTCGTATTCCGGAACGCTCCCCAGCCAGTACTGCCACGCTACAGGGGTTGATTCGCGATTCGCATGGGCGCGCGGTTCCCGGCGTCCTGCTTGATCTGCATAGCACGACTGGCAATCAACATTACTCCGTAGCTACCGATGCGGAGGGCATCTTCCGTCTGCGAGATGTGCGCTTGGGGATCTATGAAGTCAAACTCACGCGGGAAGGATTCCAGACGCAGAGCATTCCCAGTTTGCGAGTGACGGGACCGGTCACCGTCCTCGAACTCGAGATGCGCGAGTCAGACGAGACAGTTCCCGCCGCTACGTGCCCTTCAGGTGTGCCGGGAACCCAATGCACTCCTGCTGTGCCTGCCAGTCCTACAACGCCTTATCCCGGTTTGCGCAGTCTCGTTGCTCAAGAAGCGTCCGCAGCCCCGCCGGAGCAAATCCCACCCGATTCCGCGAATTTCTCCCCCAACCCTGACCGCTGGGACATCGCCATGCCCGAGTGGCGCCGCTACGAAAAGCAACCCGATGTCCCGTACGTGAAAGGTCACTGGTACGATCCCTTCAATCGCAACCGGATCAAGGGCGACTACCCGATCTTTGGCCAGCGCTGGTTTCTTAATTTCACGGGGACGAGCGAAACCGGTTTCGATGGCCGCCGCCTGCCAGTGCCCAGCGGCCTGAACTCACCGGACCCCGGCAGCAGCGGCTTCTTTGGGCGTGGTGAGCAGGCATTTGTTGACGAGAATCTGCGTTTGTCGTTCGACCTCTTCCGCGGCGACACCAGTTTTCGTCCCGTGGATTTTCGCATTCGCTTTACACCGGAGATCAACCTTAACTTCCTCCAGACTCGCGAACGCGGCATTGTGAACATCGACACGCGCAAAGGCACGAATCGCTTCGACACGCACGTCGGCTTGCAGGAGGCCTTTGTCGAAGCCAAACTGCACGATCTCAGTCCGAATTACGATTTTGTCTCTGTGCGGGCCGGAATCCAGCAGTTCACCAGCGACTTCCGCGGATTCCTTTTCTCCGAAGAGCAACCGGGCATCCGAATCTTTGGGAATCTGCGCTCCAACCGACTGGCCTACAACCTCGCGTGGTTTGATCTTCTCGAGAAAAATACAAATAGCGGCTTGAACACATTCCACAAGCGAGGGCAGCAAGTCTACGTCGCGAACCTCTACGTGCAAGACTTTCTAAGCAAGGGCTACACGACCGAGTTCAGCTTCCATTACAACCGGGACGACGCCAGCATTCACTACGATGACAACGGTTTCTTAGTTCGCCCGGCGCCGGTCGGAGCAGTGGTCAATGGCACAGTCCACCCCCACAACATTCGTGCCTACTATCTGGGATGGGCGGGCAACGGTCACATCGGACGCCTGAACGTGAGCAACGCCTTCTATCAGGCGCTGGGGCATGACGACTTTAATACGATCGCGGGCCGCCGCGTCAACATCAACGCGCAGATGGCGGCGCTGGAACTCTCCGTCGACAAGGACTGGGTGCGTTATCGCGCCTCTTTTTTTTACGCGTCCGGCGATTCCAGTAATCGCTCCGGCGCTTCCCGCACCGACGGCACCGCGCGCGGTTTCGACTCGATTGTGGACGACACTCACTTTGCCGGCACCGACGACAGTTTCTGGGACCGCGAAGGCATCCGCCTTACCGCTACGGGTGTGGCTTTAGTCAATCCCATGAGCCTGCTGCCCGATCTGCGGTCGAGCAAAGAAGAGGGGCAAGCGAACTTCGTAAACCCGGGGATTTACGTTTTTAATCTTGGGGCGGACTTCAATGTGACGCCGAAGCTCCGTGCGTTCGTCAACTCCAACTATTTGCGCTTCGACCGCACCGAGCCGCTGGAGTTGCTGCTATTCCAGCGTCCGATCCACCACAGTATCGGGACGGATTTTGGCGCGGGCTTCGAGTACCGCCCGCCTCTGAGCGAAAACATGGTGGTGCGCGGCGGGGCATCAGCGCTGGTGCCGGGTCAAGGCTTCGAAGACATCTCTAACGGCAAGGTTTTGTTTTCCGTGTTCGCTAATGTGAAATTTCAGTTTTGAACGCACCTGAGGGAACGTGAGATCTGCACTTCACAATGTCGTTGGTGTTCTCACTGCGACGGCCTTGCTTTGCCTCGCGTTCTCGGTCCGTACTCACAGTTCCGCTTCTGCGCAAAGCAACGAAGATGTTCTGCTGCTCCAATCTCAAGCCGACGCCGACCGAAAGTCTGCCGGTTGCCTGACTTGCCATACTGCAACCGACAGTCCCACCATGCACGTCACCGGCACCGTTCGCCTGGGTTGCACCGATTGTCATGGAGGAAATAGCGAGGCGCGCATCGCCCCTGGAAGTCCGCAGAATTCCGCCGGGTATGCTCAGGTAAAGAGGCAAGCCCATCCGCAGCCCCGCAATGCGGAGGCTGCGCGCTCTTCCGCCAACCCTGAGCGTGCCTATACCAGCTGGTTGCGGGAAAACTGGGACTACGTGCGCTTCGTAAATCCCGGGGACTTGCGTGTCGCGGAAAAGACCTGCGGCACTTCTGGCTGTCATACCGCCGAAGTGCGCAAGGTTCAGACCAGCATGATGACGCACGGCGCCATGCTGTGGGGCGCGGCGCTCTACAACAACGGCGCCTTTCCCTTGAAGTCTCCGCGGTTCGGCGAGAGCTACGGCCCCGACGGCATTCCGCGGCGCCTGACCACCTTTCCGCCGCCGACTCCGGAGGAAATCAGCAAGAAAGGAATTCTGCCATATCTCAATCCGCTGCAGCGCTGGGAGATTTCTCAGCCCGGTAATGTGTTGCGCGTGTTTGAGCGCGGAAGCAAAGCAAAACCGGAAGTTGGCAATCCCAGCCTGGAAGAAGATCCTGGAAAGCCCGAGATCAAGCTGAGCACGCGCGGTTTCGGCACAGAACTACGCACCGACCCGGTTTTTCTGGGCCTTCAGAAGACTCGACTACTGGACCCGCTGCTCTCGTTTCCGGGCACCAACGATCAGCCCGGCGATTACCGTGCCAGCGGATGCAGTGCCTGCCACGTCATCTATGCCAACGACCGTTCACCCGAACATTCCGGCGCGTACGCAAGCCACGGCAATCAGGGACAAACCGCGACTTCCGATCCCACCATTCCCCGTAACGAGTCCGGCCATCCCATTCGCCATCAGTTCACGCGTTCCATTCCGTCGAGCCAGTGCATTGTCTGTCACATTCATCCGGGCACGAACATGGTGTCCACCTACTTCGGCTACACCTGGTGGGACAACGAAATGGATGGTGAACACATGTGGCCAACCGAGCAACGACATCCGAATGCCGATGAGCAAAACCGCGTCCAGACGCGGAACGCCGAGGGCTCGGCCGTTCGCGGCCTATGGTCCGATACTGCGTTTCTGGAAAAAGTCGGTACACCCGAGTTCAACCAGCAGCTTCAGCACACGCAGTTTGCCGATTTCCATAGTCACGGCTGGATCTTCCGCGCCGTCTTCAAGCACGACCGCAAAGGCAACCTGCTCGACCCGAATGACAAGGTTGTCTCCTTCGACGATCCCGAGAAGCTCCGGAAGGCGGTACACCTCAAAGACATCCATCTCGAAAAGGGCATGCACTGCGTGGACTGCCACTTCGAGCAGGACAGCCACGGCAATGGCAAACTCTACGGCGAGACACGCAACGCCATCGAGATCGACTGCGTGGATTGCCACGGCACCATTCAGCAACGGGCCGCGTTGGTGACTTCCGGCCCGGCTGCGCCCGCCAGCGGCACCAATCTCGCTCGACTGCGCACACCTTGGCAGGAGCGCCGCTTCTACTGGAAGGACGACCGGTTGTATCAACGCTCGATGCTCGATAAGGACAAGGAATGGGAAGTTGTGCAGGTGCGGGACACGATCACTCCGGGCAACAAGCACTACAGCGAAAAATCGCGCCTGGCAAAAACCATGCAACAGGACGGCAAAACCTGGGGCGAGGCGCCGCCAAATGAAGATGAATCCAAGCTTGCTCATCAGAACAGCCGGATGACTTGCTATACCTGCCATTCGTCGTGGGCGCCCACCTGCTATGGCTGTCATCTTTCGATGAGCGCCAACCAGCGCATGCCCATGCTGCACAACGAAGGCCTGACTACGCGCAACTGGACTTCCTACAACTTTCAGGTCCTGCGCGACGACATCTACACGCTCGGAATTGACGGCACGGTGACGGGAAATCGCGTGGCGCCGGTGCGCTCGGCCTGCGCGGTACTGGTCAGTTCGCAGAACAACGACCGCGACTGGCTCTACTATCAGCAGCAAACCATTTCCGCGGAAGGTTTCAGTGGACAGGCGTTCAGCACGTTCGTCCCGCACACAGTGCGCGGGAAAGAAACGAAGGGCTGCACGGACTGCCACGTCTCGCGTGCCAACGACAACAATGCCTGGATGGCGCAGCTGCTCCTCCAGGGCACGAACTTCATGAACTTCATGGGGCGATACGTTTTCGTGGCCAGCGGCAACCATGGCTATGAAGCGGTTGCTGTGACCGAGCATGACGAGCCGCCCGCTGTGATCGGCAGCGACTTCCAGAAGATCGCGTATCCCGACAACTACAAGAAACACATCGACAACCATCGTGCGCTGAAAGAGAGCCACCATCATCCCGGCGCGGAGGTCCTCGATCTGCAGGCGCGCGGAGAGTACCTCTACGCCGCGATGGGCAAACGTGGCCTTCGCATCTACGACATCGCCAACATCGATAACAAAGATATTTCGGAGCGCATGGTCACCGCGCCGGTCTCGCCGCTGGGACAGCGTTTCTACTTGCCCACCAAGTACGCCATGGCAGTCGCGACGCCGACTACCCTCGGCGTGGACCCGTTGCGCTCGCATCGCAAGGAGAACGAAGAACAATCCATCCACCTGATGTACGGATTTCTCTATGTCGCCGACAAGTACGAAGGATTGGTGATCGTCGGCAACCCCGATCTCAAAAGCAAGAGCCCCGGCGTGGGCACGTTGCTTGATGGCAATCCGGCGAATAACTTTCTCAAGCGGGCACTGGCGTTCAATCCTAACGGGATCTTGAATGGCGCGCGCCGCATCACCATCGCCGGAACCTACGCGTACATTCTTTGCGAGCGCGGGCTGGTGGTGGTTGACCTCGACAATCCGCTACAGCCGAAAGTGACTGCTGAAATAGGGCCGCCGTTTTTGAACGACCCGCGAGGAGTCGCCGTACAGTTCCGGTATGCGTTTGTTGTGGATCAAGACGGTTTGAAAGTTCTGGATGTCACCCACCTCGCCCAGCCGAAACCGGTTCCGGGTGCGGTGGTCGCGCTGGAGGACGCGCGCAACCTGTATGTAGCTCGCACTTACGCGTATGTCGCGAGCGGGAAACAGGGAGTGGCAATCGTGGACGTCGAGCGCCCCGAGCAGCCCAGACTCGATCAGATGTTCAACGCCGGTGGCGAAATCAGCGACGCCAATGACGTGAAGCTGGGCATGGTGAGTTCGAGCCTCTTCGCCTATGTGGCGGACGGACGAAACGGTTTACGAGTTGTGCAGTTATTCTCGCCGCCTGACAACCCGGCATTCGGCGGCTTCAGCCCTCGGCCCACGCCAAAGCTGATCGCAACCTATCACACCCACGGCCCGGCTCTGGCCGTGTCCAAGGGAATCGACCGTGACCGTGCGGTGGACGAGAGCGGAAATCAGCTCGCCGTATTCGGGCGCCGAGGGGCGCGTCCTTTCAACCGTCAGGAGATGGAGCGCATGTATCTGCATGACGGAGAAGTGTTCACTGTGATCGATGAACCGCCGCCAGCGAAACAGGCCCTGATGCCGTGACCGCAGTCGATCGACTGTAGCGCCGCCGTCTCGGCGGCTGTCCGGCGGGCGTCCTCGCCCGCCGCGCCGAGAGCGAGACGTCCTCGGGACAGCCGGCAAGATGCCGGCGCTACTTACCCCTTGCCATCCCCGCGCAGTTGCTGAATCGTGAACCCACCTTTCGTCGGTTTTGCTTTCGTCCAATCGTGATACTGGTGACACTCAAAGCAGCGGCCTTCGGCGGCTTCCTTCGCCCGCGGGCGATGGCATTGCTGGCACGTCTGAATCCCGGGCAATAGCACGTCGGCCGTTTCACGGCTGTCGGGCGTGCGCGTGTGGCACGCGGTGCAAGACATCATGCGGTGCGCGTGATGATCGAACTCGGCATGCGATAGCCAGCGCGCGGTGAGGTTCGACTTGGCGACTTCTGGCCGAGGCCCGCTGGTCGGCCTGAGCGTGTGGCACTGTTTGCACGTTTTGACATAGAGCAGCCACTCGGCGTCATCCACGCGGAACTCGACCCACTCGGCTGCATTACGCGCAACCAGCGGTACGCGGACCCGCTCCGGAATCTGACGATCCGGCGGATTGACCTCATGAACCGCGCCCGGATGAGTCGCGATGTATTCGCTGAATCTCTTCACCAGAAACGCGTGCACGGCTTCGGGCTTATCGTGTGGGACCTGGTCGTTGCCGAAGCGCTTGTCAAACTGCAAAGTGTGGCAGGCGGCGCAGTGCTTCGCGAACTCCGGCGGCGGCATATAAGCCTGATCGTGGGGGCGATTGGGGCTCGCGTCGCTTGCTGCAACCGGATGTATTTCTGCTGTCCCGTACGGCCAAGCCCCTGCGCCCGCCGGACGGTGGCAGTCATCGCACGTCATCTGTACGCGCGTGTTGTTCGGTCCCATCAAGTTCGGTTGCAAGTGGACGTAGTGGTTCAGCTTGACTCCGCCCGAATCGGCCTTACCCGAACGCAGAGCCGCAAATTCCGGATGCTTGTTCTCAAAGCTGGTGATGGTAGTGGCGTAGTGCGTTTGACCATCGCGCGTACGAAGCTCGGCGTGACATTGCGTACACGCCGCATCCGCCGTGTCCTGCAGGAGCATCGCACCCTTGTGCTCAACGTGGCAGGTCGCGCATTCGGGAGTAAATGTCTGATTAGCGTGGTGCAAGGGCGCATCGTGGCACGCGAGGCAAGCCTTATCCGTCACTTGCGCGCTGAAGGCGCCAGCCTGGGTAACGTGGCAGAGCGTGCACTGCTGCGTGAAGACGGCGTGAGCATGGGAAAGTCGCCCGCTCGAGTACACTTTCTGGCCGCCCTGCGCGCGCTGCGTGATAAACCACGCCATTGCGATCAATGGAACCGCCACTGACAGCCAGAAACGCCAGCGCCGGAACGGGTGCGGGTGCGCGAAGTACTGCAGGTCAATGCGCTTGGCCAGTTTCTTGGTTGTCCGCGTCCGTCGCAGCATCTTTGAATCTCAGAATCTCGAATCTCAGAATTTCAAAGCCACTACCGCATGCACCGCACCCAGCAGCAACAGTGCGTAGGAAAGCGGGATGTGCACCAGCAGCCAGCCGTGCAGAATCTTGTGCAGGCGGCTCTGTTTGTCCAGTTGCCGCTTCTCCTCGCAAATATTTTCCAGGTCGTCCAAATTCGAATGCAGCTCGGGAGGAAGCAGAACACGAAACTGCTGGAACATTGCCTGCGCCTGCGCTCCGTTTCCCAAGCTCTTGGCATGCGCTCCAGCCCGCTCCAGGTACGGCAGCATTTCGTCGTCCAGGAACTGGCGCAACTGTGTACTCACCTGCTGGTTGGCTTGCAATCCGGAAGCTACCGTCAGTCCTCCCTGTGTGCCGGCGCTGGCAGACATGGCGCGCTGCCGTTCACTGGCGTGCGAGACCTCGCCTTCCAGTGCGGAGCAAGTCTCTTCCACCAGTTGACCGGCCTCTTCCGCCAGTTGCCCGCGCACGCGGTCAATCTGCTCGTAGATCGTCTCCATCGGAAGCTGCGCGGTTTGGAGGCGGGGCATGAAATGCTGCAGGGCCGCGCCCAGAATGCCGCTCACCCAAACGAAGACGAACAACCACATCGACATGCGGGTGAGCGGTCCGCCGAAGTGAAATCCGCCGTGCAAAAGAATCAGCGGGAAACTGAGGAAGCCGAGCCACAGATGGCCGCGCATCCAGGATTGCGCGCGTCCCACCCGCCATACGGGAACCTTCTTGCGCGCGCCGAGCAATCCCGCAAACAGCATGAAGAGGAAGCCTGCGATTCCGTAGGTTAGCCCCAAGGCGCTACCCCCCCTTGGTCCCTGGGGCGAGTGCAGGCTATAGGGGATGTACACCGCGGTCGCGACGGCGAGTCCTGCGATGCTGCCGATGAACCATCTGCGGTGCGTGTGATCGATCAGCACGGATTCAGTTCCTGCCTTTTCCGGCCGCAGGCTTCGCCAGCAAGCCAGCGAAGAACTCCGGCGGATTCACGCGGTGCGCCGCATCATGCGGACAAGCATAGACACAGCTGGGCTCGGCGTGGTCGTGGCACAAATCACACGACGTCGCTTTCACCCGCACGCCAGCGATCTTGTGTCCGGGCTGCGCGGGATCTTCGAGTTCTGCCGGAAAAGGATGCAGATTGATATTTCCGTAGGGACAATTGGTGGCGCAAAGACCGCAGCCAATGCACCAGTCTTCGATGATCACCTCCAGCGTATTGCGCCGCCGGATGGAGCCGACTGGGCATCCGACCATGCAGAGCGGATCGCGACACTGACGGCAAGAAGTAGCCACGAGATACCTATCGAAGCGCAAACCTTCGCGGACCAGACGGCTGACGCCCTGGTGGGCATCGGCACAGGCGCGGACGCATTGGTCGCAGCGCGTGCATTTCTCCAGATCGAGTACGAGAAGGCTCTGCGCCTCCATCAATCCCTGGGCCAGGAATTGATCCACGGGCACGTTCTGCGCCTGGACGGTGTGCCGCAGATTTTCTTCAATACGCTCGCGGGCGATTGCCTCCAGCTTTCCGCGCACGTCAGGAAAGCGGTCGAGCATGAGCTGGAAATCTTCACCTGCGATGCGCACGACCTCGACATGGTCAAGAGCGGTACAGGTCGCGGAGCGCGGGATGCCACTGAGCAGCGCGATCTCGCCAAAGTACCCGCCGCGCGCCAGGTAGGCCAGCACCAGTTCGCCCCCGGGACGCTGTTCTGAAACCTTTACAAAACCGATTCGAACGAGGTAGAAGCTGTCGGCGGGATCGCCCTGGCGGCAAATCACCTGCCCAGGATTGAAGCGCAACAATTCCACGCGATCGCGCAGATGGTCGATGAAGTCCTGGGTGAGGGATTTAAAGACGGGCACGCTGCGCAGGTGCGAGTCGAGCGCCCGGGCGCGGTAGTTGCGCTCCAGTTGCGCGCGGAAGGTTTTGTTGCGCTGCAAGATGTCGAGCACGTTGCGCAGCATTTCCAGCATCACGCAGTCGGTCCGGGCGCGCACCGTCGCCGACCGCGGGTAATAACTCATGCAAGTCATTTCGCCAAACATGTCGCCCGGGTTCAATTCCGCGATGGGATTGTCGTAAGGCAGGTCAACCGAGGCGTCGATGGGAATAAACGGCCGGTCGGATTCTTCGCTGCGGCGGTCTCCCTCGCGTGGCGCCAGCAGGCTCTGCAGCCTGCTGAAGAAGCCTTTGCTGCTGCCTTCCGTCTTGACGTGCGCGATGGGGCTGGAGAGAAAGACTTCCGCTTTGCCTTCGAGGATGTAGAAGGCGGTCGAGCCGAACTCGCCTTCGCGGCAGACAGTCTCTCCTGCCTTGAAATGCCTTTTTACGATTGCCTTCTGGTTCAGTTCCAGGAATGTTCCGGAGACGTTCTGGAAAATCGGCAGATGCAACAACTCGGCGGGATCGAGCACATCTCCCTGGCCGAGTTCGGTTCCGACGACACGCTTGTTGGTAAGCGCGCCCGTGGGGCAGGAAACCATGCACTCGCCGCACGAAACACAGGACGACTCACTCATGGGCAGGTTGTTGTCGAAGGCGATGCCGGCCTGGTATCCCTTGCCGCGGCGCGCCAGCACCCAGTTGTGCCGGATGTCGTCGCAGCCGCGAATGCAGCGATCGCAAAGGATACAGGCTTCGTGATCGACAGCGATGACGGCGGAGGAGTCGTCTTTGCCGCGCGGGGTGGTGCGATGAGCAAAGCGAGGTTCACTGATTCCTGGGACGATTCCAACGGCGCCGGCGAGGCGCTCCAGTTCGCAGTCGCCCGATTGTTGCTGGCGAGCGCAGGGTGCCGGATGGTCCGACATCAGCAGTTCGACCAGAGTACGACGCGCCGCCTGCACCTGATCGGTCGAGGTCTTCACCGTCATGCCGGGTTCAACCTGACGGACGCAGGAAGCGGCATACACACGCTGGCCGACATCCACTACGCACACCCGGCATACGCCCACCGGGTTTTCGTTCTGCTGGTGGCAGAGCGTGGGGATGGGAATCCCATTGAGGCGCGCAGCATCGAAAATGGTGGTACCCGCCGGGACCGAGACTGGAATACCGTCAATGGTGAGCTGAATCTCAGCGGCGGGTTTGGAGCTCATGCCTTCCCCCTTTGTGGGAAGCAGACACCCGCCGGGCAGCGGTGATTGGTGAGGTGCTCGTCAACGACCTCACGAAAATGTTTCAGCACCGAAGCGATGGGCACGGGAACCACCTGGCCAAGTCCGCAGATCGAGGTCAGCTTCAAGGCATGAGTGAGTTCATCGAGCAATTGCAGATCGGTGCTCAAGGCGCGGCCTTCGGTCCATCCCGTGAGCATCTCGACGAGCTTCTGCGATCCCACCCGGCAGGGAACGCACTTGCCACAGGATTCGTTGCGGTAGAAGCGGACCGCATTGAGCGCCATGTCGAGCATGCATCGGCCTTCGGCGCAGACCACAATAGCTCCGGAGCCCACCATCGAACCGGCTGCCGCCACTGCGTTCCAGTCGAGGGAGAGATTTACCAGGGAAGCTGGCAGGTATCCGGAAGAAGGTCCCGAAGGCGCATAGGCCAGCAGCTTGCGATCTTCGAGAATGCCGCCCGCGTATTCGTAGATGAGCTCGGAATATTTCGTGCCCATCGGGACTTCGAAGACTCCGGGACGATTCACATCGCCACTAATCCCGACGAACTTCATGCCGAATGCGCCGTTCGTCCCCTGAGCCTTGAACCACTCCGCTCCGCGGACAAGGATCACGGTGGCGAAGGTGAAGGTCTCAACGTTGTTGATGGCGGTCGGCTGGTTCCAGAGGCCATTGGTGCCCGGAAAGGGCGGCTTGTTGCGCGGTTCGGCGCGCTTGCCCTCGATGGCTTCGAGCAGCGCGCTCTCTTCACCGCAGATGTAGCCTCCGGGGCTCACAAAAATTTCGAGGTCGAAAGCCAGACTACTTCCAAGAATGTGCGGACCGAGAAGCCCTTCGCGATAACAGCGGTCGATCTCTTCCTGCAAAATTTCTCTGGGTCGTTCGTACTCGTGCCGGATGTACAGAATTCCGCGGCGGGCGCCCGTGACCAGCCCGGCCATGATCATGCCCTCGATCACCAGGTACGGGACGTTTTCCATGATAAAGCGGTCTTTGATGGTGCCCGGTTCGCTCTCATCGGCGTTGCAGACAATGTATTTTTCCTTGCCCGGAGCATTGCGCACGATTTCCCACTTGCTGCCGGTAGGGAAGCCGGCGCCCCCCATGCCGCGCAGTCCACTGGATTTCAGCGTGGCGATCACTCCACTCCAATCCGGGGTCTCGATAAACTGCTGGACCAGGGAATATTTGGGAGAACCGCCATACGGATCGGAAGCGACCGGCGCCCGATGATGATGATGATGATCGCGCGGTTCGGCAGGAAGTTCGCGCCCGGAGAGCACGTCCCGCACCAGCGCAACGGCGCGATGTTCGTCGAGGTTGCTGTAGATCCGGTCATTGATCGAGAGCGCGGGCGCCTGGTCGCAGCGGCCGAGACAGGACACGTCGCGCAAAGCAACATTTTCCGGGCCGCCTCCGCGGAAAGCCTGGTCCAGGCCGCGTTTCAGGTCGGGGCCGCCACGCAGATGGCAAGCCATATCGGCGCAGACTCGCACTTCAGCCTGAGCCGGCGGCGTGAGATGAAAGTGGGGATAAAAGCTGGCTACCGCATGGATCTGGCTGAGCGGTACCTGAATCTTTAAGGCGAGTTCCTGCAACCGATCGGCCGGCAGGTAGCCGAACTGATGCTGTATGGACCTGAGTTCGTCGATCAAGCGCCAGGGTCCCCTTGGTTCCGCATAGTGAAAAGGTTGTCAGAAATCTTAACGTCAAGAGTTCGCCTTGGGGAATGGCGAACTTGGGGCATGAAGGCTCACCACAGACCCTGTCCGTCGGTTTCGGGGACGTACCATGCCGTCAATTGATTTCGCGCAGCAGAGTGGGTATAAGCAAGACGATTGCTTCAAAAAATGCGTATGGTGGACAACGGACGAGTGGCGTTGCGACTGGCGGCGTGTCTGACCCTCGCCGTTTCCGTTTTAGCCTCAGCCCAGAATACGGTTGTGGGCAAGTACAACGGCCCGGGCGGATGCGCCTCCAGCAGCTGTCATGGAAGCATCCAGCCGAAAACAATCACCCGGGTTGCCCAGAACGAGTACAGCATCTGGGCCGGGCAGGACAAGCACGCGCGTGCTTACCAGGTGCTTTCGAATGACGTCTCCGTCCGTATCGGACGCATTCTGAACCTGAAGTCGCCTCCCAACCAGAACCAGAAATGCCTGGCCTGCCATGCGCTCTCAGTTTCACCCGAGATGCGCGCCCAGACCTTCGACATCAGCGATGGCGTGAGCTGCGAGCATTGCCACGGACCGGCGGCCGGTTGGCTGGGGGCGCATACGGTCAAAGATTGGGAGACGCGAACCGCAGACCAGAAGGCCCAGCTCGGGATGCGCGATCTGCGCGACCTGGCTGTGCGCAGCCACACTTGCCTTCATTGCCACGTTGGAACTGAGGATCAATCCGTCGATCACCAGATGATTGCGGCTGGCCATCCTGACCTGACCTTCGAACTCAATCTGTTCAGCGCTGTAATGCCCCGCCACTGGAAGGACTCCGACGACACTCCCACCCCGTGGTTCGGAACCAAAGAGTGGGCTGTGGGCCAGGGCATGCAATTGCGCGACAGTCTGCAGCGTCTCGCCCGCCGCGCCCGCAGTTCCACCTGGCCGGAATATGCCGAGCTCGATTGCTTCGCCTGCCACCACAGCCTGACGGCCCCGAAAGACAGTTGGCGTCAGGATGTTGGCTATGCCGGTCGGACGCCGGGCGTCCCCGCCTGGAATGCCGCGCGCTTCGTTGTATTCCGTTACGCCGCCGCGGAAACCGACGCCGCCATCGCAGGCAAGCTCGAATCGGAGATGGCAACGCTCAGCGGTTTGATGGGACAACTCAGCGGTGACCGTGAACAAATCGCGGCTTCAGCGGATCGCGCCGCCGACCTCGCCCATTCACTAGCCGGCGCGTTGAACCGCCGCAGCTACGATCAGGCGTTCACGCTGCAAGTCATGCGGAAAATTGCCGGCGATTCCCGCGCCATCTCCCAACAGGGACAGCGCGCCGCCGGGCAGGCTGCCATGTCGCTGGACTCCCTGTTCGGGGTGTACAAGCACAATGCAAAGAACCTCGACGAAACGGAAATTAAAGTTGCGATCAGCGGCCTCTTTCAGCAGCTCGACGATCCATCGGCGTACAACGCACCGCGGTTTGCGGCACAAATGCAGAAGGTGAGCGCGCTCTTGTCCGCAGAGAAGGGAAGCCGGTAATCATGAGCGCTAAACCCGGTAGTCCTTCGCTAAGTCCGGAACACCAGCGCCTGGCCGAGCCCTCCAACGAAATGGTCGCGCCCTGGCGCAAGTGGGGCCCCTATGTCAGCGAACGTTCCTGGGGGAGCGTAAGAGAAGACTACAGTCCGGATGGAGGCGCGTGGGAATTCCTCACCCACGACATGGCGCGCAGCAAGGCCTATCGCTGGGGCGAAGACGGCATCGCCGGTATTTGCGACCGTTACCAACTCCTGGTGTTCGCGCTGGCGCTTTGGAATGGCCGTGACCCAATCCTCAAAGAGCGAATGTTTGGACTCTCCGGCAACGAGGGCAATCACGGCGAGGACGTCAAAGAATACTGGTTCTATCTCGATAACACACCCACCCACAGCTACATGCGGATGCTCTACAAATATCCGCAGAGAGAGTTTCCCTACGCCCAGTTGTTAGAGGAAAACCGCCGACGCTGGGGGCAGGCCGGAGCCCCCGAGTACGAACTGCTGGATACCGGGATTTTCGATGATGACCGCTACTTCGACGTGTTCGTCGAGTATGCCAAGTCAGGCCCCGAAGACATCTGTATTCGTATCGAAGCCTTCAACCGGGGCCCGGAAGCCGCCGACCTGCATCTGCTGCCCCACCTGTGGTTCCGCAACACCTGGGCCTGGACCGATCCAGCGGGCAGCGAGCCTCTAATTAGCCTTGAGAGCGCCGCCCACGACCACATCACGCTGGTCGCGGATGATTTCCAAGAGGCCGCGCTCCACAACCTCCAGTTTCCTTATTCGCTGGGCCGCCGCTACCTCTATGCTCCCGCAGGCGGCAAGCCGCTGTTCACGGACAATGAAAACAATGCGGTGCGGCTCTATCAAAGCGCGAGCAACCGCAACCCGTACGTGAAAGACGCATTCCATCGCTACATCATTAACGGGGAGCACTGTGTAAATCCGGCGCAGTCAGGGACCAAGGCGTGTGTTCATTACAAATATTCTGTCCCACCGGGAGAGTCGGTAGTCCTTCGCCTGCAATTGACGCCGGAGAAACTGGATCGCCCCCTGGATGACGTGGACAAGGTCGTCGCGCAGAGAAAAAAGGAGGCCGATCAGTTCTACGCCATCGTGCATCCTCCCAAGGCCACGGCGGAAGAGAAAGACATTCAGCGGCAGGCACTGGCAGGAATGCTGTGGGGCAAGCAGATTTATTTGTGGGACGTAAACCTGTGGCTGGAGGGCGACAACCCCAAACTGCCGCCGCCGGAATCGCGGAAACGGATCCGCAATGTTCACTGGCGGCATGTGAACTCGATGCGCATTCTTTCCATGCCAGACAAGTGGGAATTCCCCTGGTTCGCGGCCTGGGATTTGGCATTCCAGTGCATCAGCCTGGCGTTGGTCGATCCGGATTTTGCCAAGGAAAATCTGTGGGTACTGCTGTTTGAGCAGTTTCAGCATCCCAACGGGCAAATTCCCGCCTATGAGTGGGAGTTCTCCGACCTGAATCCCCCGATGCACGCCTGGGCCTGCTGGCGCGTTTATCAGACTGAGAAACAGCGCACCGGCAAAGGCGACACAGAGTTTCTGGAAAAGTGTCTGCACAAACTGCTGATGAATTTTGCCTGGTGGGTGAACCGTGTGGACAGCCAGGGCAATAACGTTTTCGAAGGCGGTTTTCTGGGCTTGGACAACATCGCAGTGGTGGACCGCGGCGAACGATTTCCCGGCGGCGCGATCCTGGAACAAGCCGACGCAACCGGCTGGATGGGCTTCTTCTGTCTCTACCTGATGCGCATCGCGCTGGAGTTAGCCAAGCAGAACCCGGTGTACGAAGGCATAGCCACCAAGTTCTTCGAGCACTTCATCTACATCGGCGCGGCCATGAAGAAGATGGGCGGCCGACAATACCAGTTGTGGGACGAGAAGGAAGGTTTTTTTTACGACGTACTCCGCTACCCCAACGGCGAATTTCACAAGTTCCGGCTGCGTTCGCTGGTCGGCCTGATTCCCCTATATGGGATTGAGGTGCTCGACCGGGAGGCACTGAAGGCTTACCCCAGCTTCTTGAAGGACGTGGAATGGTTCATTCAGAACCGGCCCGACCTGGTCGGGGATGCGTGCTATGCGGTAGACGACGGGCGCAAGCGTTATGTGCTTTCCATCGCGGACCCAAACCAGTTCAAGCGGTTGCTCCAGCGCATCTGGGACCCGGACGAGTTCCTTGCGCCGTACGGCATCCGCAGCTTGTCGAAATATCATCAACACCACCCCTTTCAGTTCGGCGATCGCACGCTGGGTTACGAAGCTGGCGAAGCCGAAGTCAAACTCAAGGGAGGGAATTCCAACTGGCGCGGTCCGGTGTGGTTTCCGACCTCGTACCTGCTGATCCATTCCTTCTTGCGGTTCAGCGATGCGCTGGGTCCGCAATGCTCGGTGCACATTCCCGGAAGCGACGGGGAGCCAGTCACTCCCTCTATGGTCGCGGAGGAAACCGCCAACCGCATGATCTCAATTTTCAAGCGCGATCAGGATGGCAAGCGGCCCTGCTTCGGCCCCTACCGCAAATTCCAGGAAGATCCGCACTGGCGTGACTGTCTGCTCTTCAACGAGTACTACCATGGCGACACCGGCATGGGACTGGGCGCCAGCCACCAGACCGGTTGGACAGGATTGGTCGCCAACCTGATCGACGAATGCCGCCGGTGAAAGTCCACATCGCTGCCCGGCCCCTAAAGGGGCATCTGATTTTGAAGGATGTCCAGCCGGGGACATACTTTACACTTTAGACCGGGCACATACTTTACAGTTTTGACCCGGAGTTAAGGTTGGA
>CZKY01000179.1_pt2 | contig 21155 bp, 16 predicted proteins | sample 2454881 | NCBI WGS metagenome assembly CZKY01 (sample SAMEA3539301, study PRJEB10725) | soil metagenome | biome: tundra; feature: field; material: soil | place: USA | collected 2010-05 | depth 0.15 m | reverse complement strand
ACAGAAATTATCCTCGTGTAGGGACGGGCGCCCTCGCCCGTCCAAGCCGAGCGCAGCTCGGCAGCTGCCTGCGCTGACAGGAACTCTGGGTTCGTTACGAAAAGGCTGCCCCTGGAATGGGCGCTTTGCTTGCCCGCACCCCCTTGTCTCTACTCCACAATAATTCCCGCGTAACCCACCACTGCCTCGTAATCGCCGGAGACATCGCCCGAAGTTGCATACTTGACCAGCGTGGCCGAAGTTGCTCCCAGAAGCTTGGCTGCCGTGAGCATGACAATCGTCGGTCCGAACCCGCACATGCTGATGTCTTCATTCATCACCACTTCCCAGAGTCCGCGCGCATCCATGGCCAGCACGCGTTCGATTGCCTTGTGGTCTTTGACACGAGTGATCGCGTCGGACTCGTAGTGGTTCATGTCGCTGGAGGCGACGATCAGGACTTTCTCTTCCCGAGCGGCAATCACATCCGCCAGCGCTTCGCCGAATCCACGGAGCACATCAAAGTCGCTGGTGCCGATGACGATCGGGACGATATTCAATTCCGGTTGTCGCGCCTGCAGGAAAGGAAGCTGGACTTCGATGGCGTGTTCGGCGCGGTGCGCGGCGCTGTCTTCTTGCAGCGCGGGGAAACGGCGGAGCAAGCGAGCGCCCAGGTCCGCGTCCGCTGCGACCTCACCCAGCGGAGTCTGCCACGTGGTGTTGGCCATGACCGCAAGCGGACGTCCCTTGCCCGTGTGGTTGGGGCAGAGAATCACGCAGCGCTCGGGGATTTCCAGGCGCGAATACACCGCGCCTGCGACGCCGCCGGAGTAGATGTATCCCGCATGAGGAGCGACGCATCCGATGGCGGCGATACGGCCAGTCCCGACCGGAGAAGTGTATTGTCGAATTTCGCGCAGCAATTCTTCAGCGCGGCCCGGATAAAACCTGCCGGCGACGGCGGGAGTTCGTAAAGCGGAAGTCATCAGTGGCCTCCTAGCGGAGACGTGTGGCGCGGGCGCCCTCGCCCGCGAGAAGTCAGCGAGCGAAAATATGTCCGCGAAAATTATGAACTGCCGTCGCTCAGCGCGCGGAACAAAGCGGCGGTTCTTTCCAGCGGCAGCGCTTCGGCCCGGATCGCAGGTTTCACTCCGCTTTTCGCCAAAGCGGCACGCAGCGCATCTTCATCGTACCGCGTTTTCAGATTATTCCAGAGAGTTTTGCGTTTCTGCCCAAAGCAAAGTTTCAGAAACGCAATGAACTCGGCCTCGGGAACCCGAAGCGACTCCAGCCGAGGCTTGATCGTAATCCGAACCACACTGGAATGAACTTTGGGAGGTGGAGAAAACGCTCCCGGCGGAAGGGTGAAGAGTTGCTCGATCCGGCCGTAGAGCTGCGCGGTCGCCGAAAGCAAGCCATAGTCGCGGCTTCCCGCCGAAGCCGCCAGGCGGTCGGCAACTTCTTTCTGCACCATGATGACAATCGTCGAAAAGTAACGGTGATATTCCAGCAGCCGCAGCAGAATATCGGAGGTAATGTAGTACGGCAGGTTGCCGATGACGCGGGCCGGCTCGGGCGCGAAGTTGAGCCCGGTGCGCAGGCTGCCCGGCTTCGCACCGAAGACGGTGTCCAGTTCGATCTTCAGGATATCGCCTTCGATGATTTCAACATTGGGTTGCATGGAGAATTTCATCCGCAGCTGCGCCGAAAGGACACGGTCCAATTCCACCGCGATCAGACGCCGCGACTTCCGTGCCAGCAAATCGGTAATGGCGCCGCGGCCGGGGCCGATCTCAAGCACTGTGGCCTGCGAAACATCGCCCAGGGCCTCGACAATGCGCAAAGCCGCCGGTTCGCTCGCCAGGAAATGCTGTCCCAGTTTGGGTTTGGGGGAAATCGTTTGTGCGGCAGCGCCCTTTGGCACGTTGACCCTCTTTCTTTCCGGCTTTAGACTGAAGTGAATTGGTAATTGGTAATTTGTAATTTGCAATTGAAAGAAACGATTCAACGATGTTTCAATTACAAATTACAAATCGCAAATTACAAATGTCCAGCCGCGTCTCTACAGAAGCAATCATAACGTGAGCGAGGCCTATCGAGTTCTCGCTCAGGAGGCTACTTCGCCATGCATATCGCTTTCGCAGCATCCGAGTGCGTTCCCTTTTCCAAGACTGGCGGACTGGCCGACGTGGTCGGCGCCTTGCCGCGTGCGCTGGCCGCTCTGGGACATCAGGTGAGCGTGTATGTTCCGCGCTATCGCCAAACCAAACTGGCCGATCCGCAAACGGTGGTGCGTAGCATCACCATCCCTTTCGATGACAAGTATCGCTTCTGCTCCGTGGTGACGGCGGGGAGCAGCGCCGGGGTTAAATTTTATTTTGTGGATTATCCGCAATACTTCGACCGGGAGGCGCTCTACGGAAGCCCGGCCGGCGACTATCCGGACAACGCCGAGCGCTTCGCTCTGTTTTCGCGGGCGGTGCTCGAAGCCTCCAAGGTTCTGGGCGTGCCAAATGTGTTCCATTGCCACGACTGGCAATCCGCGCTCGTGCCGATTATGCTGCGCACGCTCTACGCCGAGGATCCCGCGTTTCGCGAAGTCGCCACCGTGTTCACCATCCACAACATGGGATACCAGGGTTTGTTCCCGCCCGATACTTTGCCGCTGCTGATGCTGCCCTGGGAACTGCTCACCATCTCGAATATGGAATTTTTCGGGCAGGTGAATTTTCTGAAGGGCGCGCTCGTGCTCTCTGACTTCATCACGACGGTCAGCAAGAAATACAGTCAGGAGATCCAGACCACCGAATATGGATTTGGCCTGGACGGCGTGCTGCGCGATCGCGCGGCCACTGTAACCGGCATCCTGAACGGCGTGGACTACGACGAGTGGAGCCCGCAGACCGACAAATTCACCGTCGCGAAGTATTCGCCGCAGGATCTGAGCGGCAAGCTGAAATGCAAGCAAGACTTGCTGCACGCCTTCGGAGTCGCGAACGCCGACGCTAACTCCAAAGTGCCGGTGATCGGCATCGTTTCGCGATTCGCCGCGCAGAAGGGCTTTGACCTGATCGCCCAGATCATGGACCGCCTGGCACTTGAAGAAATGATCGTGGTTGCGCTCGGAGCGGGCGACAAGCCGTACGAAGAAATGTTCCTGCGGTTCAACAAGCAGTTCCCGAACAAGATTGCAGTCAAGGTCGCGTACGACAATGCCATCGCACACAAAATTGAAGCGGGTGCGGATATGTTCCTAATACCTTCCCGGTACGAGCCCTGCGGGTTGAACCAGATTTACAGCCTGAAGTACGGAACCGTTCCAATCGTACGGGCGACGGGCGGTCTTGATGACACCATCGAGCCTTGGGACGCGCGCACCGGCAGGGGCACGGGCTTCAAGTTCTCCGACTACACCGGCGAGGCGCTGCTGGCGACGGTCAAACAAGCATTGCTCGCCTACCGCGATTCTTCGTCGTGGCAGATGCTGATGCGAAACGGAATGAGCCGCGATTTTTCCTGGGGCGCGTCCGCCCGCGAGTACGGCAAGATCTACGAGCGTGCGCGGCAGGTGCGGGCCAGTGCGGGCGCAGTTGCAGCGGTGGAGTTGAAGAAAGAGGCGGTCCACGGTTAGCGTCGCGCCCAACAAGTTCGGGGTCTGGCCCACCCTGCGACAGTCAAAATGCCACGACTGCGGGCGGGTGGGCCACTTTAACGGGGAACTATAACGCGGGTTTGTCTTTGAACATTTGCCCGAAATAACTGGGGGTGCGCCACTTCTCGCGCTTTTTGAGAAGTGGCCCGCCGAACAACCGACACCGTTCGAGTCCGTTTTACGCCGGGCCGGAGGTCGCGAAGCCGCCCCAGCCCCACTAGTCGGCGCTCTCTGAAAACACGAAGTTGAGGCAGTCAGCTGTCAAGCCCCCTGCCAAAATCCTGCGAGAGAGCCCAACAAGCTAACTCCTTATTCCGTAATATTTTACGAATAACTCCTTTAAACTCAAAGATTTGAAAGGAATTTCCCGCCAAATCTATGATTCTAAAGGAAGGGATATTAAAAAATTTTGCGACGACGCCGGGTAAACAAGCCGCCAAAGTGGGGACAGTCGAGCTAAGTCCTTATTCTTGAATACTTTACAATTAAGTCCTTATTCTTGAATACTTTGCGAGAAACAGGTGGGGGGGGAGGGGGGGTACCTCGACTCGGAAGCGGGAGCCAAGGGGTTCTCGCGGTACACTTTCCGCAGACATTCCGAACCCCGATGAGCACCTCGCCTCGCACCATCTTTCACGTCGATATGGACGCCTTCTTCGTGTCCGTCGAGGAATTGTTTGACCCGTCGCTGAAAGGCAAGCCGGTTGTGGTGGGCGGGCAGCGCGACGAACGGGGCGTGGTCTCGGCCGCATCTTACGCGGCGCGGAAGTTTGGCGTGCACTCGGCCATGCCGCTGCGGACGGCGGCGAAACTCTGTCCGCAGGCGATTTTTGTGAACGGGCATCCGGAGCGCTATCGCGAATATTCGCAGAAGGTGCACGAGGTGCTCGGCCACTTTTCTCCGCTGGTCGAGATGGCTTCGGTGGACGAGGCTTATCTCGACATGACGGGCACGGAGCGCCTGCATGGCCGGCCGCTGCATTCTGCTCATCGGCTGCATGACGCGATGAAGTCGGCTACACAACTGAACTGCTCGATCGGGATCGGCACATCGCGGCTCGTCGCGAAGGTTTCCTCCGCCAAAGCCAAACCGAACGGCGTGCTCTGGGTTCTGCCCGGAGAAGAGGCAAAGTTTCTGGCGCCGCTCGCAGTCGGCGATATTCCTGGCGTGGGCAAGGTGATGGAGCAGAAAATGCACGCCATCGGCGTTCAGAAAGTCGGCGACCTCGCGCGTCTGGAGGATCGCGATCTGGAACACCGCTTCGGAAAATGGGGGCTCGCGCTGGCCGGCAAGTCGCGCGGTGAGGATGCGGGTGGATGGTTCGACAACGAAGTGGGAGAACACGTCGATCCCAAATCGATCAGCCACGAGCATACGTTCGACGAGGACACGGGCGACGCCGAGCGCTTGCAGTCCACGCTGATGCGGCTCAGCGAGATGGTGGGACGGCGGCTGCGCGAGGGTGGATACTTTGCGCGCACCCTCCAACTGAAATTGCGCTACTCCGATTTCACGACCATCACGCGAGCGCATTCGCTGGAGCAGCCGACGCAGATGGATAACCAGATTTTTGAGCGGGCGCGGCGTCTGTTTTTCGACAACTGGAAGCTGGGCGCGCCGGTGCGATTGCTGGGAGTGCAAGCGTCGAATTTCGAATCGGGTTCAACCCAGCTTGATCTGCTGGAGCCTTCGCGGCACGAGCGTTGGCAGAAGGCGCTGGCGGCTGCGGATCATCTGCGCGACAAGTTTGGCGAATCGACGATCGGCCTCGCCAGAGGGATGAAAGGCGGATTCCGCGAGCGCACGCACGAAAATCCGGTGGGCCTGCCGGGCAAGACTGGCCAAAACAAGGCTGGCCAAGAGAAGAGTAGCCAAAAGAAGAGCGATTGACAGAAGCCGTGAAACTTCCGGTCCGCTCAAGGAATCAGATACCGGTGGGGTGATGGCATGACAAAGTGGTTTATGACCGTGTTGTTTGCGATGGCGCTGGCGACAGTGATGGCGATGACTTTGCCCGCGCATGCGGCCGAGAATCTCAAGCTCAATCAACATCTCGACTACGCCAGCGACAGCCAGGATGGGCCGTTGATCAGCGGTGACCATCTCGAAGACGGAGCAGTCTCCGGCAAGCCGACGTATGCGATTTTCTATCAAGAAGGCTGCTTCAATTCCAAGCGGCAGGCGGCGCGCACGGTCGAACTTTACGATAAGTACAAGGGCAGGGTGCAGTTCGTCGTGGTGGATCTCGATCGTCCGCGCTCCCCGGCGCAGAAAGAGCTGGTCAAGAAATTTTTCAAGGGACGCATTCCGCACGTGGTGGTACTGAATCGCGACGGCAAGACCGCATATAACGCTTCCGGTGAAGTGAAGGAAGGCGAAATCTCGAAGGTGTTGGAGAAAGCACTGGCGCAGTAACGCGAACGCGACTCTGCCTCAGTGATCCTACGAAATATATTCACGAATATATTCATCGCGCGAAGTGGCCAGCTGCTGAGCGTCGCCATCGAAGATGACCTTGGCGTCGCGCAGGATCAGAAAGCTCATCGGCACTTCGCCACGCTGGCCTTTGGGTAGAGCGACCATCTGGTTGGTGGCCTTATCGAACTGGTGAGTCGCCATGGTGAAGGCATCCTGGAGGCGATGGGTCGCCATGAGGGCGCTGGTTTTGTAGACGTCACGCTGTTTCATGATGAGTTCGACGATCGTGTTCGAGGTTACCGGATCGAGTCCGCCGGTGGGTGAGTCGTAGAGCAGCACCTCGGGCTCGGTAATGATGGCGCGAGCGATGGCCACGCGCCGCCGCATGCCGCCTGAGAGTTCGGACGGACGCATGTCGTAGGTTTGTTCCAACTCCACAAAGCGCAGCGCCTCGCGGACCCGCCGCTCGATTTCCTCGGCGGAGATCTTCTCTTCCATCAGGCGGAAAGCGACGTTTTCGTATACTTTGAGCGAGTCGAAGAGCGCGCTTTCCTGGAACACGATGCCCACGCGCCGGCGCAGTTCGAACAGTTCCTGTTCCGACATGCGCGTGACTTCCTCTCCCAGCACGAAGATGCGGCCGCTATCGGGCGGCAACAGCCCCATGGCGAGCTTGAGCAGTGTGCTCTTGCCCGACCCGGCGACGCCAAATAGCGCCTTGGTTTCGCCGTGCGCCAACTGGAACGAAATGCCGTCGAGCACGACGTTTTCATCGAAGGCGATCGAAACGTTGTCGAACTCGATGGCGTAGCCGGAGGGACTTGCCACCGAAGCCGCCGGGTTTTCGCTGGGCAGAGTGGGAGCCGGCATGGCTTACCTGTATCCAAAAATTGCGAAGATCAACTTGGTAACGAAAAAATCCACCACCAGAATCAACACTGAAGAAGCGACCACGGCCTGGGTGGTGGAACGGCCCACCCCCTGCGTGCCGCCACGCGTATACATGCCGTAATAGCAGCCCACCGTGGCGATGATGAATCCAAACAGCACGGGCTTGATGAGGCCGGTGAAGACGTCGCGGAAGACAAGGACTTGCCAGACGGAGGTCCAATACTGCTGCGTGTCGAGCCCGAACAGCATATGCGCGACCCCATAACCGCCGATCAGCCCGAGCAGGTCGGCGATGATGGTCAGGAAAAACAGCATGAAGGCGGTGGCCCCAATGCGTGGCGTAATCAGCTTCTTGGTGGGGTCGGTGCCCAGGGCAAGCATGGCATCAATCTGTTCGGTCACCTTCATCGAGCCCAGTTCGCTGGCCATGCCGGAGGCGTTCCGCCCGGCCACCATCAGCCCGGTGATGAGGGGGCCCAGTTCGGTGACCATGCCGAGCGACACGAGCTGGCCGATGAGCGTGACCCCGCCGAATCGTTGCAACGTGCTGGCTGAGTTCAGCGCCAACAACGCACCGACGGAGAGTCCCGTAAGAATCACGATGGGCAGGGAGCCGACGCCGATCAGGTCCGCCTGCTGCAGCATGTCGCCCATGTACAGAGGACGGCGGAAGAAGTTCGCCAGGGATTGTGCCGACAGCAGGGTGTATTCCTGAACCGCCAGCGCAATATCTTTGGCGACTTCAATGGGCGAAATCAGTTCGAGTTCGAACGCCATGTCTGCTCAGGGAACTTCCGCTCAGGGAACTATAGCAGAGCGGAAAATCATCGGGTGATCTGGTGATCGGGCCATCGGGCGATCTAAAACCCGACAGACCTTACGGGCTTCAGATGACCCGATGGCCCGATCTCACTCGCGGTGGTTGTTCTTTTTCTTGATCTCGATGGCCAGCCGTTTGATTTTCTGATTCAGGGTGGAGAGCGGGACGTGGAAGTGTTCCGCGGCTTCGGTCTGGTTCCAGCCGCACTTCTCCAGCATGTCGATGATGATCCGCCGTTCGCAGTCTTCCATGATGCCGAACAACGTGGCCCCCGCATTCGCATCCAGAGCCGGAACCGAGCTGCCCCGGCCCACGATGTGGTCGGGCAGCAGATCGAGCCCAATGTCGCTGTCGGAAGATAGAACCACGGCGCGTTCGATCGTGTTCTCCAGTTCGCGGACGTTGCCGGGCCAGGAGTAGCTCACCAGCGGGCGCAATGCCTCGGTGGTGATGCGGCGCCGGGGCCGTTCATTTTCCTCGGAATACTTTTTCAGGAAGTGCTGCACCAGCAGCGGAATATCTTCCCGACGCTGCCGCAGCGGCGGCAGATCAATGCTGATTACGTTGAGGCGGTAGAACAGGTCTTCGCGGAAGCGGCCTTCTTTCACCATCTGGCGAAGATCGACGTTGGTGGCGGCGATGATGCGCACGTCCACTTGAATTTCCTGCACGCCGCCCAGGTGCATGAACTTGCGGTCCTGCAACACGCGCAGAATCTTGCTCTGCGTGTCCATGCTCATGGTGCCGATCTCGTCGAGGAAGAGCGTGCCCCGGTCGGCAACTTCGAACAGCCCCTTCTTCGACGTAACCGCGCTGGTAAAAGCGCCTTTGACGTGCCCGAACAGCGTGGATTCGAGCAGGTCGGGCGGCGTGGACCCGGAGTTGACGGGCACGAACGGCCGGTCGCGCCGCGTGGAATTCAGATGAATCGCCTTGGCGATCAGTTCCTTGCCCGTCCCGCTTTCGCCTTGCAGCAGCACCGTCGAACGGCTGGGCGCCACCTGGGCGACCAGATCGAAAATCTTCAGCATGGGCTCGCTCTTGCCCACGATGTGCTCAAAGTTGTAGCGCTGCTTGAGGGCGCGCTTCAGCTGAATGTTTTCTTCTTCCGCCTTTTGGCGGGCGACGGCGGCGCGCACGTCGGCCAGCAACTTCTCGTTGTCCCACGGTTTCTGAATGAAGTTGGTGGCGCCGGACTGCATGGCGCGGACCGCGTTCTCCACCGTTCCATAGGCGGTGATCATGATGACGGCCTGCTGTGCGCGCAGCAGGCGAATCTCAGAGAGCACCTCCATCCCGTTTTTGTCGGGGAGCGCCAGGTCGAGCAACACCACGTCAAAAGCGCGCTCTCCAACCTGCGCCAGACCTTCCCGTCCGCCGGCCGCGACGACCACGGTGTAGCCCTCGAGTTGAAGCAGAGTCTCCAGCGACTCACGAATTTCCGCTTCGTCGTCGATGATGAGGATTCTGCCCGCGCTTGGCGGCGTGCTTTCCGGTGTGCTCCGGCGCGAGAGGGCCGCTACTTCAGACATTGCCACTTCAGACATGGACTGCCTTCCTGATCAACGGAAAATCCAGGGTGAAGGTGGTTCCTTCGCCCGGGCGGCTCTCCACGCGGATATTGCCCGCGTGTTCCTGGATGATGCCGTAGGTGACAGAAAGTCCAAGACCGGTGCCGCGATTCTGGCCCTCCGCGGGCGACGTCTTGGTGGTGAAAAATGGATCGTAGATGCGCTGAATGTGCTCCTGCGCAATGCCCGAGCCGGTGTCAGAGACGCGCACGCTGACGAATTCGCCGTTCAGCGTCGCCACGTTCAGGACTCCGCCCCCGGTCATCGCGTCTTTGGCATTCAAGAACAAATTCAGAAACACTTGCTGCAGGCGCCCGGCGTTGCCCTGAATCAAAGGAAGGTTAGGGTAGAGCTCAGACTGCACCTGGATGTGCGCCACCTTGAACTGGTGATCGAGCAACGCCAGCGTATCCGCGATCACCTTGTTCAGACTGACTTCCGTCAATTCCGCGCCCGTGGTGCGGGAGAAGTTCAGCAAATTATTGACGATCTCCGAGGCGCGGAACGTCTGCCTGGTGATTTTCTCAAGCAGCCCCGCTTTCTGCGGATCCGATTGCAACTGCTTCGCCAGCATCTGCGTGTAGGAGGAGATTACCGCCAGCGGCGTATTCACTTCGTGCGCAACGCCAGCGGCCAGTAGTCCGATCGAGGAAAGTTTATCGGCTTGGGTGAGCTGGACTTCAAGTTCGATTCTCTCCGTAATGTCGTCCATGATCACGAGTCGCCCCACCACGTTGAACTTACGGGTTACCAGCGGCGCCATCGCAACATTCACGATGCGCGATTCGCCGGTGGGAGTTCCGAGCCGGAACTTATAAAGATTGTGGATGCCAGGATTCTGCCGAACGCGGTAGAACTCCTCGACGAAGGCGGCCGGAAAAACCTCGCTCAACGAACGCCCCACCACCTGCCAACGCGGCTGGGCATACATGACTTCCATCTGCGAGTTCCAGGACTCGATGCGATCTTGCAGGTCCACGGCCATCACGCCGACGTTGATGGATTCCACAATGTTCTCGTTGAAATCCTTGAGCCGCTCGTACTCGCTGACCTTTTGTTCGAGCGAGGCATACAGCCGCCCGTTCTGGATGGCGATGCCGATGTATCCCGCCAGCGCTTCCAGCAACTCCACATCTTCGCTGGAAAGAAAATCGCCTTGCATCGTCTTGCCCAGTCCGAGGAAGGCGATGGTCTTTTGCCGCGCGTGGCAGGGAATGTAGTAGTTCAGGTCCAGGCGTCCGATGGCTTCTTGCGCGGCGGCATTTTCACGCGGCAACTGGTGCGTATTTTCGAAGAAGATGTGCCCGGCAGCGTCCTCCATTCGCGGCTTCGCGAGGAACGACAAGTCGAGGCCGGTGACGTGCGCGATGCCAAACGACTTCGACAGTTCAAAGCGCGAAGAGTCGCTGTTGCCGAGGAAGATCGCGATGCGATCCACCAGCAGGGTGCGTGCCAGCCGGTCCACCAGCGAGGAAAGCATTTTGTCGAGGTCGGTCTCGGAACTCAACTCGCGTCCGAACTCGATCAGCGTGCGCCGGTAGTCATAGCCCGTCCGGTAGAAGAATTGATCAAGCTTTTCCTGAATCCATTTCCGCACCGGGTCAAACAGCAGCGCCGTGACCACGATGGCCACCATCAACCCGTAAGGTCCGGAACTGGGCACGCGCGTGTGCACCAGTTCCGCAATCGCGGCCACGCCGGCGAAGTACGCTCCCACGATGGCCGCGGCCGCCAGCGTATACGCCATGCCGCGCTTGAAGATCAGGTCCACGTCCATCAAACGGTAGCGGAAAATGGCGTATCCAAAAGTCAGCGGCAGCAGTCCCAGCGAGACCACCGACACCTTCATGATGGGCGAAGGCAGGTATCCGAGCACATACCACAGAACGTAAATGAGAGTGAAAGGTGCGATCGCGAGGATGGTGCCGCGGGTAATCCACTTAAGTTGCTGCCGCAGAATCGGAGTCGTGGCCTGGCGGTAGTTGCGCCACAGAACCGCTGCCGCCGAGACGAAAAAGACTGTCAGATAAGCGTAGTTCACCCGGTTCAGGTTGAAGAGCAAGCCCGCGCTGGCTTTCAAATACTCGAAGGCCAGGATCTGGATCCCGAGCAGTACCGCTCCCGGCACGTAGAGCAGCGGTATCGACCAGCGATGCCGGTTGACGAATTCCCGCCGTTCCGGGAAGGTCAGCACAAAGTGCAGGAACAGCGCGGGCTGCAACAGCCACGCCACTTCATTGGCCCACAACACGGTCCAGTCAAAAGCGTTGAACTTGCCGGTGTAATGCAGCGAGTAGAAGACGAACGATACCAGGCAGAAGATGTAAAAATGGGTGGAGCCTGCGGCCGTCCAGCGCCGCAGCAGGACATAGAGTCCAATCCCCAGGTAAATGAGCGCGATCAGCCGCAGCCAATCGTTCATCGAACGCTCGGCCGGAGCCAGCACCACTTCCACATCCAGCGGAACCGAGCTGCGGATCAGCGAGTAGGTTGCCTTCGACCAGACGCCGGAATAGTAGATCTGCCGCGAAACCGCCGCCGCAGTATCTACCGTGCGGCCGTTGATGCTGACCACCTCGTCCCCGCGCCGGATTCCGGCCCGCTCTGCCGGACCGTTCGGCTCCAGTCGATCCGCCACCAGGCGGCCGTTCCGCTCCATCCACCACGCGCCGTCGTCGGGAATCGCAGACTGATGCTCGATCCTGTAGTTGAAACCGGCGAACAGTACCGCCGCTACTGTGAGGAGAGTCAGCAGGATGGCGGTAAACCGAGCCTCAAATTCGCGGTTCATGATTCGCGACTCATGGACTGGGACGGTCGCAGCGGCGGCGCGGCCAGAGATTCGCCGTCTTTCAGGCATCAGCAACTTCACTGCCACCCTCCAATCTTGCCCCAGTGCTGCTAAGTCGCTTGCGTAGAGCGACTTCCATAATTATAGAGAGGATTCGGAATGGCGGCTATGAATTATGGAAGGTAGCGTCTGCTTTTTGGGATGCCGTAGCCGGGCCGTAGGTCGGTGCGGTTCGTATCAGGGCATGCCTTCAGGCGTGCCGTAAGTGCCGAGTCATAAACCGCCTTCAGGCGCTGGGGTCGGCGATTGGAGTTTCAGCACGGGCTCATAGGATGCGGGAAGAGGGTCTGGGTGCTGGGTAAGCTTGAGGGGGCTAGCGGATTTTGTGGTTTGCTTGTTTCTGAAGTGAAGTGAGGTGACGTGCCCAAACCCTTCTTTGGTGTTGGAGGGGTTCGAAAACCTTCCCCGTTTTCCGAACCCCCCACCTACTGGGCTCACCCGGCTCGCTTAGGAGAGGTGAGCAAATCCCGCAAGTGAGTATGATCTTGCGCCTGATTCCCGGAAACGTCCATGGAGCCAGTCTGAAGCCGTCTGAATTGATCTGAAGAAATTCACCATCGCGCGCTTGACACGGCAAGCCCGGCAGAACAGAATTTCTAAACCCGTAGAGACGCGGCTTGCCGCGTCTCCCGTGGGCAGTGAAACCGCTCTAGTGGCGTGGGTCAAGCGACATAGGAGTTGTGCTTTGCCGGAGAAGAAGGTTCGCTTCGACGATTTCCAGTTGGATTACGGTCGTTTTCAGCTCTGCCGCCGTGGCATCCCGGTTCGGCTGGAGGGCCTGCCGCTACAATTGCTCATGTTCCTGGTCGAAAAGCGAGGGCAACTGGTCACCCGCGAGGAAATCTCCGCTGCACTGTGGAGTAAAGACGTCTTCGTCGATGTCGAGCAGGGAATCAATACCGCCATTCGCAAGATTCGCCGCGCCCTGGCGGATGACGCCGACGAACCGCAGTACCTGCAAACCGTAGTCGGAAGGGGCTATCGCTTCGTCGCGCCCACCGCCGAAGAAGATGCCAGTGGCGAGGCGCCAGCCGAAGGATTTACCGTTTCCCCCGAAGAACTTGGACGCGCCATCATGACCGCAGCGGGCATTGACCCCGACAATCCTAAGGGAACTCCTAAGCTCCCAGACCAATCCTGAGCCTTACGTCCAACACTTCAAGGCGAGCCGGGGTCATTTTGCCACCGAAAACGTGGTCCAGGGAAACGCATCCATATCCCGCAATAAACTTTGCTCCCAACTAAATTCGGGATGCTCCCGCAGATGCTCTTGGGCCTTGAAGCTTTTGCCGCAGGCATGGCCGGCTGCTGCCGCGAATGACATTTGGGTCACCATCGCGGCGTCGGCTGCCTTGTTCTGCACCGCGCCGGCAATCCCGAAAGGTGGCTGCCAGGGCTGAGAGCCGCGCACCGACAAATCGATATGCCCGTCGAGGGTACGCTCGCTGGCGTCTTCTTTCTTGGAGAACGTGTCGTAATGATCCGCCAAAAAATGTTCGGCGGCAGTTACGTCGATTTTGCCCTTATTCTCGGCCATCAACTGTTCCCACCGGACGTGACGGGCGTTGGCACTGATGCTCATGTCCTTGGTGTCGAAGTCCGTTTCCTCACGGATGAGTTTTTCGTTGACCGGGAAGTTGGAGCCGACGAAGTACCCATCTTTCGTCCGTTCCAGCGTCACGTTTTTCAAGCCCAGTTCGAGGCTGGCGACTTCGTTGTTCTTCACGTCGGCGAGCAGCCAGTTGTTGGCGTAGCCGCCGTTGTTGCCCTCTTTCATGATGCGGGCAAACTCGTCGATCGATTTGGAATACTGCGCCGCCTTGCGCGCCCGCACAAACTCCGGAATCCCCGCCGGATCATAGCCGGAGAAGTGGCCGATCGTCGTTTCCGTGATCGCGATGCCGTCCGAATTGATGACGAAATCGTCCGCGCTGTGGATGAATCCCGGCAGTCCGTCCATGAGCATGCGGCTGCCTTTCGCAGGTGCAATATCGAAAATGATCGTCCAGCGCTGGCCATCCAGATAGCTTGTCCAGTTGTTGTGCGCGATGACGATCTTGCCGTCCTTGGTATAACTGCCGGTCGCCACAAACGCGCTGCAATGCTCCGACGCAACCAGCGACGCCGACGACTGAATGTCGTGCTCCTTGTTGTATTGCTTGACGTAGTATTCCCACTCCAATGCGCCGTTGAGTGCGACTACGTCCCACAGATCCAGTTTTACCCCCTTGGCGTTGGCGCCATCCACAATGCCCTGCAACTCCTCGCGGTACTCCTTCTCGATATGCGGCCACATCATGGTGCGCGCCGCGTCGCGAAAAAACTGCCAGTCTTTCTTGTTGTCGTGTGTCTCCTCGAGCACGGTTACCTTCAGCATGTCCTCAATTTCTGCGGCTAGCAGATAGCCATGCTGGAACCCGATGTCGGCGGGTTGGCCCTCCAGATGAACAAAGGTCCACCCGTTCCTTTCAGGCTGGCGGAAGCTGTGTTTCAAGCGAGAGTCGTTGGCGGAGTTCTGCGCCAGCGAGGGCAGGGCAATCGCGATGAGCAACCATACGATTCTGGTAGCGTTTCGGAACATGGACACCCCACAAGAATGGCCGAATTGTAGCAGATGCCAGAAACCGGCTCGGGCGGGCTATGTCCGTGCGGACATCACCCCACCGTCGCCGCTGTCGTGATAGAGCGGATTCAGCGTCGCTGTCTCCCGTTCGCGTAGGGACAGCCGCCCTCGGCTGTCCAAGCCGAGCGCAGCTCGGCAGCGGCCCGGGGTCACAGCAACCCTGGATTCGCTATAAAATCTTAGCTATGTCTCGCTTGGAACAAATCGTCGATCTCGAAAAGCGCTTTCTTCTCCCTACCTACAATCGCTATCCCGTAGGCTTTGAGCGCGGGAAGGGTGTTTTCCTCTACGACTTCGAGGGTAAGAAGTATCTCGACTTCGTGGCCGGGCTGGGTGTGAACGCGCTGGGACATGCTCATCCGCGCATCGTGAAAGCCATCCGCGAGCAGGCGGCCCGCGCCATTCACTTGTCGAATCTCTATTACAACGAATACCAGGGACAGCTGGCCGAGCGCCTTTGCCAGCTTTCGGGTCTCGATCGCGTCTTCTTCTCGAACAGTGGCACCGAGGCGATGGAAGGCGCCATCAAACTGGCGCGTCTCGCCGGACACAAGGCGGGCGGCGCTACCAAGTCCCAACTTGTGGCGCTGCAGGGTTCGTTTCACGGCCGAACGTTTGGCGCCATGTCCCTGACCGGCCAGGACAGATACCGCAAAGGTTTTGAGCCTCTGCTCGAAGACGTGACCTTTGTTGAGCAGAACAACGTCGAAGCGCTGCGCGCCGCGGTCAATGCCAATACTTGCGCCATCGTGCTGGAGCCCATCTTTGGCGAAGGCGGAATCCTCGAGTGTTCGGAAGACTTTCTGCGCGCGTGCCGGACGCTTGCCGACCAGCACCAGGCCGCGCTCGTCTTCGACGAGATCCAGTGCGGCCTCGGACGCACCGGCAAGATCTTCGCCTTCCAGAGCTTCGGCGTGGTTCCCGACATTGTCGCCATCGCCAAGCCGATCGCCGCCGGAGTGCCGCTCGGCGCGTTCCTGTCGAAAGAACACTTCGCCTCCGCGATTTCGCCCGGGCAGCACGGCACCACCTTTGGCGGCGGTCCATTGGCTTGCCGCGTCGGGCTCGAATATCTGGCGATCATTGAAGAAGAACACCTGCTCGAAAACGTGGTGAAGGTTGGCGGCTACCTGCATCAGCAAATCCAGGAACTGGCCGCGAAGTACGCCGCTGCCCGCGAAGCGCGTGGCCGCGGATTCATTCAGGGCCTCGTGCTCGACATTCCCGCGCGCCCATTGGTGGAGCAAGGACTGGCGGAGGGCGTGCTCTTCAACTCGACCCAGTACACGGTCCTGCGCTTCCTGCCGCCGTTCCTGCTGGAAGAAAAGCACGTGGATAAAGGCATCAGAGTGCTGAAGAAGCTGCTGGGCAAGAAGCGGAAGAAAGCGCAGAACGTGGTTCCAGAGGTTGCTGAAAAGGTCTGATTCACGCGGGTTTCGGGAAGGGCACGACTTTAGTCGTGCCGCTCAGAGCCATAAATAATGCGGGCTTTAGCCCCTGAGGGAGATCTCTGACGCGAACCGATAAAGAAGGGAGCCAGGATTCAGCTCCCCCAAAGCGTTAGAGGCGATATCACTTAGTGATACTCTGTCTGCGAGGATTTCGTTGCCCATCGAAACGCAACATCCCGCAGAAAAATTCATCGCCGCTGGCGGGCGCAACCCGAGCCCGGGCACTGCGGGAACTGGAGTAGCAATCGAAGAGCACTGGCTCGAACTCGCCGACGGGCACATACGCTACCTCAAGGCCGGATCAGGCCCGGCGCTCATCCTGATTCATGGGCTCATGGGATATTCCTTTTCCTGGAGATTCACCATCCCCGCGCTGGCGCCCCATGCGACCGTTTATGCTATCGATAATCTGGGCGCCGGGTTGTCGACAGCTACTGAGGGCATGGACTGCACCGTGCGTGCCACCGCCGAGCGCGTCCTGCAGTTCGCGGACGCTCTCGGCATTACCGATTTCGACCTGCTGGGCACTTCGCACGGCGGCGGCGTCGCCATCATGGTGGCGGCGGTTTGCGCGGAAAGAAACGATGCGCGCTTGCAACGACTGATCTTGGTGTCGCCCGTGAATCCCTGGTCACAGCATGGCAAGCGACTCGCACCCTTCCTGGGCAGTGCTTTCGGTTCCATGCTCTTCCGCAACACGATCGAGAGCTGGCGCTCCCTCGACTACCTGTGGCTGCGCCGCCTGTTCGGCGACGGATCAAGGATTCCTCCCGATTCGCTCGACGGCTACCGCATACCCGTACTCAAAAATCACGTCTTCCGTCATGCTTCGCATATTCTAAGCAATTGGACGGCGGACCTCGCGGAACTGGAAAGGGCGTTCCCCAAGATTCGCGATTACCCCACTCTCCTGATCTGGGGAACGAAAGACCGCGCCGTTCATTTTCAATCTGCCGAGCCGCTGCGCCGGAATTTTCGTGATGTCCGTCTGCTGGCGTTCGAGGGCGTCGGTCACCTCCCCTACGAAGAGGCGGCCGAGGACTTCAACCGTGCGCTCATCGATTTCCTCACCGGCGAGAATAAGACAGGCACGGCGATGGCGCGATGATTCGTGCGGTGGAGAGACGGGCGTCTCGCCCGTCCAGCCAGGCGGGGATGCCCGGCTCTCCACCAGTTTGCTAATCTTCGATACTCATGCACCACACGATCTCTCACGCGCTTCGCGAATTCGTTGTCACCTACGGTTACTGGGGCGTAGCTCTGGCGCTGCTCTGCGAGAACGCCGGCATCCCCGTGCCCGGCGAAACTGCGCTCCTGCTGGCAAGTTTTCTGGCTTATTCTGAACACCGGCTCCATCTCGGATGGATCATCGTGGTCGCCACCTGTGCCGCAACGCTTGGCGACAACCTGGGCTACGCCCTCGGCCACTACGGCGGGCGTCCGCTGCTCGACCGCTATCAAAGCCTCTTTCGGATTCCACCGGCCGCGCTGAAACGCGGTGAGGAAATGTTCGCGCGCTACGGCGCAGTCGCCATTTTCTTTGCTCGCTTCGTCTTCGGCATGCGCGTTTTCGCCGGACCGCTGGCCGGCGTGCTGCGCATGCGCTGGCGAACCTTTACTCTCTTCAACTTCCTGGGTGCGGCCGTCTGGGTCACCTTCATTGCCAGCGCCGGATATCTGTTCGGGCAACATTGGCGCAGCTTGCTGCGCGCCCTGCAGCGCTTCAACATCGCCGTTCTGATTGTCGCCGCGGCCGTGATCCTGTTTCTATGGTGGAGATATCGCCGCCAGCCCCGCCAGATTAATGATTGACGCCCGTCGCTTGTGCTGGGCATTGTTGATGAAATCGCGATATCTCACCGCTTGAGTGCACCAGCCTTTATTACCGTCTATTGAATAGGCGGCATTTCGGCCCCGGTTGGATAGATGAAAATCTTCAGATCTCTTTCGTCACAAAAGATGAGTATTTCTCTTCCACCTAAGCTGCAAGTAATTGACGTCTTGCGGGGTTACATTGTTGTTTCTTTGCAAGCCTCTCGGGGACCTACGCTTCAGAAGCGAGAACACTTATCAACGCTCCCTGGTGTGGGGAACACATTGGTCCCTAAAGTGCCGACACTTTCGTTGATAGAAGTCGCGAAAGGTAGAAAAAGATATGAGGTCTCGCCGCATTCGTTGCTTCGCTTTCTCTTTCTTGCTTCTCCCGTTGTTGGTACTCAGTGCTTATGCCGACCCGATCACGCTGGGAACCGCCGGCAGCTATGCAGTGCTGGGTGCCTCGACTGTGACCAATACCGGCCCAACCGTCCTCTACGGAAACCTAGGTGTCGGCCCAGGTTGCGCGATAACCGGCTTTCCTCCGGGGATCGTGCACGGAACGACCAACACATGTAACGCGGCCACAGTTAAGGCTCAGAGCGATCTGACCACAGCGTTCAACGTGGCAATGGGCCAGCCGCGCACTGGCACCTTGACGGGTCAGGACTTGGGTGGAAAGACTCTCACGCACGGCGTATATTTTTTTGCTACTTCCGCGGGGCTGACGGGTCAACTGACTCTCAACAACAACGGTAACCGCAATGCAGTGTTCGTTTTTCAGATAGGTAGTACGCTCACGACCGCAAGCAGCTCGTCTGTTATTTTTACCAATGGTCCAGATAAGAACGTGTTTTGGGTGGTTGGCAGCTCCGCGACTCTCGGTACAACCACTAAGTTCGTAGGGCACATTCTCGCGCTGGACAGCATCACCCTGAATAACGGCGCAAGCATCACTTGCGGGAGTGCCTTGGCGCGAACTGGTGCAGTGACGATGAATAATAACGTCATCACTGGTTGCAAAGCCGCGGGGACTGTTCCAGAGCCCGGCACCATAAGCTTGATGGGGAGTGGGCTGGCAATTCTGGCCGGTGCAGCACGTCTGAGAAGGCGCATCTACTTGCGCATTGCATAATATAGTTACAATGGAAACAGATCGGCTTGCTGCCAGAAGGCGATCACCAGGGTAGGCCGCTTGCGCATCCAACGTGCCCGCTACAGACCAACAAGCCGGTGGGACTGCCACGACGGGCACGGGCAGCGGAACATATTCCGTCAATTCCGATGGGAGCGGTTCGATAAGTCTGATGCTCCCGAATAGCACAGCCATGCAACTCGACTTCGTAATGAACTCAATTGCAGGGCCAGTCGCCAAGGGACTGCAACTGTTGGACGTGACCAATCCCAGCAGCACTTCGGCTGACACGGGCACGGCAGTTTACGAATGAGTTCACTTACGAAGGGAAAGGCAAACACCGTTCCCGACGGGCAGCCGATAGTTGATGTAAACAGCGATTTCACCAACAACCCGGATTGTTGGTGAAATGGCGACATTTCAACAGCTAACGACTTACGCCGTGAAACTGTTCCGACCGATGTCATTCGACAATTCGACGCTAGCGCTTTTCGATCATGGAACCGACGAGATAGCCGAGCGCCATCGACATCCCTGCAACTGCCGGCGCGAGCAGTGCCCAATTAAGGAGCACCCAATGAAGCAAGCGAGATGGAGCTGCGGGCTCGGGGAGCTGATCGAGAACTTGTTCTGAGGCATTTTCACTGAGGACCTGCTGCGAAACTTGATCGAGGACTTCGGGCTTCTGTTCCCCCAAGTCCTCGCGCGCCGCAGGGATCGAAATTAATTCCGATGAGCCCGACTCGGTCGAACCTGACTCCAAGCCGGGAGGTTTCGACACGGCTTCTGGCCCTAGCGGCGTTTCCGGTTGAATCTTTTTAAGCTGGGTGTTTTCCGGCTCCGCCTTCTCACAAAGGGTTTTGGGAATCATTTCGACGAGCTGGTCCAAGAGCGTCTCATGGTCTTTCGTGAAACCGCGCGGATGCGGAGAGAAAATCTCCAGCAGGCCGACCACCCTGAAATTGGACACGATGGGAGCGGCCATGAGCGAGCCTATTCCTGTTATGCGACTGACTTCCAGATCGATACGCGGGTCGTTTTCCGTGTCCTCGCACGAGACCAGGAGGCCACTGCGAACGCATTCTCCAGAGAGACCCTGTTTTACGTCCACCGGGGCCCCGAGCGACGGGGCTGGCTCACCGGCTCTCGCGCGGCAGATCATTTTGCTATCCGTGAGAAACGCTAGAGCCGCGCCACTGGCTCCGGTGAGGCTCAAGGCGCACTCGGTGATCAGCCGCAAAACTGCATCGACGTACTCGTCACCAATCTCGCGGACCTCGCGGCGAACTGCTTCCAGCGAAGAGGGCATTCCGCTTCGATTGGGCATTGGAACGACATCAGGGAGTTCGATGACCGGCACCGGCGATCTGCGAGTGCTCCGATACATGGTGGCGACCTTATTATCCGGAATTTCCTTTTTGACCTCGAAAACGGCGCCGATTGTAACCCATCCCGTCCGCTCGCGACATTCGCCAAACGGGTCAGTTCGTCCGGGGTAGGCGCGAACTGCTTTGATTGCTGTGTGTCGTGATGGAGTGAAGCTAGAGCTAGGTCCCTATTCGCTAGAACCACCTCACGCAAACGCGGATTGACCGCAAGGAATCACATCCAGTCCACACTGTTGCTGTAACCGGCGACTTCGCCAACTTAACGAACCACGGTAATTTCACTTCGCCCAGCTCTGCCTCTCCGCCCTCGGTATCTTCCGTCACTTCCGCTTGTTCCTCCGCCGTCATATGCTGGTAGAGGCATCGCCTGGCAAACGGAGAGCCCCGTGATTTCCGAACGCGTGCAAACGATCCGACAACGCCCGACCGTCTCCCGCTTTCCGCAGCTGCGACTTTCGCAGGTTTGGGTGCGATTCCTGCTCGCCATCGTGGGCCTGATGCTGGCTTTCGGTGCGGCGCTGTTTTCGACGGTATCGCGCGAGGCGGGCAGCGTCTGGGGG
>CZKY01000226.1_pt2 | contig 21383 bp, 13 predicted proteins | sample 2454881 | NCBI WGS metagenome assembly CZKY01 (sample SAMEA3539301, study PRJEB10725) | soil metagenome | biome: tundra; feature: field; material: soil | place: USA | collected 2010-05 | depth 0.15 m | reverse complement strand
CTCTTGGCAACGCTGGCTCGGTGCCGCAACCAGTACATCGACAGCCAGGAGTTGTACCTGCGGTGCCATCGTGGCTGTATGCGAACGACCCCAAGAATAGGAACTACCGAGTCTCTTGTAGACCTTGAAGCAGATCAGCTCCGACGGCTCCGTTTCCTTCCCCGTCAGTTCCCTCTCCACCTCCCGCCTGAAGTCCTCCTTCGGCAGCTTTCGAGCTTTGTGTAACCAGGTTGCACAATCGAAGTGCTGATCGTCCCGGCGCGCGAGTTTGGCCAACTCCAACCCCTTCGTCCATCCCACTTCCTTCCGATCCTTCCGCACCTGCGGCGGTAGGTGTTCGTGGATGGGCGCTGTGGCCGGTGACGGCATAGCCGTGGTCGAAACGACGATGCTCGCTCGGGTCGAAGTCGATCTGGCGTCAGCACTTCTTGTTGATCGGGATACTCGCTTCCGCAACTTCCTCATTTTTAAAGGCCTGATTCTAGCGGACGGGGTTCGCCGGCCAAGGTTCTACCTCTACTTCATCCGCAACCTGGCCTTAACGTGGCGGCGGGCCGGACACCAAAAAATCCTCCCAACTGACGCCACGGATGCCATGACGACGGGCGATCTCTTCGTCACCAGGTGCAGAGATCACCAGCGGCGTGAACTTTGGGTTTCGGCGACAGAATTCGAGCAGCCCCTTGAGGGACTGAGCATCGAACCGGCCAGTTTTGACTTCAATCGCCCATTGCCCCCAGCTTCCCTCAAAAACAGCGTCGATCTCTAACGGTTCTTCCCTCCAATACGTCACCCTTTGGCCCTGGTTCACTCCGAATGCCAGGCAGGCGTTCTCTACCCAGAAGCCGAATCGCTCCGGTTCACGGGCGGGATCGGGAGGACCATCGGGATGCACGGCCGACAAGAGAGCATTGTTAAGCGTTACCAGCAAGGAACTGTTCGTCTGCGTCACCTTGCACGGGGCCAGGTGGGGAAGCCAGCCGGATTTGCAGCATGAAAGACATGAATAAGCCTCTGGGCAGGTCGATCAATCTTTAGCTGAACGCCTGGTCGGCCCGGAAGCGCCACGATGGTCAGCCCAGGAGGATGGACCGCCAATTCTTTCTTCTTCGCGCTCTCGCGGAAGACGTAGGTAACGCTGGCTGTCCATCGGCAATGCGCCACACTCGGCCCTTTCTATGAGAGTCAGTGTTTTCTATCTTCTGAGTCTGCACCGCCACTCGGCGTATCGCGGTGGGCCCAACTTCTGCGAAGCCGATCTCCCGTTACTGATCCATGTCTCGTGTTGGTCTCCGCCAACTTGGTTGGATCGCCTGCGATCCCAAGCGCCGGATAGTTTGGTCTCACCGCATTCGTCAACGGCGGCGACTTGCGGCGACTCCTGTTTGCGTATGTCGGTGCGATCGGTAAAATCGACTCGAATGTGCCTTCTTGGAATGAAGCCAAAGCTATAACCAGATATTATGTTTGTGCGCGAAGTCTCTGCCAAGCGTACGCAGAATCGTCGCCCGCATCAGCCAATCGGTCTTCGTCCTGCTCCGTCCGGGATTATTTTCGGTACTGTACTTCATCACATCGAAGTAATCCATCTCCAGGAAAAAGCGTGTGATCATGATGATCTTGACCTTAGCGTCGACCAGGTCGCGGAAGAAAGCCTTGTCGGTTTCGTCGAAGTCGTCATCGATGGTGCAAAAGCAGATATAAGAGCCTGTCTTCTCGCCAAACGATTTCAGTTTCTTTCGCTCGTCTTCCTTGAGCGCGGTGCCTGACTTGGATTCGCCGAAGATCATATCGACCTCACGACTAAACATCATCCCCCCGCTGCTCATGATGGCGAAATCCATCTCGTGGGGCTCGCCGTCGATCCTGTAGTTGAAGGACGGAGCGAACTGAACGTCGTGCTCGAAGGCGTAATTGAAAAAGTTGAGAGCCAGCAGGATTGTGATGTTCCCGTCGAGTTTGTTTGACGTGCGGAAGAATCCGTCTGAAGCGTAGGACCACTTCGTCGTATCCAACCGCGGCGTGACCTCGCGGGCGAAGCACGACTTGCAATTAAAGGCATCGTCGAACTCTGTGACCGCGTACCAGTTGTGTCGCCTGCAACGGGAGCACTGGAACACAAGGCCAATTCGAAACACCTTAGCTGAGACAGCCCGGTCCAAGATGGCGTCGACCTCCTGCGCAAGCTGCTCTCCAGAGACGGGTTGCCCATAGCGCTGAAAACCCTTGAGGGATTTATAAATAGCGGCGCGGACTTCACCAGCCAAACGTGAACCGCCGGAAGCCAGCTCGTCCAGCAGTTCGCGGATGGCGACATTCTGGAAAAGTTCGCAATCGCGTAGCCCCTTGAACATTTCGATGATGCGCTCAAGCGCAAGACCAGGCGTGCTTGTCTTCAGATACTCGATATTCTTTCCCTGCAAAAAGGCCTTTACAGCGTCGACAGAGGTAATCGGTGAGACCCGCACCCGTCCGCTGGTTCCTGCCTGATGTGTAACGATGCCGCTTCGTGAGATGCGTGCGCCCTCCATGTCGAACCCGCCGCCGATCCTCCGCTGAACGAGGCTATCGCAACCCGAATTGAGCCACGGCAGCCGATAGCAGGCATCGGGAGATCGCAGAGTGAAGAATGTCAGATCCATTGACCAATGCTGATCGAAATCCTCAGCGTGCAAGAACCCCGGAACCGGACCCTGGATGACGCCATATCCGCTGTCTAAGATCCCTACAGGGGAAGAGTCATATGCGCTAATCGGTTCGACATCGATCTCGTTTCCAACCGCGTAATAATTCATATTGTAACGAGGCACCAAGCCCATTGTGCTGAAGTCTTTGAGAAAGCCGAGCGACCTTATCCAATCGGCCACCGTCTTTAACTCCTCTTCCGAGATGCTGCGAGCCTTTATAAGGACTACGTGGTTCGTGACCCTTTCGTTGATCGGATACGCGGCCAGCGCCCCGAAGTCACGGATGGGCTGCTCGAATTCCTTGTAGTCCTGAAGTGTCAGCGGAAGAAGAATCATGCCTGCGGCTCGAAGGTTCCAATAGTCCACCACATCGAACGGACTGCCGGGGTTCAATAGGAAGTAGGCATGCGAGTGGAAATGCTGCCGCCGTTGGATGCACTTGTACGCCGTCAGCGAAAGGGGCGTATGAAACGTCCGTGGCTTAAAAGCCGCTTTGAACTGGGCGTCGTAAACTATAGCCTCAGCGCCGAAGTTCTTCTTGAGGAATTCGTAGCTGTCATCGTTTGAGTAAAGGCCGTATCTGGCGGCGAGCAGCAACGACTTTTTCGAATCGTCCTTTTCGATATACCGGAACTTGAGGGGAGGCTTCGCGCTGAACTTAAACTCCTTCTCCCAAAGCTCGGCGAGAATCGGCCACACATCGACGAAATGAGAAGTTAACTCATTGCCTTGTCGCTTCCGGTCCAATCGCTCCGCAGCGAATTCGCGATGCTGAAATTCCTTCAGTTGCTCCGGCAGTGGATCGGCGGAAAAGTTGGCAAGAAAGTCGGGATCGAACGCTTTCAGGAGGTGAGCCTGGGCTTCGAGGTACTGCCCGCGTGAGATCTTTTCCTCTTGAACACCACGCACCTCGCGCGTCGAATCGTCGAGGATGACGATGGGGTTGAAGATGCCACCCCACAGGCTTGTCGCTCGCGCTATCACAGATAGAAGTAGGTCACGGTCGGGCTTGGGAATAACGAAGGCGAGTCGAGTCGGACGCGCATCGCAACGGGCTTCGATTGTCGCAGTGGGCATAGGCGGCGAGCTGACCTTCTGGATGCCTTAGAGGGGTTGCCATTCAGGATATACCTAATTCTCTTGCAATCAGGCGACTTGTGCCCGCATGGACACGCCACAACGCTAGGAAATCGCCCTTGCGTCAGAAGAACTGATCGATTTCCCGATAGAGATCAGTACCGGGAAACGCGTTCTGTCTAGGAATTAAGTCGTTCCCGAATTGTCAGTCCAGAAGTTGGGAACTCTGGCCGGGAATGCTGGTCGATTTCCGACAAGTGGCGACCTGTCGGCGCTATCCGTAATGTTCCGATCCGGCGAGGAACAACCGGGCGCGGACGCGCCAGCCCGTCGGGTGGGACAAAGAAGACTCCTGCGGCAGCAGGACACCGAAAAAGGGCGGGACTCGGGCTGGGCGCAACCTTCCGGCAGAAAGGGCCTTTCACACCGGCGATCAAGAAATAAGAATCCAAATGCAAAACAAACGGCGCTCGGACAATTGCCGAGCGCCTGGGTAGATTTACAGTGGCCTACGCTGCGGCTTTGGTTGTGCCTTTCTTGGCGACCTTGTTTTGCTTGGCGTCACTCTTGGCCCGCTTCGCGGTGAATTCTTGCTCCACGGCTTTGCGAACCTTGTCCGCGTCCACGCGATGCCGCTTGGCCGCTGCGATCAGCATGTCCGGGTCGCTGGTTGGCGCCCGATCCGCGGATTCCAGCAAGACAACCTCGACCAGCAGTTTTGAGAGTGCCCCTTCGTCCAACTGCCGCACCATTCGAGCGATGGCCTGTTGCACTTTCGCCTGCGTGACTTCGCTGGCCGCGCCTTCGATCAACTTGTGCCGCCGCGCCAGCAGTTCCTTCCGCAACGGTTCGAGCCTGTTCAAAAGAGCACTTGCAACCAGTGCAAGATCGGCGCGGTCAAGTGGTGCGCCGATGCGCTTGAGAACCTCGGCCAGTGTGCGGTGCCGCACGGTGGCTGCGAGCTTCTGCCGCTCCAACTCCTTGCGTCGTTGGGTGCGCTCCTTGGCGACTTGCTCCGGGTTGGGAGCGCGGCGGTCGGCGAAGTGTACCGGGCAGTTCGGCTCGGCGCAGACTTTCACCGTGCGCCCACGCTCGGTGCCTTCTACTACGATGGCCTCGCTCATCTGCTTGCATGGTTTTTGATAGGGCGAGAGCGGCGTCTTGGACTTCGCAGACTTGGCCGAGAGATTCAAGGCGACGTACTGGTTCCGTCCAAGCACTGCGCCGTTTCCGGGCGCTTTCCATTCGGTCGTGCTCTGCACCAACGTGGGTGTCTCGGCGATCTGACGCTCGACATTTCTGGTGAGCTTGTTGTTGTAACAAGTTTTGTCGGTGCAACTGTCTTGCAAGGCTGCATCCAACAGTAAGGTGTTATAGCCGGTGCGCTTCGGGCAGTTAGCGCAGCTTCCCGCTTCCGGCACAAGCGCCTCGTCGTTCTTGTCGAACGGTACGGTTTCGAGCGAGAGTAGGATGTTCTGCTCGATCCATCCCGCCAGATCGCGCACGGGGCGCAGAATGCGGGTTTCTTTGCCGCCGTTCCAAACGGTGTGAAACGCGGCATCAAACGCCCGTTGCTGTTCCGGCTGTGGCAGCTTGGCGATTTCGAGCGCGTGGCCGACGCCGATTTCGTCTGCCAGAAATGCCTCTGCGATGGAAGGAGTCAATTCAACCAAGCGAAGGCGCGTAGCCACGAATGCCGGATTCTTCTCGGCCCTCGCTGCCAAGCTGTTAATGTCGTACTGAAGGCCGTCCGTGTGCAAAAGACCGTAAAACGCGAATGCCTCCTCCAAAGGATGCGGATTTTCCCTCTGAATGTTTTCAACCAACTGCGCTTCGACGCAAGCGGCGTCCGAGAGTTCGACGACGCGAACGGGAACCTCTTCCAAGGCGGCGAGGTTGGCGGCGCGGAGCCGCCGCGCTCCGGCAATGACCTCGTACTTATCCTCTTCAATGGCGCGGACAAGCAAGGGCTGTAACACGCCCTGCGCCTTAAAGCTGGCGGCCAATTCTTCTAAGCTTTTGGCGTCAAAGCGCTTGCGAGGGTTGCTGGTAGACTCCACCAGCGCTGTGACCGGAACATTGCGATATTCGTTGCTGACTTGAACTGCGGTTGCCATAATCATTTTCTCCTATTTGTCTGAGTGGTGGTGGAGGTTATGCGGACAGACACACCTCGCCTGCCCGCGCCGATGTGCGTGTGCGGGTTTCAGGCGGCTGGTTGCGCTGCCTCGGCGATGTCTGCCGGTGCGGGCGAGTAACTCACTTCGTGGTTTTCGGGTGCCGCCTCGGTCGCGGACTGCGGTTCCTCTGCGTCCGGCGGAATAGGTTCTTCCATCTTGAGTGCCGCCAGAATCACGGCTGAGGTTTGCTGCACAACCTCAAGACTCTCCATCAACAACTCGGCGTTGCCGTGGTAGAGCTGAATGTAAGAAGCACTGGAATTCGGATTCAGGCCGATGGCCTTCGAGACCACAAAAGCGACGGCTTCGGCTTCGGTCTCCCTGACAACTTTGGTAGTCGCAGTCCGCCGCTCGGATTTGTGAATCCGCTCGTGTGCTACTTCATGAACGAGGGCAGCGAATTCTTCCGCCTTTGTCTGTCCCGGCAGTAGTGCGATTCTGCCGCCGTAGGATACTCCGAGCGCGGGGGCAATGCTCTCGTTGTACTCCAGCGCGATGCCTAGCGCCTGAACGAACTCCCGCAAGCGATCCAGATACACCCCGGCTTCTCCGGTAACCTCGCCGATGGAGGGCAAAGGTGCGCCTTCCGTTTGGACTTCATCCCAAACATAGACGCGGCGGAAGCCCAACAGCATGGCCTGATTCGCCTCTTCTTCTGTCGTGGCGTTTGTGTTCTGCTTCTTGCGGCGCTTGCCGATCATTGGGGCAAGGATGGCGATCCCTTTTTCACCGCGCTTCACGCGGCGGCCTAACTGGTTCCAAGTGAACATCCCGGCGACGTGGGTGGCGTCCGGCTTCTGCCTCGCTATCAAAAGAACGTTGCCAAAGCTGTAATTGTGGAAATGCGCCATTGCATCAAGAAACGCGGTTAGACTTTCAGTGTGTCCGGCCTCAAGCTGCTCGATGAGAAACTGCACGTTCTCGCGGATGAGTTGCTGTGCGCTCGCTGGCTTCCGGTTCTTACTGCCGGAAGCCGCATTGACGGCGGCTGAGCCGTTGTTGCTGTTGTTGTTGCTGTGATATTCCATGTTTTTTTCCTTTGTCTGCCCGGTGGGGCGTTTTTTTCTTACACCCCAGAGCGAAGCGGAGGAAAAAACGGACCACCGGGAGACAAAGAGGAACGACGGAGGGCGAGGGTGAAGGACCGAGAGGCGGGCGCGGCAAGTGCCAAAGGGGCTTTATCGTTTGGCGCGCAGCCGTGCTGTCCCGAAGGGCCGTCCCGGAGCGAAGCGGAGTGGGCACACTCGCCCGTGGGAGTGGAGGAACGGCGCGCGGCCAAGCGCATCCGAGCGGTTGCTTTTGCCGTGTCGAGTCAGGCAACTAATACGGCAAAGAACAGTTCAAGGACCACGGTACATATCTCCGTTTGGTTTTGCTTCTGGATTGAAGTTCTCCGCGCGCTGGGGACAGGTGGACTTGAAGTGGCCAACTTCCGAGAAGCCCGTTTGCACGAAGCCGCTAGAGCGGCGGACGCTTTCGCGTGCTCGAAGGAAACAATCTGGGAGGTTCCAGACTTTCCAGACCGGCGAGGCTTGAGGAAGGATCGGCCTTGCGCTACGATGAAGCCATCCTGACGCGATGGATTCATGTTTAGATCGATGAGCATCAAGAACTGCCTCTTTGACAAAAGCCGCTTCTGGCAAGGCTTCCCAAGCGAAAATCGATTGAAATCCCATAGGAAATCCCGCATCCGCCGCCACCGCTAGCGGCTTCCTGCAAACGGCTGTATCGAATGCGCCCTAGTTCGGAGACTCGGAGGCTATCTGCATGAGTGTGGGGCGCATCCGATACAGCACTAACGTTCCTGGATAACTTCCGGTTGGCCGACGATCCGACCAGAACGCAGAGTGATACCGCGCGGGGCAGCTCACGCGAGCATCCCGCGCAGTTCACGAGCAAGGCGATGACCTACTTTACCTTCTCGATGTCGCCGGGTTTCCAACTCCTGTTGAGCGCGGCCTCGGTCGGACCATAGAGTCTGAGGATGGCAAAATATCCCCTGCCCGGCACGGTAGCGAGCCAGTTGGCTTCTTTACCCCGAGGTGCCTTTGGCCCGAAGCTCCAGCTAAGTCGACGGCGTAGAGGGTCTGGAACAGCAGCAGTCCGGTAGCCTGCCAAGAGAAAATTAGCGGGCTCTCCAACCACAGTCCGAGCGTAATAAGGATGTTCCCCAGATCGCAGAAGAACAGGAAGTTTTGCAAGCCATACTGCTTCCAATAAACGGGAACCCATACCATCACCCAGATGGTCCAGCCGATTTTGAGCCACAGGGGAATCCTCATGGCGGCCATTGTATTTGGTCGTCCGTACATCACTGCCGCGCAATCATGCACCTTGCATTTTCTTGCGAACTAGTGAAACATTCCCATCGTTGATCGCACGCTGAGAACATCTCGAGGTGGCTTATGATTTCCGTTTTGACTCCCTTGGAATTCCTGGCCCGCAGCGGCTCCGTATATCGCGATTACGTCGCAGTAGTGGACGCCGCGGTAGGCGAAGAACGGCGCGTGTCCTACGCAGAGCTTCAATCGCGTGTCCATCGGCTGGCTTCGTCGCTGGTTCATGCAGGCATCAATCCGGGAGATCGCGTTGCCGTGCTTTGTCGCAACCGTCTGGCGGCGCTCGAATGCCATTTCGGCGTTCCGCTGGCCGGAGCCGTGCTCGTGATGCTGAATACCCGACTGCAAGCAGCGGAGATCGTCACGATTCTTAACCATAGCGGCGCCACTCTGTTGCTGGGCGAACCCCACTTGCTGAATTCTCTGGAGCCGGTCAGGCAGGAACTGAAGGATCTGAAGCGAATCATCCACGATTATGAAAGCTTTCTGCAGACCGGCGATTCATCGTTTAAGGGGGAAGCACCGGAAGAAAACGATGTTATCTCCATTAATTACACCAGTGGCACCACAGGGTCGCCCAAAGGAGTCATGTACACGCACCGCGGGGCTTATATGAATGCGCTGGGTGAGGTGGTCGAGCACGGACTATCACACTCTTCTATTTATCTGTGGACCCTCCCGATGTTTCATTGCAATGGCTGGTGTTTTCCCTGGGCGGTGACGGCCGTGGGCGGGCGTCACATTTGCCTTCCTGATTTCGATCCCAAGCGGGCGGTCGACCTTATCCAGCAGGAGGGCGTCACCCACTTGTGTGGATCGCCGACCGTCCTATTGATGCTTACGGAATATTGCCGCAAACAAGGTATCCGGTTTGGCAAACGCCTGAAGATCGTTACCGCGGGAGCGCCGCCTTCACCAGCCGTGATCCGCGCGGTGGAGGAGATGGAAGCTGAAGTCAACCACGTCTACGGCCTGACGGAAACTTACGGGCCACATAGCGTCTGCGCCTGGCAGAATGAATGGGATGCCTTGCCTTTGGCCGAGCGTGCCACCCTGCGAGCGCGGCAAGGGGTGGGCTACGTGGTTGCCGGAACCGATCTGCGCGTGGTGGATTCCGACATGATCGACGTTGCCGCGGATGGAAACACTCTCGGAGAAGTAGTAATGCGAGGCAACAACGTGATGGCGGGATATTTTCAGGATCCAGAGGCCACGGCCAAAGCCTTCGCCGGCGGCTGGTTTCACTCCGGCGACCTGGCTGTCATGCACCCCAATGGCTATATCGAACTGCGGGACCGCAGCAAAGACATCATCATCTCCGGCGGCGAAAACATCTCTTCCGTGGAAGTAGAAAAAACGCTTTGCGAGCACCCTGCAGTATTGGAAGCCGGCGTGGTTGGGGTTGCCGATCCCAAGTGGGGTGAAGTCCCGCTCGCTTATGTAACGCTGCGGGACGGTTTCTCCCCGACGGAGAAAGAAATCATCGACTTCTGCCGGAGCCGGATGGCCCATTTTAAGTGCCCCAAATACATTGAGTTCCGGAGCCTGCCAAAAACATCCACCGGGAAGATCCGCAAGAACGTTCTGCGCGCTGAAGCCCGCTCCAAAAAAGAGCAGGAAGTCTTACCGTGACATGTCTCGCAATTCCCTGGCATTGTTCTGTAGGCAGATGCGGGAAGGATACGCGTGGCCTTTGCTCGATCATGTCCATAAGGAGGACGGAATGTTAAGCGCTACCATGCAAAACTACGAAAATTTGAGCTTCGCCGCCGAAGGAGATCTTGCAGTCATCACGTTGAACCGCCCGAACCGGCGCAATGCTCTTTCCCTCGACCTCATGCTGGAGTTGATTGACTGCCTGGAGCAGATCGGGAGAAGCCGAACCTTGCGAGCGGTGATTTTGGCGGCGAACGGAAAGGTGTTTTCCTCGGGACACGATCTGAGCGAGATGGTGGGCCGCGACCTCAATGAATACCGGCGTCTTTTCGACGTATGTTCCAAATTGATGGAGAAGATCCAATCCATACCCCAGCCGGTGATCGCCCAGGTTCAGGGAATCGCGACTGCCGCTGGATGCCAACTGGTTGCCACCTGCGATTTGGCCGTGGCCTCGGATGAGGCAGCCTTCGCCACCCCAGGCGTGAAAATAGGGTTATTCTGCACCACACCCATGGTCGCGCTCAGCCGGGCAATTGGCCGGAAACGAGCGCTGCAAATGCTTCTCACCGGTGAAATGGTCGATGCCGTCACCGCCGCTCATTGGGGTCTGATCAACATGGTGGTTCCGGCGTCGGAACTCGCGTCTGCCGCCAGAAAACTCGCAATCCGCATCGCCGAGGCTAGTTCGTTGATCGTGGCGCTTGGCAAGCAGGCCTTCTACACCCAAATAGACCTGGACCAGCCCAAGGCCTATGCCTACGCCAAGGAAGTGATGAGTATGAACTCTTTGGCCACGGATGCGCAGGAAGGAATCTCCGCGTTCTTGGGAAAGCGACAACCGTGTTGGGTGGGCAAGTAGATCTGTAGCTGCTTTATAGCCGCCCCGGCCGCAGCTATTTGGTTGTCGGCGTGCCATTGAATCTCGTGGGGGAATCTGTCGCCTTCGAATGATACAAATTACCTTTACTTCTCTTCTTCCAGTTCACCAGCGGGGGGGAATAAATCGAATGCCTTTTGTGGAATTGCCAACCTCACCGCACGCACTCCGGAATCGGCCCGTTAAGATCCACTACCGGGATGTGGGAAGCGGGCGGACAGTTATTTTTCTGGCTCGGGGTTGGGGGTATCGCGTGTATCCGATCAACCGCCAAACCAAGGTATTTGAAGACCTACTCCACTTCATAATTCCGGATCGGTCCGGCTATGGCCGTTCGACGCGATTGTCAGGAGACATGCCCACCGACTTTCATCAACGGGCAGCGGAGGAGACGCTTCTGGTGCTGGATGAGTTAGGAATCCAGCGAGCGACGTTTTGGGGACACAGTGATGGAGCGGTGATTGTCGCCATGATCGGACTGTCGGCGCCGCAACGGTGCGAGCGGTTAATTCTGGAAGCCTTTCATTTCCGCCGGAGCAAACCGAGTTCGCGCAGTTTTTTCAAGAAGTTTGCGACGCATCCAGAAGAGCTAAATGAGAACACGCAAAAATTGCTGATAGCCGATCACGGCGAAGATCAATGGAGCAAGGTCGTTCAACGAAATTGCCGTGCCTGGCTGAAACTCGCGGCTGAGAGCAAGCTTTCAGTCGATGACTTGGCCGATGACTTGTATGACGGGCGATTGAGCCAGCTAACCGTGCCCGTGACATTTATCCACGGAAGAGGAGATCCCAGAACCGAGCCGGGAGAGATCGAGCGAGCGCACGAAGCGGTGAACGGTGCAGAGTTACGCTTCATCGAGGTGGGGCGGCACAGCCCACACAGTGAGAAAGAATCCTGGCGAGAATTTAATGCGATTCTTGCTGAATTGCTCACAAAGTAGCGACTCCGAAGGAATACGGTTTGGTGGATGTGGAGCACCGCGCCACATGCGAGATTCATGGCAGGCACCAACTTCCGCAGAACCTTACTTTGCTGTCCGCCTGGCAAATCCTCCAGTGGCCTGACCGCCGATGCGACGCGTGACGAGTTCGCGGCCGCAGTACGAGCGCGTGCACAGCGCCAGTCCTCAGTGTCCATCGCGGAGGAGAACCCTGCGCCGAAACAATCTCGCGACCTTCCTCGCGTACCTCAAATTCTGTCGACTGCTCCCCACCTACCATGCCTGCATCGCAAACCAACTGCGCATTTTCGACTGGATCGATGAGCGCAGGATCGAAATGCTGGCCGAGGGCAGGCCCCACTGGGTCCCGTCAATGCGCGACTTTCAACAGGCTGAGAGGGATTGTGCAGATGATCTGGTCAAACGTTCTTAGCCCAAACACGGACGACAACCGGAGTGCCGCAAAGACGGTGGGGATTACTTCCGGTTGGCCGACGAGGACTAAGCCGCTGGCGCGGCGGACGCTACCGCGTGGGTGAGCCGAGAGATTTCCGAAACAGCTGGCATAGTGGGGGTCATTGGAATGGAGATTCCTGTGACCCGTTTACGCAAGATGATGCTGGAGGAACTCCAGCGTCGCAACTACTCTGCCATCACCACGCGCAATTACCTGCGGGTGGTAAGCGACTTCGCCAAGCATTTTGGCAAGTCTCCCGACAAGCTCGGCCCCAACGAACTTCGAACCTATCAAGCCTATCTACTGACTGAGTGCAAGCTGACGCCTGGCACGGTGGTCAACCGGGTAGCGGCGCTGCGCTTCTTTTTCGTCAAGACACTCAAGCGCCATCAGTTTCGCGAGTTCTTGCCGTACCCCCGGGACCGGCGCCGACTGCCGACGGTGCTCAGCCGGGAGGAAGTTGCGCGATTGATCGATGCCGCCGGAACCCTGTTTCGACGGACGCTGCTGATGACGCTCTACGCCACGGGCATGCGACGCAGCGAACTGGTTCGTCTCAAAGTCAGCGATATCGATAGCCAGCGGATGATCATCCGCGTGGTGGAAGGCAAGGGCGGCAAGGACCGTGACTTGCCTCTGAGTCCAACCCTGTTGGAAACCCTGCGCGAGTACTGGCGCTAGCGGAAGCCCAGACTCTATCTATTCCCCACGCGCACCCGCCAGCACAGACTCGATCAGCCCATCTCCGACAAAACCGTATGGATTGCATGTAGCGATGCCGCACATCGGGCTGGCATCTGCAAACGCGTCACCCCGCATACGCTGCGCCACAGTTGGGCGACCCACTTGTTGGAGGCGGGCACCGATCTACGCACCATCCAGGTTCTGCTCGGGCACGGCGACCTGGAGACCACCGCCCAGTACCTGCATCTGTCGCAGCGGCACCTGCAAGCGGTGACCAATCCGCTGGAGGGCCTCGCGCTCTCCAGCACTGAGAACATCAGCCGCAGCTTTAAACGAAAAAACGAAAAATGATTCGGCCCACCTTCGAGGTGGCCGACATCCTACGCGCGTGCAGGGCGATCGCTTCCTGGAGCGCTATCGATCGAGCTTTGACTTTCAGCAACTCAAAGCGTTTCGTGCCATTCTGCGCTGTCGCACCGCTGCGCTGGGCGGTCATCGCGATGCCTGCCCGAGCTGTGGTCATCAGGCTATCTCGTACAACTCGTGCAGAAACCGGCACTGCCCCAAGTGCCAGACCCAAGCCCGCGAGCGCTGGCTGGCGGCCCGCGAACCCGAACTCCTGACCACCAGTTACTTCCATGTCGTGTTCACTGTGCCCCACGAACTCAATGTGCTGGCGTTGGAGAACCCGCGTTTGTTCTACGACTTGTTGTTCGCCGCCAGCGCGCAAACCTTGCTGGAGATCGCTATCGATCGCAAACACTTGGGCGCCGAGATCGGCGTGATCAGCATCCTGCACACCTGGGGACAGAACCTGCTTCTGCATCCCCACATCCACTGCGCTATTCCTGCGGGCGGACTCTCACTCGATCACCGTCAATGGGTCCGCCCACGCTATCCTTTCTTCTTACCCGTGAAGGTCCTCAGCCGCGTCTTTCGCGGCAAGTTCCTCGCCGGTCTGAAACGGCTGCACGGTCGCAACCAACTTTGCTGCGCCGGTCCCGCAGCCGCTCTGGCCGATCCGCAGCAGTTCGCCAAACTCATTCGCCGCCTGCACCGTCACGACTGGGTCGTCTATGCCAAGCCCGCCTTCGGTGGGCCGCTGCAGGTGCTGCGCTATCTCGGCCGCTACACTCATCGCGTGGCCATCTCCAATCATCGCTTGTTGGCCTTCGACCAGGAGCGCGTCACCTTTCGCTGGAAGGACTATGCCCACGGTGGCAAGCAAGGCAAGATGACTCTTGGCGCCACAGAGTTCTTACGACGCTTCTTTCTGCACGTGCTCCCCAGAGGCTTCGTGCGCATCCGTCACTTCGGATTCCTCGCCAATCGCTTTCGCGCCTCCCGCTTGGGACTATCCCGACAACTGCTGTCCAGTACCTCCTCCACGCTGGTCGAGGCTGGAACCTGCAAAGCTCCGGTAGAGAGTTCTTCTGTCTGGCATTGCCCACGCTGCGGCGCGGCGATGATCGTGGTTCAGAGATTTACCGCTGCGGAATTATCCACATGCGCTTACTTCGATTCTTCGTAGCGTGTCCACCACTGGCGGCCCAGGGATGTGCTCCCGCACGCCGGCGCACTCGTGTCCCCGCCGCCTCGCCACCGTCTCTCCGGCCACTCTCCGCATACGCTCTGGCTCATCTTCAACATCATTCCGACAACCCTGGCGGCGTTTCCACCACGCTTCGCTGCTCTCCCCAAGCCCCGTTCAGATCCACGCTGCCGTTCAAATCCCATAGCGCACCGCGTCCGCCGCAAACGCCAGCGGCTTCCTCCTAGTCTCCTTATCGAAAACGCCTCGGTTCGATATCCCGCTCCGCCCCAAAAGTCTGCCCCGAGGCGTTTCCGATCAAGGCTAGCGACATGTGGAGCACGGGCGCTGCGAAAACGACGAGCACTGCCCTCTCATTACGGCTGCCGGTCAATATAATAACGAGGTTCCGGGAGGTGCCGCGAGGTATCCCTATCATGCGGTTTCCCCAGCTGCATAGGAAGTAACCATGTCGAAGACATATCTGAATCCGCTCTCTTCCCAAGTCAGCAGCGCCGTTTCTCTCAGGAAGTCGCCACGGTGGGAAAAACTACGGTATACGTGTCCAGTCAGGTGGGCTGGAACGCGGCGCAACAGGTCACCGATCCCGCCGATCTGGGGGCGCAGACCCGGCGGCAGGCTTTAGAGAACCTCGAGATTGCCGTCAGGGTGGCCGGGGGGACCCGGACTGCACCCTCAACCCTACACCGGAGCGCCGGACCACCTGCGTCCTTATTCCAAACTTACCGCTCCTCATTATGAGTATTACACCGATCTGGTCGCATTTTCGACGAGGTGACTAGAAGGAAGCCCGCTTCTTCCAGCCGAGAGCGCCGCAATTGGTCATGCGCACAGATATGCAAAAGCCATCATGGCATCGGACCGAACTGGAGGGGTACCAAGACGCGTCGCCGAGCACGGTGGGAACGAGCCAAAACCAGCTAACGCAGAGACGCGTCAGTATTGTATACTCCGTTAACCGAGCGGCAGGTTCCGCCAGTTACACTTGGGCGAGTGCGGCAAGACTGGCTGCTTTCTGTCGACATTCCCTCGTTACGTTTTGCGAAGACAAAGCCGGAGACAGAGCCATGGAAGGACGCGATGTGCGCCGTCCTGATGACCAGCCAGCAACCAAGGCGGAAGGCACTGCTGCGGTAAAATCCCCCTCGGACTTCGGCTCATCCCCAGCCCCAGACGCGTTCCCTTCGGGATCGTCTCCGACTCTTTTCGAACTCGCTTCGGATGCTCCTACGATTGCGGAAGGAACTTCCGCGGGCAGTGCGGGAACGAGTCACCCTCCCGACTTGAACAACCCAACCCTCTTGCGGCCCGGCACCGTACTGGGGCGCCGATACGAAATCCTGCAGCTTCTTGGTCAGGGAGGCATGGGTGCGGTTTACCGCGCGCGGGATCGCGAAGTGAATCGCATGGTCGCGCTTAAAGTGATCCGTCCGGAACTGGCGGGAGATTCCGCCATTCTTGACCGCTTCAAGCAGGAGCTTGTGCTGTCCCACCAGGTCACGCACAAGAACGTGGTTCGCATTTACGACCTGGGCGATGCCGATGGAATCAAGTTCATCACCATGGAGTACATCGCGGGCCAGGACCTACGCAGCCTGATCGTCCAGCAAAAGATATTTCCTCCACAGGAAGCAGTGGAAATGATGCGGCAGGTCTGCCGCGCCCTGGAGGCAGCCCATGCCGTAGGCGTCATTCATCGGGATCTTAAGCCGCAAAACATCATGCGCGACAAACAGGGGCGGGTCGTAGTGATGGATTTCGGCCTGGCGCGCTTGCTGGACAGCCACGACGGCATGACTCAGACCGGCGCCATCGTGGGCACCATGGAGTACATGTCGCCGGAACAGGGACTGGGCAAGCCACTGGACGAACGTTCCGACCTGTTCGCGGTTGGACTGATTTTTTACGAGTTGCTGACCGGCAAGATGCCCTACAAAGCGGACAGCGCATTGGCAAGTTTGCTCAAGCGCACACATGAACGCGCTGCACCAGTTTCCGAGCACAGCCCCAGCATTCCACATGCGCTCAGCGATATTGTCGGAAAGTGCCTGGAACCGAAACTTCAGGACCGCTATCAGCACGTGGGCGAGATCCTGACCGACCTCGAAGCCTGGCAGGGCGGACGCGCCGCAGCGACGTTGAACTTCCCCAGCAGCAGCCGGCCCTGGGGGCAAACCATTCCGTGGCACTGGATCGGCGGAGTCGCAGCGGTGCTCGTGCTGGCGATTGTCGGCTTCCTGCTGCGCGACAAGCTGTTCCTGCCCACCACTGCCCGAACCCCATCCCGCCCGGTGGTTTCGCTGGCGATTCTGCCGTTTCGCAACGCCTCCGGCGATCCCGGCCTAGACTGGCTCGGCCCCAGCCTGGCCGACATGCTAAGCACCGACGTGGGCCAGTCAGCGCAATTGCGCACCGTTAGTCCAAACCGTCTGCACCAGATATTCACCGACTTGCGCATTTCCTCGACCACCGTCCTGGATCCACCCGCAATTCGTCGTGTCGCCGATTTCAGCAGCGCCGACCGCGTGGTTTGGGGCCAGTACGCCAAATTCGGCGACCAGATCCGCATCGATGCCACGTTACAGGACATCAAGAATGACCGCACCGAATCGCTGAAGATCGACGTCCCCAGCGAGAAGGAGATTCCAGGCGCGGTGGACCGCCTGGCCGAGTCCATTCGCCGGAAACTGGCGCTGCCGGAGGATGTACTCAAGCAGCTGAAAGCCAGCTCGTTTCAGCCGAACTCGAACTCGGTGGCCGCCCTGCGGGACTACAACCAGGGCATCGGCTTTCAGCGAGACGGCAAGAACCTCGAAGCCCAGAAGCAGTTCGAGGCGGCCACCAAGGAAGACCCCGCCTTCGCCCTGGCCCGTTCCAAACTGGCGCAGACGTACAGCAGTCTGGGCTATGACAGCGAGGCAGAGCGGTCCGCCCAGAAGGCGGTAGAGCTGAGTCAAAATCTCCCCGAAGCAGAGAAGTATCTGATCGCTGCCATTCGTTCCGAGGTGACCAGGAACTATCCTGAGGCGATCAAAGCCTACGAGAATCTGGCTAAGGCTTCGCCGGATAACTCCGATGTGCAATCGGAATTGGCCGGTCTCTATCAGGACTCTGGAAACCTCGCGAAGGCTCGCGAGTACTACGAGAAGCTCATCGCGGCCAATCCGAAGGACATCACCGCGATTCTCCAGCTCGGGCGGGTCACCATTAAGAGCGGCGATCCCCAGGGCAGTCTCGACCCCCTGAACCGGGCCTATAGCCTTGCCGTCCAAGTGGATAACCAGGAGCAAAAAGCCACCAGCTTGCACGTGATGGCCATCGCCTACCGGATGTTGAGCAAGCCCGAGGACAGTCTGCGCAACGAGCAGGAAGCGCTTGTCATCTGGACCCGCCTCGGCCAGAAGCGTGGCCTTACCTTCAGCCTGAACGAAATGGCGAGGTCCCAGGCCCTGCTCGGCAAAACCAAAGACGCTCTGGCCAACTTCCAACAGGCATTGCAGGTCCGCCGTGAGATCGGCGACAAGCGCGGCCTCGGCGACACCCTGCTCGATCTGGGTAACCTCTACAATGACGGCGGCGACCATGATCGGGCATTGAAAATGTACAAGGAAGCGCTGCAGTTGGAGCGCGATATCGGGAACGAAAGCTTGCAGGCCATTTGCTTGAACAACATCGGAACGGCGTATTCGGAAGAGGGTCAGAACGAGGATGCCCTTATCTATTTTCAGCAGGCTTTGCAATTACGGGAAAAGTCGAAGGTGCCGCAGGACATTGTCGAGGCTGTTCACAACATCGGCGAGACTTCGGCCGACATGGGCCAGTACGAGCAGGCCATTTCCTACTACATGCGGGCGTTAGATTTGCGGCGCAGCATGAACGACCCGCGTGGTGCGGCGATTGAGTCTTACAGCTTGGGCACGCTGTTTGATTACCAGGGACGGTTCGGCGCTGCCGTCAACTCTAAGCAGGATGCCCTCAAGACTTTCCGCGACCTCAAGGACAGAACCTTCTGGATGGCCGAAATGCTGGGTGGTTATGGAGAAGCCCTCATCCTCGCGGGTCGCGGAGACGAGGCCAAGAGTGACGTGGACGAAGCACTCAACCTTTCGCGTGAACTGAAGAACGACGGCATGGTGGCGCAGAGTTTGGACTTCCAGGGCGACGCGTTCTTTTATCGCGGTGACTTCAAAGCAGCGCGCTCTTTGTACGAGCAGGCATTACAGTCTGCCACCCGCGGCAAAGAACCGGACAAGATTCTCATCGCGAAAACTGACCTGGCGAAGGTCGATGTGCAGGACGGCCGTGGGAAGGCTGCCATCAACAGCCTGCGCCCCCTGGTGGAGCAGGCCGAAAAACTTGGCCTGAAGTACATTGCGGTCGAATGTTCGCTCCTCATGGCGGAAGCCATGATTCAAACCCACGACAATCCCCGCGCCCAGCAAGAACTGGAGCGCGCCCTGCTGCGCTCTGACAAGCTGGGAGTAAAGCCGCTCAGCGCCAGGGCCCATTTCATGCTGGCCACAATTGCCCGCCAGTCCGGCCAGAACAGCGAAGCGCAGGATAATTATCGCGGAGCTATTCAATTGCTCGATGGCATGCGCAAGGAACCGGGTGCCGACAAAATCCTGCAGCGCGTGGACTTCAAGGTCATATACGACGAAGCGATCCGCCGGTCGCAGGCGGGGAAGAGCTGAGCCGTTGCTGTGGTACTCGCGCCGGATCGGCCCGGACGACAGTAAACACGTGCCCTTCCCCATTCTGCTCAAATTAGCTTTTTCCCGCCGCCTCTGAAAGGCTGCCCTGAGCGCGGTTGGAAGGGCGTGCCCCCAATGCGAACCCACGCCTGAGTCGCAGGGCGCGCCACAAACAGAAAGGGTGCAGGCTGGCCTGCACCCTGGCAAGTCCAGAACCAAAATCACTGAATCAGTAGAACTGGAACCTTGCGGGGAATACTGTCAGGCCGGTATCAAATGTCAGAACGACCTTGACGCAGGTGCCCTTCTTGAAACCTTTCGCGGTGTTCCAAACGAAACTGTACTCTCCTCTGCCGAAGTTCAGCAGGCCCGAATTGAATACAGACGATATGGGAACCTCCGGACCGGTCGCTGGTCCGGCCGGACAAGCGATCGGAATCGCCCCCAGGTTTACCCAGGGCGCAGTGCAACCGAGTCCCGTTGTATTGTTGCACAAATTGAGATTTGTGACTGGATTGCCCGAGCTGCTGTTGCTGTAGTCCCAGGAAAGCCAGACGGGTAGCGGGATGAAAATGGGGTTCAGTTTAGTATTGGACACCGGAAATTCAAATCCAAAGAAGCTAGATGTCGTGCCGCTGGTGATCAGCGGAGCGCCCGGATGAAATGTTGCCACGTAGCAGCTTAACCCTCCTCCCCCGCCAGTGGTATGGGGATCGGTCCGACTCACCCCGTATTCCAGAAAGATGCTATGGTTGAATCCAGAGGTCTGCGGGCACCCGACCCCGTGAACTACCAGGAAATCTGGACCGCCGATGGCGGACTGATCGGCAGGCAGGTCGTAGTTCGTAGTCACCTGATAGAGGAAGGTAGCGCAGTCATTCGAGCTCGCGGTTCCCTGTGCACAGTCTGCCTGGAGCTCAACGCAAGTGTCCACTCCGTTAGCCGCGCTAAAATCCGCGTACGGAACGCAACTCTCGCCCGGGCTGGGCGGGCTGAGGTCGAACACAGACCTAAGAATCGGCACTGCAGTTATGGTAAGTTGCTCGCCGCCTTTATTGTTGAATGGCGTCCATTTGGAGTTGTCGTTCCCTGCCGGAAAGATGGCGGTTACCCCCGGGTACAGCGTTTGGGTCTGCGATATCGTCCCGAAGGACTGAGGACCACCCTCCAAAGCAAACCAGGTGCTCCCGCCGTTCGGAATTGGGGTAGTGAAATTGACCGTTCCGCTGGTGAAACATATAGAGTCCTCCCCGCAAGAAGTTCCCGGGTCAATTGTAAATGTGTTGTCCGGACCTTCGTAGCCGGAGGGCGTGTACCCGGGGATTACAGGATTAGGATAACAATCACCGGTATTTTCATTGTTACTTGCGGCATACTGGCAGGGACCATCGCCGTCAAAACCGAAGATCCCTCCGAACGTGGTGTCGGACGCACTGAGATGGATGGATTTCAAGGCCGCACCGGAATTGTTTTGGACTCCAACCAAGGTGTCCTCAGTCCCGTCATAGGGGTTTCCGGTCCCCGAAACGGTCGTCACGATAAAGGCGGTCGCGTTCCCCGTTCCGTCAACGGTGAATACGGTGATCAGGGCGCCACAGCCTGTGGCACTTCCCACAGGAAGCGCTCCGGCACACTGGTCGGCCCAAGCCGGGGCCGTCACCAGCATGAGCAGGGCCACACAGAGGATCGTAAAGGCCATTTTCTTCATCGCCGCCAGCGCAGTAGTTGGCATCAGAAGTCTTTTCATGGGAACCTCTCTCTTTTCTTTGGTCAGGGTGCGAAGATTTGCAGTCATGGCGCATTCCCTCCTGGGAATTTCCACTTGGACTCGAAACAAAAAACCTGGGATCGGGAAGGGGGAACCTGAGTTGACAAAAGTCTTGGCGCGAGCCGAAACCACGCTCGCATCTGCATCCCAACGCCTCGTCGTCGAAGACCCCTGCAACCCCAGTTCACGAATCTTGCCCTCGAACGGCCCGCCTGTCAATGGAATTAAGCTCTGGGTGGAATTAAGCTCTGGGCCTCTACCTGGTCCTGGAAAACCGCGAACAGGTTCAGCAACCCCATCATCTTGTTTAGAGTCCAGATTTAGACCAGACAGCAAACTCATTGGGGCTCAACAGCTTAAAGCCCCTCCCCGTTTCGACATTCCAGTTCGAGATCATGAACGGTTGGCCCAAGAACCCGCTGTGAAAAGGCGTAGCATTTACCAATGCTCCGCCAACTTCCGGTTG
>CZKY01000054.1_pt1 | contig 22241 bp, 13 predicted proteins | sample 2454881 | NCBI WGS metagenome assembly CZKY01 (sample SAMEA3539301, study PRJEB10725) | soil metagenome | biome: tundra; feature: field; material: soil | place: USA | collected 2010-05 | depth 0.15 m | reverse complement strand
CACCTGCTTCGTTCCCGGAATCTGTTCCAGCATCACCAGCGCGGCATCGCGCTCCGCCGTTCCGTTGGCCTCGAACACCTCGGTGTTTACGATCAGTCCGTTGCGGTTCTCCACCAGCAGATTCCCGTTGTAACTCAGCTTGGCTTCTTTGCCCTTGCCTTTGCGTGCCATCTTCGCCTCCGGGTCCGTCTTCGATTCGTGCGTCTCGTTGCACCGCTTCTCCCCGTGGAAATCTACCGTCGCATTGCCAGGATCGTCCGGCGGAACGGCGTTCTTCGCATCCTTGCGCTGCCCAAACAATGAGACGAACGCCAACTGCACACGGCTCACTGCCCATCCTTCTTGAATGGCGAGCCGAACAGAATCCCGCGTCAATCAATTTGTCCGTGCGATGCTAGAATGTGTGCCATATGCACTTGAGCCGAGAACGCAAACATGAGCAAGGGGTCATCATCACGCTGGTTGCGGTGTTCATGCTGTTTGTGATCGGAGCGATGGCTGCGCTTTCGATTGACGTGGTGACGCTCTACACCGCACGCAGCGAAGCACAACTGGCAGCGGATTCAGCGGCGCTGGCAGCAGCGCGAGTGCTTGCCAACTCGGGAACGACCTCAGATACGAGTGGTGCGTCGATGCTAAGCGCACAAACCAACGCCCAAACAGTCGCCGTTCAGGTCGCGAAGCAAAACCAAATTGGGGGACAGAACCTGACCGCCGCTAATATTGTTTCCATTGTTTTTGGTGGACCCGATACCAACCCGACTGTCACCGTAAAGGTGCAAAGGACCGATCTGCCAACGTTCTTCGCGCGCATCTGGGGGACCAAATTTGTCACGGTGGGCGCGCGGGCGACGGCGGAGGTTTACAATCCTTCGGGCGCAAGTGCTTTCGGTGGGGCGACGCCGCCCGTCGCACCCCTTTGCGTTAAACCGTGGCTGTTGCCAAACTTGGACCCCAGCAGTGGCACTTCTATTTTTGGTCCAAACGGAGCCATCACGACCACGACTCTTTTGGGGTGGACTTCGAACAGCCGCGCTACTCGGCTGAGTGTCGCCTGTACTGGTGGCGATTGCAGCACACTACCCGCGCCAGCGCCTTGGAAATATTATCCCGGTGACTCAACAACGTCATTCGCGCCGCCACCTTCTGCGCTGCCTGCCTGCGCCGCGACGTTTACCCCGTATCAGGAAGACATCGCCGGATGTTTCCAGACTCCCATCGCATGTGGTAGCAACCCCCAATCGAACTACACCGTGAATATAGACATGTCCACCGACGCCAATCGAGATTTAGAAACGGTGGACGCGGTGAATTGTCTGGCGCACTCAAACACCAATCAGGGCGATACCGTCAATCCAGCAGCCATCGCGGGAGGACAGATCTCACCACCATTTGAATTCGTAGCGGGCGGTAGTAATCCGATTCCGGGGCTAGCAACAAACGATGAGATGGTCAGCGATTCGCTGGTCACGGTGCCGGTGTTTAATAGCAGCACCACCGCACCGACCAGCCCGGTGCAGATCATAGGCTTCGTGCAACTATTTCTGAATCCGGAGGGATTCAAAGCGCCGCCGCTTAGCCCACCAAATAATGGCACTGTAAAAACCACCGTCATCAACATGGCAGGTTGTGCAACAGGCTGGACTGGGACGCCGATTGTTGGCAATGGCGCGTCTCCGGTGACGGTGCGGCTGATCTCGCCGTCTTCGTAATTACGCAAGGCGACGAACGGCGGACAAGGGGCAACGCGATACGCTTGCTGTTGGAAGAGGCGTTGCATAGCCGAACCGCAAAGAAGTAAACTACGTCTGCGAGTACGGACCTTCCCATCTGTGTCTGACGTGCCGATACCGATTAGGCAAATGGGATACAGATGGGATACACAAAGTCTGCAAGTCATTGAAGGCCGACGTAGCTCAGTTGGTAGAGCAGCCGATTCGTAATCGGCAGGTCATCGGTTCAAGTCCGATCGTCGGCTCCAACATAACCCCAATCCTCCATTCAGTTTATCGATTCCGGCAGGGCGCTCGGAATCGGCTCAAGTGTCCCGAAGTTCTGAGCATGGGTTTTCGGCCCCTGTTTTTTCGAATTTTGCCACCGCGTTCCGAACGTCATCGGCGGCCGTCTTGCTGTAGTAGTTGGCCGTGGTGCTCACATTCGAGTGGCGAAGGATTCGCTGAATTACCATTGGCGGCACACCCAGGCGATACAGATTGCTGCCTAGGCCGCGTGGTGCTGCGTGCCAACCCTGCCACTGCGGAATCCGCACGTCACGCTGAATCGTAACCCGCTTGTCTGGACGCGGTTGGCTGAGCCGGCCAGCGCGAAGTGAAGCATAGCTCTGCCGCCCGTGCAAATTTCAACCATAACCATGCCGCGGGTACCGAGAGTTTTGGATTTCTTGCTTCTTGCTTTCCGGCGTCAGTAGTCGGAATCGCATGGCCGACCGTAACCCCGCCATGTGGATCTGAGCGCTTTTGGTGAATACAGGCGTGTTTACGCCTGCGAGACAATCCTGGTTGACGGCGGCTCGTACAAAGATCTCTAAGAAATGTTTGGGGGCGAAGCCATAAACCCTATTGCCAAGCTGGGGTTGGCTTTAGTACTCTGAGCCAACCCAATCTCATACGCGGGAGTTGTGTACCCAAATGCCAAACGCTGCAAGCGGGCGCCCTCACCTCTGCACATGCAAGAATGGGCGATTTGTTTGTCTCAGCCTGATGATGGACGATCTTTTTTCATCCGCAGTCCGCTGTTAAATCACATCGGTATCTGTGAAGTGACTCAGGTTCACAAACGGGGAGAGGTGTATGCGGAAATTGGGAGCGAGTCTGGTTTTGGTTGGGGTTCTGCTGGGAGTATCGGTGATTCAAGTTCTCGCCCAAGGCGGCGCAACCGGCGCCATTTCTGGCACCGTGCAGGACGTCACCGGCGCCGTGGTCGCGGGCGCTCAGGTCCAGATCATCAACCAGGGCACTGGTGCCGCTGTCCGCACGGTGAAGACCGATGCGAACGGTGGCTTCAGTGCGCAACTCCTGCCCGTGGGCGTTTACACCATTAGCGTGAAGAGCAGCGGGTTTGCCGAAGAAACCTTTTCGGGCGTCGATGTCCGCATCACGGAAACTACCCGCGTCACCGCGAAGCTGCGTCCGCAGACTCAGCAACAAAAGATAGAAGTCCAGGCGGAAGTGCAGCAGGTGGAAACCTCGACTGCTACTACGGGTCAGGTAATTGAACCCGAAACGATTCGCAGCCTTCCCCTGGCAACGCAAAACTTCCAGCAACTGTTGACGCTCTCCACCGGCGCGCAGGGCGAATTGAACTCGTCGACGCAGTTGGGCCGCGGGAACGTTCGAATCTTTGTGAACGGGCAGCGCGAAGACAACAATAACTACCTGATTGAAGGCATTAGCGCCACCGACTACAACGTCGCCGAGTTGACCACCACACCGCTTCCCAATCCTGACGTGATCGAGGAGTTCAAGGTCCAGACGTCTCTTTACGATGCTACACAAGGACGCAATGGCGGCGGCAACATCAACGCCATTCTCAAGTCGGGAACGAAAGCCTTCCACGGCGATGTGTACGAGTTTTTCCGTAACACCTCTCTGGATGCGAATGAATACTTCCTGAAACAGAATCAGCTTAGCAACGGACAGGCGAACCAACGTCCGGTCATCCAACAGAACATCTTCGGCGGAAGCCTGGGAGGGCCGATCGGTCGCGATGCCAAGCTCGGATTCTTCTTTGCGAATTATCAGGGAACCAGGCAGCGCAGCGGCGATTCCCCCGGAACCTTCATCAGCACGTCGATTCCAATTGTTCCAGCCAGTCTGCGTAGTCTGTCTGCAACGCAGCTGGCAACCGCTCTCGGGGTTCCGAGTATCGATCCAGTCGCCTATGCTTTGCTCCAAGTAAAGAGCAACCAATTTGGGGCTCCCGCCAATGGATACCTTTATCCGGCTTTGTCCGGAAATCCCCTGACCACAAATGGACAGACCAATTTTGGATCGTTCGCCGTCAGCGAGCCCGGCAAATTCACCGACAACCAGTTCACCGGGAGTTGGGACCGCGAGTTCCGGAACGACAACGACAAGATTTCGGCGCGTTTTTTCTACACAAATTTTGAGTCGGACCTGCCGTTCGGCGCCGGAGGTCTGCAGGCTTCGCTCGGGGCTGCGGCGAGTTCCACGGATCTCAATTTTCCGTACCAACTTCCCGTGCATGACCGCGTCTTCACCGTTTCTGAGACGCACTTGTTTTCTCCGACGCTGGTGAACGATTTCCGCTTCGGTTATGTGCATATCAACAACAGTGCCATCAACGTGGACCCGGTAACCGCGACCGATGTCGGCATTAACCGCCCGACAAATAATCTGACCAATAGCATCTACAAGTTCACTTTCGGGACTTCCGGGTTCCAGTTTGGCCCCACACCGCCGGCTAACCAGTACCAGGCACAGAACAACTTCGATTTTGTGGAAACCTTGAGCTGGGTTCACGGCAACCAGACCTGGCGTTTCGGGGGCGAGTTCACTCCGATCAATCTGAACAAGAAATTCCCACAAGTGTTCAACGGGCAGCTTTTCTTTACCAACACCAATCCCACCCCCACCACCACGCTGTCCGATTTTCAGAATTTTCTGCAGGGGGCCCCGGAATTCAGCTTTGGCGGAGGCGGGGTTTACAATCACGAATACCGGCAGAAGGACTACGCCGTTTTTGCGCAGGACGACTGGAGGTTCTTCCCCAATTTGACCGTGAATCTTGGCTTGCGCGCGGAATTCCTGGGCGCATGGAAGGATAATGATTGCCATATCGGAAACATTGAATCAAGCCTGACCAAGTCTGGGACCTTCCCGTTCATCTACCCTAGCTGCGTAAATAAGTTGGGTGTCGCGGGTCTCACCGGAAACGCCGCCGGTTCGACTTTCGGCAATAGTGTGGCCACCGGACTCGGGCCACGGATTGGTTTTGCCTGGGACATAGGCGGAAAACACAACACTACGCTGCGTGCCGGCTATGGAATCTACTACGTGAGGGAAGACGTTGGCGCAGTCGATCAGTTGAGCTTCCAGGCACCGTTCCTTCCGATTGCGGCTGCGGGAGGCGCTCCCGGGAGTCTCGCCAACTTCTTCTCCGGCACCCCTGCGACCAATCCCAATGCGTTGCCCCCTGCCGGTGTGCTGTCGGCGACCTACCTGCCATGCTTGGCGCAGCTTACCAGTTTCCCTGACACCAATGGCGCGGCTACCTATGGCGGTTGCACCGGACCAGGCACCGACTCCACACAAAATCTGTTCGTTCTCGAGGTTCCTCATCATTTTCAGGTTCCGAGCACGCAGCAGTGGAATTTGACGCTGCAGCGGGAACTCCCAAAACAATGGATCGTTGAAATTGGGTACGTGGGAACGAAGGGCACTCATTTGCGCAACACCCGCGACGCGATTCAGTCGCTGAATGCGTCACCCTCAAATCCAGTGGTTGTTAAAGACGTTAATGGCAACAGCTATTCCATCACGACGAACACATTCGCCAATGCGATCGCCAGGACGCCCACTCCAGGATTGAACGGATATTCCGGTTACCAAATATTCGCTAACGATGCGTACTCGATCTACCATTCGTTGCAGACTACCTTGTCACGCCGCTGGAGCCACAATTACGTACAGGTTGCATACACTTTCTCCAAGAACATCGATGCGACTTCTTCGGGCAATACGGCGTTCAACACCGCTTACAACAGCGAAACCACCGTCGATGCCTCGCGGGGTCTCTCGGACTTCGACCGGCCGCATCGTCTCAGCGCCACCTATGTTTACGATCTGCCCTTCTTCACTCACAGCTCCGGCCTTCGCCGCGCAGCACTTGGAGGATGGAGCGTCAGTGGAGTGACCACACTTCAGTCCGGAATTCCATTCTCGATTATCGATTCGAGCGCGGGCACAGCTTTCCTGGGTGCGGGTAGCGCTCCGCTGGTCGGGGCCAGCCTGGCTCCGGGGTTCTCGATTTCGCAGGGATACACAACTGGCGATATCCACCAGCGCTTGAATGGCTATCTAAACCCGGCGGCCTTTACTGCCGCACCGCTCCTGTATCCTGCCCAGTGTCGATCGGGGGATTTAAATTTCTGCACTACCGGCTTCGGAAATCTAGGCCGGAACGTTTATCGTGGTCCCCACCAGCAGAACTGGGACATTTCGTTCCTCAAGCACTTCAAGATCAACGAGCGCAATGATCTGCGGTTTACGGCTGACTTCTTCAACGCATGGAATCATACGAACTTTGCCGGCCCGGCGGTGACCGATATCGAAACGTACATCGCGAACCCGACCAGCAGCAGCCCGTTTGGCAAGATCGAGGGTGCAGTCGGAAATCCGCGCCTAGTTCAATTCTCACTGCGGTGGGCATTCTAAATTGACGGACCTCGCCCCGAAAACGCGGATTCCGTTGCTCGAACGGGACCAAGTTTCGCCCGAGCTTGCCGTTCTGTATGACGCCTTGCTGCAGCAGCGAGGCGTTGTCCCCAACATGTTCAAGACCATTGCTCACACTCCCGGACTGGCTGCGGGTATCGCAGCGCTGCTTAAGCCGCTTTTGAGTGACGGCGCTCTTGCCGGCTGGTATAAGGAATTGATCGCGACCCGCATGTCTGTGTTGAACGGCTCGGAATACGCCGTCTCTGCCCATGCGCTGTCGGCAAGACTGAAGGGCGCAAGCGAAGAGCAGATCGCAGCCGTCAAGAGTGATTTTGAGCAGGGCGCATTCACTCAGACGGAAAAGCTTGGGTTGCGATGTGCCGAAAAGATTCATCGCTCGGGGCGCGATTTGGATGATGCTTCATTTGCCGAGTTGAAAAATGCTTACAACGACGCTCAAATTATCGAACTTATTGCCACCGCTGCGGTCTTTGAATTTTTTCCAAGGTTTGTTGACGGCCTTCGCATCCCGGTCACACCAGTCCCGGCAGCGAGGTAGAGTCGCATGCGTCCGGTAGCCTCGCGCATTTCCGTGATGTCCGGCGAGGGTGCGCTTTCAGTTTTCGCGCGCGCCAAGGAGCTCGAACGCGCGGGCCGCTCGATCATCCATCTGGAGCTGGGCGAACCCGATTTCCATCCTGCCGCTCCGGTGAACGATGCCGCGAAACGCGCTTTGGACGAGGGCAAGGACCGCTATTGCCCCGTCGCCGGAGTTCCCGCGCTGCGCGAGGAGATTGCCCGCTATTTGCGCGAAACGCGCGGGGTGAAGGTGTCTCCCAGCAACATTGTGATTGCGCCCGGCTGCAAAATCGGCCTCTTCATGGCGATGATGGCGCTCATTAATCCCGGAGACGAAGTTCTTTATCCCGAGCCCGGTTTCCCTGCTTACCGGTCTATCACGCAAGGCCTTGGCGGAGTTGCCGTCCCGTTTACGCTCACTGAGCGCAACCACTTGCAGCCGGACCCCGATGAAATCGCCGCGAAAATCACCTCCGGTACAACGGCCATCATCACAAACTCTCCAGGGAATCCCACGGGCACCGTGTATACGGATGATGTTCAGCGCCGCATTGCTGAACTCGCGGTGAAACACGATCTCTTTGTGCTGTCGGACGAAATTTATGCCCGCATCATCTATGGCCAGAACTATATCTCGATGATGAATTATCCAGGTATGGACGAGCGAACCCTCATCATCGATGGTTTTTCGAAGAGCTTTGCTATGACGGGATGGCGGCTAGGCTACAACGTTGCGCCGGCGAGCGTTGCGCCCGCCCTGGAGATGCTCGCGGTGAACAGCTATACCTGCGTGAACGAGTTCATTCAATATGCAGCCATTGAAGCGCTTCGCGATCGCAATGGCAATACGCCACGGATGGTCGATGAGTTCGAAAAACGCCGCCAACAGTTTGCCCGCGAACTGAACAGCATTCCCGGATTCCGGTGCGCTCTTCCGCAGGGAGCTTTCTACGCCTGGGTCAATATCGCGGATACCGGAATCGCCGCCGAAGAAGTCTGCCGCGTCATGCTCGAAGAAGCTGGAGTGGCCGGGATTCCGGGTGCAGCTTTCGGCGACTCGGGCAAGGATTTTGTTCGCTTCTCATTTGCTTCTTCCACCGCGACTCTTCACGAAGCGGTGGAGAGAATCCGTCGTGTCTCCCCGGCGTGGGAGCGAACCGCAGTCGCAAGATAGCTTACGCAATTTGAGGACAAACCTTCATGAGAATGCTTCTAGTGTGGCCTGCTTGCTGTTTTCTGATACTGGGCGGAGTTGCCTTCGGCCAAGCCCGTCCATTTCCCGGCCCCGACGTGCAGCAGATTTATGAACGTCTTCTCCCGCAGATCGAGCAGATTCCGATTTTTGATCACCATGCGCACCCAGGATTTTTCGATGACCCGGATGTTGACGCTATGGCGGCACCTCCGGGCAGTGCCGCTCTGCGCGAGCGTGACGACAATCCCGAATTGGTGGCCGCGGCCAAAGCGCTGTTTGGCTATCCTTACGGCGATTTCTCGCCCGAGCACGCCAAGTGGCTGATCCAGAAAAAGGCCGAACTGAAGAAGAGTCGCGGGACTGCGTACTTTTCCGACATCCTCGACAAATTAAATATCGAGCAGGGCGTTGCCAATCGCGCCATGATGGCCGACTATCTGGATCCCAAGCGTTTCGTGTGGGTATTCTTCGCCGACTCTTTCCTGTGGCCGTTTGACAACGCAAGCGAGCGTTCACGCAATCCGGATGAGCAGGTCTACATTCCTCTGCAGGAAAAAATGCTGCACCGCTGGATGCAGCAGGAAGGAGTTGCCAAGCTCCCGCCAAATTTCTCCGATTACCTGAGTTTCGTGACCCGCACTTTGGAGGACAATCAGAAGAAAGGCGCCATTGCCGAAAAGTTTGAGGTTGCCTATTTCCGGCCCGCGAAGTTCAGCGACCCTTCCCGGGAGGAAGCCGAGGCGATTTACAAGAAATTCGCTGCCGGAGTGCCAACCGAGCCGGAGTATCGCACTTTTCAGGATTACATTTTCCGTTATCTGGTGCGGGAAGGCGGCCGGCTTCATTTGCCGGTGCATATCCACAGTGCGGTCGGGATCGGTGACTACTTCAACCTGAGCCAGGGCAACATCTTCAACCTCGAAAACATTCTTCGCGATCCTCGCTACTCGGCAACCACGTTCGTCATGATCCACGGCGGATATCCCTATGAGCGGGAGGCCATCTGGCTGGCTGCCGTAAAAAACGTCTACATGGACTCATCGCTCATGGAAATCGCCATGTATCCTTCGGAGTTCAAGAAATCTCTGAAGATATGGCTCGAGACATTTCCCGATAAAATCACTTTCGGCACCGATTGCTTCCCTTATAACGAAATCCTGGGCGCAGAGGAAAGCTACTGGCTGGGGGTGCAGTCCTCGCGGACGGCCCTGGCTGCTGCGCTTGCCGAAATGATTTCCAGCGGCGAGGTAAGTGAGGCGCGGGCGCTCCAGTTGGCGCATGGTTATCTGCACGACAACGCCGTGGGAATTTACCAGGGGAAGGTTCACTAGATGGCGCGCTAACTCGGATTCGCACGCGGTAAAGTGCATACTTCCGATTCCTAAAGGGTCCACATCACTCTTTAAGGGGAGCAACGTGGGCCGTCGAGTCATGCCACGCGCGGGGGCCGGCGGGATTCCACCGTCGAGTCGGCCCGGCGCCGTTTGCTACCTGGTTTGCGCGGCGCTCCCGGCGCTCGGGGTTCCGGATCCAAGACCTTTTCGATTTCTTCCCGCAGCCAGCGGTTCGCCGGATCATTCTCCACACTCTCGTGCCAGTACAAATGAGCCTCGAGCCGGGGCGTCTGCAGCGGGAAGGGATGCACCTGATTCATCAAACCCGTGTTCAGCAGCAGCGCATGGCGCCCCGGCAAGGTCAACAGCATGTCCGTCTCACTCACCACCATGCATGCCGTGTAGTTGTGCTGGCTGCGCAGAAACACCTGACGGCGAAGCCCCCGCCGGCTCAGTTCGATATCGACCAGGCTGGGACCGTGGCGCCGGGAAGAGACCTGAATATGGCGCTGCCCCAGATAGGTATCCAAGTCGAGTTTGTCCGCGATCGCCGGGTGACCCTGCCGGGCGATGACCACGAATGGTTCATTCAGGAGCCACTTATGTCGAATACGATCGCTCATCGTCATGGGGATGTCGATGGCCAGATCGACCGATCCACTCGCCAGTTCGGTCTCCAGATCTCTGCGCTTGGCCCGCGATGTCGTGATCGACATTCCCGGGGCGGCATGCGTCAGGCGTCGCAGCAAAGGCGGAAGAATCAGGGCTTCGGCGTATTCCCACAACGACAGGTGAAAGTTCCGCCGCGTGTGTTCGGGAACGAAATTGCGACTCTGACTGAGGTTCACTTCCAGGATTTGCAGCGCCTGCCGCACTTGCTCGATCATGTTCCGCGTGAATGGCGTCGGCACCATGTGCGGCCCTTGGCGGACGAACAGCGGGTCCTGCAGAAGATCACGCAGTCTCTTCAGCGCATGGCTGATCGCGGGCTGGGTAAGGTTCAGTTGCTGGCCTGCGCGAGTGAGGTTGCCCTCGCGATAGATGGCTTCCAGTACCACGAACAGGTTCAGGTCGACCTGACTTAAATGCACGCCGCATATATTACAGGATTCATAGGATTCATTAGGAGAATTCTGCTGAAATCGCTAGGCTAGAATGCCTGCGGGGTCAGCGCTTACCAATGGATTTTTCTCTGTCACCGAAAGCCCAGAGCTATGTCCAGCGCCTCTCGGCGTTCATGCAAGAGCATGTCCTGCCGGCAGAGCCTGAGTATTGCGCGCAATTGCAGAACCTTCCCGACTGGCGCAACTGGAAGCAGCCTCCGGTTATGGAGACTTTGAAGGCCAAGGCTCGGGCGGCCGGTCTGTGGAACTTGTTCCTCCCCGGCCGGGAGTATGGCGCCGGCCTCACCAATGTGGAATATGCGCCCTTGGCGGAAATCACCGGGCGCTCCTCGATTGCCCCCGAAGTCTTCAACTGCAACGCACCCGACACCGGCAACATGGAAGTGCTGGTGAAGTATGGTTCGGCAGCGCAAAAGCTGCGTTGGCTCACGCCGCTGCTGGCCGGCGAGATTCGTTCCGCGTTCTGCATGACGGAGCCCGGCGTGGCCTCATCGGATGCCACGAACATGCAAGCTACGGCCCTCATCGAGGGGGATCACGTCGTCCTCAACGGGTTGAAGTGGTGGAGTTCCGGAGTCGGCCATCCCCATTGCCGGCTGCTCATCTTCATGGGCATAACCGATCGCTCTGCCGCCAAATACCAGCGCCACTCCATGGTTCTGGTGCCGCTTGACACTCCCGGCGTCAAGATCGAGCGCATGGTGCCCGTGTTCGGATCCTATGACTCGCCCTTCGGTCACGGCGAGGTTAGCTTCAGCAATGTCCGGGTACCGCTCGACCACATCATCGCCGGACCGGGCCGCGGTTTCGAAATCGCGCAGGGCCGGCTCGGCCCCGGCCGCATTCATCACTGCATGCGCACGCTGGGAGCGGCCGAACGCGCGCTTGAACTTTTGTGCCGCCGCTCGCTTCATCGGGTGGCCTTCGGCAAACCTTTGGCCGAACTGGGCGCCAACGCCGATGTCATTGCCAACGCCCGCATCATGCTGGAGCAAGCCCGTCTTCTTACCCTCAAGGCCGCCTGGATGCTCGATGAAGTCGGTGCCAAAGGCGCTCGCAGCGAAATCTCCCAGATCAAAGTCGCCGTCCCCAACATTGCCCTGGAGATTATCGACCAGGCGATTCAAATGCACGGAGCCGCCGGCGTGTCCGCCGATGTTCCCCTGGCCGAGCTGTTTGCCACGATCCGCACATTGCGCATCGCGGACGGGCCGGATGAAGTGCATCGCGCCTTGATAGCCAAGCTGGAACTGAAGAAATACAAACCCAAGAGCGTGACCTCGGCCTGAGCCCACTCATCGCAAAAAGCGCGATGAGTGGGGCACCCTGGGCGGTTTCGCGGTTGCTCTACCCGGTCCCGCCGCGCCAGGTGCACGGCGGAGACGGGGCTGCCTCAGAACGTGAAGCGCAGGCCGAGTTGGACCTGGCGCTTGGGGAAGGCGGAGGTGAAGGCTAGCGGCGTGCTGGAATTAGCCGTTCCGCCACCGAGAAGGGCCGTGCCCGGTCGAATCCCACGCACGTTGAACGTCGTGAAGTTAGGGGCAAAACCGAAGAGAGGGCTGACCTCGTTGTTTACGCTGGCATAGTTTGTCCGGTTCGCGAGGTTGAATCCTTCCGCCGTAAACTGGAGGTGAGCATTCTCGCCTAGTTTGTGTCCCCAGCTTAAGCGCATATCGAAGTCGATGTAGTCGGGACCCAGACCCGTGTCGCGCCGGGCTCCGATGGGACGTTCATTGGTGATGTGATTGTTGCCGTTGACCTCTCCTCCGGCGAGCAAGTTGAAAGGATGTCCACTGTGGGCGGAGAAAATCGGAGCTAGCTGGAAACCGGACAAGATAGTCTGTCTCCAGGGGCTGTCGAGCACTCCCGCGATCTCCAGTTTATGCCGCTGATCAAACTCGGAAAGACTACGATCCAAGTTTAGGTTCGTCGGATCTTGCGGCCCGTAGTCAGTGTTGTAATCCGTGGACGTGTCAAAGCCTTTGCTAAAGGTGTAATTCCCGAACAAGGTGAAGTGCTCATTGAAGCGCCTTTTGACTTCCACGATGCCGCCCTCGTAAAGAGCGTATGCCTCAGAGCTATATTGGTTGTTCTGTACAATCAGCGGATTCAGGAAACAGTTAGCGGTTGGGCTTGCACAGGGGAAGACACCGGATGGGAACTCAGTGCCGCCCAGCGGGTCGGTCAACGGGCTCGAATTCCAGTTGCGATAGGAAACCGTCTGGCCATTGGCCAGAGTTACGGTGCTGAACGGAGCCGGCCCCAGATTAGTGTCGATTGCGACTGGGAGTCTCTGGGTATGAGTATAGATTCCGCTCAGAGAAATCGAGAACCCAGGTCCGATCTCGCGTTCAATTCCGAAGGAAGCCTGCTGCGCGATCGGGGGACGATAGCCCGGCTGGTTCACGAAAATTACCTGTAGTGGAGAGAGGGGACCGGTATTGGTAACGTCGAGGCCCAACGCGCCCACAGCAGCCGGGGTGATGCAGGCATTATTGCCTGGGGCCGGGGTGGTGCACTGAATCAGGTTGTTCGGCGCTCCCTGCGCAAAGAGTGTCTGGAAAATCGCCGCCGACCCGGCTATGCCCAAAGCCGGAACTCCAGTGATGGGATCCGCATAGATGGAAATTTCCCGGTTGCAAGGGCTAGTGCCGGTACCGGGGATTATCGGTACCCCGAACTGGGAAACTCCGCAGATCGCGGTAGCATTTGCGACTTGGCCGACTGCGGATCTGTTCTCGACCGCAGACTTATTCTTGTTCACAACCCCCAGGCTCAAGTCGACGTCGGGGATCTGGGCGTCGACGGGTCCGTAGAAGATTCCGTATCCGCCCCGGAAGACGGTCTTGTGATCCTTGAAGGGGTCCCAGGCGAAGGAAACCCGGGGGCCAAAATCCTTCTTATAAGTGGTCAAAGGGGCGAATTGCGTGTCCAGTTCATAGCGGAGACCGTAGTTCAGAGTGAAGTTTGGCGTTATCTTCCAGGAGTCCTGCGCGTATAGCCCGGTCAGCGGCCGGGTGTAATTCCCGTATGTCGGATCTCCGAAGCCCTGCTGGTAGACCTGAGGCAGGCCCAGCGATGCCGATTGCAACGAGTTGATGTTGGCGCCTGATGGTGTAGGTTCTCCGGTGCAGGGATTCGTGCCGGAGGGAGCTAAGCACGGGCTGATCGCACCTCCCGGGAGCGACCCGAACACAAAGCGGCCCGGCATAAAAGTGTGGGATTCGGTGTGATTGCCGCGGAGCAGTTCGTAGGCGCCGAACTTAAGGGTGTGATGGCCGCGGATCACGGTAAAATTGTCCGCGAATTCGTAGCGGCGCAAGATGGTGATGTTAGGCAGGAAAATGTTCGTTCCCAGATTATTGATGAAACCGGGAATCTGGAGCCCCACCTCTCCGGGCTCGTTAGGAATCACGTTAAAGCTGTTGAAATCCCACTGCACCCGGGCCTCGTTCTGAGCTGCTGCACTGAACTGGTGATACCAGGCCGCTTGCAAATTATGATCGTAGTTGTGGATCGAACTTCCCGCCGAAAAAGCTGTCAAAGACTGCACATCCGGCGACTGCTCCAGATCGTGGCCATACCTGTAGGTCAGAGAAAGCTCGTTGTTCGCATCGAAGCGGTGATCCAATCGGACCGACGCCAGGTATTCCCGCGAGTCGAAAGGAAAGACTCCACCCTCGTTTTCAAACTGGCTCACGAGGAAGGCATTCAGCGCTGGATCCACGAGCCCGGGGATGGGGACCGCATTCGGGGTCACCGTAAGGGCGTCTTGGAGAGTAAAAGCGCAATTGATGGCCGGCAGCATCACATATGTTCCCGGCGTCTGTGGATTCGGCAAGCAAGGCACCAGGGCGAGGGGGTTCCCGTTGGGCCCCGCCGCCACCGCGGTGATAATGGCCTGTTGCGCAAACCTTGGATCACTCTGCGGAAAGGGGTTCGTGGTTGCTGTCGCGGAGGGTCCGGCGAAGATCGAACTGTTCGTCAGAAGGGGAACTGAATTCTGTGAGTTCTGCCGCAGACCTTCGAAAGAAGCAAACAGGAAGGTCTTGTCTTTCTGGATGGGGAAGCCGACGGAGCCGCCGTACTGCTGGCGGCTGAGCGAATTCTTGATGGGATCGCCGGTCGAGGTGGTGTTGAAATTAGAGAAGGTCGGGTCCGGCGCCAGGGCCGAGCTGAAGGCGAATGGGTCGCGGGCATCCATGGCATCGTTGCGGAAAAAACCAAAGAGCGTGCCATGCACATTGTTGGTTCCGGACTTGGTCACAATGTTGATCGACGCACCGGAGGCTGCCCCCAGGTCCGCGCCGTAGTTGCTGCGATTGATTTGGAATTCCTGCACATCGTCCTGGCCTACCGTCAGGCGCACGCCACCGCTATCGCCTGAGGTCTCGCCACCGTCCACCGTGATGCTGTTTCCCCGGCCATTGCTGCCGTAGAAGGACAGCCCGCTTTGCGGAGTTTGCTTGACTCTGAAATCCTGGTCTCCCGCCAGCCGGGTGGAATCGGAGACACCGGGCGCGAGCAAGGTAAACGTAAGATAATCGCGCCGGTCAACGGGCAGGTCGGTAATGAACTGTTGTGTGATTGTGTCTGCCTGGCTCGATCGTTCCGTTTCCACGACGGGCGGCCGGTCCGTCACCTCGACGACTGTCGCCACCTTTGACGGACTCAGTTTGAAATCGGAGATGACCGTCTGCCCGATGGCGACAGTTACGCCTTTTCGAATCTCAGTCGCAAAACCTGGCATTTCCGCACTGACGTCGTAAGTGGCCGGCGGCAGCCCTGCTACTCGGAACTGACCGGTACTATCCGTCATTGCCGTGCGCTTCAGACCGGTCTGGGTATCCACCACATTGACAGTAGCTTTGAGCACAACACCGCCGGAAGAGTCGGTTACAGTCCCGGTGATCTCTCCCGACGTGCCCACGCCCTGTGCGCGAGCCATCAAGGTTGCGAACAGGAAGCACACAAGAACACATGCGAGTGACTTCATCGTGGAATAGACAAATACCCGCTTCCAGGAACAGGCCCCGTAGCGTGAAGCCGCACGAACATCCAGACTGCTCTGTTCGAAAACCATATTCCCCCTACCTCAGACTTGCCTGAATCACAACAAAAGACCCGGTCGCCTACCAGCATCCAGCCACGTTCTTCCAACCTGCCGAATGGTTTCCAGGTCCGGCATTGTTTTGGGCGAGCTTCCCTGGTTTTTTCGATCTGCTGAATGAAAACGAACAACTCCCCGCGTTCTTGCCGATTCAGAGCGCCGCATCTTCTTATTAATGGGCGCGAGCGTATCCGCGTTCGCGAAATTCATCAAATGAATTGTTTTGATGATGATGTATGCCTGCCGGGAATGGCGGCTAGGTTCGCTTCCGCCAGGAGAATGGCTCATGACTTTCCTGTTTCCGGGCCCGGCTCTCCGCCAGCATGCGACAAAAGAAATTCGAGTATTTCCTTGTGTGCCGCCTGGGCCTGGTCGGTGAGAAACATGTGACTCGCGTGCTCGAGCTGGACTAGTTTTGCGCCCGGAATCCGCTCTGCAATCAACTCCCCGTTGCCGGGGGGCACGAGCGCATCCGACTTTCCATGGATGACCAGCGTCGGCGCCGTGATCTGGGCGATTCGGCTGTAGCCCTCCCATGCCAGGATCCCCTGCAATTGGGCCATGTAGCCGTCCGGGGAGGGGAGCCAGGGCTGGCGCAGGCTGACGTCTTGCTCGATCTTCTCTCGCGGTGTGTTTGCATCGTAGATGTAGGGAAGGATGGCTTCCCGCGCTTGCTCCGGCGTCATGCCGCGCATCAACAGTACGTCGATCACATTACTATCTGCGCGTATCGAAGAAGGTCCGCCGGATGAGGTGCAGCCCAGAATCAACGAGCGCGTCCTCGCCGGATATTGCAGCGCGAATTCTTGCGCAATCATGCCGCCCATCGAAACCCCGAAAACGTGGGCGCGAGTAATGCCAGCGGCATCCAGAACGGCGGCGGCGTCCGATGCCATAGTCGCAATCGAATAAGGCCCGGGGGGCACGTCGCTCCGTCCCACGCCTCGATTGTCGAACGCCACCGTACGGTACCGCGCCAGCGCCGGTCGCGTGCGATGCCACATGACCGACGTATACCCGAGGCCCATGATCAGCAGAACCGGTGCTCCGTGCCCCTGTTCGTCCCAATAAATCTTTGCTCCTTGATTTTCGACGAATGGCATCGAGTCCTTCCTTAGCGACAGAACCTACTCACGCCGCGGAGACGCGGCACGCCGCGTCTCTACCAGAGTCCTAGGCCACTTTCAGCATGAGCTTTCCCGAGTTCTCGCTCTTGAAAAGCTTGAGCAGCGTTTCGGGAAAGGTTGCGAGTCCTTCCACGATATCCTCGCGCGACTTGAGCTTGCCCGCCGCTATCCATGCGGCCATTTCCGCTCCGGCTTGTGCATAGCGATCGACGTAGTCCAGCACCAGCGTGCCCTTCATCGTGGCGCGATTCGACAGCAGAGACAGGTAGTTGCTGGGCCCCGTGATCGGGCCGGTGTTGTTGTATTGGGAGATCGCCCCGCAGATCACAATGCGGGCGCCCAGCCTGAGTTGCGCCAGCGCCGCGTCCAGAATCGCGCCGCCCACGTTGTCAAAATAAACGTCAATGCCCCCCGGGCAATGCCTCCGAAGGAACCCGCTCACGGGTGCGGCCTTGTAGTCGATGGCCGCATCGAAGCCCAGCTCCTGCACGATGTAGCGGCACTTCTCCGCACCTCCGGCGATGCCGACAACATGGCAGTTCTTGATTTTGGCGATCTGTCCCACTACCGCGCCCACGGCTCCCGCTGCCGCCGAGACCACCACCATCTCCCCCGGCTTCGGCTGGCCCGTGTCGAGAAGCCCGAAATACGCGGTCATGCCCGGCATGCCGAGCACGCTGAGATACTTCGGCAGCGGAGCAGCCCTCGCGTCGACCTTCGTCACTCCCCGGCCGTCGGTCAGCGCGTACTCTTGCACGCCGAACAATCCGGAAACGTGATCACCCACCGCGAAGCGCGGGTTGCGCGACGCCGTCACGATCCCCACACCCAGCGCGCGCATCAGTTCTCCAATGCCCACCGGCGGCATATACGAATGCGCGTCATTGATCCAGATGCGCATCGCCGGATCCAGCGAGATGTACAACAACTGGACCAGCAGTTCGCCTTCCTTCGGCTCCCCGACCGGTTCTTCCGTGTAGGTCCAGTCGCTGCGCTTCGGCATTCCTACCGGACGCGCCGCCAGCAGAAACTTGTGATTAGTGATTGCCATGCTGCCTCCTTGGTTAGAGCTGGTTGCAAAAGTACTCTTGAGGATTCAGAAAATGCCCTCAGGGGCTGAAGCCCGCATTGTTGGCCGCTCTTGGCGGCACGGCTGAAGCCGTGCCCTTCCCTACCGCTTTTTTAAACCATCTCTGCCTGTCCCAACTTCAGACCGTGTAGCGCTCATTCGCCAGCTGACGCCCTGCAATCTGGCGCCGTAGTGCGATCGCATTCACTGGATCGTGACTGGCGTACCCGCGCAAGCGGGAAAGGTTTCGCCGCAGTTCGTCGCCCTGTGCGCAGGCGCTCAGCACTGTCCTCGACGAGAGTTCGACCTTGGCGATGGCATCGCGCAAGTACACGGCGCAGGCATCCGCAGCATTGACTCCGCCACCGGCCGCCGCGAGTTTCCGGCTGCGCAGCAGGCTCGACTCCATCGCAAACACTTCCATGATGATGTCGGACAGGTTCATGATGATCTCCTGCTGTTGTTCGAGCTGCGCGCCATACTTCTGGTGCGCCACTCCGAGCGTCAGCAGGGCGATCTTCTTCGCGTTGTGGACCAGGCTCATCTCTGCATCGCCGGATTCGCCGGCTGGCTCCGCGGGTTGCCTCTCGGTCTGCTGCAGGATGGCGCGAGCGGCCTCGAGCAGAGGCAGTTGTCCCCGGGCCGCGCGCTTCAACGGCATGCCCGTGATCACCAACCGGTTGATTTCGCTGGTCCCCTCAAATAGACGGTTGATTCGCGAATCGCGATAGGCGCGTTCCACCGCGTAGTCCTGATGATATCCGTAGCCGCCGTGGATCTGAACTCCTTCATCGACCACGTAGTCCAGCATCTCGGCAGCGTAAACCTTGACCATCGAGCACTCCGCGGCAAACTCCTCGATGGCCTTTAGCTCGCGGTTGGAACCGTCCCCGGAAGCGTTGGCTGAGTCTCGGGACGCGCCGTGCATTTGATTTTCAATCAGTCCAACTACACGCCAGGTCATCGACTCCGCCACGAAAATCCGGATCGCCATTTCCGCCAGCTTGTGTTGAATCGCGCCGAACTCGGCAATCGCCGAGCCGAATGCCTTGCGCTGCTTGGCATACTTCAGGCAAATCGCGAGCACGTTTTTCGCGGCTCCGACCGTGGCCGGACCCAGTTTCAGCCGTCCGATGTTCAGGATGTTGAATGCGATCACGTGCCCGCGTCCAATCTCTCCCAACACATTTTCCACCGGCACCGGAACATTATCGAGATACACAGCCGTAGTGGAACTGCCGGTGATGCCCATCTTGTGTTCTTCCGCTCCGCTGCTCACACCGGAAAAGTTTCGCTCGACCAGAAACGCCGTGAATTTTTCTCCCCCAACCTTGGCAAACACCGTAAACAGATCGGCCGCGCCGCCGTTGGTGATCCACGCCTTCTGGCCATTCAGCAGGTAGTGTTCTCCATCCGGCGCGAGGTCAGCCCGCGTCCGCGCCGCCAGCGCATCCGACCCCGCCAGAGGCTCGGTGAGCGCATAGGCGGCGAGCATCTCGACTTTGGCCAGCTTCGGCAGATATTTCCGCTTCTGCTGCTCATTTCCAAAGTAGACGACCGGCAGCGTGCCGATGCCGGTGTGAGCCGAGTGCCAGCCACCATACGACCCGTCGCGTCCCATGCGTTCGGACGTGACCATCAGCGACGGCAGATCCATGGCCATGCCGCCATACTCCTCCGGGATCGCCATCGCGGTCAGACCCAGTTCCACCGATTTGCGCAGCACCGCCATTGCGACGCCCGGCTTCTTTTCGCGAATCGCCGGCAGATTCGGCTCCACTTCGTTGGCCCAGAATTCGTCCACCATGTGACCGACGGCAAGATGTTCCTCGCTCAGGTCCTCGGGCGTGAAAAGGTCTTGGGGCGCCGAATCTTCGATCAGAAACGCCGTTCCCCTTGTCGTCTTGCGCGAAATGTCTGTTAATGTCGTCATGAAATACTCCTATGCCGCCTTTTGAGATTGAAAATCTAAGTTCTTTGAAACAGTGGGAAGGACGCGAATTCCCCGCGACAGACTGGTTCGCCGTCACGCAGGATCGTATCCAGAAATTTGCCGACGCCGCCGAGGACCGCCAGTGGATTCACCTGGACCCGGAACGCGCCCGGCGCGAATCGCCCTTCGGCGGCACCGTTGCCCATGGTTTTCTGACTCTTTCGCTGCTGAGTTACTGGCTGAAGCAGGCAATCCATATCCGCTCGGGCGTCGCGATGACCGTCAACTACGGCATGAATAAGGTTCGCTTTCCCTCGGCCGTTCACGCTGGGGCGCCGGTTCGCGCTCGCGTCACTTTGCTTTCGGTGAAGGAGTCGCCCGAGTTTGTGGACACCACGTTCCTCATCCATGTCGAGAGTCAGTCGGTTGAGAGTCAGGGCGTTGACAGTAAGTCCTCCAGCAAGCCCTGCTGTGTCGCCGAGTGGCTGGTTCGGTATTATCCGCAGTGAGTGTCCGCTCATATCGTTCTGCTTTCCGCGCAATGCCATGAGGCGCGCAGCAAAGTATGGATTCTCTTCGGCATGGCCGCGAAACGCGGGTCTTGCGTTAATCCCTGGGCGAAGCGGTAGTAGATCTGCTGAATGATGACGGCGACTTTGAAGCGGGCAAACGTCAGATAGAAGATCATGTCGCCGGGATCGTGGCCGGTCGCGGCCGCGTAGCGCTCGACCAACTGCGCCCGCGTCAGCGTGCCCGGTAACGTGGTCGGCGCGGTGCGAATCTCCTGCAGCTCTTCGGGATCTTGCGGATCAGTCCAGTACGCCAGGGCCGTCCCCAGGTCCGTGAGCGGGTCGCCCAACGTGCACATCTCCCAATCCAGAACGCCAACGATTTTCGTCGCGTCGCCGGGATCGAGCACCACATTGTCATACTTGTAATCGTTGTGGATCAGCGCCGCCTGATGGCTGGCCGGCATTTGTTCGGTGAGCCACGCGGAAATGCGTTCGACTTCCGGCAGGTCGTGCGTTTTTGAATTATGGTAGCGCTCGATCCAGCCCTTGACCTGGCGTTCGAGATAGCCTTGCGGTTTGCCTAAATCAGCGAGGCCGATCGCGGCGTAGTCCAGGCGGTGTAGACGCGCGAGGTTATCGAGGAACGCTTCGCTCAATCGCCGCGCGGCCTCCGGCAGAAAAGGCACACCCGGAGGGGGCTCGCGGCGCACGATCATTCCCCGAATCGGTTCCATCAGATAGAAGGGCGCATTGAGAATCGACAGATCGTCACAATAGAGAAGCGCCTTCGGCGCGACGAGATACACACTGTGCAGTTTCGACAGCACGCGATACTCGCGCGCCATGTCATGCGCGGACCGCACCTTGCTGCCAAAGGGCGGGCGCCGCAGCACGACTTCGCGGTTACCCAGCCGCGCGTTACCCAGCCGCAGCAGGTACGTCAGATTAGAGTGGCCGCTCGGAAATTGTTCGACGGAAAGCGGTCCGCTGTGGCCGAAGTGCTCCAGCAGAAACGGCTGCAGCCGGGCGAGATCGAGTTCTTCGCCTGCTCTCACCGTTCCCGCTTGATCGCAAAGTGCCGCCATACTTGCAATTCCTCTATCGGCTACCGGTACGTCAGCAACGAGTCCCCGTCGAGATGCGGGTGCGCATTGAACGTGCTCAGCGTGAAACGCTCGCCCGAAGCCAAAAATTCGCTGAGCGAAGCGTTGCGCGACATCCAGGTCAGCTGCAGCGTGTCCTCGGCAGACAAATGCAGGGCCCGGCGCATCGCCGCGCCAATCGTTCCCGCCGATGTGAAGACCACCGCGCTCGCTGCCGGAGGAGTGTCGCGCACCACTTGCGCCAGCCCGCGCTCCACCCGCAAACAGAATTCGTGCCAGGATTCAACGCCGTCTGCCGCGATTTCTCCCGCCACCCACTTGCTAATCACCGCCTCAAACAACTTCTGAAACGTCTTGCGCCGGTCACCGAATTCGCTGGAATCTTCATACGCGCGGCGCAATTCTTTGATCTCGGCATTCTTCTGCAGCAGTTGCGGAAGACATTCCCGCAGCACCGCCTCGGCTTGATATTCGTCGAATTCGCTCATCACCACTGTTTCGGGAAAACTGAGTCCGGCGCTGCGATACGCCTCGGCCACGATCCGGGCCGTCTCCAGTTGCCGGACGCGCGGACCCGAATATGCGCCGCCAAAAACCACGCCCCGCCGCGACCAATACTCCCCCAGCAATCCGGCCTGCGCCTCGCCGTTCGCACAGAGCCTGTCATAGTCCCGCTCCAGCAACGACGCTTGCCCATGGCGCACCAAGATAATGTGGCTCATGCCTTCCGCTCTCT
>CZKY01000057.1_pt1 | contig 23647 bp, 14 predicted proteins | sample 2454881 | NCBI WGS metagenome assembly CZKY01 (sample SAMEA3539301, study PRJEB10725) | soil metagenome | biome: tundra; feature: field; material: soil | place: USA | collected 2010-05 | depth 0.15 m | reverse complement strand
CAGGAGTTTTTGACGCTGCCGAACAACGTCTTCTGGAGGAGCTCTCCAACAATCTGAGCTATGGCATCATGGCGCTTCGGGCCCGGGCCGCACGCAAGCAGGCCGAGGAAACGCTGCACGAGAGTGAACGGCGCTATCGCCTCCTCTTTAGTGAAATGGTCACGGGCTTTGCGCTGTTAGAACCAATCTACGATGAGAATGGCAAGCCGTGCGATTACCGCTATCTGGAAGTAAACCCCGCTTTTGAAACGCATAGCGGCTTGCCCCGGAACAGAGTCCTGGGCAAGACGCTTCGTGAGGTCCTTCCCACCCTGGACCCCTTCTGGTTTGAAACCTACGGAAAGGTCGCGACAACCGGAGAATCGATTCATTTCGAGAACTATGCGCCACCCCTGGAGAAATGGCTCGAATTGGTCGCATTCCGCACGCACCAGGGCCAGGTGGTAGTCACGTTCGCCGATATCACCAAGCGCAAGCGGGCGGAGGAGGCGTTACGGGAGAGTGAAGCGCGGGAGCGGACCCGGGCGAAGGAGTTGGAGACGGTGCTGGAGGCGGTGCCGGTACCGGTTTTTATCGCATATGACGCCGAGTGCCTGCGGATGACGGGCAACCGGGCGGCATACGAACAGGCGCGTGTGCCGGCGGGCGAAAACATTTCGCAGAGCGCACCGCCCGAGGAGCGACCCACGTGCCGGCTGATGCAAGATGGGGTGGAGGTGCCGACGGATTTGCTGCCGATGCAGCAAGCGGCGACCACGGGGAAGCCGGTGTATGGGCGCGCGCTGACAATTGTATTTGAGGATGGCAGCGAGCGGGAAACGGTGGTGAATGCTGTTCCTCTGTTGGATGAGGAAGGCAAGCCTCGGGGAGCGGTGGGGGCATCGATCGACCTGACCGAACTGAAGCAGTCGGAGAGAGCGTTGCGGGAAAGCGAACTGCGATTCCGGACGGTGTATGAGCGGTCTCCGATTGGCATTGCTCTGGTCGATTCGCACACCAGGCGATTCCTGCAAGCCAATCCAAAGTTCTGCGAAATCGCCGGGCGCAGCGAAGAAGAACTGCTGGAGCTCGACATCGGGAGCATTACCCACCCCGATGATGTTCAGCGCAGCAATGAATACCTGCAGAAACTGGCCGAGGAAAAGCTGCCAAATTACGAGCTGGAAAAAAGGTATCTTCACCAGGATGGATCGGTGCGCTGGGTCAGGATTCTGGTGGTGCCGATGTGGGGTGAAGGAGAGACGAGCCGATGGCAGATGGGTCTGGTGAAGGACATCACCGAGCGGAGGCAGGCGGAGGCAGCGCTGCGGGAGAGCGAGCGGAGGCAGCAACTGGCGCTTCAGATCGGAAAGATCGGAGCGTTTGAGCTGGACCTGGAGAGCGGCCGGGGAACGTGGACGGCCGAATTCGCCGAAATCTGGGGCATCCCCAGCGGCTTCGCGGGAGATTTTGCTACGTTCTTTCGTTGGGAACTGGTGCATCCTGAAGACCGGGCAAGGGTCAAAGAGGAGTTTGCGCAGTTGGTGCAGAGCCGCGAGGAGGGCGAATCGGAGTTCCGCGTAATCCGGCCGGACGGCGTGGTGCGGTGGATACGCGGGCGAGGCCTGGTAATTCGGGATACCGCCTCAAGGTCCTCGCGAGTTGCTGGAGTGATCAGGGACATCACCGAGCGCAAGCGGGCAGAGGAGGCGGTCGCCACCCTGGTGCAAGTGCGCGCCGACAGCAGCGAGAACTTTTTTACCTCGATGGCCTGTCAGCTCGCCAAGTGCCTGGAGGCCGACTATACGATTATTGGAGAACTCATCGAGGGCGAAGAAGGCAAGTTGAGAACGATTGGTGTCTGTGGTCAGGGCGCGATCGCGGACAACTTCACTTACGATCTGGCCCACACTCCGTGCGAAGGAGTCATCAGGCAAGGCACCTGCTCTTATGTTTCGGGCGTGGCCGAGATCTTCCCGAAAGACGTTTTGCTCAAGCAGGCGAATGTGGAGGCATATGCCGGGACGCCTTTGCGCGATTCACAAGGGCGGACCGTTGGCATCATGGTGGCACTCTACACTCGACCGCTGGCGAATCCAAAATTTGTCGAGGCGATTCTGCAACTGTTCTCGACGCGAACGGCAGCGGAGATCGAGCGCAAGCGCACCGAGGAGGCCTTGCGGCAAAGCGAGGAACGGTTCCGTGTGGCACTCAAGCATTCTCCGATTGCGGTGTTCAGCCAGGACCGGGATTTGCGCTACACCTGGATGTATAATCCGCAGCTTCCGCGGCCGGTGAGCGAACAGCTGGGAAAGACGGCGGCCGACATCTTCGACCCCGAGGAGGCTGCGCGCATCACGGAAGTCCGGCGGCGGGTGCTGGAAACCGGCGTGGGAGTGCGTGATGAAATACAGGTCACTTTCGGGGGCAGGGAGCACTACTTCAACACGACGATCGAACCGGTGTTGGACTCGTCTGGCGCGGTAATTGGACTCACCGGCGCCAGCATGGACGTCACCGAGCTCCGGGTGGCGAGCGAAGCGTTACGCGAAGCCAAGAAGAGGCTTACGGAAGAGAAGCTTTATCTCGAACAGGAAATCAATACAGAACTGGGGTTCGGGGATATCATCGGGCAGAGCAAGGCCTTGGAAGCCGTCATGGAGAATGTGGGGAAAGTGGCGGCCAGCGATGCTACCGTGCTGCTGCTGGGCGAAACGGGAACAGGGAAGGAACTGGTGGCGCGGGCGATCCACTGGTCAAGCCAGCGTACCGGCAATAGTTTCATCAAATTGAATTGCGCGGCGATTCCGTCGGGGCTGCTGGAGAGCGAGTTATTCGGTAATGAGAAGGGCGCGTTCACCGGAGCGGTGAGCAAGAAAATTGGACGACTCGAACTGGCGGACAAGGGCACGCTGTTTCTCGACGAGATCGGGGAGATTTCGCTGGTGTTGCAGCCCAAGCTGCTGCGGGTTTTGCAGGATCAGGAGTTCGAACGTCTGGGTGGAACGCAAACCTTGAAGGTGGACTTTCGTTTGATTGCGGCAACGAACCGCGATTTGGCGGATGCCGTGCGAGAGAAAGAGTTTCGGAGCGATTTGTATTACCGGCTGAACGTGTTTCCGATCCGCGTGCCACCGTTACGGGAACGGCGAGAGGACATCCATCTACTGGTGGAACATTTTGTGCAGAAATTTGCCCGGCGGATGAACAAGTCGATCACGAGCATTCCCAAGAAGACCATGGATGCACTGATGGGGTGGGAGTGGCCGGGGAATGTGCGGGAGTTGGAAAACTTTATCGAGCGGTCGGTGATTTTGACGCAAGGGTCGGTGCTGGTATCGCCGTTAAGCGAACTGCAGCCGATGAGCACGGAGGACAAAAGCGAGGATGAAACTCTGGAAGCGGTGGAACGCGAGCACATTCTACGCGCTTTGCGGGAGAGCCACGGGCAGATTGGCGGGCTGAAAGGGGCCGCTATGCGGTTGGGATTGAAGCGGACAACGCTGCAATCGAAGCTGAAGCATTATGGAATCAATCCGCGGTCGGGGCCGCAGGAACACTAGTTCATCCCGAATCGGCTGCTGCGTGCGTCTCTGAACTTTTCTTTTGATCCTCCTTTCTGACTGTTTTCTAACCTGTCTGACCTTTGGGAATTGCACAAACCGGGCTGGACCGCCGCGTACAAGACGGGCGGATGCCCAAGGTCGGGCGTTCGGTTACAATCCTCGCGCACATGAACCGCGAATATCACAAACAATTTAGCCACGAATTGGGGCGCGACATGGAGTCGCTGGTGTATGGGCACGCCGGGCACCCGGTCCTCGTTTTTCCGACATCCATGGGACGTTTTTTTGAGTATGAAGATGCGGGGATGATCCGCGCGCTGGGCGGGAAACTGGAAGCGGGCGCGATCCAGGTGTTCTGCGTGGATAGCGTCGATGGCGAGAGTTGGTACAACAAGAGTGTGCATCCGGGAGCGCGGATCTGGCGGCATGTGCAGTACGAGCGCTACGTGGTCAACGAGTTTCTGCCGTATTTGAAGTGGAAGAACTGGGCGCCGCAGATCGCGGTGACGGGATGCAGTTTTGGCGGCTATCACGCGTTGAATTTTTCCATGCGCCATCCGGATCTGGTTTCGTCTTGCGCGACCATGAGCGGATCGTTCGACATCAAGAGCTTCCTTGACGGCTACTACGACGACAATTGCTACTTCAACAATCCTCCGGACTACTTGCCGAACATGGGCGATGAGTGGTTCCTGCGCCGGTGCCGGCAGATGAAGATTGTGCTGGGAACTTCGGACTGGGATATGTGCCTGGACGCGAACGTGAAGATGGCCGGCATTCTGCATGGCAAGGCGATTCCGCATTGGCTGGATATCTACGGGGATAACAGCAAACATGATTGGCCGCTGTGGCAGCGGATGGCGGAGAAGTATTTTTAGTGGAGGGACGGGCGTCTCGCCCGGCTCCACCAGCATCAGCCGGTTTCGCCCGCCTGGACAGCCGAGGGCGGCTGTCCCTACGCGGTTCGTAGAGAAATGCGATCATAGTCTAACGAGGTCTTAATTATGGCAGACAAGAAAATCGGCGTTCTTTTTGGGATGGAGAATACGTTTCCGCCGGCATTGGTCGAGAAGATTAACGCCATGAAGACCGAGGGCGTTACCGCCGAATTTGTGAAGATTGGCGGCATCCGGATGGATGAGCCGAAGAAGTATGACGTAATCATTGACCGGATTTCGCAGGACATTCCTTTCTACCGGGCCTATTTGAAGAACGCTATGCTGCAGGGGACGATTGTGATCAACAATCCGTTCTGGTGGACGGCGGACGACAAGTTTTTTAATTACGCGCTGGCGCACAAGATGGGCGTGGCGATTCCGCCTACGGTGATTTTGCCGCATCACACGCATCCACCGGATACAACCGAACAATCCATGCGGAATTTGATGTATCCGCTGAATTGGGAAGAGCTGTTTGCCTATGTTGGGTTCCCCGCGTTTTTGAAGCCCTACTCGGGCGGCGGCTGGAAGCACGTGTACAAGGTGCATTCTCCGGAGGAGTTCTTCCACAATTACGACCAGACGGGCGACCTTTGCATGACCCTGCAGCATGGCGTGGAGTTTGAGGATTACTACCGCTGTTATGTGGTGGGGCAGGAGAAGGTGTACATCATGAAGTACGATCCGAAGGCTCTGCATCATGAGCGTTATGTGACGGGGAACCCGCAGCCGGGGACGAAGTTAAAGGAGCGGATCGAGAAAGATGCGCTGGCGTTGTGCCGCGCCCTCGGCTACGACCTGAACACGGTGGAGTTTGCGGTGGAGGACGGCGTCCCGTATGCGATTGACTTCATGAATCCGGCTCCGGATGCAGAGATTACATCGGTGGGGCAGCAGAATTTTGAGTGGATCGTGGACGCGGTCGCGGAGATGGCGGTAAAGATGGCGCTGAGCGGGCAGAATCCAGTGGAGGAGCTGCGCTGGGCGGCGTTCTTGAATGGGCCGAAATGGGTAGAGTTCCGGGCGCCGAAGATGCGGAAGAAAGCGTAGGCGTAGCGCTGAAGATCTGAAGGGATCTCCATTGACGTTTTGATGGATGGCACCAGCATCCGCCGGGCTTCGCCCGGCTGGACAGCCGGGGGCGGGCGGTTGTCCCTACGGGGGCTTCGCTAGTCGGTCAGCAGACCACCCGTGAGGTCGCTGAGGCGCTCGATGCGGTGATCGCGGCAGTAGGCGGTCAGTTCCTCCACCAGCGTTTCGGTCGCCACCGGATCGAAGTAACTCGCTGTTCCCACTTGCACTGCGCTTGCTCCTGCCAGCATGAATTCCACTACGTCCGTCGGGGTGCTGATTCCGCCCATGCCGATCACCGGAATCTTCACAGCGTGAGCGGCGTCGTAGACCATGCGCAACGCGATGGGCTTGATGGCCGGGCCGGAGAGGCCGGCGGTTACATTGGCAATTCTTGGGCGGCGCGTTTCCGGGTCAATCGCCATGGCTAGAAACGTATTCACCAGGGAGATGGCGTCGGCGCCCGCTTCCTCGGCAACATGCGCCATCTGCGCGATCGAGGTGACGTTGGGCGAGAGTTTGACGATGATCGGCCGAGCTGCCACGCGCTTTGCCGTCCGCACCACTTCGTCGAGCAAGAGCGGATCGCTGCCGAATTGAATGCCGCCGTGCGCCGTGTTCGGACATGATACGTTGATTTCGTACGCTGCAATACCCTCGCCCTGATTGAGGATCTCGATCGTCTGCTCGTAATCGGCGCGGGTGTAGCCGAAGACGTTGGCGAACACGACCACATTCTTCTTCCCACGCAGCGCCGGGAGTTTTTCCGCAAGAAACGCTGGCGCGCCGATATTCTGCAGCCCGATGGCATTCAGCATGCCGGCAGCGGTCTCAAACAGGCGCGGGGGCGGATTTCCGGTCATCGGTTCTTTGGAGAGACCTTTGACGACCAATCCGCCGAGCCGGTCGAGATGCACGATGTCTTCGAATTCAACTCCATAGCCGAAGGTGCCGGAAGCGGCGATGATCGGATTTTTCAGGTCGATGCCGGCGAAGCTGACAGACAAGTCCGGATGGCTGATGGGCGTCATTGCGTTCCCCCGGCGGGCGGTGCGGCGGCGGGCATGGCGGGTTGAACGGATGACGATGCGGTGGGATGACGCACGGGCGGCTGCAGCGCCTCGGTCAGCACTCTTCCGGTGGCTTGCGCGGGTGCATTGATTCCAAGCAAAGAGGCGACCGTTACCGCGAGATCGACCGGCTCGGCGTGCGTCCGGTAGATTCCGGGCTGGAAGGCGAGGCCATAGAATGCGAGCGGCACATGGGTATCGTACGAGAAAGGCGTCGCGTGATCGGTACCCTTCGCGGTTCCGACGTGAAATGGACTGGGGATTCCGATCACATACCATCCACCCTCAGGCGAGTAACTGTTGGCGTAACGCCGCCCGACTTCGGTCGCCGGAGTTTCTCCACGCGCCAGCTGCGACTTGGTAAAGTATCCGGCCAATCCCGCTTGCTTCATGGCTTCGCCCGCGTCGGCTTCGGCCTCGGATTCCTTTTTCCCGGCCAAGGTTCCGGCGAACGCGTCTTCACTCAGCCATGCGAGCGGGTAATCGAGATCGAGCAGGTAGTCGGCCTTCTTTGCGTATTTTTTCGAGAGCAGGGAATTGATCTGTTCGCGCAAAGCTTTCGCGTCGAGATTAGCCGCGGGCAAACGAAGAGTTTTCGCAAATTCAGGCAGAGGCGCAACTCCGTGATCGGCCGAAAGCGCCATCCACACGTTGGCCATCCCGATCTGATGACCGAGGAAGCCGAAGAACTCCGCCAACTGGCGGTCGAGTTCGAGCGCCATACTGTGCATCTGTGGCGAGTCGGGGCCGACCTGGTGGCCGAGAATATCGTTGGCCGAGAGACTGATCACCAGCAGGTCCGTCGCCGAGCCTGCGCCCAGCTTCTCGTACAAAACGAGTTCCTTGGCAAATTCCAGCTGGTAATCATTGGCGAAGGGAGTGGAGCCGACGACCTCGTAGAAGCCGGCAGGCGTACCGTCTTTGCCGTTTCGCGGTGCGGTCGAGCCGAGGATGTTTCCGTCGCTATCCTTCCACTCCCGGTTCCAGAATTTTTCCGCGCGATGGCTGCCGTTGAAATGGCGCACCCACTCGGGAAGATCCGGACGGTAGTAGGTGGAGGTGATCCAGTCGCCGCTTTTGGGATCGATCCAGTAGGCGGCGTCTCCGGAAAACCCCGCGGGCAGGACGGCGGCGCGATCTTTCAGCGAGATGGCGAACACTCGGGCTTTGCCGCCCGTGGCCAGTTTCAACTCGTCCCCGAGCGTATCGCTCAGGAGGTTGTGTGGCGATGCGCCCGGCCCAGTTTTGCCGACGCCGGCGCCGACAAGTTTTGTGCTGTCGTCTTCCACTGACGTTACCCGCTTCTTTTTCTGCGGGTCCCACCATTCGTTCGCGATGATGCCGTGTCCGCTGGTGTAGCCTCCGGTGAAGAGGGTAGCGTGTCCGGGAGCGGTGCGGGTGTTGGCGTAGTCGTAGTTGCAGTCGGTGAAATAAGCGCCGCGATCGAGAAACACGCGGAAACCCCCGTCGCCGAACTGGTCGCGATAGCGTTCAAGGTAGTCGCCGCGGAACTGGTCGATCACGATGACGACCACGAGCTTGGGGCGGGCGTTGTAAGCGGACGCGAATGCGCCCGGGATCGAGCAGAGCAAAAGCAGCGCCACGCACAGGGAACGGGGGAGTCTCATCGCGAGCTAGTTTACAGCAGAAGAACCTCTAACGCGGAGGACGCGAAGAGCAACGCAGAGATCGCTGAGAAAAGAAGGCCAAGAACCTCTGCGTAGTTCTCCGCGTCCTCTGCGTCAAAGGTTTTTGCCAGCGTTGGTCATGCCGTCGGAGTGCACGGAATCCCGTTTTTCAGCTAAAGTTAAAGCAGAATGCTCGATCTGAATTTTGTTCGTGACAACCTCGCGCTAGTGGAAGAAAAGCTGCGCCAGCGCGGAATGAATCCAGCGGAAGTCTTGAAAGACTTTCGCATCATCGATGCCGAGCGCCGGCAGGCCATCACGGCGGCGGAAACCCTGCAGGCGCGCCGCAACCGCGCTTCCGAGGAGATTGCCAAGCTCAAGAAGAGCGGGCAGGACGCGTCGGCGCAGATCCAGGAGACGAAAGAACTGCGCGAGCAGATTCAGGAATCCGAAAAAAAGGCGGCCGAACAGGAAGCGCGCCTGCGCGAACTTCTGACCTCCATTCCGAACATTCCCCACGCCAGCGTGCCGGTGGGGACGAGCGCCGAAGATAACGTGGAAGCACGCCGCTGGGGCACGCCGCCTCAGTTCGACTTCAAGCCCAAGCCGCACTGGGAGCTTGGCGAAAAGCTGGGAGTGCTCGACCTGGAGCGCGCCGCCAAGTTGTCGGGCGCTCGATTCGCGGTGTACTGGGCGCTGGGCGCGCGACTGGAGCGCGCGCTCGCAAACTTCATGCTCGATCTGCACACCCGAGAGCACGGATACACCGAGGTTCTTCCACCGTATCTTGTGAACTCCGAGTCGATGTATGGCACGGGCCAGCTTCCGAAGTTCGCGCAGGACCTGTTTCGAGTGCCGCACGGCGAGAAAGATCTCTGGCTGATTCCAACCGCCGAAGTGCCGGTGACGAATCTCTATCGCGACGAAGTGCTGGACGCGGCGCGCTTGCCGGTTTGCCTGACCGCCTACACTCCCTGTTTTCGCAGCGAAGCCGGATCGTACGGGAAGGACGTGCGCGGAATTATCCGTCAGCACCAGTTTCAAAAGGTGGAGTTGGTGAAGTTCTCGCGTCCGGAGACCTCTTACGATGAACTGGAGAAGCTGACCCACGATGCCGAAACCGTGTTGCAGAAACTCGGCCTGCACTACCGCGTGGTCACGCTGTGCACCGCCGATGTGGGATTCTCTGCGGCCAAGACTTATGACATTGAAGTCTGGCTGCCCGGACAGAATCTTTTCCGCGAAATTTCTTCCTGCTCGAACTTCGAAACTTTTCAGGCACGGCGGGCGAATATTCGCTACAGGCCCGAGGGTAAGAGCAAGACTGAATTCCTGCACACGTTGAATGGCAGCGGCTTAGCGGTTGGACGTACATGGGTTGCCATCCTGGAGAACTATCAGCAAGCCGACGGCAGCGTGCGCATTCCGGAGGCGCTGCAGCCTTATATGGGCACCGACCGTATCCCGGCCCGCATTCCAGCAAAGACAAGGAGCGCGTAAACAGCTTGCGGAAAAACTCGGGTTTTGATTTTGTTTTGAAGGGGCGCGGCTTCAGTCGCGCCGTAAGTGCCGCAAAATTGATGGCGGCTTTAGCCGCTGAGGTCAGCCGTGGCCTTATACCCGCGCGGCTGGCCCGATTTGCCATCGCATGAATTCCCAAATACACTGGCAGCAACCTGAAACAGCCTCGACGGCGCTCGAAAGCACCGTCTCCCCAATGGGCGCGATCTGGCGCACAATCCGCGGATACATTCTTTGGTCGTATGAGCGGGGCAGCCTGCACTACGACATCATGGTCACCCTGATTCTCCTCTTTGTTTTTGTTTCGCCGCATTTCATCAACTTCAAGGACAAACCGGTCGAGCGCAATCCGCATCTTACCGGCGTAGTCGTGATTCCCGGCGAGAAGGGCGGGTTCATCTATCAGATCCAGGCCTCGGCAGTGAATACCGCTGCGGGTGGAGATGTTCGCCGGCAGTTGGAGCGGATCATCGAACCCATCTCCGGCGCGGTTAGCATTACCAATGTCGAAACGGTCAAAGACGCCTCCGGACATACGCAGAGTTATAAGGTCTGGGTGGAAAAAGAGTAAGAGAAGGTTTCAAGGTTTCAGAGTTCATGGAATGAGATCTGTGCTCAAAACGCTTGTTCTCAGGACCGTGGCGATCGGTTGGCTGTTGGCAGCCACTGCGTGGCCGCAGAGCGATTCCGCTCCCGCGTTGCCCTGGACCTCGCGGAGGGCGCTCGGCTTTTTGTTCTTACCACTGGAGCCCTTGCCGCCCATCACTGGGCTCGAGCGCGTTCTCGGCCAGATGGATGCTGCCGCTAAGAACTTCAAGACCACCGAGGCCAGTGTCGTCTGGGACCAATACCAGAAGGTCATCGACGAAACCGAGACGGAGAAGGGCAGGATTTATTTCCGGCGTGAAGGCGGCGAAATACAGATGGCGGCTGACTTCGCCGAACCCGACCGGAAGTACGTCATCTACAGCGGCGGCAAAGTTCAGGTGTACCAGCCCAAAATCGATCAGGTGACCGAATACAACGCTGGCAAGAATCGCAGCGACGTCGAGAGCTTTCTGGTGCTCGGCTTCGGCGGCAGCGGACACGACTTGCTCAAATCTTATGACGTGAAGTTTTTGGCGACGGAGGCCGTGGGCGGCGTCGCAGCCGAGAAACTGGAGTTGATTCCGAAGTCCGTCCGTTTGCGAAACAATATCGCGCGAATCTGGCTCTGGATCGACCCGGTCCGGGGAGTTTCGGTGCAGCAGCAGTTCTTTGAGCCGAGCGGCGACTACCGCCTGGCGAAGTATTCCGAGATTCAGATCAATCAAAAACTTCCGGAGAACGCCTTTGAGCTGAAGACAACGAAGAAGACCAAGTTTGTCTCGCCACAAGGGTAGGCTTTTCCGCCCCAGTTCAGGCAAAACCCGAACCAACAGAATCAAGCTGAAAAAGACTGGCCGGGGCTATATACTGCCTGAGAACCTCCGAAAGTTGAGTTCGCATGGCCAAAGTGTTTACCATCACCGTCCCTCCGGATTTGTCTCGCAAGAAACGTGAGCGCACCGCCGACCCCCGCTACGTGGACGGCCAGAAGATGCTGGTGGAAGCGATGAAATATTTGGCGAAGGCCGATCCAGTGGCCAATCGCGGGGCCATCGAGCTGCTTTCCGAACACGTGCGCACCCGTTTCCGCATGACCGACTCGCCGCTCAGCTAGCTGAAATCCTGAGCAAGAGAGGCAAGCGTTTCTGCGTCCCCGGGCCCGAATTTCTCCCAACTTCGGAAATACAACTTCAAGGCGAATTGAACCACGCGTTCGCGATCTTTATTCTTCAGAAGTACATCTTCAAAGCAAACTGAACCACGCGCGGCCCCCGATAATACGGCGATTGGGACGGCGTACTGTCCAGTGAAACCTGGCCGAACAAACCGCCGCCACCCACTGATCCCCCATTTGAAGTCGGTCCAAAGAACTGTGCATGGTTAAAGGCATTGAAGAAATTCGATTGAAACTGGAACGATTTGCTTTCCGTGAACTTAAAGTTCTTCAGGATCGAGATGTCCCAATTATTAATCCCCGGTCCCCGCAACACGTTCCTCCCCAAGTTGCCGAAGGTGAACAGCGGCACCCCTCCCTGAATCAGGGTGGTATTTGCAGGCAGGGGTTGGCCTACCGGGGGTCCGACGGAACAAACCAGATTCGTTGGATCGATCAGGAAAAATCCCGTCGTGGTGCCCGACAAACAGCTCCCATGGATACCATCCGCGCTTGGGGTGAAGGTCCGCATCCGCCTGGGGTTGCTGAAGACCTGGATCGGCCCAACTACGTCCGGCCGGTCTAGTCCTTCGTTCGTTTCGCTGGCCCCGTTGCTCGAGTAAAGTGTGAATGGGTTCCCCGACTGGAACGAAGTGATTGTAGAGACCGCCCATCCCCCGAGAATGTTTTGCTTGAGTCTGCTCCCGTGATTCCCCATCGGAATTTGCCATAGCGGGCTTAACACCAAGCGCTGCCGCGCGTCAAAATCCGCCAGGCCGCGATCGAACCTCGGGTCCAGGGGATTTGTTAAAACTGACGAGCGGGCCCGAAAGCCCGAACTTATGTCGATTGTCTTCGCCAGCGTATAAGCGACTCTGAATCCGAAACCATGATTCATTCTCCGGTCCACCGTAACCTGCAGTTGATTGCTTGAAGAACCACCCTCGTTAATGTTGGTCTCGATCTGAGTCGCGCCTTGAGGCGAAATCCCAACGCAATTCGCCAGAGGGCGCGCGCAATCGGGAGAGATGGAGTTGACCACATTGGTTGGCGCGGCGGGCGGCGGGGGAATGGGGAAAAGGGACTGGTATTGCGCCATCAAACTGTCAGGGTTGCTGCCATTGATTTCAGGGAAATTCAGGTTTGTACTAGCGATGGCCTTGCGACTCAGACTGCCGACATACACCGCCTCCACAAATGTATCACTGGTAAGTTGGTATTGGAGCCCGTAGTTGAAGTTCTCCGCATACGGAGTCCGGAAGTGCGGGGAGACGACGTATGCAAACGGGATCGCAGGGGTAAAGAACTGTCCCAAATGTCCGCCCGCGATGAAGGGATAGGGATCGGAATAGAGGGTGTTCGCGGTCTGGAAAGGGTCGGCACTGTAAGACCCGTTTACTGGCTCAAGGCAACCAGTCGCAGACCCATTACCGACAGTGGTGAAACACGGATAGTTGTTCGCCACATATCCAAATGGAGCCTGTCCTCCAAACTGCAGGTTCAGCGCTCCATCTTCGAGGTCATAGAAAATCCCAAACCCGCCGCGCATTACCAGCTTGCCGCTGCCCAACATATCCCAGGAGAACCCAAACCGCGGAGCAAAATTCCTGTAGTCTGGGTAGACTAACCCACGATTCGGCGTCCCCGGGTCGCCTGCGTACAAAAAATCGGGCGGCGAAGCTGGATAAAGTGTCGATTGCTGCCCCGGGAACCAGCCTTGAATCTCGTTTCGCGGATCTACTTGCGGCGAGTTGTATTCGTATCGCAAACCGTAATCGAGGCTCAGATTCTTGGTTATTTTCCACGCATCTTGGGCAAAGAAATCCAGCTCATGGGTTCGGATTCCATAGATCGCGCTCGAAAACTGGTAATAGTTGTCGGTGAACCCGCCGACAAAATCGGCCAAAGCGTTGCCCGTGTTCGTGTAGTAGGTCCCAAAATCAAACGATCCGTTGTTGTAAAAGTCGTAATGAAAGTTGTTCCGTATCCACCGGAGATCGCCCCCAAACTTGAAAGAATGCCGGCCCCGGGTCCAGGAAAAAGTATCCTGGTACTGAAATGTAACGTCGTGAATCTTGGTTGGACCTTGCGGCGAAGGCCCCAGGTTGAATGCTCCGCTAACCGAAACCAGGGGCGGCGCTGTGCCCGCCGGGTCGTCCGAGACTACCGTAGTGAATCCCAGCGCTGACGGCGGAGTCCTATCCATCGGCACCGCGTCAAAGGTTACGACCCGATTGACGGAGAATCGCAGCTCGTTCAGCATGGTGGGAGAAATGGTGCGAGTCCAGCTAATCGATCCGGTTTGATAACGATCTGCGTCGGTAAAACCCGACCCCACGGGCACATCTCCTCCGGTGGAGGCGCCCTTCTGAATCTCGAACGGCCAAATCTTCGGCTGGTCATCAAAGATGTAAAACGCCGACAGCGTGTCTTTGCTGGAAATATTGTAGTCGTAGCGGAAAGCAAACTGGTCCTGTTGCAGGCTCGCGACCGGATCTTCCACGAAACCGTTGGTCCCGGAATTCGGGAACGGAAGATACTTGTTGATGTAATTCTGCATCACCGAGTCAACCGGCACCTGGTTGTTGGGGAAATAGCCGGTCGGGCTCGCGCCTGTTGGATCAATCAGCGGGGTTCCTAGATCGCTAAAATCGCCAGTCCGCTCTGGCTTCGTCAACACCGTCAAGAGCCCAGGATTCTGCCCCAGGCGTCGCCGCGCCCCCTGATAAGAGGCAAAGAAAAACATCTTGTCTTTCTTGATCGGCATGCCGATCGTTCCGCCGAAGATGTTGTATTTAAAGATCGGAGCCTGCCCCAGGAAAAAGTCAGAGGCATCAATAGCGGTATTGCGAAAATAATCGAATAAGTCTCCGTGAATAGCATTCGTGCCTGACTTAAGAACCTGATTCACGATCCCGCCCGACGTGCGTCCATACTCTGCTTCGTAATTGTTGGTCAAAATCTTGAACTCGGCCACCGCGTCGGGATTGAGATTCACGACCATATTGTTCCCGAGGAAATCGTTGTTATCCGCACCGTCAATAAGGAATGTTTCAGACTCGGAGCGCTGGCCGCTGACCGAAAACGGATTCAGCGAGCCGTCGTCCTGGTCGGGAGCAAAGACGCCCGCCTGGAGCAGGCCCAGTTGCATGGTGTCGCGCGCGGCCAGCGGCAAGTCTTGAATACGCTGCGTAGTTTCCACCTTGCCAAGCGTTGCGCTGACGGTATCCACTTGTGTGACATTGCCTTCGACCATCACCACCTGGCTGGTTGCGCCGATCTGCAACGAAACGTCGAGCCGTGCATTCTGATTGATATCCAGCGTGATCCCCTTGTGCACGTACTTTTCAAAACCCTGCTGCTCAACCGTGAGTTCGTAGGCTCCGATTGGCACCAGAGTGAACAGGTAGTCGCCGTCCTTGTTCGTGGTAGCGCGGTGCACGGTGTTGGTTCCGGTGTTCCTGAGAGAGACCTTTGCAGCCGCGACAACCGCGCCGGAGGGATCCTTGACGGCTCCTATCAGTTGGGCTGTCGCTTGTTGGGCAACGGCTCGATTCGCGCCCAGGAACGTCAGACAAAAAACGATGCAGATGGTGACGAATAGACCAATACGGGGGAAGGAGGCGGGTTTCATAGAGTCCTCACTGAAACTTGGGCACAAATATTGCACGTTATCTTCCTTTAAAACAAGTCTGAAAATGGATTGAGTCAGCAGCGTATGACTGCGCGTCACCTTCTGTCTCTTGAATTCTCGCTACGGTAATCGGGATTTCAAAATCGCGACAGACAGCCGCTGACGCTCTGTCGCGGTTGCAAGATACGCTGCTGCGCAGAGGATCACCACCGGATAGCACTCCAGCGTGTAGCGCGGCTCCGGATTTTCCAGCGTTCCCAGAAATGCCGAGCGCAGCAGCAGGAAGCAGACCAGCAATCCGGCGCAGCGAATTCCCGACGGCCTGCGGGATGGCCTGCGAACTACCGCCAACAGCGCTGCCCCCACGTAAGCCAGATTCAGCAATCCGAACCCTACTGCCATGACCGACTGCTTCGTGTCGTCATGGAATTCCCACCAGCGCGGGTCGGGAGGAAGGAGTTCGGTTCGCGGGCGCAGCCACATGTCCGCGACGCGCAAGACGGGCAGCACAACGTAGTAGCGAACGGGATGGGCGCGAATGCGATCCATGGCTATTGTGCCGAAGCGCGCATCCAGTTCCGGCGTCATGTCCTGCGCCTCGTTGTAGTCCGCGATGACGGCCAGCGTCGCGTCCCTTTCCACCGGGTTTTCGATGGCACGCGCCGGCAGTTTCCCCGGGTCAATCTTGTCGCCAGGAACGTTCCAGTAGATCTCTTCTACCGACGTGTAGTCGGCAATCCAGGTTTTGACCCAGAGGTTGAAGCCTCGGGGGACGAGTTCATCCGTCTCGTTAGCGTAGCGCGGAGCCAGCGGCTGGAAATGATGGAGCGTCCGAAAATTACGAATCGTCCAGGGAGCGAGCGGCGCCAGTGCAAACACCACGACGATGATCGCGGCGGCTAGCAGGCGGCGGAAAAACTTAGGCTTCGCATCAGGGCACCGTCTTCGCGATTCAAGTTTCGTATCAGGGCATCGCTTTAGCGATGCCGTACGTTCTTCGAAATCAGACGCCCCTTTAGGGGCTGCCGCCAGATAAAAGACGACCGCCGCCAGCAGAATGCCGCCATCGGGACGCAGCAGAATGCAGGCCGCAATCGCCGCGCCGGTAGCGGCCCAGAGCTTGCGGGCGCCCATCTCCGCACCGCCCTCACGCATTCGATTCAGCGCCGCGGCCGCGCCATCGAGAGCGAGCGCTGTAAAGAAGATCTCCAAAGTTTCGGTGAGCGCGGCGGCGGCATAGTTCGCCAGGAATGGACACAGGGCCGTCAGGACAAAAGCGATTCTCGCCGCGCGCCCGGAAACCGCCCGGCGGGCCAGGTCGGCAACGATCAGGCAGGTGGCCAGGTCCAGCAGAATCTGTGCCAGCAGGACTGCTTTAAAGTTGCCGGCTCCAAACCGCCAGAAGATCCCAGCCAGAAAAGCGGGATATCCGGGCAGGCGCGCGTCGGTCGGCACGATCGGTTTCTCCGGGTGACCGCCCTGCGTCTGGCCGTAGATGCCGTGCTGCAGCCAGTTGGTGGCGAGGTCGGCGTAAACTCGCGAGTCATCCGTGACCGCCGGGAAGTAGACGAAGAAAAATAATCGCAATGCCAGGCCGGCCAGCATGGTTCCTAGAAAAAAAATGCGATGTTCGCGGATCAGGGTGAGCACGTTGGGAATATATCGCGAATCACGCGATTTTCCTCCCCGCTAACAACCGCGCTGCCAACCCGGGTTTGACCCCCTGCGCCTCTCACCTTAGGATGAAGGGACCACAACGAGATGGCGAAACAGGTTTTCTACGATCCCTTACAAGCCCGCTGGCGGCGGATTCGCCACGTGGTCGACGCGGCCGCCCTGGCTTTTTCTTTACTGGTGATCTTTTTCATCTACAGCGCCCTGCGCAGCGAGCCTCTGCCTGACCTTTCCTGGCTTACAGAAAAGCGCCCTTACCACGCTCTGAAAGAAAACGAAAAGGCGAAAGCCCGCGAGAAACGCCGCCTGGCGACTGTGGCCCGCGCCGGACACCGCCACCAATCCCGCAGAGCTCCTTCCCAACTCACGCTGAATTCCGAGCAAGGGGTTCGGGCCGCGTTCTACGTTTCCTGGGACTCGGCCAGCTTCTCTTCCTTGCGCGAGTATGCCCGCCAGATCGACTTGCTCTTCCCGACGTGGCTGCAGGTTCTCAGTCCAGACGGACATCTGCAAGCCTCGGATCCGGAAACGAACACGATGTTCGACGTGGTTCACGGGCAAACCGTCCATCCCGTGGACGACAAGGTGATGCCGTTTCTGAAGGCGGAAGACACTGAGATGGAAGTGTTTCCGGTGGTGCAGAACTTTGACGGCATCGACTTTGTTCCGGGCGTTGCTGATTTCCTGAACAATCCGGAAGCTCGCGCCAGGTTTCGACGCGAGATCGGGATTTATCTTGCCTCCGATCATTATCGCGGGTTGATGGTCGATTTCGAATCCTTCCCGAAGAAAGCGCAACCCGGATACGTGGCTCTGCTGAACGAACTCTCGTCTGACCTGCACGCCAAGGGGATGAAGCTGTACGTCAGCGTCCAGGTGCGCAACGAGGATTTTGATTACAAGGCCATCTCGTCCGCTGTGGATGGCGTCGTCATCATGAACTATGACGAGCACTACCCCGGCGGAACCCCTGGCCCCGTCGCTTCGCAGGAGTGGTTCACGGACAACCTTGACTCTGCTGTTGAAGAGATTCCGAAAGAGAAGCTCATCTGCGCCATCGGCAACTACGGCTACGACTGGGTCGAGCGCCCAAAATCAAAGACAGCCAAACTTCCGCCGGGCGAGGCCGACAAGAGCGTTTCCGTGCAGGAAGCCTGGATTGGCTCGCGCGATGCCGAAGAAGACGTTGATTTCGACGGCGACGCGCTCAACCCGCACTTCAGCTACCTCGACGATGATAACTTCCGCCACGATGTCTGGTTTCTCGATGCCGTGACTGCCTTGAACGAGATGCGTGCCGCCCAGACCCTCGGCATCCAGACCTTTGCCTTGTGGAGACTGGGCGCCGAAGACCGCTCACTCTGGCGGGTGTGGGATATGCCCGGAGAAGCCAATGCGTCGGACCGATTGCAAGACGTCCCTCCCGGCCAAGACGTCGACATGGAGGGTGAGGGCGAGATCCTGCACATCGAGGCGCGCCCTACCAACGGCGAGCGCGAACTGTCGCTGGACAAGCAGACCGGACTCATCGACGGGGAAACCTTCAAGAGTCTGCCCGAGCCCTATCGTGTGGCGCGCTATGGCGCCAGCAAGATACAACTCGCCATGACCTTCGACGACGGTCCCGATCCGGAGTGGACCCCGAAAATTCTCGATGTCCTCAAACGCGAACATGTGCCGGCAACATTCTTCCTGATTGGAATCCAGGTTGAGAAGTTCAGCAGCGTGACCCAGCGCATTTACCGGGAAGGCCATGAAATCGGGAACCATACCTTTACTCATCCCGATATCAGCTCGATTGGCACCGCCTACATGAAGGTGGAGTTGAACCTCACCGAGCGCTTGTTCGCCAGCCGCCTGGGCATTCGCACCATGCTGTTCCGTCCGCCGTACTCCGTCGATGCGGAGCCCGATACCGAAGACGAGGTGCGGCCGCTCGAACTCACCCAGAGCATGGGCTACATCACCATCGGCAACAAGATCGACCCCAAGGACTGGAGCGACGAGCCCGCGCTCTCGCCGCGACAAATCGCCGCTGCCGTGCTCGACCACCTGCCACCCTGCCAACCGAACGATCAGAAGTGCGGCAACATCATTCTCTTGCACGATGGCGGTGGCAACCGCGAAAGAACCGTGCTGGCGCTCCCGCTGATTATCGACGGCGCCCGTGCCCGCGGATTTCAATTCGTCCCCGTGTACCAGTTGATGGGCAAAACCAAAGCGGAGGTCATGCCGCCGGTCCCCACCAACGAGTATTGGTCCGCCCGGCTGAATTGGATCGGCTTCTGGCTCTTCAGTGCGACCATGACCGGAATCACGATCATTTTTTTCCTGGGTGACATCCTGATGACCGGGCGCCTGATTTCGGTTGGCGTCCTCGCCATCTATGACCGTATCCGCTCGCATGTGTATGGAACGCCCGAGCAGATTGCGGCCTACCGGCCCCGGGTCGCCGTTCTCATTCCCGCTTATAACGAAGAGAAGGTCATCGAACGCACCATCCAGGGAGCGCTCGACTCCGACTATCCCAGTCTGCGCGTGGTCGTCATCGACGACGGTTCCAAGGATCGTACTTTGGAAATCGCCCGCCGGGCATTTGCCGCCGAAGAAGCTGACGGCAGGGTATTGATTCTCACCAGGCCCAACGGCGGCAAGGCCGAAGCGCTTAACTTCGGACTCGAGCACGTCGGCGATGCGGAACTCTTCGTCGGCATCGACGCCGATACCATCATCGCTCCCGATGCGATCGCACGCCTCGTGCCGCACTTCCTCAATCCGAACGTTGCAGCCGTGGCCGGCAATGCCAAGGTTGGCAACCGCGTAAACCTGTGGACGCGCTGGCAGGCACTGGAATACATCACCAGCCAGAATTTCGAGCGGCGCGCGCTCAACACCATGGGCGCGGTGAGCGTGGTGCCGGGCGCGATTGGCGCCTGGCGCATCGAGGCGGTTCGCGAAGCCGGTGGCTACCATGTGGACACCGTCGCCGAAGACGCCGATCTGACCATGGCGCTGCTGCGCAACGGTCATCGCGTGGAATACGAAGACCTGGCGCTCGCCTTCACCGAGGCTCCGACCAGTGCCAACGCGCTCATGCGGCAGCGCTTCCGCTGGTCGTTCGGAATTCTGCAGGCCGTCTTTAAGCATCGCGGCGTTTTCGCGCGCAAAGGCGCTTTGGGTTTCGTCGCGCTTCCCAACATCCTCATCTTCCAGATTCTGCTCCCGCTGGTCTCGCCCTTCATCGACCTGATGTTTGCGGTCGGCGTGATCTGGTATTTCGTTCAGAAATACTTTCATCCTGAATCCAACGACCCGACCAGCTTCCACCGCCTGCTGCTCTTCTTCGGCGCGTTCCTGGTAATTGATTTCATCGCCTCGGCGATCGCCTTCGCCTTGGAGCGTCGCCAGCCCGAAGCCCGCGAAGACGCCTGGCTGCTCAGCCAGGTGTGGTTGCAGCGCTTTGCCTATCGCCAGGTCTTTTCGCTGGTTCTGTTCCGCACTCTGAAGCGTGCCATCCAGGGGCGCCCGTTTGCGTGGGACAAACTGGAGCGCACGGCGGCGGTGAATTACGTCCCCGCCGAGCGCAGGGACTCGGTCAAAGTCTGACCCCCGCCCTCCCCGATCGAGGATTTTTTGGGAAAATCAGTTTAATCACTTGGAGGATTACAAGACGCGTATGACCAAGTGGACGAAAACTCGCCGCGATCCGGGACGCACCTACCCAGACGAGGAGAGGCTCCAACGCTCCCGCAGGATGCTGGCGAGGATTCATGAATTGGTGGGATCTGGAATCGAAGCCGAGCCTCAGGTGGTGGAAGCGGCGAAAGCGGCCAATCCAGAGATCACTGAGGAACAACTGAAAGAGGTGATTATGCTGTTCCGCGACGCTGTTTATTCGCGACAGCACGATCGATAGCATCGTTAAACTTCTTTTCGGATTCGCGCAGCTGCTCGGCGTCCATCTTTTGAGAGCCGGTTTCTACAATCTCGCTGAAGCGGTCAACAAGCGCATCCGCAGCACTTTTTTTCCTCGGCTTCTTCAGCGGTGACGTAGCCACGCGGCATCCCTTCTTGCGATTCGTCTTAGGCATTACAGTTTACTCTACGCGTCAACCCCACGACCGAATACATCACGAATGTACCCCACACTGATAAGACGAATTACGATGGTAATCGGCTGCAAGACCCCCAAATAATTGATTGTGCTTGGCCTCCGCTTAATACCCGATCGCCGTCACCAGGCCGTCTTCGCTGCCGCGGGGCCCGCAGACTTCCACGTATCCTGCTTCTTGTCCCGTGAAGCTCCGGCCGATCCGCTGAACCGAGCACCGGGCACACAGGGAAATGGGCCGAGCGCGGCGCGGCGCGAGCAGTGTCTGAGTGGTACCCATCTGCGGAAGGTTGGCAACCGGACCCGCGTCGAGAGCATTGACCCACAGGTAGCGCGCGGGGTTGGTGCAGGAAGCGCAGTGGTCCTGAAGTCCGGCAAGAAGGGTGTCCAACTCCGCGCGAAGCCGTTCGTCCCAATCGCTCTTGGGACGAAAGACATAGCAAGGCAGTTCCGCGACCGGCTGAATGATCACAGCGCGCCCGTCATAAGTGCAGTAGTCTTCGCTCAGTCGCTCCAGAAGGCAGGGGACACACAGCGCCACGATGTCCTCAGGGGCCGACTCTGCCGTCTTCGAATAACCATGCATGGCCGGTGCTCCGCAACCCGCACACAGCTTATTCGCGAGTTTCTTTCTCGTCAGCCGAAGCACCGCCGCCCCAAGTCCCGCGATGACGGCGGCTATAAGCAAAATCAGCCAAATGTGCATAAACGGGCTCCGGCTCCCCTTGCCGCTGCGAACGGATTCTAGCAGACTGGAATTCCCGCTCTGGCCTGCTTCCCGTGATCTCAGTCACTGACATCCGCAGGCGTAAAGTGTGTGGTAAGAAGGAGAAACCGACATGCCCCGCACCATCATTGAGCCCTTCCGCATCAAAAGCGTCGAACCCATTCACTGGACGACCCGCGTTCAGCGCGAGCGACTGCTCCGCGCCGCATACTACAACCTTTTTCTCCTGCCCGCGGACGATGTCCTCATCGACCTGCTCACCGATTCCGGCACCGGCGCCATGTCCACCCACCAGTGGGCGGCCATGATGGAAGGCGATGAGAGTTATGCCGGCAGCCGCAGCTTCGATCAGTTCCGCTCGTCGGTGCAGGATATTTTCGGCTACAAGCACGTCATCCCGACCCACCAGGGCCGTGCCGCCGAGCGCATCCTGTTCAGCGTCATGTGCAAGAAAGGCGATGTCGTCCCCAATAACACGCACTTCGATACGACCCGGGCGAACGTGGAGTTTGTTGGCGCTGAGGCGGTGGATCTGGTTATCGCCGAGGGCCGCCAGCCGAGCCTGAAGCATCCTTTCAAGGGCAACATGGACGTCGCCGCGCTCGAAACTCTTATCCAGAACGTCGGCCGCAAGCGCGTGCCTCTGGTCATGCTGACCGTGACCAACAACTCCGGCGGCGGTCAGCCCGTGTCGATGGAAAACGTGAAAGCCGTCAGCGCGGTTTGCCGGAAGCACCGCATCCCGCTCTACTTCGATGCCTGCCGTTTTGCGGAGAACTCCTACTTCATCAAGATCCGCGAAAAAGGATACGAGCAGAAAGCGCCGAAACAAATCGCGCAGGAAATGTTCAGCTACGGCGACGGCTGCACCATGTCAGCGAAGAAAGACGGCATGGCGAACATTGGCGGATTCCTTTGCACCAATGACGATCTGCTCGCGCAGCAAGAGAAGAACCTACTGATTCTCACCGAGGGCTATCCGACTTACGGCGGCCTCGCCGGGCGCGATCTTGAAGCCGTCGCCGTCGGACTGCAGGAAGCGCTGCAAGAGGACTACCTCGAATACCGCATAGCCTCAACCGCATACCTGGGCAACCACATTGCCGACGAGGGCGTGCCCATCGTACAGCCGCCGGGCGGCCACGCCGTCTACATTGACGCGCGCGCCTTCCTGCCGCACATTCCGCCCGATCATTTTCCCGCAGTCGCGCTCGCCGATGAACTCTATCTCGAAGGCGGCATCCGCTCCGTCGAGATCGGCACCCTGATGTTCGGAGCATCGGCGAAGATGGATCTGGTGCGCCTGGCGATTCCGCGACGCGTGTACACGCAGAGCCACATCGACTACGTGGTTGAAATCATCCTCGAAGTCTGGAAGAAGCGCGAGCAGATTCATGGCATGAAGCTCAGCTACGAAGCCCCATTCCTGCGCCACTTCACAGCCAAGCTGGAGCCGGAGCCAGCAGAAGTAGCAGCCGGCGTTCGACGCTAAATTTGGGCGGCGCAGCACGCCCTAAGTGCCGGTTCCTGTGATTTTGTTTTGAAAGGGTGCAGCTTTTCCCACCTCAATGAGCGTAATCGCGATTTTGCGCCAATTGAGGCGTGCCAGTTCTGTTCGGTCGATCCGAAACTTCCGGCACGGCGTGCAAGGTGTCAGCGTGGGCGTCGGAGCCGGGAATTGCGCAAGGTTCGATGTTTTGGTCGCGCAGACTCCGACTGCCCGATCAGAACACTAACACCTTCGTTGCTTCCTCTGTCCAAGTGCGAAGGTCGTCCAAGGTGCGGCGGTTGATGCCAGCGACGAGCGAGGCATCCGTCAATCCCACGCGCCTCTAAACAAGTGCGGCAGGCACCGATTGAGACACCTTGCGCAGCCAAAAGCCGCAGCATTTCCTGAACGTTATAGGACGCATCTGCCGGGCATTGCATCCGTAATCCGCTGACCACCCCGTCGCCCAACAAGAAAATGGAGACTTCCATGGTTGCG
>CZKY01000180.1_pt1 | contig 23720 bp, 26 predicted proteins | sample 2454881 | NCBI WGS metagenome assembly CZKY01 (sample SAMEA3539301, study PRJEB10725) | soil metagenome | biome: tundra; feature: field; material: soil | place: USA | collected 2010-05 | depth 0.15 m | reverse complement strand
TTGTGGCTCCGGATGTACCGGCAGATGGTCGCCATCCGCCAATTTGAAGCGCAGGTCAACGAACTTTACACGCGGGCGTTGATGCCCGGCTTGGCGCATCTTTACATCGGTGAGGAGGCGGTTGCGGTGGGCGTATGTGAAGCGCTCGAGCGCACCGACTACATCACCAGCACGCACCGCGGTCATGGACATTGTTTGGCGAAAGGAGCCTCCCCCGATCGAATGTTCGCCGAACTGCTGGGTAAGAAGGCCGGGTACTGCAAGGGCAAAGGCGGTTCCATGCACATTGCAGACCCGGCGACCGGCAACCTGGGAGCGAATGCGATCGTATGCGGTAGTGCCGGCATTGCGACTGGAGCCGCGTTTTCGGCTCGGTGTCTAGGTAACGGCCGGGTGTCGGTATGTTTCTTCGGAGAAGGCGCGCTCGGCCAGGGTGTGCTCTACGAAGAGATGAACCTCGCCCAACTGTTCAAGCTTCCAGTGATCTACGTTTGCGAGAACAATCTCTATACGGAATACACGCATTATTCGGAAACCACGGCCGGAGATATCTTGATGCGTGCGACTGCCTTCGGTCTGGAAGCCGCCAGCGTCGACGGTCAGGACGTGCGCGCTGTCCATGGCATCTCACAGCGATTGGTCGACCGCGCCCGCCACGGTGATGGTCCTGCGTTCCTGCTCTGCAATACCTATCGCTACCACGGACATCACGTGGGCGATATCAACCGCGAATATTACCGCCCCAAGCAGGAAGAACAGACCTGGAAGACGGAGCGGGATCCGATCGCGAATTTCGGGAAATGGCTGGTCGAGCAGAAACTCGCCGATGCGGCGGCGCTTGATCGGGTGCAGGCTGAACTTGAGTCGGAGATGAAGAAGGCAGTCGACTTCGCCATTGCGGCGCCGTACCCGACCGTCGATGAAGTGGACGAGGACGTGTATGCCTGAAACCGGCGATCGTGAGCTAACCTTCGCGCAGGCGATTCGCGAGGCGCTGGCCGAAGAGATGCGCCGCGATCCGACCGTATGCATTCTGGGCGAGGACGTGGCGGAGGCGGGCACTCCCTTCAAAGTTCTCGCTGGTCTGTTGGAGGAATTCGGCAAAGACCGCGTGCTCGATACGCCGATTTCCGAAGCCGGCTTCACCGGCCTCGCCGTGGGTGCAGCCATGACCGGAATGCGTCCGGTGGTGGACATCATGTTCGGCGACTTCATTACTTTGACCATGGACCAGATGGTCAACCAAGCCGCCAAGGTCCATTACATGTCGGGCGGAAAGTGGAAAGTGCCGATGGTGATGCGCACCACGATGGGAGCGACTCGCCGCTCCGCTGCGCAGCACTCGCAGTCGCTGCACGCGTGGTTCTGCCACGTTCCGGGTTTGAAGGTGGTTCTGCCTTCGACGCCGTACGACGCCAAGGGACTGCTGAAGTCGGCGATTCGCGACGAGAATCCAGTAGTCTTTTTCGAAGACAAGATGATGTACAAGCTCAAAGGCTTGGTGCCCGCGGACGACTACACGGTCCCGCTGGGTGTCGCGGATGTGAAGCGGGTGGGCGAGGACATCACTCTGGTCGCCACCAGCAGCATGGTGCAAGTGGCGTTGGGCGCGGCAACGATGCTGGAAGAGATCGGAATCAGCGCCGAAGTGGTCGATCCGCGCACCATGTGGCCGCTCGACGAAAAAACTCTGATTGAATCGGCGAAAAAAACGTCGCGGGCGATCGTTCTCGACGAAGGTTACGAACGCTACGGCGTCACCGCCGAACTTGCGTCCGTGATCGCCACAGGCGCATTCTATGATCTGGACGCTCCGGTCAAGCGCATGGGCGCGATGCATGTTCCGATCCCGTTCTCGCCGCCTTTGGAAGATGTAACCGTGCCGACCGAACAAACCGTGTTTGATGCCGCCCGCGCACTCTGCGGCCGGTAGCGAACGCACGCGCAAGGTAGCGCCAGCGTCCCGCCGGCAATGCGTGCCGCAAAGGGCGCGCGATAAGGAGAAGAGTTATGGCTCTGCCCACATATGGAACGATGGCGGTGGATTGGGAAAACCGAATCGACTTCGATCGCCTGCGCCGCGAACGCCTGGCGCGCGCCAAGGATCTTCTAGTCAAGTCTGAGATGGGTGCGCTGTTGTGCTTCGACATGAACAATGTCCGGTACATTACCGCGACCCACATCGGTACCTGGGCGCAAGACAAGGCAAATCGCTTCACGCTCCTTCCGCAAAACGATGAGCCGATTTTGTGGGACTTCGGATCGGCCGCGAAACACCACCAATTGCATTGTCCCTGGCTCGGAGAGCGGTCGCGTGCCGGAATTTCCGTGCTGCGCGGCGCCATGACGCCGGAGATGGGGCGCGCGGAAGATGTGGCAAAGAAGATTCGCATTGAACTCGAAATGCGCGGCCTGCATAAAGAACCGCTGGGCGTCGACATCGTCGAACTGCCGGTCCTGTTCGCTTTGCAAAAAGAAGGAATCAAAGTCGTCGACGGGCAGGCGCTCATGTCGGAAGCGCGCCTGATCAAGACGCGGGACGAGATCGCTTTGCTCAACCACTCCGCCATGATGGTCGACGCTGCTTATGACGAACTCTATCGCGCCATGAAGCCGGGCATGAGCGAAAACCAGGCGGTGGGCCTGGTCAGCAAGGTGCTCTATGATCTCGGTTCCGAGTACGTGGAAGCCGTGAACGCAATCTCAGGCGAGCGCTGCAATCCGCATCCGCATGTTTTCTCGGACCGCGTGCTGCGTCCGGGAGACCCGGTGTATTACGACATTCTCCACTCCTACATGGGATACCGCACCTGTTACTACCGCTGTTTCACCATCGGATACGCCTCGCACGCGATGAACGACGCGTACAAGCGGTGCAGGGAATACCTCGATGCCGCAATTGAACTCGTGCGTCCGGGACGTACCACGGCCGAGATTGCATCCGTGTGGCCGAAGGCGCAGGAGTTCGGTTTCCCGAACGAGGAATCCTGCTTTGCGCTGCAGTACGGTCACGGGATTGGCCTCGCCATCTGGGAGAAGCCCGTGATCAGCCGCCTCGTGTCGCTCGAACATTCCTGCGAAATCAAGCCGGGCATGGTGTTCGCGCTGGAAACTTTCTGGCCCTCGACGGATGGCTGGAGCGCCGCTCGCATCGAGGAAGAAATCGTCGTCACCGAAACTGGCCACGAGGTCATCACGCGCTTCCCGGCCGAGGAGCTTCTGGTTGCCGGCAGACACTATTTCACGGTGGATGGTCCGCTCCCGGCGATACGAGAAACGGAATCCAAGCCGAGCAAGCGCGTGCGCGAGATGATCGAAGCGAGCTCCCGCCAGGAACGAGTTGGCGTAGGCGACTGAGAGAGTGCGATCGTAGAGACGAGGCTTGCCTCGTCTCATGACGCGGAAAAACAATGGTTCGTATCAGGGTATCGCTTTAGCGATACCGTAAGCTTTTCGAAATTATGTGCCCCTTTAGGGGCTGAGCGTGGACACCTAATTTTTTTCGCAGTGCGGTAATGGCCGCTGAGTGCGACTGCGGCGCGCAACACGAGTTTGTCGGCAATCTGAGACGAGGCAAGCCTCGTCTCTACAAACGTTTCCCAGACTAATGGTTCTCTAACTATGGCGATCAGTGTCGTTATGCCCGCGCTCGAAATGGCCCAGGAAACTGGCAAGCTCATTTCGTGGCTGAAAAAAGAAGGTGAGTCTGTCGCCAAAGGCGAGCCGCTGCTGGAAGTCGAAACCGACAAAGCGGTGATGGAAATCGAATCACCTGGCGACGGCGTCCTTGCCGGCGTCAAGGTGCAGCCTGGGGCGGAAGTGCCGGTTGGCCGAACCATCGCCTGGATCGTGCGCCCCGGAGAAGTTCCTCCGGCCGATGAAGTCGCCGCCACGTCAGGAAGAAAAACCACGGTAGTTGCTCCTCCTGCTGCTCATGCGGTATCACACCCGGCATCCGCAAGTCAGGCCGTCACTTCAACGCCATCCGCAACCCAGCCCGTAAAGATTTCCCCCAAAGCGCGACGTCTCGCCAGCGAACGCGGCGTCAATCTCGCCAATGTCCGCGGATCGGGCGCCGGTGGAGAAATCCTCGCTTCCGACATTCTCGCCGCTGCGGAATCCAAAGCTGGTGCGTCGTCCGCTACGGTCGATAGCGGCAGCCCCATCTCTCGGCTGATGGCGGAACGCACCACGCAGAGCTGGACGACGGTCCCCCATTTCTTTGTCGTCGGTGAGGTGGACGCAGGCGCTCTGAACGAGGCGCGGCAGAAGCTCGGGCCAGAGATTGAAAAGTCGCATGGGCTGAAACTCACGCACACCGATCTTCTAGCAGCGTTGGTTGCTCGCGTCCTCCTGAAGCACCCGCGCATGAACGCAAGCTGGATCCGCGAAGGCGTTCGTACAAATGCCGAGATCAACATTGGACTAGCAATGGCGGTGGACGATGGAGTGGTCGCGCCGGTGATTCACAATGCCCACAAAGCCGAACTGGGGGAGATCGCGGTGCAGCGACGCGACCTTGCGGAACGAGCACGCGGCGGCAAGTTGCGTCCGGCCGATATCTCGGGTGGCACCTTCACGATCAGCAATCTCGGCATGTTCGGGGTGGACGCATTCACCGCGATTATCATTCCGCCCCAGGTCGCGATTCTGGCAGTCGGACGTATCGCGGACCGAGTCGTGCCGGTCGGGGTCGGTTCTGATGCTCGTCCCGGCATCCGTCCCATGATGACCTTGACGCTTTCAAGCGATCATCGTGTAGTGGACGGCGCGCGGGCAGCGGAGTTTCTGCGGGACCTGGTCGAGGCAATCGGCAGCCCACAGCAATGGCTAGGAGATCGCAGGGCTTGATCCGATTCACGATCACCCGCTGGCATTCTTGCGTGGCAAGCCTAAAGGTCCCAGCCCGCATGTTCGCCGTCCCGTTGTTGCTCGTGATGCTGGCCGCGATCTCGCTGCCGGCAGCGGCCCAGGGAGGGCCGCCCTTCATCGGCGACGACCCCGGCACTCCCGGCGACGGCAACTGGGAGGTCAACGTCGCGCTCTACAACGAGCGTCATCCTACCGAGCGCATCTACAACGCCCCCATTCTGGATGCCAACTACGGTTGGGGTCCCCGCATCCAGCTCAAGTACCAGGTGCCGTACCTCGTGGATGGTACCGACGGCGGCCCGACTCGCAGCGGCTTGGGTAAGTCGCTGGCGGGCGTGAAGTGGCGCTTCTATGACAACGATGAGAAGGGCCTTGAGATCTCGACCTATCCCCAGCTCGAGTTCAACAATCCCACATCCTCGGTGCAGCGCGGACTCGTGGACTCCGGCGTCAGGTTCTATCTTCCCATCGAGGTAACCAAGAAGGTCGGGCCGTTTGTGGTCAATCCAGAAGTCGGCTACTGGTTCGCGGACAAAGCCGGCGCAGCCTGGGCTATTGGAGTGGTGGTGGCTCGGCAGGTCAGCAAGCGGCTGGAACTGGATGGCGAGTTGTACGCCACCGCCAACACCAACGGTTCCAACCACTGGAACACCTATGATGGCGGAGGCCGTTACAAGCTCGGAGAGCACTTCGTGCTGCTGTTCATGGCCGGTCGCAGCTTCCGCGGACCGGCGAGCGAACAGCCGCAATTTTTCGGCTACTTGGGAATGCAGTTCCTGTTCTCCACGAAGCACAAGAAGGAAAGCCCGCCTGAGACCAGCCCGTAACCGGGCCGCAATCCAGTGCATCTCAGGTATGCTTGACGTTCAAGAGAAGACTCCAATACATTCAAGTGCCGGGATCGATCCGATCCCAAGCTGTTTTCCGAATCCAAACTGATTGTGACGAGGTACTCGTGGCATGACTATCAAGAAGAACGCGGTCCGCAAAACGGCGCTCAGGCAAAAAGCGCAGTTGATGTCGGGTTCGGAGATTGAACGCACGCTGGTGCGGCTGGCTCACGAAATCCTCGAAAAAAACGGTGGCGTCGAGGGCTTAGGATTGGTCGGAATCCGCCGTCGCGGAGTTCCTATTGCCGAGCGGTTGGGCAAAATGATTCAGCAGGTCGAAAAGAAGAAAGTTCCCGTGGGCTCGCTGGATATTACGTTTTATCGTGACGACCTTTCTACCTTGGGGCCCAAGCCGGTGGTGCAGGAAATGGAAATTGGCTTTTCCATCGAGGGTAAGAAAATCGTGCTGGTCGACGACGTGCTTTACACCGGCCGCACCACGCGCGCTGCGCTCGACGCCCTTTTTTCGCATGGCCGCCCGAGCCTGGTGCAGTTGCTGGTGCTGATCGATCGCGGCCATCGCGAATTGCCAGTCGAGGCCACGTTCATCGGTCGAACCGTGCAGACCACCGCGAGTGAAGTGATCGAGGTCAATCTAACCGAGATCGACGATGCGGAGAAGGTTCTGCTGATGGAGAGGTGAGGTAAGGTCCAGCTCGTGTGGGGACGGGCGCCCTCGCCCGTCCAAGCCGAGCGCAAGCTCGGCAGCTGCCTGTAGTCACGACCACTCTGGATTCGCTCTAGTCGTTGCTTCTTCCACTCCACTCTGCGTCGAAGCGCGCCCGGTCATAGAAAGATTTCTGGGTCCCCACTGCCGTCGTCGAAAGGCCGGCGTAAAGGTTGGCGCGCTTCACGGCCTCCTGCTCCGGCAGACCCTCGCCCAGGAAGGTAGCAAAGCTGCCGATAAAAGCGTCCCCGGCTCCGGTGCTATCCACGCTCTTCACGTTAAACGCGGGCACGTGCTCCATGCCTTCACTTCCGGCGAGCAGCGAACCGTTCGCACCCAGAGTGATAATCACTCGCCGAATACCGCTGGCAAGAAGCTTGGCCGCACAGCGTTTGGCGTCGTCGAGATTGCGCACCGGCATGCCGGAAATCGCCTCGGCCTCACTCTCATTGGGAACAAAGTAATCGAGATCCGCTACCGCCTTGAGGTCGATGGGCTGCGCGGGCGCCGGGTTCAATATGCAGCGGATGCCGTTTTGTCGCGCAAACTTGATGGTGTAGTAAACAGTCTCCAGCGGAATCTCGAACTGGAGAACAATACAGTCGGCGCTCTTCAGCATATCCGCCGCGGCATCCACGTCGGCAGGTTTCAATTCGTCATTCGCGCCCTTGACGACGATGATCCGATTTTGCCCGGAAGGATCGACGAAGATCGGCGCTACCCCGCTGGACACACCGCTCACCTGGCGCACATGCGTCGCGTCGATGCCCAGTTTTTCAAAGTTCTTGATGGTTGACGGACCGAACAGATCGTCCCCGACTCGCGCCACCATGAAGACGTCGGCTCCACAGAGCCGGGCGGCAACGGCCTGGTTCGCGCCTTTCCCCCCGAACCCCAGATCAAACTTCTGGCCAAAGATGGTTTCTCCCGGCTTGGGAAACTGGTCTGCAAACGTGGTCAAATCAACATTGGCACTACCTACAACCGCGATGCGGGGACGTTGTGCCATAATTTTCTCGTGGAAGCGTTACCTTTAAACAATGAGGAATGCAGAGTTTAGTCAGTCGATGGTGGCCTGTCAACCGGTTCAGGGCAGGGATCAACGATCCCAGCCGGAGCCAGTTCGGAGCGATATTGGGACGGATCGGGGCTACCGCACTTATCCGCAGAATCATAGATGTGTCCAAGTCGCTAGGTGTCGCGAGCGCGTGCGCTTCAGTTGGAAAAAACTCACGGATCAAAAGGAATGTAACACGCTGTAACTTACCCATGTATCTAGCTGCAACGTTGACACTTCACTCGTGTAACCGTATCAAACCTATTGACACTTCTTCCCATGATAATTCTGGTACTAACTTGCTTGCGTTCCAGCCAAGTCTCCCTCGCGCCGGGGCAACTGCTGGTAAGACTCTAAGGAGGCAGTTCATGATTCGCTCAAATGTGGCGGTAAGATCCCTTTCTCGTTGCTCCCTGTGTTTCTTAGTCAGCCTGCTATTTCTAGGGAACGGGCTCTTCGCCCAGGATTTCAAGAAACAAGTTATCTACCAGATCGTGACCGACCGTTTCTTTAACGGCGATACGACCAACGACAACCCGCCTCAAAGCGCCGGGCTCTTCGATGCAACCAAGACCAACTGGCACCTTTATTGGGGCGGAGATCTCGCCGGCATTCAACAAAAAATGAGCTACCTGCAGGGGCTCGGTGTCACCGCCATTTGGATCTCACCGCCGGTGGACAATCTCAACCTCAACATACCCGACAGCAATGGCAATCCTACCGCTTCCTATCACGGCTACGGCGCAAGAGACTTCATGCGCATTGAGGAACACTTCGGCAGCGCCGCCAACGACTGGACCGCTTTTAACAGTCTGACCAGTGCGGCCCACGCCGCCGGCATTAAAGTTATCGTCGACTTTGCTCCCAACCACAGCAATCCCGACAATGCCGGCGAATTCGGTTCTCTCTACAACAACGGCACGTTCGTCGCCGCGTGCAACAACGATCCCAGCGGCATCTTCCACCACAATCCAGACATTTCCGGCAGCGGCTTTCAGGATCGCTACCAGGTCGAGTACTATACGCTCGAAGGCCTTTGCGATCTCAACCAGGAGAATTCCACAGTAGACGCCTACTTGAAGTCTGCGGTTCAGCAGCTCCAGTCCCACGGCGTGGATGCCTTCCGCATCGACGCGGTAAAGCACGTCACGTGGGGTTGGGAATACAGCATGTCGAATGCGGCTTTCACCTATGGCCCGAGCTTCTTCTTCGGAGAGTGGTATCAGAACTGGGGCGACACTCTTTATCACGACTCCTACAAGTTCGCGAATAAGAGCGGCATTTCGGTGCTCGATTTCAACCTGAATCAAGCCGTGCGCGACGTTTTCGCCAGCAACAACAATTTCTCTGAGATCGATAACGTCGTTAATTCAGAGGATTCGAATTTTACCTGGCAGAACGATCTGGTCACTTTTGTCGACAGCCACGATGTGCCCCGCCTGCTGAGCGTCAACAACAACACCAACCGCCTGATCGAGGCGCAGTCTTATGTACTGGCTGGGCGCGGCATTCCCGTCGTCTACTACGGAGACGAGCAGTATCTCCATAATGACACCGGCGGTGGCGGCGACCCTTATAACCGCAATCCCATGACCTCGTGGAGCACTTCCAGCACTCTTTACCAGGTGATCAACAAACTTGCCGGGCTCCGCGGCGGCAGTAATGACGCCCTCGGGTACGGTTCTTACAAGGAGCGATGGACTAACAATGACGTATACATCTTTGAACGTGAGTTCTTCAATGATGTTGTCCTCGTCGCTATCAACAAGAACGACAGCACGAGCTATCCCATCTCTGGCTTGAATACAGCTCTGCCAGCTACAAACTACACGGACTATCTCAGTGGCCTGATGAGCGGCCCCTCGATCACCGTCATGAACGGGACTGGCGGGAACAATCCAGTCTCCACTTTCACTCTGCCCGCACATTCAGTGGCCGTCTGGCAATCCACCAGCACTGCGAGCACCCCGGAAGTTGGCTCCATCGGGCCGACGCTCGGCCAATCCGGAGTCAAGGTGACCATCGCTGGAAAAGGTTTCGGCGCAAGCACGGGGACAGTGTTGGTGGGCGCCACCGCGGCCACCATCAATACCTGGTCGAGCACCTCCGTTACGTTCACAGTTCCAAACGTGACGAACGGCGTCTATAACGTTACGCTCAAGAACTCCTCTGGAACGGCGGCCAACGCGATTCAGTTCACCGTCCTTACCGCCAAACTGATCCCCGTAACGTTCACCGTCAACAATGCCACTCCCACAAATCCCGGGGACTACATTTTCCTTACCGGTAGCACCGTAGAGCTGGGAAGTTGGGGAACAACCTGGGATACGGCGATTGGACCGATGCTTGATCCGAACTACCCGAATTGGTTCCTGAATGTGTCGGCTCCGGCCGGCGCGCAGATTCAATTCAAGTTCATCAAGATCGCTTCCAACGGAACCGTGACGTGGGAGAACGGCAGCAATCACACCTACACAGTTCCCACGAGTGGTGTGGGGTTCGTCAATGTGAATTGGCAGTACTGACGCGCAAGAACAGCTGAACGAGGGCCGGCCCCAAACCGGTCCTCGTTCGCACGCAGAGAACTCTTCGTCGGCGATACCGATCCCCACATCTCTCCACATCTTTCGAAATGCGCGCTCATTCATCTGGCATCCGCCCGCGCTCTTGAGTATTCTCTTGGAGATGGCCACCGTTTCGCTGAGCGAACTGTTGGGCTCGACCGTCTATGACTCCTTGGGCGTCGCCTGCGGCCGTGTGCGCGAGGTGGCCCTCGCCCCGCAGGAGGACCGCTCCCGCGTTGCCCTGCTGATCGTCAAAACGCCTGCGGGAAACCGCATGTTGCCCTTGACCGCTGTTTCCACAATCAATGGAGGCATTCGGGCCTCCACTGTGGCCGCGGAATGGACCCCGGCCGATGGCTCCGAAGGACTGTTGCTGCTCAGCCGGGATCTGCTGGACCAGCAGGTGATTGACGTGCACGGCCGCAAAGTTGTGCGCGTGAACGACGTGGATTTTTATCACGACATCGCGCAGAATCGCGCGGTTTTGAAAGTAGCTGGTGTGGATGTGGGCGCGCGGGGCGCCATTCGCCGCCTCCTCAAAGGCGTGGTCCCCGCGGTTGCCCTGCGGGCCTTGCTCCTGCGGGTCCCTCCCCGCGATATTCCCTGGGACTTCGTGGATATCATCGAGACCGATCCCGCCCGCCGCGTCAAGCTGAAGATTTCGCATGAGCGGCTGGCCAAACTCCACCCGGCCGACATTGCCGACATTGTGGAAGATCTGGCTCCCGATGAGCGCGAAGCGGTGTTCGAGACGCTGGACGAGGACGTCGCCGCCGGCGCGTTGGAAGAGCTCGAACCGAAAGTGCAGAAAGCGGTCGTGGAATCGCTCGATTCCGATCGCGCCGCCGACATTGTCGAGGAGATGGAACCCGACGCGGCGGCCGACCTTTTGGGTGACCTGTCCGATGAGCGGTCTGAAGAAATCCTGGTGCAGATGCAGCCCGAAGAGCGCCAGGAAGTCACCGACCTGCTCGAGTTCAAAGAGAATACGGCCGCCGGCCGCATGACCACCGAGTACATTGCTCTGCCGGTGACCGCCACGGCTAACGATGCGATTGAGGCTATGCGCGCTTTCGAAGGCCGCATGGAAAACATGAGCACCATTTACCTGACGGATTCTCGCGGGACCCTGGCCGGCGCGGTGCCTCTGGTGAAGATCGTTCTGGCGCCCTCCTCGACACCGCTCCTGGCTTTGGCCCAGGAACCGCTCATCTCCTGCCTCGAAGACGCGAAAGAGAAGGAATTCGCCGAACTCTTTGACAAGTACAACCTGCTGACATTGCCGGTGATCGACGAACACAATCAACTGACCGGCGTGATCACGCCGGACGACGTGATCGCGATGCTGCGCTCAAAACTGTAGTCGTTTCCGATCGCCGGCACCATTACCTTTACAGGCTGCGGAAAAGCTCGGGTTTCGTATCAGGGCATCGCTTCAGCGATGCCGTATGTCTTCGAAATTTGAAGCCCCTTTAGGGGCTGCTGTCGCGATTTCGACTTCTTCAGCAACCTGTTCAGCCGCGTGGGCAACTTCGCACAAAACTTTCTCTGTTTTGCAGATTCACCTATCCAGACGGCGCTTTCAGCATTTATTCTGATCGTTCTGTTTTGCCAATTTGATCGTGCTCGTGGCCTGTGCGCATGAAATTCCTGAGAAGTTGGAAGTTCCGGCTCCTGCTGTTCTTTGCCGTCGTGGGGCCGGGCTTCATCACCGCGAATGTCGACAACGATGCCAACGGCATCTTGACGTATTCGCAGGCCGGCGCGCAGTTCGGCTACATGCTCTTGTGGACGATGATCCCGACTACGATCGCCCTGATCGTAGTGCAGGAGATGTGTGCCCGCATGGGAGCAGTCACAGGCAAGGGCCTGAGCGATCTGATCCGGGAAGAATACGGCCTGCGGATTACGTTCCTCATGATGCTCGGCATTCTGATTACAAATTTCGGAAACGTCGTGGGCGAGTTTGTCGGCATTGCGGGAAGCATGGAGCTGTTCGGAGTCTCCAAGTACATCTCGGTGCCGATCTGTGCCGTGATCGTTTGGTTGATCGCAGTCAAAGGGCAGTACAAGAGCGTTGAGAAAGTGTTTCTGTTGGCCTCGTTCTTCTATATCACTTACATATTTGCCGGAGTGCTGGCCAAGCCCGCGTGGATTGAGGCCGTTAAGGCCACGGTAAAGCCTCCGCAGATGGCGGCCTTCAAGCACGGCGCGTATCTCTACATGGTGATCGGCGTTGTCGGGACTACGATCGCGCCCTGGATGCAGTTCTATTTGCAGTCGTCGATTGTGGAGAAAGGAGTCACGCGGCGTCAGTACAAAGCCTCACGGCTCGACGTGATTGTGGGCTGCATCTTCACCGACGTGGTTGCCTGGTTCATCATTGTGGCCTGCGCAGCCACGCTCTACCTGCATGGTGTTCGTGACATTCGTGACGCCGCCGACGCCGCTCAAGCGCTGCGTCCACTGGCCGGCGACTGGGCCTACATACTGTTTGCGCTCGGGCTTTTCAACGCGTCGCTGTTTGCGGCTTCGATTCTTCCGCTTTCGACGGCCTACACGGTTTGTGAAGGATTAGGTTTCGAATCGGGGGTGGGACGCAAATTTTCGGAAGCTCCCGTCTTTTACTGGCTTTATACCGCGCTTATCGCCGCCGGGGCAGCCGTGATCCTGATACCAGGGCTTCCGTATATAAAGATCGCTGTATTTTCGCAAGTGGTCAACGGGGCGGTGTTGCCCTTCGTGCTGATTTTCATGTTGCTGCTGATCAACAAGAAAGAACTGATGGGCGAATTCGTGAATAAGCCCACGTTCAACATCATCGCCTGGGCAACCACCGTAATTATGATCGGGTTGACGGTGCTCTATGTGTACGGGCTAGTGCACGGCGGGATGGGATAGAGCAGTCCGAGCCAGGGTAGTGTCCCGCAAGTTCGTGCGCGTAACTCCACACTGTCATTCTGAGCGAAGCGAAGGACCTATGTACTTGAATGCGGCAATAAGCTCTTGTGAGTCTCAAATAATTTTTCCCGCCGCCAGATTGTTCACCAGTCCCAAGTCGGCTTCGAGGAAATCCAGTTCCAACAGTTCCTGCCGCTTCACCCAGCGGATTTCCCGAAAAATTCGGTTCTCAATTTCACCCTGATAATTGCGCACTTCGAAGAACCGGAGTTCCACGGACCCGCCGCCTGGGTATTCATGGAGGATGCGCGCGACCTCCACGCCGACCTCCGCCACGATCCCCAGTTCTTCCTCCAACTCCCGGCGCATGGCATCGCGAGGCTGTTCGCCTTCTTCGATTTTGCCTCCCGGAAATTCCCATTTAAGCGGCATAACCTGGTGCCGCGTCCTCTGGCAGGCGAGGATGAGGTCATCTTTCAGGATCAGCGCGGCTACGACTCGTTTCATGGATGAAAAAGCGCCTCTGGCTTTTAGCTTATGGCTGCTAGCTGCTGGCTTCTAGCAAGCGGTCTTTCGCGGAAGACTGCCAGCAGCGAGTAGCCAGGAGCTAGTAGCTGGCAACGTTCGGTTCAGGCGCTCTCCAGTCGTTTGCCCACGAGTTGAGCGCAATACTCAATCAGTTCGCGGTCTTCGTCGGCGAATGCCGCCAGGAAGTGACTATCAATATCGAGTTCGCCGGCCACCGTGCCGCGCACAAAGACTGGAACTACGATCTCCGACTTGGTTTCGAGCGAGCAGGCAAGATAGCGTGGATCCTTCTTTACGTCATCCACAACCACCGTCTTCCCCGTCGATGCCGCCGCGCCGCAGATGCCCTGGTTCAGAGGAATCCGGTCGTGCGGAGTCATCGCTCCCCGGTAGTGTCCCAGGACCAGCATGGGTGGATTGGCCCCAGGTTCCAGCATGTAGAAGCCCACCCAGTTGTACTTCAGCATTTGTTCGTTCAGGAGAACCGTGATGCTTTCCATCAGTTGATCCGCCGTGCGCGCTTCGGAATGCAAGCGCTCCGCTGCCTTGCGGACTTCGTCGACCTTGTCGGTATTGGATTTCGTGGCCATGGTGATCATCCTAAACTATGCTGCCGCGGTTCATCTTCACCGCGGTGTTTGCGTCCGCGGTACTCGGGTAATGGAACGGAGCCCGGCGCATTACAATCGCCCTGTGTATTCTGCCGAACTCCTCGACCATTTTCAGAACCCGCGAAACGCGGGCGAAATCGAAGCTCCCGACTCCACCGCGCGCTTGGAAAACCCCGCTTGCGGAGACATTCTGGAGCTCATGCTGAAATTGGAAGGGAAGCGCATCGCCGACATTCGCTTTCGTGCCAAGGGCTGCGTCCCGGCGATGGCCTGCGGGTCGGCGATTACCGAGTTGATCAAGGGCAAAAATGTGGACGAAGCCCGGCATGTGAGCCGCGAAGAGTTGGTTCGCAAAGTCGGCGGCCTGCCGCAAGCCTCCTCCCACGCCAGCCACTTGGCGATGGACACGCTCGCCGCGCTCTTGCGGAACGTCTGAGCGGCGTGAATTCGCCCACCGAAACCCTGATTCTAGATCCAGTTTGAAATTAGAGAACCTCAGTTTCGATGCCCTTTAGTTTCTGAACCCTGATGTACCTGTCTCTCTGTGATTCGCCTGGCAACAAGCGCTCATTCGCCGGCGTTTCTTGGACCATGGAGCGCCAGCTCTCGCTGCCTCCGTTTCTTTCTTTGCCTTTGACCCGGGTCAAATCATCTTCAATCTGGTCGTCTTCGGTCAGATCGTCTTCAGTCAGTTCGTCGTACTCGCGTCCTGCGACCTTTGACCAGGCCGAAGCGCCAATCGGACGCCGCTCCACGCACTCCTGATCGATCACCACCCAAGTCGGCTCCGGCTCAAACGAGGTCCGCTTCACGTTGGACGACGCCGTTTGCAGCGCGTACAGCATCAGCGCCGCCGTCCGATGATCAATCTGGTTCGTCGCCAGCAGCCGCAACAGCTCGGCCAGTCCGACCTGGACGGAATTCGCGTCCTCAAGCGTCGGCAGCGTGATTGTCCCACGCTCATGGAAATTCATGTTAACGTCCATGCTCTTCCGATACCATCGCACGTGGTAGTAACAATGTTTCTCCTCGCGCAGCGCCGGCGATCCGCACTGCGTCCCGTTAACTCGAATATGCTGACACCGAGCAACACTCTCCGGATATAAAGGCATTTGTGAACTCCTGTTTCGCGTATGAAGTATGAAAAAATAAAAGATAACCAATTAAGATAAGTCCCACCGTAGAGACGCGGCTCGCCGCGTCTAACCGCGGAGAGCAACAATATCCCGATTACCATGATTCCCCATCGAACCGCCACTTGTAAGTGAGCTCCATCACACCGCGTTTGTGATGAATTCCTGAGAATGGTGGTTTGTACAGGGGACGTGGCCTCTTACCTTGACATTCGTTCCTTGACATTCGTTGTCATATATGACAACATTGCGAATATCGGAGAATGCAGTGGTAGACAGCCGCAGACAGTCAACAACCAGAAAGACGCGGCCCATTTCGTGGATCAGAGCGGCACTGAAGGAATTCGAGACGTTCCCGGAAGGAGCCAAATCGGTCTGTCTGACGGCCTTGACGATCGCTGCCGAGGGCGGAATGTCCGACATTGCGAAGCCGATGCATGGCCTGGGATCGGGCGTGTTCGAAATTGCACTGCCGTTCCGGGGCGACGCATTCCGCGTCGTCTACGCGGTGCAACTCGCCGAGGAAATCTGGGTGGTCCATGCGTTCCAAAAGAAATCGACGCAAGGCATCAAGACGCCGAAACGTGAAATCGACCTCATGAAGGACCGTTTGAAGAGATTGAAGGAGATGTTGCAATGACAATGACAATGAAAAGCGAAAAGCTGGAAGTGGTGCGCGGAAGCGGGAACGTATTCCGCGATCTGGGCCACAAGAACGCGGACGTCGAGCAGTTCAAGGCGATCCTCGCCGCCGAAATCATCAAAGCGCTAGACCGGGACCGCCTGACCGTGCGCGCCGCCCACGCCCGCACCGGAATAGCCGCAGCCGACTTCTCGCGCATCCGCAACGCGGACCTGGGTCGCTTCACCGTCGACCGCCTAATGTCAATCATCAACCGCCTGGGTTCGCGCGTCGAGGTGAAAGTCCGTGTACGCCGTGCCGAACCGGTCGGTCGCGCGGCAACGGCGTGACAGAAGCGGCATTATGAGATGCGGAGATGCGGCGTCCCCGCCCCACAAACAACACGGATGAGCAGGCCACCTTACCCCGTCATCCACCGTACGCTGTCATCCTGAGCGGAGCCGGGACTTCACGAAGTGAAGTCCCGGCGGAGTCGAAGGACCCCTACCCTCATACATCCGTTCCCCACCCCGACCGCGCCCCGGTGTGGCAGAAGCGCTTTTATGACTTCAACGTCCGCACCGAACAGAAGCAAATCGAGAAACTGCGCTACATGCACCGGAACCCAGTGAAGCGCGGACTCGTAGAAAAGCCGGAGCAGTGGGAGTGGAGCAGCTTTCGTTCGTACCTCTCAGGAGAGACCGGACTAGTACGGGTGAACTTTCAGGAATGGCCGATGGAGATCAAAGGGAGTCCGGCCGCGACGTTTGGTGAGGGGAAGGGTGAAACCGTCCCACTCGTTCGCGGAGGCCCACTCATTCGCAAAGAACGCGAATGAGTGGGGCACCCGGCCCGTCCAAGCATCCAAGCCGAGCGAAGCTCGGCAGTTGTTGCCAATAACCTATTCAGTATTCGACTTTTTGCAGTCTCGCCTTGGCTGTCTCGGTGTAGAACGTGCTTTCTCCGCTGCTCTTGTCGATAATCTTTTGTAACCAAAGTCTCGCATTAGCCCAATCGCGATTTGCCCAATATGCTTGCGCGATCTGATAGCGAAAAGCTTGCAAGGATGAATCTTTAGGAAATGCATTCTCGAAACTCGTGAAAGTGTCGAGCGCCTGGGGAAGGTACTTTTTGTAATTGCTCTTCAGGCCGTATGCGCCGCCATCACCCAGTTCCTTCCAACCGAGCAAAGCGAAAAGCTTTCGTTCGTACGCAAGTTCGGCGGCATCGGAGCCGGGGAACTCCTTTATGACCCGGTCGTACCATTCCACCGCCAGTTCTACCTCTGGAAGCCAAGAGGAATCGATCAGGAACTTACGATCACCCCTGGACCAGAAATCGCCGTTCGAGATATACGACCGAGCAACAGCCGACGTAATGCTTGCATCCGAGACCTTGGTGACTATCTCGTTTCACTGCTGTCCGGTTAAAAGTCGAAGAGAATCAGTTGGTTGGGATTTTCGGTAAAATTGGCGTCCTGGTCGATGGCCTGAAGGGCGCATAAAATGGGCGTTTTCTCGAAAAGCGTGAGGCTGAGAATCTGTAGAATCTGGTACAGGCTGGCCTCCAGCCCCAGCTGCTTGCGCACGATCGCCACCAGCACGTACATCGACACCGCGATCCAGATCTGAGTCTTCACCGCGTTCTCGCTGGTGCCGTAGAAGGCCTTGATCCGCAGGTGCTGCTTGATCCATTTGAAGAACAGCTCGACCTGCCAGCGCTGCTTGTAGATTTGCGCGATGGTCAGCGCCGGGAGTGTGAAGTTGTTGGTCAGGAACTTCAGTCGCTTGCCGGTGTCGGCGTCGAAGTAGCTCACGCGCCGCAGCGGGTCCGGGTACGCCGAGGCCGACTCGAAGGACGACAGAATTACCGTCTGGTCCGAGCGCACGCCCGTGCTCTTGTCCGCCGGATGGGAGTAGCGCCGCTGGAGCAACACGTTCGACTTGGTGCGCACCACGAAGAAGGCCGAGCTGAGCGTCAGCACGAACAACCGCTCGAAATCAATGTAGCCGCGATCCATAACATAGAAGGCTCCGGCCTCCGGCATGATCTCGTCCAGCATGTTGACGTCATGCACCTTGCCATCGGTAACGCGAATAAACGTTGGAATGTTGCCGCGCAGATCCAGCAGTGTGTGCATCTTGACGGCTGCCTTGCGCCGCCGGAACCGGGCCCACGGAAACAGCGCCAGACATAGATCGATGGTTGTCGAATCCAGAGCATACAGGCTCTCGTCCAGATCGACGCCCATGGGCTCTCGGACATACAATCCGCGCGCGGTTGCAATCAGCCGGTAGGCGAAATCGGCGAAGATGCGCCAGTCGCGCGCTTCGTTCGCGTCCGCCAGCGTCGAGCGCGCCACTTGGCCATGGAATCCCAAGTGGTAGAGCTTGCCCTGCAACGCACGTAAACAGGCTTCGATGTCGCGCAGACTCTCCCGATAGGTCAACTGGGCGAAGGCCATCGCCAGGTACTGATCCCAGCAGGTGAGGCCTCGCAGTCGCAGGTCGCCCTGATAACGCTCGACGCAACGACGGAACTCTCGGTCGGGAAGAAAGCTGATCAATTGCGAGAAAACGGTGCGCCCCTGATTCATGAGCCATTGTCCGCCCTCCTCGCATTCAAATCGCGGCAAGCCAAAAATGACTTCAACTCATTGCGCAGCTACTACTTGCAGCCACCACCTCGCAACTTAACCGGACAGCAGTGATCTCGTTTAATTGGGCCAAGCGAGCGCTGATCTCTTTGGCCTCGGTTGTCTGCGGGTATTGATCAACCAGGGCCTGCCAATCCAGAAGCGCGACATTGATGTGATCTTCATCGAACGAAATCTGTCCCAGGAGATAGAGCGCCTTTGCCTTATTCGCCGGAGTGCTCGAACCATGCACCACAGTTATGAGGATATCTTTAGCTCGGTCGTTTAAACTGTGTTGGTAATAGTCCTTCGCAACTTCAACCGATTGGGCCGCCGCACAGGACGCGAACTGTCCAATGCAGAAAATGGTGCATAGAAATAACGAAACCTTCTTGACCATGTCTCTTGCTCCTCACGTGAGTATTGGACGGTCGTCGAGATGGTATCAGTTAAAGGAGGGGATTACATCACGAACCGTCGATTTCTCACGCCTTGGCGCGTCAAATGAGCGTAAAATTCATAGAAGGGGAAGTAAGGAAAAATATGGACAGGCGATTGACCGCAATCCTCGCTGGCGCTTCTCTTCTGGGCGCTGAAGCAGCGGGAGAAATAGATAAGTTTGATCTGCGCTGGGTGGTCGCTGCACCGCACAATCACGTCGAGATCCCGGAAAACATCGCTGTTGACATCAGCAGCGCTATTTCGGCCTCCGGGCAGCCGGTTGCTCTTCGCGCGACTCTCAAGAAAGACGGCAGCCCCGATATTCGGTTTGAGCTGCATCGCGATTCCTCCTCCGATCTTTCCTTTTTTACGGTGGAAGACGGCATACCGACTGGCGTGTTCTGGATCGAGCTGACACCGCAACAGGCGATGAGCGGCGAGCCGCCAAACATAACCCTTCGCGACGCATGGCAAAGATGCCTTGCCAAGCGATTCCCTGGACACACAGTAACGGCCTTGGAGGAGGGCACGCGGCGGGTTCTATAAGAGGGGATGTCAAGTAAAAACACTTCTCCCGGGCCGGACAGCCGGGTGCCCCACTCATCGCGCACTTTGCGATGAGTGGGATTCCACCAAGGACGGCTGCCCAGCGCCATCACAACGATTCCTTCCACGAGGGTGCCCCGTCCAAGCTCCGCTTGGGCGGGCATTTTGCCTCACGCTATCAAAGCGTGTCGTCCGCCTCGGGCGCGGTCTTGGGCGCGGTGCGCAGAAACTTCATGAGCCCTTCGCCGGTGGCCTCGCCTGCTCGCTTCTTGAAGAAGTCGGCCGCGGTTTCCACCACTCCAACTTTTTCGGCGACCGCTGCCGCGATCCATTGGTTCAATGACACGCCATCCTCTTTCGCCAGCCGCTGGGCGGCTTTCTTGATGGAAAGCGGAAGCTTCAACGGATAAGTAGATTTGTTCATCATCTCAGTCTCACCTTCTTTAACAGATCGGCCGGGCGCAGCACCGAGATTCTAAACCGCTCCGCGGCCCCGGCGAAGTCCGCGACGTTGTACGTCACCAGCGCATCCGCCCGGCCATTGATCGCAGCTTCGAGCACCATCTCGTCATTCGGGTCGCGGGACTGCGGCCGCCACTGTCACATTGCGGGCTATATTTCAACTCGAATGGCCAAGCCCCCCGTGGGCGGACCTGTTGCCTTTTTTCATCACAAACGTCCGGTGTGCGTCATCACAGACATCCACCCGGAAGTGCGCGACAATATTCCCTGATCTGTCGCAGCCGAGGTGTGCCGACCCTAATCAAGGCCACCGAGGCTGCGACAGGCCAGTCGTCAGTAACTTTCTGATAACCATATTCGAGGCAATGAGCGGGTGTCAGCAGGCAGTCGAAACTGTGATTTTTAGTAGAATTAAGCGAAGAATCCAGCTAAGTCCTTATTCCGAAATACTTTGAAAATAACTCCTTTGCGCTCTAGACTTTGGCGGCTCGATACCACCTAACCCCATGATTCCAAAGACTAGGGGGGGAGGGGGGTAGTGGTAAACACGGGTTAATACCTCATAAGTAAACAGGCAGCAAATAATGGAATCGGGCTCTGCTAGCGACCAGCGTGGTTCGTGTCCGGCCGATACACCGTCCAGCCGTTGGCGATCGCGATCTCTTTCAGATCCGGATTTGGATTGATCGCGAATGGGTGGTTGGACATGGCGAGCATCTCGCGATCCCAAATCGCGTTGCCAAACGCACAATCGGGGATTTGAGTACAGATCGAATCGCCTCCGGCTTGCCCGCCCCGCTGGGAACTCGAATGAGCCGGTCGGTTATCGTGCCACCTATCGTGCCAACGCCCGCGCCATTCTCGACTGCCGCTTCGGCGGCCAGGATGCGATTTTGCGGGATGCCGAAGTAGCGCATGGCGGAGCGGATGATCCACGTTCGTATGGACGCAGGCGGCTCGTTACTGGGGCTGCGTTTTTGCGCGGTCGCGTTCGTAGCGCTCGAGATCGCCCCGCAGCTTCTTCTCCAGTTGCTCGTCGTGTTGCTGGAGGGCCAGATCGAGCGCCTGATGTGCGGATTGTATGGCCTCGGCGGAACGGCCAGTCTTGTTATATGCGTCCGCCAGGGCGGCGAGGCACTGCCAATCTTTGCCTTCGCTCAGCTCCACGGCCTTCTGAAAAGCGGCCACGGCCCCAGCGGAGTCCCCGCGTAATCCCAAGACATAACCAAGATTGAAGCGAAACTCCACGGAAGTGGGGCGGAGTGTAATTGCCTTTTGCAGTTGGTCGACTGCCTCGTCCATTCGTCCCGTCTTGGCCAGCTCCCACCCGAGTTGATTGTGCGCATCGGGGAAGTCGGGAGCCATGTCGATGGCTTTCCGCAGGTGCTCGTATCCCTGCTGAGCTTGCCCGTTTTCGAACAGCGCCGTCCCCAGGCCCGTCTCCGCCCCGGCATCGGAAGGATCGAGCGTCAGCGATTTCCGAAAGTTGACGACTGCCCCGTCTAGGTCGCCGGTTAGCCCGAGCGACACCGCGAGGTGGGCGAACCATGGCGCGTGGTGAGTGTCGAGAGCGCAGGCCTTGCGGTACTCCTCCACCGCTTCGCGCTCCTGGTCGTTTCCAGTCAGCGCCGTAGCCAGGGCTTCATGCGCCAGGGCATCGTCCGGATCCTGTTGCAGGGCCTTGCGCAACACTTGAATGGCTTCGGCCATCTGGTTGTTCTCCAATAACTCGAAGGCCTGGTTGAACAAGCGGTAAAACTCCATCGCCTGCGGGTCGATCTTTTCCAAGCCGTCCGGCGGCACGTTCACAAACTCGGGGATATTCACCGCGCGATTGGCGGCGGTCGTGTTGTCCACGAGAATCGCAGGAGTGTCGTTGCCGTGGGCGTCGATGTGCGTCAGCATGAGCCGCGTGTAGGGCGAGCGCGACTTCGACGAAAACGCAAGCCACCGCCCGTTCGGCGAAAACGTGTGCCACGAGTTCATCAGCGACGTGTTGCATTTCATCAGCCGGGCTGTGCCGCCCGCGAAAGGCACGATGTACAGCTTGCTGTCCGGGCGCATCAGCAACCCGTTATGGTTCTGCACGAACACGATCCAGCGGCCGTCAGGGGACACCTTGGGAAAGTTGTTGCTCATGCCGTTCCCGGAAGCGCCGGCGACCGGCTCCGCCTTGCCGCCTCTGCCCTGGTTAAAAGGAACCCGGTACAGGTCGTATTGGATCTGCGGTTCCTTCGGGTCATTGGCGTACTCGGGCTTCTCAGCCCCGGGCGGATAGGGATCACGGGCCTCCGCCCGGCTAAAGATCAGGTACTTTCCATCCGGCGACCAAAAGGCGCTGGTCTGCACGAACCGCGGGTCATCCGCGCCAGGCAGATGTCGCATCTTCTTTTCCTCCCGGTCGTACCAGGCCAGGATGCCGCGAGTCGGATAAAAGACCTGGTTGAAGCGGAAGTCCTTATAGTTGGTGCTGAAGAGGCGATCCGAGAGCCCTGGCGCGAAATCGGGGTTTTCGTTTTTATGGGTGTTCCCCGCGGCACTAGGCCCGATTGATGTCACAACGTAGCGGCCGTCCGGCGAGATCTGCGACATAAACCCAAACCGCTTTACGGCGGGCTCGGAGCTCCTGGCGTCGAGGTTTTCCTGAAAGGAACTCCAGCGGATGACATCCTGATTGCGGATGGTCATGTTTTTGGCCACCGGAACGAGGGCGTACAAACCCTTGTCGTTCTTCGGTCCATCGACGTCCAGCCCGAGCGTCTTGCCGTCACGCGAGAACGAATGACAGTTGGCGCAGGTGTAGAGATTCTCCATCACCGTTCGGCTCTGGGACTCCCCAATGTTCCGCAACTTCCATTTGATGAGGGGGAGGGCGGATGGCGGCAGCGGCTGGATCGAGCCCTTCTCCGCGCGGGGCGACAGCATCAGTGGGACATCGCGGTAGAAAATGGGGGCGCCGACGGGATCCAGTGACGTGGAAATGGTCACGCTGCCGCCCGAGACCGGCAGTTTTGAATCGTCGTCCGCAAACCCGGTGATCGCGATCGTTGCCGGCGATCTCTCGGACCACCGTTTGATCTTCGCCCACGTGTCCGCGTCCGGCCTCCACGTCCGCGTGGCTGCCTGCTCTGGAGTCAGTCGTGGGAGCTCGTTGCCCGAAACCGCTTGTGGATCGATCTCGCCCATTTGCATGTGCTCGCCGGGCGCCTCCACGCGGATTCCACCGGAGTGGTCCGCAAAGGAGACTTCAACCACCCACCGTTTCGCGGTCTCGCTGGCATCGCGCCAGAGAAAAGTGGGTGGCGTGATCTCCGGAGGAAAAACAGAGCCGTCGAGCGGGTAGTCGACAGTGATCTTCGCCGGTTGGCTCTCGGGCGGCGCATAATCCGTGCCGGAAGATCGCGACAGTCCGGCCCCGCCCACCAGGAAAAGGGAACCAGCGCCGACAATCCCTGCAAACAGGACATTGGCGGAAAGTAACCTCATAGCGCCTCCAGAGCGGCTCTCACAGAGAGTATCAAGTCCAATCCCGCACGGGCGCACGAGCCTGGTCGGCCGCCAGCGTGATCACTAACTCACCGCCGAGCGCGGTCGTCCAGGCGATCAAAAAACTCAACATGGTGCGGGAGTGGAAAAGGCCAGACCCGAGCCCGTTCCTTGAAGCTAATGATACAAAGAATCGGCCTGCATCAGCAAGCTACAGTCTTATCCAATACAAGATGAGCCTGAAGGGGAGGTGAGATTCCAACACAAGATGAGCCTGGAGCGGATGGCATGCTGAGGATTGACCA
>CZKY01000149.1_pt1 | contig 23721 bp, 24 predicted proteins | sample 2454881 | NCBI WGS metagenome assembly CZKY01 (sample SAMEA3539301, study PRJEB10725) | soil metagenome | biome: tundra; feature: field; material: soil | place: USA | collected 2010-05 | depth 0.15 m | reverse complement strand
GACTGAGGCTGGGGAATACGTGGCAGGAAAACACAAATCAGGGCCACAATGAGTGGAACCGCGAGCAAGAGGCCGACGCGCGCTCTTTGAGAAATCGCCGTACCTGCTTTCCAGTACTCGGAGAACTACGAAGTCCAGAACCCCGCTCTAACCGCCCTGCTTCAACTCCGTCAGCACCTGTCGCGCGATTTCCTTGAGCGTCTCAAACACGCCTACACCCTGAAAAGCCACCGCCTCCACCACCGCCTCGTTCTTCTTGCGCAGTTCTTTGGAGAGAGCTTCCACCGGCAGCACATTCGGCAGGTCGCGCTTGTTCAGTTGCAGGACGTAGGGCAGTTTATTGAAGTCGTAGCCGTGTTCTTTCAGGTTCGACATGAGGTTGTCGAGCGCCTCGACGTTGGCGTCCTGGCGTTCTTGCTGGGAATCGGCCACGAACACGATGCCGTCCACGCCGCGCAGAATCAGCTTGCGGCTGGCGTCATAGAAGACCTGTCCTGGAACCGTGTACAGGTGAATGCGCGTCTTGAAACCCCGCACCGTGCCCAGATCGAGCGGCAGGAAGTCGAAGAACAGGGTTCGATCGGTCTCGGTGGCGAGCGAGATCATCTTGCCCTTCTGCTGTTCGGCTGTTTTCTGGAAGATGAACTGCAGATTCGTCGTCTTGCCGCCCAACCCGGCGCCGTAGTAGACGATCTTGCAGTTGATCTCGCGTGCTGCGAAGTTGATGAAACTCAAAAGGCTTCCTCAGAAACTCCGGCGAAAAAGACTCTCGCGAACCACTCCCTCAACGCGCGAGCCCTCTCGCCACAAATCCAATTGACTACAAGTATCGGATACTGCTGTTTTTTATACCACACCGGAAGGTCCTGGCGCAGGTTACCCACGTTACTAAAATCAGTGGGCGGTGGCCGGGGGGCGGTGGTCAGCACAAATGAGGAGGGTTCCACGTTGCGGGCGAGAGGACGCATTACCCCGGTGCTGGAAACCGATACTAGCCATAATTCCTGACTACTGACCACTGCCCACTCGCTATCGTGCCGTCGGCAAAGGATAATATCCGTCCTTCGCATAGACCTTCACGCCCGGACGCCGAACCCGCACTTCGATCTGCCGATATCCGCCGATGCCCGCCTTGGGCGTATAACCCAGCGTGTACTGATTGCGCGCGTCTCCGGTTGCCCGGGCGTAAACCCGCTCAATGTCGGCTTGCGCCAACTCGCTGTAGACCGTGCCTCCTCCTGTTGCCGAGACGTATTTCGGCAGAATGTCGCTGTAACCCATCGCCGCCCTCGTCTTCGGCAGGTGGATTCGCTGCAGCCTGTCATATACCGGGATCGCCGCGCCTTCCACTCCCACCGCGTACACGGTGATGTTCTGCGTCAGCAGCACCTTCAGCGTATCTTTATAGCTGGCGGTCGAGCCCTGCTCCCGTCCGTCGCTGATGATGAAGATGATCTTCCGGCGCGCCCGGTCGCGCTTCGAAAGATCGCGCGCCGCCAACAGGATGGCGTCATTCATTACGCGCGCGACCTTCGGCGGCGTGGAAACCGGGGTTACGGGAGAGTCAACCGGGATTCCATTGATGATCGGGCCCTGTGGACCGAGCGGTCCGCTTGTCACCGGAACTCCATTATTTGCTCCGCTGTACCCTTTGACCTGGTTCAGAGTCGCCGTCAACTGCTTGCCCACGCCAGTGAAGTCTGCCGCCCGGCCTACCGTGCTGCTGTAGGTGTAGATCCCAACTTCATCGAACTGGCTGAACGCTCCCTGCAACGCCGACAGCGTCTCCTGCACCTTCTTCAACCCTACGTCCGGCATGCCGGTATCGATGATCACCGCCGCCGACAGCGAAAACGGATCGCTGGTGAAAAACTTCAACGTCTGCTTCTGCCCACTTTCCAGAACCGAAAAATCCTTGGAGAGCAGGCCGCCGACCAACCGTCCCTCGCTGTCTTTTACCGTAACTGGAACCATCACGAGATTTACTTTCGAGGTGAACGTGTAGAGATCTTGCCCGGTCTCTGTATCCCGCGGAACGCTGCCCGCGGGCACCGTCGTGACCGGAGGCATCGGCGGCGGGGCCGGCTTCTCATCCTTCGCGTCCGGAGCACTCCGGGGCATCTCCTTCGACCCGGTAGTCACGCCCGCGCCGGAATTATCCGGCGGCGGTGCTTCTGGCAGGGTTTCCTCCTCCGCCCCAGGCCGCGGGCTGGGTGGCGCCGGCGGCGGTATCGGACGCGTCGCCGACGGAGCGTCGGGGATGTCCTCCGGCTTCTGCTGCGCCGCCAGGGCGCCCGCCAGTAACAATGTCAGCCCCAGAATCAGTACCGCGCTAGTTTTCGTGGCCATCCCCGGAATCCTCTATCTTTCTTCTTTGACCGTCTTCTTCGATCATGTGGTTCAGTTTCGCCCGGACGCCCTCGGCTGTCCAGCCGCGTGAAGCACGGGCCGCGCGTCATCCTGCCGCTTTTTACTAATTCAGATGCCCAACCGCGCTTCTTTGGTGCATCTAACCGTTACAGGTCCTTACAGGATAGACTAGCAAAGTCTCGGGATAAAAACGCTGATGCCTAAAGTACATTGCAAACCGTGCCTGGCCGCCGCGGGTTTCTTCGCTTTGGCCATGTTCGTTCTGGTGACGCCCCTGTCGCTTCCGGTAGCCGCGCAGAATTCCCCGGCCCCGGCTCCCACCTCCCCGGCCACGCCCGCCGCTACTCCGAACGACCAGTCGCAAGACCAGTCGGTCGAGACGCTGAAGGTCAACGTCGAAGTCGTCCAGCTCTTCTTCAACGTCAAAGACAAGCATGGCGCGCTGATCCCCAGCCTCACCAAGGAAAACTTCGACATTTTCGAGGACGGCAAGCCGCAGACCATTAAATATTTTAAGGCCGAATCCGATCTCCCGCTGACCCTCGGCATCCTTATCGATTCCAGCGGCAGCCAGATGCGCGTTCTCGATATGGAAAAGGAAGTGGGAGGTTCCTTCCTCGAGAGCACGCTGCGCGCCAAAGACGAGGCGTTCGTCATCAGCTTCGACGTCGATATCAACCTCCTGCAAGATTTCACCAGCTCGATCAGCAGGCTGAGACATGCGCTCAACGAGGCCAAGATCAACACCGGCGGAGTCGGCTGTTCCGGGGGCCCGATAGGCCCGCAGGGCCCGATTCCATGCTCCTCGACCGGCCCACGCGGCACCGCGCTCTATGATGCCGTCTATCTCGCCTCGCACGACGAATTCGCCCACGAGGTCGGCCGCAAGGCGATGATCCTGCTCACCGACGGAGAAGACCAAGGCAGCCGCCTCAAGATCAAAGATGCCGTCGAAGCCGCCCAGAAAGCCGATGCCATCTGCTACGTGCTGCTCATCGCCGACCGGGGTTTCTACGGCTTCGGCGGCTATTCCGGCGATGCCGACATGAAAAAGCTCACCCAGGAAACCGGCGGCCGCGTGATCGAAGTCGGCAACAAGATCGAGAAACTCCGCCAGGCCTTCGACCAGATTTCCCAGGAACTCCGCAGCCAGTACAACGCTGGTTACACGCCCACCAACACCGCCCGCGACGGCTCTTTCCGTAAAGTCGAGATCAAGCCCAAGCAGTCGGACTACAAAATCCAGGCCCGCAGCGGCTACTACGCCACAGCTCACCACGAAGACTAGAGCCCGCGCGTGAACGGTCTGCCAGAGCCCGTGTTGTAGGGGCGGGTGCCAGAGCGTGTAGGGACGGGCGCCCTCGCGAGCCTGCCCGGTTTTGCCGAAGCCCCGAGCGAAGCCGAGGGGGAAGTCGAAGGGTCCAAGCCGAGCGAAGCTCGGCAGCGACCTCAGACTAGAGCAAAGTTTCTGCAACATCTCTGCAATATCGCGTCCTGGAACCGCTCAGTGGAAAACTCGGGTTGCGTTGAACTCGCCCTTAGCATATAGTTACTCTTGACTCTTACTCTCTCCCTTCTTTCACTCTCAACCATCATTCTCAACCTTCACTCGCGCCCCCCACCCGCGAATAACTCCCACGGAGGAAAATCAATGCACCCTACCCGTACGTTCACGTTCTCTTGTCTGGCTTTGCTCGTGCTTGCCGCACTTAGCGGGCAAGCCTTTGCTGGCTCAACCGCTGTCGGCCTCTGCGCGGCGCCCGGCACCCACTACACTACCATCCAAGCTGCGGTAACAGCGGCAGAAGCGCTCACGCCCCCCAGCACAGTTAGAGTTTGCCCCGGCACTTACAACGAACAGGTCGTAATCACCGCTCCGCTTACTCTCGAAGGGATTCAATCCACCACGCCGCCTCCGACTCAGGATGCCGCCGTGATTTCTGCCGCAGCAGGCGTGAGCGCGAACACGACTGACGTGTGTCCAGCCCAGTTCTCGGCGTTCTGTACCAACGGCACTCCCATCGCAGCCCAGGTCTTGGTAGAGAATACGGCCGGGGTCTCGATCAGCAATCTCACGGTTGACGGTCTCGGGAATGGGCTACCCGTTTGCAGCAGTACCGACTTGATGGGCATCCTGTTCCAGAATGCCTCGGGTACGGTGAATCATGTCGCCGTGCGTAACCAGGTAACAGGCGACACAGTAAATGGTTGTCAAGCTGGAAAGGGCATATACGTGGAGAGTAACCCAGGCACCTCCACTGTGACGGTCGAAAATAGTTCCGTTCACAATTACAGCAAGAACGGAATCACGGGACGTTATCCCGGCACGACGCTGACGGCCACCGGGAATTATGTTCAGGGCTCCGGCGTGCAGCCTGCGGGTGATGCGCAGAACGGCATCGAACTCGCCTTTGGAGCTAGGGGAACGATCAAGAGCAACACCGTGATCGACAATCTTTGGTGGTGCCCAGCACCGAGCTGCCTGGTTAACCCGAGTACCGCATCCGATATTTTGCTCTACGACGCGGAAAGTGACGTTTCAAACACGGTCAACAACAACATACTCGGGAACAGCCAGATTCCTATCGCGCTGGAGACCGATACCCCTGGTACCTATGGTGACGGCGTTTACGTTGAAGACAACAGAATCTTTGGCACGGGAGCCTTGGATGCCATCGATCTCTGCACCAACGGGAATGTCGTGACGGGCAACACCATATTCAATAGCGCTGAATCGGGCGTGCATCTGGATGCCGGCTGCGGTGCCACCGGCAACAGCAACAAGGTAACCGGAAACACCATTCTGGAAAGTGCCTGTGCCGGCATTCTCGCCGACAGCGGCACAAGCGGCAACACCACCGCTCCCGACACCTATTACACGGTGCCGTTCACAATCACCAGCTCTATCGCTTCGTGCACCATCCCTGAGTTTGGGGGAGCAGTCGTACGCGCTGGGGCCAAGCGCAAGTTCAGCCCAGCCCCATAACGCCCGTCAAGAAGAGGGTCAGCATAAGACAGAACGCCGGGAATCGGATTCCAGATTCCCGGCGTTTTTCCGTGTAGCGTCGGCGTTCCGCCCGCTGTCCTCGACCGCCGCATTTCCGAATCTCGGCGGCTTCCCGCCCCGATATCTAGTCCGCCCGCGCATCCAGTTCGCTCCGCTCTTGCCCAAACCCACCACTCGGGACTAGTCTCGGGAGAATAGCGTCCACCCCGGCCGACGCTTAAGTTGCTCCAACTCAAAAAAACGATTAACACGGAGAAGACATGACCCGAATGATGAGAGTTCTTTGCGTTGCATTGCTGACTATCGCCGGCCTTGGGGGTTCGTCGCTCCCGGCGCGGGCGGACGACAAATGTGAAAGGCGTATTCACCAGGCGGAAGATAAGCTGCGCGATGCGGTGCAGCGCCACGGCGAGGACAGCAAACAAGCCCGCAAGCGCCGCCAAGAACTCGAAGAAGCGAAGCGGCGTTGCGGCGACCACCACGACATGGAACACCACGACGCCGACCAACACTAAACGCCGGCTTCGAACTCGAATGCTGGCATGAAACGGCCCACGCCTGGGCAACAGTGCGTGGGCCATTCCAATTCCTGTGGTTTTGCGCGAATCAACCTCATGTAGAGACCGGGCTTGCCCGGTCTCAGCGCGCCTGCGAAAAATCCTCCACCGCGAACAACTGCCCGCCCTGCTCCACCACACCCACGCCAATCGAATCCATGTCCCTGTCCAGAATGTTCGCGCGATGGGGAGGCGACTTCATGAACTGCGCGTGAATGAACTCCGGCGACGGCCCCTGAATTACGTTTTCCGAGAGCCAACTGAAACGCGCGCCCGCCTGCTTGACCCGCGCCGACAGGCTGGGCTCACCCTGAAACCCATGCTGCGCCGATCCGCGTTCCGCCATCACCTCCGCGTGCCGCCGCGCCGCTGTCGCGAGCGATTCATCCCACCGCAGCGGAGCCAGCCCCTGCGCCCGCCGCGCCTGGTTTACCGAAGCGAACAGTTCCCGCTCCACTCGCAGCGCTGGTGTTGCGCCATACGCCGACCAACAAAGCATGATTCCCACGATCGCCACCGCCGCCAGCCGGGTCCTGATTTGCATAGTCATCGCTCCACCATGAATAAATGAATAGAACCCGGCTTACCGCGTCTTGGCAAGTTACTAACGTCGCAGAGTTACTCACGTATGCAAGTTACTGACGCTTCTTACCGCCGGTCCCAATACAAGTCGCGGCGATCCCGATTCAAGTCGCGATACTCGCGCCGCAACTCTTTTCGTTCATGCCGTGCCGCCGCGTAGTTCCTGTAGTGGAGATCGCGCCGCAGTTCCCAGCGGTCATGCGCAATCTTCGCCTCATCGCGCCGGATGTCGCGCCGATCCCGCCAGCCATCTTCGGCAAACATCGTTCCCGCACCCAGTCCGATCAGCAATAGAACGCCAGCTATTACGCGTTTCATATTCCGCTCTCCTTTGGGTCACCGCGGCGCTCGATCCCCGGGGGTCTTGTTGCCCGGAAACCGCCGCGTCTACTGCATGCAAACCCGCCTCCCGGTCCCAAGTTGCGGGGTGAGTATCGCCGAAACATCTCTTTCCGCGAGCAACCATTTGCAGGCGCCGCCAAGGAGGGACAAGATAAAGTGGGGAAAGCGGTCGGCCTGATGTTTGTCCCGGTTGTTCCCGCGGGCGTGTTCGTGCACGGCAAGGACGCGGAAATCAAGCAGGGTGCGTCGTTCACCGCATTCGTAGATGCGGACACTTTGCTACCGCCCGCGAATTAGGGCGGCCCAAGTTCAAGCGCGCAGCTCGCGACTCAACCCTGGCCACCGGATACTGGGGGCCGGCTACTGCTTGGGAGCGTAGTATCCCTTGCGGGTGCGCACCTTCAGATTCCTGTCCTGTGCCAGGATTTCGATCGTGCGGTAGCGTCCATCCGCGACAAAATTCGCCGGCTTGTAGGCCACCGCGTACTGGCTGCGCAACTCCTCCTGAACGGAGAGAAACGCATCCGACACGTCGCGCATCTGGAACGGAAAGAACGCGCGGCCGCCCGTCGCTTCTGCGATGCGCTCCAGCACCTTGTCGCCCTTGCCCTTCATGCCGCTGATGTTGGTGCTGATGGTGTAGACGATCACGTCCGCGCGCTCCGCCATTTCGATGGCTTCTTCACGCGTTACGTGGCTCAGGTTGTCTTCGCCGTCGCTCAGCAGAATGATGGCGCGGCGCACCGGTCCCGTCTGCTCCTGCTTCAACAGCTTGTCCCGGCACGCAAAGTAGAGCGCGTCATACATCGCGGTGCCGCCGCCCGCCCGCAACATTCGCACGCCGGCCGAAAGACGCTCCGTGCTATCGGTGAAATCCTGTGTAACTTCAGGCGTGGCGTCGAAGCCGACCACGAATGCCTTGTCATAGCGTGGGCGAATGATGGCGTTCAGGAATTCGATGGCCGCCTCCTGCTCGAACTTGAAGCGGTCGCGCACCGAGTTGCTCGCGTCAACCAACAACCCCACCTGCAGGGGCAGATCGGTCTCGCTACGGAAGCTGCGCAGCTCCGCGGGCTTTTGATCGTCGATTACTCTGAAGTCGTTGCTCTTCAGATCCTTGATGTAGCGGCCGTGCCGGTCGGTAACGGTGAACACCACGCGAACTTCGTTGACGACATGGACAATCGTCGCGACGGACTCATCGGAATCAGACTTCGCTGGATTTTCCAGCTGCGCCGGAGCCTGCCCAGCCAGCGTCGGCGCAGCTGGAGTCGATGTGGTGGAAGCTGGTGCGGAAGCAGTTGGCGTGCCCGCAGCTGGTACCGCCGGAGCCTGCGTCTTGCCGTCAGGCGGAGCGCTCGTCTTCTCGGGCGCATTCTGCGCCGCCGCCGGCGCGGAAGCAGGCGGTGCCGTCTGGCCGAAGAGCGAGCCAGCCAGTATATGAAAAGCAACCAGAAGCAGAAAAATGCGCGATTTCATCGGGACGATTTGATCGGAATTGCTTTCTTCATTATAGCCCGCGGCTCAGCGCTGCAACGGCGCGTCTCTCTTACTGACCAGGCTCCAGCCGAGGACCTTCTTGCCGAGCATTTTCCAGACTGTCGAGCAAGTTCTCCAGTTCCTCCGGTAACGGGCGAGAGAACTTGAGCAACTCCTTCGTCCGCGGATGCGTCAGTTCGAGCGCCGCCGAATGCAGAAAATTCCGATCCAGCCTCAGCGTCGCGGGCATTCCGGCCGACCGTCGCTTGTTCGACTGCGACCGCAATTCGCCCGGCGCGCCGTAGAGCGCGTCGCCCACCACCGGATGTCCGAGCGACGACATGTGCACGCGAATCTGGTGCGTGCGTCCCGTCTCGATCTTGAGTTCGACCAGCGCAAACTTGCCGTAAGGCGCATCGATCTTTCGCTGCACCACGTAATGCGTCACCGCCTCGCGGCCCCCGAAGCCCCGCGTCGTCATCCGCGTGCGCCGCTGCGAATGGCGGCTGATCGCGCTTTGAATCGTGCCGCGATCCTGCTTCGGCCAGCCGTGTACCAGCGCAATGTATGTCTTGTGCACTTCGCGCCCGCTGAACTGCTTCGCCAGCCGGCGGTGCGATTCATCGTTCTTCGCCACTACCATCAGCCCGCTGGTCGCCCGATCCAGGCGATGCACGATCCCCGGACGCAGTTCGCCGCCGACCGCGGAAAGCTTTCCAAAGTGATGCAGCAGCGCATTGACCAGCGTTCCGCGGTTGCGCGCATCTTCGGTCGCTCCTGCGCCCGCATGCACCATCATGCCCGCGGGCTTGTTGACGATCGCCAGGTCGTCGTCCTCGTAGACGATGTCGAGCGCAATCTCTTCCGCAATGGCGCGCAGCGGTGGAGCTTGCGGCGGCCCGGTGACCGTGATCTGCTCTTCGCCATTGCCCTTCAGCCGCAACGACGCCTTCGCCGCCACATTGTTCACCAGCACCTCACCCTTGGCGATGAGTTGCTGCACGCGGGCCCGGCTGACCTCTGCCCGACTGAACTCTGAAAGTTGTGTCGCGAGATATTGGTCCAGCCGCTGCCCCGCGGCTTCAGGAGATGCGGTCAGAGTGAGGGGAAAGTCGAGCATTCAGCACTCAGCATTCAGCATTCAGCCAGCAAGTGCAAGGAGAATTTCTGCCGAGTTAAGAGACTAACGTTGCGTGAGAACTCGGTCGTCGGCTAGAGTCTGTGTCATAGCTTAAGGGCGGTGAAAGAGTGGAGCGTACGACCCTCCAGCCGCGAAGCGGCGGAATAGGAAAGCCCGGCACGTGAGTGCCGGGAGGCGGAAGTAGACAGATCGAGTCCCGCCAGGGACGGAACCTGAGCTACTCTAAAGCCCAGAGCCCGATTTCTGAGTGCTGAGTGCTGAATGCTGAGTGCTGCTTCTCAGCCACCAGATCAATCCCCCGCCGACGACTAGCAGAATCGAAATCAACTGCGTTCCCGTCATCAGCCCGCCGAAGACTTCACCGCGTCCGGGATCGTCGCGCAGGAACTCGATGAAATAACGCTCGATTCCGTACAGGATCATGAAAGTGGCCCACACTTGCCCATCGAACCTCTTCCGTGTGAGCAGCCAGGTCAGCAGCAGGAAATTGAAAAACTCGGCTGCGGCCTCGATCAGCTGCGTAGGTTCAATCCTGATGCCGAGCGGAGTTCCACTGACATCATGTGCCAGAGTATTCGTGAAGATCACGCCCCAGAAGTGACTGGTGGGTTTGCCGTAACAGCAGCCTGCCGAGAAACAACCGAAGCGTCCGAGGACGTGGCCAAAGGCCAGCCCGGGGGCGATGCCGTCCATGGTGCGCAGCGCTGGCATGTGATGACGCCGCATGTACCAGACCCCGGTGAGGAGCGCGGCAATCAGTCCGCCGGAAAATACGCCGCCAGCCTGCAGCGTATTGAGGCTGAAAATCTCGCGCCAGTTGTTAGCGTAGGAACTCCAGTCGTTGACGATGTAAAGAACCTTCGCCCCAATAATTCCGGCGAGGACAACGAGAATGCCAAGGTTCCAGGCATCGTCGCCGTTGATGCCCTGCTTCTCCGCATTGCGCACGCTGATCCAGAGCCCGATGAGCACGCCCGAGGCGACCAGGACACCATAGGTCGGCAGATAGAAACTGCCAATGTGAAAAAGTCTAGGGAACACGTTAGTTTGGATGCTCCAGTAAGGGGCTGAGTTCTACAGAGAGTCTAGCAGCAATCAGCTCTCAGCTCTCAGCTCTCAGCTCTCGGCTGTCAGCTCTCAGCGAAGCGGCAACTATCCGCGCTTGCGGGGCCACCGAAATGCCGAAACACCCAGGCAACAGCTCGCCGCCAGGGCCGCGACGCCGAGTGCCGCCTTCTGTGGGATGCCGGAGGAAAAGACAACAAAACCTATGACCAGTAAAATGCCACTGAGCAACAACCTTACGAGGTGGGGAAAATCCTGGATTGGGGCAGGGGAGACGCAAAGCTTTTTTGTGATGATCTGACCGGCGCGGAGCCCCTCAGTGAAGGTAAGACCGTGTTGCACATCGATGAGTTCTTTTTCCCACTCTTCACGGGATTCTCCTCGGTCGTGCATTCCACCCCCAGAATCGTAGGCCGATGACGAATTGCCTGACACCTAAGACCTGACACCTGAACTAAAAAAGCCGACCCACTGGGCCGTGTGGTGGGCCGAGAATGAACCCGTCTCAGACGGTGGGAACCCGCCGCGACCCATTAGGCTTTTCCGCATGGCGGAACATAGCTCACCGGATCTTTTTGCGAGTCGAGTCCCCGTTCATTCGGCATTGGTTCAAAAATCGGTTGCCACCATCACCAACCTTGCAGGCCGGCTTCCACCTTGGATGCTAGGAAACAACGAAGAGATTCGCAAGGGGAAAATGCAAAATAGTTGGCAGTAAGTTTGCTGGCAGTTACGTTCGTGTAGGAATGGGCGCCCTCGCGAGCCTGCCCTGAGCGAAGTCGAAGGGTCCATGCCGAGCGCAGCTCGGCAGATATCGCGATAGAAAGATGAATCCCAGGTTACGATCGACTTCAGCCCGTGCGCCGGGTATCTTGCAAAACTTCGTCCAGCGCGCTTGCCAGTTTGCTGGCCCGCTGCCGCGCCTCCGGCGAAGGCGTCTCCAGTTGCCGCTTCAGCAGATGATATTCATCCGCAATATTCAGCGCCGCCAGCACCGCCAGCCGCACCGAATCGACCGTTGCCGTCTGTTCCGATACCGCGCGCATCTTGCCGTCCACGTACTCGGCAAGCTTCAGAATGTAGTCCGCGTCAGAACCCCGCAGGTTATAAACCTGGTCGAAGATTTCGACGCGCACACTGCCACTGCCGCCGACGGCATTAGTGGCCGACACCTCTTTGGCCGGAACAGGTTTCGTCAACCTATCTGTCGGAGGTTGTTTGCTCGCAGTGGCCATGTCACTCCTCGGCGGATTACTTTCTGCCAGATCGCTGCCGTCCGGATATTCGCCGCCGTCGTTCAGCTTGCCGCCTGCTCATGCGTCAGGCTGTCCATCTGGCCCAACATCTTTTCGACCCGGCCGCGAATGTCCTCGCGATCCTTGCGCAGTTGCACCAGTTCGCGGCGCATGGATTCGTTTTCTTCCTCGCGCTCTTCCAGTTGCTCCCGCAGCCGCTTCGCATCGCGCTCGGCCGTAGCCCGCGCTTCTTTGGCGGCCTTGTACAACTCAATGGTGCGATAAACTTTCTCTTCCAGCGCCTGAAAATCTTCAGGCGGAACCTGCGCAGATACCTCTTCCACGGTTTTCACGGACATGGGCGCCACTCGCTTTCGGGGAATGTTGTCAGCGTTGAGTCGAAGTATAGCGCAGTTTGCTGTGGATTTTACGCTACTTTCGTGCCAGCTTTTCCAGCCGTCGCGCCGCCTCATCCAGTGTCTCAGGCTTTTTGCAGAAGGCGAAACGTACCTGTTGGGATCCGTCCTTTGGATGCTTGTAGAAACTCGACCCCGGCACGCACGCGACGCCGATTTCCTTCACTAGGTAAGCCGCGAACTCCACGTCGTTGCTGAACCCGAAGGCGCTGATGTTGGTCATCACGTAATACGCGCCCCGCGGACGGTAACAGAGGAAACCGGCTTTCTCCAGCGCCGGAATCAGATGATCGCGCCGCGTGCGGTACCGGTCGGCCAGTTCGCGGTAGTAACTGGCAGGCAGGCTTAACGCCACCGCTCCGGCTTCCTGCAAAGGCGCGGGCGCGCCCACGGTCAGGAAGTCATGCACCTTGCGGATCGCGTTCGTGATGGCGGGCGGCGCGACCGCCCAGCCAACGCGCCATCCCGTGACGCTGTAGCTTTTTGAGAGCCCGTTGATCGTGATCGTGCGTTCGCGCATGCCGTCGAGCCGTGCAATCGAAATGTGCTGGGATCCATCGTAGAGAATGTGCTCGTAGATTTCGTCGGTGATGGCGAGCACGTTATATTCGACACACAGGTCGCGAATCAGTTCCAGTTCTTTCCGGCTGAACACCTTGCCGGTAGGGTTGTTTGGCGTGTTAAGGATGATTGCCTTGGTGTGATGTTGCGCGGTCCGATACTGGAAGGCTTCGCGCAATTCCTGTTCGTCAAACGTCCACTCGCCTCCCCGCTCGCCGCCCCTCTCGCCTTTCGATGCCTGCGGAGGACGCAAGCTGACAAACCGCGGCTTGGCTCCGCTCAGAATCGAGTCCGGCCCGTAGTTCTCGTAGAAGGGCTCGAAGACCACAACCTCGTCGCCCTTATTGCAGACCGCCAGCAGGGTTGCGATCATCGCTTCGGTCGAGCCGCAGCACACCACAATTTCTTTTTCCGGATCGACCTCGATCCCCTGCCACTCCCGCATCTGGCGGGCAATCGCAGCTCGCAGGCTCTTCGCGCCCCAGGTGATGGCGTACTGGTTCACGTCGGCGGCGATGGCTTCCTGAGCGGCGCGCTTGATTTCGGCGGGCGCGGAGAAATCGGGAAACCCTTGCGCCAGATTGACAGCGTCATATTGCATCGCCTGCCGAGTCATCTCGCGAATCACGGACTCAGTAAAATGCTCAACCTTGTCGGAAAGAAAATGTTTGTGATGGGCCGAAACCGGAGTCATGGAAAGTAAGGCTAGCACAAGAGATGCCCACGTAGGGACAGCCGCCCTCGGCTGTCCAAGGGGGCACGGCGTTGCGAAAGAAGGCGGCCCGACCTAAACTCTTCTGCATGAAGCATCGCATCGTGCCGCTGATGATGGTGATTGCGGCTGCATGCTCATTTGCCGTCATCGAAAACGCTTCGGCCCAATCTGCTCAAACCTCCGATGCGCCACCAAGCGGCGTGGTGCTACTTAAGTTGTCCGATCCAATATACCCTCGGTTGGCGCAACAGGCGCGTATCGCCGGGGAGGTGGACCTGATGCTTGGCATCCGGCGGGATGGAACTTTCGAATCGGCGGTAGTCGTTAGCGGTCACCCAATGCTGAAGCAGGCCGCATTAGACAGCGCTCAACGATCTCAGTTCGAGTGCGTTGGCTGCGGCGAGGCCGTCAACTTGTATGCACTGAAGTATAAGTTCCAGATTGCTCCTCGTGATCCCCCAAGGGATTGCAATACCCACACGGAGGAGAAGCGACCTCCCGCTGAGGTGGATCTGTCGCGCCATTAGGTTACGGTTTCCGCTTGGGAGATGTGGACTTGCGACCCAGCAGTCCTCAGGGTCCGTTCCGCGAAATGCCTCTACTTGTGGAAATGTGGCACCCGCGACGAGGATTAGCTCTCTATGTCCGCTGCACTCCGCCCAGGCCTTCCAGCGCTTTCGCAATCTGCCCCGACCACTGCGCCACCTCGTCGTCGCGCAGGGTGCGCTCGCTGGACTGGAGCTTGGCCCGCATCAGGATCGAGTACTTGCCTGCGCCAACTTTTTCGCCGCGGAAGATTTCTACCGGGACGAAACTGCGCAGCTCGGCGATGCCCAATCCGGTAACGCTCTGGTGAATTTTCTCGAACTCCACGCCGTCATCAAAAACAAAGGAGAAGTCGCGCTCGACGGCAGGGAAGCGCGGCAGCGCCTCATAACGCACCTGGCGCAGATCGTGCTGGTAGAGCCGGTCGAGATAGATCTCGGCGACAAAGACATCCTGCCGCAGTTTGCGGGCCGCGGCCACATCGGGATGAATCTGGCCAAACTGGGCGACGGTAGCGCCATCCAACACGGCGCGGGCCGAGCGTCCGGGATGGTAGTAATCGGCCGTCTGCACATCGTAGTAGAGCGTCCAATGGCTGAAGGAAGCGAGCAGGCTTTCAATGTCGCCCTTCAGGTCGAAGAACGAAAGCGGACGCGCCGCCTGATGAACTCCGCCTTCAATAGCGCTGCCCGTCGCGCCGATCGAGATGCGCTTCAACTCCAGCGACTTCGCGCCCGACGCCTCAAATACATTTCCAGATTCGAACAGGCGAACATTGTCGCTGCCGCGATTCAGGTTGTAAGCCAGCATGTTGAGCATGCTCGGAACCATTGACGTGCGCATTACCGAAGCCTCGTCGCTCAGCGGGTTCGCGAGGTCGAGCTCGGCAGCGGTCGAAAAGCGCCGGGCGTCCTCTTTCGAAATGAAGGTCAGCGAAATGGTTTCGTTGTAACCGAGCGCCAGCAGTCCAGAGCGCAGCCGCGCGTCTTTGTGCGCATCGGGCAACTCGCGGACCTCGCCGCTATAGGGGGGAAGCGTGTTGGGGAACTTGTCGTAGCCGTGCAGCCGCGCGAGTTCTTCGATGATGTCGATCTCGCGCTCGATGTCGAGACGCCAGCTCGGGATGTGGACCAGGTAAGTATCTTCGCTGCCCGGAAGCACCGTGAAACCGAGACGAGTAAGAATGCGGTTGATTTCAAGTGTGCCGAGTTTTTCGCCGAGAATGCGCTGCACTTCCCGCAGGTCGAGTTCCACCGGAGCAAGATCAAGCTTGCGGGCGATCACGTCGATCACGTCGCCGATGAGCGTGCCGCCGCCGGATTCGCCACAAGATGACAGAATCAGTTCGGCGACCCGGTTCGTCGAAACGACGGTCGATTCGAAATCGGCGCCGCGCTCGAATCGGTGCGAAGCGTCGGTGTGAATGCCGTGCCGCTTCGACATGCGGCGCACCGTGACCGGGTCCCACCACGCGGATTCGATCAGGATGTTCTTCGTGCGCTCAGTGATCATCGTGTCGAAGCCGCCCATCACGCCAGCCAGCCCCACCGGCTTTTTCGCGTCGGCAACGACGAGGTCTTCGGTCGAGAGCTTGCGCTCCACGCCATCCAAAGTCTTCAGCGTTTCGCCGGCCTGGGCGCGCCGTATGACCAGCCTGCGGCCTTCGAGCAGATCGAGATCGAACACGTGCGTGGGCTTGCCACTCTCCCACAAAACGTAGTTGGTAGCGTCCACCGCGTTACTGATGGGCCGCTGATCGAGCAGTTGCAAGCGACTGGCAATGTTCGCGGGCGAGGGCTTGATGGTAGCGCCGCGAATTTCGCGAGCCGTGAACCGCGGACAGAGCTCAGGCTCCTGAATGTCGATCGTGACGGCGGACTTGCCTTGCGACGGCGGCAACTTCGGCTCGATCGGCCGGAGCGGCAGATCGTAGAGCGCCGAGACCTCGCGAGCCACGCCATAATGATTCATGGCATCGGGACGGTTGGTCGTGATCTCCATCTCATAGACGGTCGCCTCGCCTTCGCCCGAGATGCCCTCGACCGCGACGCCCGCAAGGGTAAGCTCGTCCGCAAGCCGGAGGTAGTCGACCGGCAGGTCAACGAAGTCGCGCAACCAATGAGGAGAGATTTTCATTTTGAGAGAACGTCAGCTTCGAGCTACTAGCAACCGGTATCTGCGAGCGATTGCTCGAAGCCCGTAGCTCGAAGCTCGCAGCCGCTAACCAAACTGCTCTAGAAACCTCACATCACCCTGAAAAAACAACTGAATATCATCCACGCCGTACTTTAGAATCGCAACCCGCTCCACGCCCATGCCGAAGGCGAATCCCGAAACCTTTGCCGCGTCGTAATCCACGAAGCCGTAAACATTCGGATCGACCATGCCGCAGCCCAGCAGTTCAATCCATCCGCTGGCCTTGCAGTTGCGGCACGGAGCGCCGTCGCGCGTGCCCTTGCCACCGCAGAAAATGCAACTGATCTGCAAGTCGGCGCTCGGCTCGGTAAACGGGAAAAACGACGGATAGAAGCGCGTCTTCACGCTCGATCCGAAAAGCGCTTTCATGGCGTGGTCGAGCGTGCCCTTCAGATCGCAGAACGTGATGTTGGTGTCGACGGCCAGCCCTTCGACTTGATGGAAGATGGGCGAGTGCGTCGCGTCGAGCGCATCGTTGCGGTGCAACTTGCCCGGACACACCACGCGCACCGGCGGCCGCATCTTCTCCATGGCGTGAATCTGCACCGGCGAAGTGTGCGTGCGCAGCAGCAGGCGGTCACGCAGCGGCTTCGATTCCTGCCCGGCGATGAACAGCGTATCCTGCGTGTCGCGCGCGGGATGGTTCGGCGGAAAGTTCAGCGCCTCAAAGTTGTAGTAATCGGTTTCAATCTCCGGGCCTTCCTCGACCGAATAGCCCAGATTGCGGAACACGCCAATGATCTCGTTCATCGTCTTGATGACGGGATGTTCCGCGCCAATGGGGCGACGAATGCCAGGGAGGGTGATGTCAAGACGCTCAGCGGCGAGTTTGCCAGAAGAAGCCCCGCTCTGGATGCGGGCGAGCGACGCATCAACCGCTTGCTCGACTTTGGGCTTGAGTTCGTTGACGCGCTGCCCGACGTCGCGCTTATTCGGTCCCGGCGCGGCTTTCAACCACAGATCATTGAGCTGGGTGAGCACGCCGTTCTTGCGCGCCATCCAGCGATCGCGAAACACCTTCCAGTCGTTCTCGGAAACGACCGCTGCCGACTCCTGATCGAGCGCAGACAGAAGCTCGCGCACGGCGCCATCAAGCGCTGCCGCCGAGAAGTCGGTCAGTTTTGGGACGGTGTAAGGCATATTCCCGAACAATCCTCAAAGGATGGTCATCGCAAAGGGTTGTCATCCTGAGCGAAGCGAAGGACCTGCTGTTTCGTGCACTGACAAGAAAGCAGATCCTTCGCTTCGCTCAGGATGACAAGATTAAGTTAAGGCTGACTGAAAACTGACGACTGATAGCTGACCACTGATAGCTGACAGCTACGCCGCCGCTGCGTTCGCCTTCTTCGCCTGCTCCGCCAGACTGCCAAATCCCGCCGGATCCTTCACTGCCAAATCGGCCAGAATCTTGCGGTCCAGTTCCACGCCGGCTTTCTTCAGTCCGCTGATGAACTGGTTATAGTTCAATCCGTTTAAGCGGGCGGCGGCGCCGATGCGCACGATCCAGATCGACCGGTACTGGCGCTTCTTCTGCTTGCGGCCGGAGTAGGCAAACTTCAGGGCGCGATCGACGGCTTCTTTCGCCGAGCGGTAAAGTTTGGACTTAGTTAAGAAATATCCACTGGCGCGTTCAAGAATCTTTTTGCGCTTGGCGCGGCGTTTGGTTCCGCGTTTTACACGAGGCATGGTGCTCTCCTTTTTTGGTTCGTTTGGCGGCTGGAGGTAAGGAGGCTTCTACCCTAAGGGATTTCTGAAGCCCGGCCTCTTCACGCGCCGCTGCGGGGCATTTCGCTCCGCAGACTTGGTTGTCGCATACTCGTTAAGGACGTGCGAGAGCTTGCGCTGAGCGAAGCCGAAGCGACGCCCGTCGCTCCATTGCCAACTTAGTACGGGATCATCCGCATTACTTTCTTATAATCAGCGTCGCTGACCAAGACGGAGTCGCCCAACTTCTTCTTGCGCTTCTTCGCTTTGGAGGTCAGGATGTGGCGCAAATTCGCCTTGTGACGCTTGATTTTCCCCGTCCCGGTTTTCTTGAAGCGCTTGGCAGCGCCTTTGTGTGTTTTTAGTTTAGGCATAAAGATCAGTTCTCAGTTCTCAGTTGTCAGTTCTCAGTTAGGTCATCAGAGTTACGCAGCGCCGCGAATCGATCGCGGTACGAAGGTTTTACTGATGACTGACAACTGATAACTGACGACTGATTTTACGCTGTCTGCGCGCCGCCTCGCGATGCGGGAGGTGCGGGCTTCGCAGGAGCCGGTTTTTCCTTTGCTCCGCCTTCAGTCTTCTTCGGCGCCAGAATCAGGTGCAGCGTATTGCCTTCCTGCCGCGGACGGAACTCCACCAACCCTTTCTGGTCGACGTCCTTGATCAGACGTTCCAGAATCTGGCGGCCCAGGCTTTGCCGCGTCATTTCGCGTCCCCGGAAGAAGATGGTCGCTTTCACCTTGTCTCCTTCGTCGAGGAAGCGCAACACGTGATTCTTTTTGGTTTCGTAGTCGTGATCGTCCACGTTGATACGAAACTTTACTTCTTTGACCGTAATGGTCTTCTGCTTTTTCTTGGCTTCGCGCTCGCGCTTTTCGTTCTGGTACAGAAATTTCCCGTAGTCCATGATGCGGCAAACCGGAGGTTGCGCGGTCGGGGAAATCTCCACCAGATCCAGGTTTCTTTCGCGGGCCATCTTGAGCGCCTCGAAGGGAGGCATCACGCCAATCTGTTCCCCTTCGTCGCCGATCACGCGAACTTCACGCGCCCGGATGCGCTCGTTCATGCGGATAAAACGCTTGTCGATACTGTCCTCCGTCTGCTGATATGACAGGAAAGATGCTTAAAAAGTATAGCATGGCGTCGTGGGAAGGCTGCATCTGCAGAGACCAGAGATCGCAGTGAGCCCCGTCTCTACAGTTAGAAGAACTTACGCCGCCGCCACCTTCGAAGTCCGCAACCGCCGATACAGCCGCAGATAGTCGTCCACCATTCGTCGCGCCGTGAAGCGCTCGCGCGCCCGGTTGTAGGCTCGCGTCCCGTAGAGGCGCGTGAGTTCGCGATCTTCGTCCAACTGGCCGAGCACTTCGCTGAGGCTCTCGGCGTTATTGCGTTCGAAGTACAAGGCCGCGTCGCCCCAGAGTTCGCGATATACCTCGGTGTCGTTTGCCACCAGCGCACAGCGCGAGAAGGCGGCTTCGATCGACGCCAGTCCCGTAGGCTCGTAGCGCGAAGTCGCCGCAAAAATCGTCGACTTGCTGTAGAGCGAGCGCAGTTGCGATTCCGTCTGCGCTCCCTTCACCGAAATCTCGTGTTCGCCGGTGGAGACGCGCACGTCGGCACGGATCGGCACCGGCGGAGCGGGAATCGGGTTATCCGCTCCCACAATGCACACCGGCAGGCCGTGCGTGTGCTGGGTCAGCAATGCAACCTGCTTTCCCGAATCCCACAGGCGCCCGATCGCGAGCACCGACTCTTCCTTGGTCACGAACGGGTTGAAGTAGATCGGATTGCGTCCCGGCGGAATGACGTGTCCCTCGAAATCGCCGCCGTAGGCAACGCGCAGCATCTCTTTCATCCAGCGTGAAGTGGTCACCACAGCCTCAGCCCGCTTCAAGCCCGCGACCATCGTCTCGCGATACCACTTCAGCCATGCCGAGGCGGCCGGTTCGTGTCCGTGGATGCACAACCACCACGTGATTACATCGCCGTGCGCCACCACCAGTCGCGGCGTCGCCACCGGCAGCGCCCCAAAACTCAGCTGATTCAAATGCAGAAAATCGGGACGCGTGTCGTGCACGATCGCACACAGATAATCCTGCGCCGCGTGGAAGTCCTGCTCCCCTTCCTGCATCCAGTCGAGACGAAACGCGGTGGGATGATAGTCAAGCCCGTGCAGCCCGTCCATCCAAGCAGTCTGATGAGGAAGTGGGATTTCTCCGAAGCTGACGAGCGTGACTTGCGCTCCGTGGGTCACCAGACCCGACACCAGTTCGCGCGAGTAAGTCCACACTCCGCTGAAGGTGTCAGCCGTGACCAGTACGCGCACAGAACCCCCGGGATTCGAGGGCTGGGAGCTGACCCTCGGCCTGCGTCCAGTTTAGGGTCTACGACCGTGCCGAGGAAAGAGTTTTCTTGCGGCCGCCGGGCGCCCCTCGAAACCCGGCAAGCTCGTGTGGGGATGGGCGCCCTCGCCCGTCCAAGCCGGGCGAAGCCCGGCAGCTGCCGATGGTCACAGCAACTCCGGATTCGCTATAGAAAAGGAAGAAGGCCGGGCAGAAGGCCCGGCGCCGAAGCGCCCGCCCCGTTTCACGTCGAGTCCGCCCACTGCGTCATCGCGCGCTGATCCGCCACCCTCGCCGGCTTCGGTCGCGCCAGGAACCGCATCGTCCACAGGAGATCGTCGAGGACGGTTCCAAACCCGAAGTGAGCATCCACAAACGCCAGTTCCGCCGACGGCAGAGACGAGCGCCCAGAGATCAGGACCACGGGAACATCCGGCATCAGAAACTTGATTTCCTGGGCTAGCCGCGAACCCGACATCAAAGGCATTTCGTAGTCAAGAAGCGCCAGATCAAAATAGGTTCTCTGGCAAAGCGCGAGAGCCTCAAAGGGATCATTCTTCGCAATAACTCTGAACCCGCATTCTTCAAGAACACTGGTCAGCAATCGGCTGGATTTGGGATTGTCGTCCACGTAAAATACTGTCGTTCGGTTCTCCATTACAGACCTCCGTTCCTTTCCCGAAGAACGCAACCCAAGCACTGCCCTTGCGAATATTTTGGGCAGAGATTTGTAAACTAATCGGGATTGACTCAGAGGCCTGGTTGCCGAAACTTCTTCCGCCTGTAGAGACGGGGCTTGCCCCGTCCCCGCAGACGCCGCAAGCCGCGTCTCTACGGGGGAATCAGACGCCCCTCTAGGGGCTGGGCGCCTATGGTTAACGCGAACCGCCTTTTCTGCGTCTAATGATTTGGCAGCCTTCAAACCGACTCCTGCTTGGGGCGAAGGTATAATAAAAAATTAGATAGTTTCAGGAGGTAAGAAATGGATTCGCGCGAAAGCGCTTTTTGGGCTCGTCTCAAAGCCAACCGTTGGGCGTACACTTTTACGATTCTAGTGACGCTGACGGTTGGAATTCTGATTGGCACGGTTGTCTCCTCTGGAGTGAAAGGCAAGGAGGGGCAGAAGTCGTCGGATGCGACCCCGCTGACCATTCCCGCTCCGCAACAACTCTCGACCGCCTTCTCCCAGATTTCCAAGCAGCTTGAGCCGAGCGTGGTGAACATCAATACCGAGTCGACCATTAAGAACCCGCACCGCCGGCGCTCCGTGCGTCCCGATCCGGACCAGGAGCAGGGCAACGGCGATGAAGACACCCCGTTCCAGGATTTCTTTGACAAGTTCTTCGGTGGCCAGGGCGGCCAAGGTGGCCCTGACGCGGGCACCATCCGCCAACGCTCGCTCGGTTCCGGCGTGATTGTGGATTCGAAGGGCTACATCGTCACCAACCGGCACGTGGTCGAGAAGGCAGATCGTATTCGTGTGAAGTTGCAGGATGAAAACCCGGCTTCTCCCGGCCATGATGCCAAGTTGATTGGTATGGACCAGGAGACCGACTTGGCGGTGATCAAGATTGATATCGATCGTCCACTGCCGGCCGCGAAACTGGGCAACTCCGACGGCATGGAAGTTGGCGACTGGGTGCTGGCCATCGGCAGTCCCTTCGGACTGCAGGAAACTGTAACTGCGGGCATCGTGTCGGCCAAGGGGCGCAACATTGTTCCCAACCGGCAGTTCCAATCCTTCATTCAAACCGATGCGGCGATTAACCCCGGCAACTCCGGTGGGCCGCTGGTGAATATGGCGGGTGAAGTCATCGGTATCAATACTGCCATTCTTACGGAGACGAGTTCGTACGCGGGCGTGGGATTTGCCATGCCTTCGAACACGGTGACCCAGGTCTACAACCAGTTGATCGGGCCGGAACACCGGGTTTCGCGCGGGTCCATTGGTATTGAGTTCTCAGCCCAACCGAACCCGGCCATCGCGCGCATTTACGGATCGGGTGTGACGGTGTCGAACGTCGTATCCGGCAGCCCGGCCGACCAGGCGGGCCTGAAGATCGGCGACACGATCACTTCCGTGGATGGCAAGGACGTAAAGAGCGGCGACGATCTGGTGGCGGACATCGCTTCCCGCAAGCCGGGCTCAAAGGCCAAGCTCGCGTTTGTGCGCAACGGCAAGAGGGAAGACGCGACGGTGACCATCGCCGATCGCTCCAAACTGTTCGCTTCCCGTCTGGGCGAAGAAGACGAAAGCCAGAGCGAAGAGGCACCCAAGGCCAGCAAGTTCGGGATTACGGTTCGCAGCATCACTCCCGATCTGGCCGATCGCCTGGGCATTAACGCGGGCAAGGGCGTGGTGGTGCAGGACGTGAAGCAGGGATCGTTCGCCGAGGACCTCGGTCTGAATCGCGGCGACGTGATCCTGGAAGTGAACAAGCAGCCCGTGAACAATCCGGACGACTTCATCAAGATCGAGTCGTCCCTGAAGAGCGGGCAGGATGTCGTGTTCCTGGTGCGTCCGCGAGGCGCAAGGGCCCAGGATGGCACGATTTTCCTGGCAGGTACACTTCCGTAACCGATGAGGAACTCCGGCGAGACTGGCACTCCATCCCCGTTTCGGGGACCATTAAGGTGGGCTGGTCTCGCCGGTTTTTTGTTGGACGGCAGTCGGTAGTCGCTGGTCGTCGGTGGTTCGCGGGTTTCAAACGAACGACGCGTCCCGAACAACCAACGACTGATTTTGACGGTCGAGTTGCACATGGTCGAAGCCTTTTTAAACATGCACCGCTCTGATCAAATTCGGCGTTGGCGACGGGTGGGGCTCTGCAGCCTGCTCTGCCTGGCCGCGCATGGGCTCGCCATCGCAGAGACACAGACGTCGACTCCGCCAAAGAAACCGGCGCACGCTTCCGCAGCGGCGCCAGCCGAGAGATCAGCACATCACACCAGCGGGCACGCGGCCACCAAGCATGCGGCCACCAAGCACACCTCGGCTCACAAGCGCAGCTCAGCTCAGAACAGCAAAAGCTCCCGCGGCAAGAAGGGCTCGAAGCCGCACGGCCAGCAGGCGATTGACTCGGCTCGCGCCCGGGAAATTCAGACAGCGCTCATCCGTGAGCACTACATGCAGGGTGAGCCTTCGGGATATTGGGACAGCGCGACCCAGGCCGCGATGCAGCGCTATCAGGCAGATCATGGATGGCAGTCGAAGACGACTCCAGATTCGCGAGCGCTGATCAAACTCGGATTAGGCCCAAGCCACGATCACCTGCTCAATCCGGAAAGCGCAATGACCGCCGCGCCTGCCGCGGGCGATCCCAAGGCCGGGTCGAAACAGACCCCGCCGGAAAACAACATTCCCCAGCACTAGGAGTCTGTCGGGAATAGATTCTCCAGGAGCACCAAACATCACAGTTTTTCCAGAGGGTACTTCGGCTTAAGATGCGGCTATGGG
>CZKY01000088.1_pt1 | contig 23917 bp, 21 predicted proteins | sample 2454881 | NCBI WGS metagenome assembly CZKY01 (sample SAMEA3539301, study PRJEB10725) | soil metagenome | biome: tundra; feature: field; material: soil | place: USA | collected 2010-05 | depth 0.15 m | reverse complement strand
GGCGCTGCGACTCCCACCGCCATCGAGCCCTCCGCTTCCGACTTTGCCCGCCTCTTTGACACGATGGTCGGCCTCTTTCACTACATCGTCGTCGACGCTTCCTCCCGGCTCGACAGCGCCACTCGTCTGGTCAGCAACCTGTCGGAGAAGATTCTGCTCATCGCTCACGCCGATGTCGCTTCCCTGTGGAGCGCCGGAAGAGTGGCCCAGTATCTCGGCGAGAGCGGCTCACGGGACCGTTTCGCATTGGTTTTGAACCGTTATCGCAAGGTGGCTGGCTTCAATGAAGCGGAGACCGAGGCCGCCATCGGGGCGCCGGTGCTCTGGCGGATTCCCAATCAGTACTTCGCGGTCTCGGCCGCCATCGATCGCGGCGTTCCTGTGATGCAGCAGGGGAACAGCGAAATTTCCCGCTCTATTTCCGGGCTGGCGGAATACTTGACCAAGGACGATCTGGACGTGAAGCGCAGTGCCTGGTCGCTGTTTAAAACAGTGTAGTAATTCATTGAGTCATTGAATCATTGAGATATTGATTCCATGACTCAATGACTCAATGACTCAATGATTCAATAAATTATGGCCAATCTGCAAGCCTTCGAGCGGGGCGACTACCAGCAGGTCAAGGCGGACCTGCACCGCAAGATCCTCGATCGCCTCGACCTGGAAAAACTCGGCCGCTCGACTGGAGATTCCGCGCGCGAAGAAGTTCTCATCCTGATCCGCAGTTCGGTGAACAGCGAGGCGGTTCCTCTCAGTTTCGCCGAGCGCGAGCAGTTGTCGCGGGAGATTCTCGACGAAATCTTCGGCCTGGGCCCGCTCGAGCCGCTCCTCAAAGATCCCACCATTTCCGACATTCTCGTCAACCGCTTCGACCGCGTATACATCGAACGCGCCGGCAAGCTGGAAATCACCGGCTTGTCGTTCAAGGACAATCAGCACTTAATGCAGATCATCGACCGCATCGTGTCCCGCATCGGGCGGCGCGTCGATGAGTCTTCGCCCATGGTAGATGCCCGCCTGCAGGATGGCTCCCGCGTCAACGCCATCATTCCGCCCCTGGCGCTCGACGGAGCCTGCCTCTCGATCCGCCGCTTTGGCCGCGATCCCATAACCGCACGCAACATGCTCGACAACAAAACCCTGACGGAGCCGATGCTGGAACTGCTCTCGGCCATGGTCAAGGGCCGCCTGAACCTGCTCATTTCAGGAGGAACGGGCGCCGGCAAAACGACGGTTCTCAATGTCCTTTCCGGATACATCCCGAATTCGGAGCGCATCGTAACCATCGAAGACGCAGCCGAATTGCAGCTCAAGCAGGAACACGTAGTCCGTCTCGAAACCCGCCCTCCCAACATCGAAGGCAAAGGCTCGGTCCGCATGCGCCAGCTCGTCATCAATAGCCTGCGCATGCGTCCCGATCGCATTGTGGTGGGCGAGGTGCGTGGCGAAGAAGCCTTCGACATGCTTCAGGCCATGAATACCGGTCACGAGGGTTCGCTCACCACCGTCCACGCCAACTCGCCGCGCGACGCCCTGGCTCGCGTCGAAAATATGGTTTCCATGGCCAACCTGAATATTCCCGAGCGTGCGATTCGCCAGCAGATCGCCAACGCGGTCCACGCCGTAGTCCAGGTAGCGCGTCTCTCTGACGGTTCGCGTAAAGTGATCACGGTCTCCGAGGTCACCGGAATGGAAGGAGAAATGATCACGTTGCAGGACGTTTTCGTTTTTGAACGCAGCGGCATCGACGAGAGCGGCAAGGTGCGCGGTGCCTTCCATTCCACGGGCCACCCGCCGCATTTCGCGGAGCGTCTCGCCACCGCCGGTTGCCGCCTGAGCCCCGCGCTCTTCGAATCCCGGATGGAGGTCTAGCGGATGCAGTTCTTTATCGCCTTGCTGGTATTTGTCGTGGTCACCCTGGCGGTCTTTGCCGTCATGTCTTTGTATGACCAGCGCAAAGCCCAGGCCCGCGTTCTCCGCGAGCGCCTCTCCACCGTTCAGAAACCAACCGAACAACCCGCGCCGGAGGTGGCTCTTCTTCGCGACGAAGTGCTCAGCCGGATCCCGGCTTTCGACACCTTTCTCCGCCGCTCGGAGCGCGTCTCGCTTCTGCAAAAAATGCTGGCTCAGGGAAACGTGGATGTTCGCGCCGGAAACTTCCTCATGCTTTGCGCCGTGTCGGCTCTGGTATTCGCCGTCATCGCTTTCATCGCCGGCGGCAACCCGCTGTTCGGCTGGGCCGGCGCTCTGCTCGGGTTTTTTATCCCCTACGCCTATGCCTCGCATATGCGGAGCAAGCGTTTTTCGAAATTCGAGGAGAAGTTCCCCGAGGCCATCGATACGCTCGCCCGCGCCGTTCGCGCCGGACACGCATTTACCACCGCCCTCGAAATGATTGCCAACGAAGTCTCTGAACCCGTTGCCGGAGAATTTCGCCAGCTCTACGAAGAACAGAAATTCGGGCTCCCAGTACGCGACGCCCTGCTCAACCTGGCCGACCGCATTCCTCTGGTCGACGTCAAGTTCTTCGTAACGGCGGTGATGTTGCAGCGCGAAACCGGCGGCAATCTTGCCGAGATTCTTGACAATCTCTCTTACGTCATCCGCGAACGCTTTAAGATCCTGCGCCAGGTCCGCGTCCACACCGCCCAGGGACGCCTCACCATGGTTCTGCTCATGGCACTGCCACCCACGATTGTGGTCCTCATGCTCTTCATCAATCGGGGATTCATTCTCCCGCTTTTCACGGACCCGCTGGGGCACGCGTTGATTGTTGGCGGCATCACTTTGCAGACGCTGGGCTACTTTGTCATTCGCAGAATTATCAGGATCCAGGTTTGATTATGAGTTCCCAGTTCTCAGTTGTCAGTTCTCAGTGAAGATGGACGAACCATAGGTTTCGGCCTTTACTGAGAACTGACAACTGAGAACTGAGAACTAAAGGTTCAAATAAGGTCTAATTCATGGCGCTGGCACTCTCCATTTTCGTTTTTCTCACCATCGTGGTGATCGTGTTCGCCTTTGGAGCGGCCACGGTTGCGCCTTCGTCGGTGCTCGGCTCCCGCCTACGCGAAATCGGCTGGCAGCGCCCCAAAACCCAGGCAAAACCTGCCATCCGCGAACGCATGCAGCAAGCCCTCGATCCGCTGAGCCGCGCCTTGCCGCTCTCGCCCGCGGACGTTTCGCAAACTCGGCTCTGGCTGATTCAAGCGGGATATCGCAACGCCCAGCACGTGACCATCTACCGTGGTTTGCGCGTCCTGTTCGCCGCACTTGGTTTCCTTTCTGTTTTTCTGTTCAGCGGATTCAATTCGCCGCTGCTGCTTATAGGTCTGACCGCATTCGGCTTTTTTATCCCGCGATTCTTGCTAAAAAAGAAGATGCAGGAACGGCAGCGCCGCCTTCGCCTCGGCCTTCCCGATGCACTGGATTTGACCGTGATCTGCGTGGAAGCGGGCTTGTCTCTCGACCAGGCCATGATGCGAGTAGGCGAGGATCTGCGCACCGCGCACCCGGAACTGAGCGGTGAATTCCATCTCTTCGACCTCGAAACTCGCGCCGGAAAACCTCGCGTCGAGGCGCTCCGCAATCTGGCCGAGCGCACCGGGGTCGATGACATTCGCGCGCTGGTGGCAACCCTTATTCAAACTGACCGCTTCGGAACCAGCGTGGCCCAGGCCTTGCGCGTGCATTCCGATTCCCTGCGCACCGAGCGCCGCCAGCGCGCCGAAGAACAGGCCGCCAAAACTACCGTCAAAATGATCATTCCCCTCGTCCTGTTTGTGATGCCCTCCCTGATTTTCGTCACCGTCGGGCCGGCCGTGATTCAGTTGCTGCATATATTCATGCCGGTTACCGGGGGGAAACGGTAAGCGGATTTGTAATTGGCAATTTGTAATTTGTAATTTGAGAGCGGGACCGGCGCCCTGCCGGTTTTAAATTACAAATTACAAATCACCAATTACAAATTGAGGGTTGGCCATGTCCCCGCGCGGGCCCAAGGGATACGCTTTTAACCGTACACGCACCACCTATCTCGCGACCGATCTCCTGATCGCGCGCACCCACTGGTCCCGCTTTCGCGGCCTCATGGCCACCGACTCGTCCCGCTTCTCCCGCGGCCAGGGCCTGTGGATTAGCCCTTCCCACGGCATCCACACCTTCGCCATGCGCTTCCCAATCGACGCCGTTTACCTCGACCGCGAGCGGATTGTCATCCACATTGAAGAGGACCTCAAGCCCTGGCGCATGGCCGCCGTTCGCGTCCACGCCGCTTCCGTGCTTGAGGTTCCCACTGGCACCGTCCGGGAGTCCCTCACCGTGCTCGGCGACCAGGTGGATATTTCTTTCGAAGAACGCCCGATTCACACCGAGGCCGCCTGAAGAAGCTTCGCGCGGCGCAGGCTGCGGGAGCACGGTTTGTGTGGTGACGGGGCTCCGCCCCGTTCTCCACGCTGCGGCGAAGTTTGTTAACGCCTAGTTTCGGGCAAGGCACGACTTTACAGCACGGTGCCCCAGGTTCGCGCCCGTTCTTTGGGCGCTAACCTGGGCGCGGTCCGACTTTCGAAAGGTGCCGGGGACCTGACGTCTCGCGGTTTTCGAGACGTTGGACCCCCCAACAAGCGCCCTTGACTCCGTCTGCTAAAATAGATTCATAGCAAGCAAAGATTTGCCTTGGCGCCACCTGCTCCTTGACAATTGATCCGAGCCGTAATCGTTGAATGTTGCAGTGGCTAATCTCCGCGCCCCGTTGATCGTGCGTCTTGCGAATAACTCCATTGCTTTGAATACTTTGCAAGAAAACTGGCAACTCGCACGAAGAGACCTCTGCTAAGTTATTGATTCCTCGTGGCGGGTGCCGCTGAAAATGCGTCAAATTGCCAGAAGTCAGCACTAACTCATTATTTTTTAAGACTTTACCTACAAGTCATTATTATTGAAGACTTTGGCGGGAAATTTTCTCTAAGTCAATGATTCCAATATACCGGGAGATAGGGGGTACCCCTGGTAAAACACCTCGCTTCAAATTTTACCAGAAAACTCCGTTCCCATCGCCAACGAAAGCCAAAGAAAAAAGAAGACGCAAAAAAAACTACAGTTACCGCGAAATCACAGCATCCTTCTGGCACACTACACTAGTAGGAATCCCCCCAGAAAATAACGCAGTCAAAAACAATGCCCGAAGTTGCCACCATTCCCGAAGTCGTCACCCAGTGGCCCGAGCCGCCGCGCCTGCTGGTGGAATGGTCATCGCCATGGGAAGAGTTCAAGTCTGCTTTACGCCCGGCGCTCGCCCGCCCGCCGAAGGCCTTGGCCGGAGAAGCGCCCATTGGCATGTTCCCGTATCGCGGCATGATCGCCTGCTGGCTGCTCGAGTGCCTGCTGCTGATCGCGATCATCGTGCTCCCCGAACACTTTGCGAGTCTTCAGATTCCCAACCCTCCAGCTCGCCCGCAATACGACGTCATCTATTACTCCGCCGACGAATTGCCGCAAATCCAGGACCGGGGCGGCGCGCAGTCCGGCAAATCCGGGCGCGCCGGCGGCCAGCAAGCCCACCACCGCACGCAGACCATCCGCGTAGCGCGCGGCGACAAGCCCAGCGAGAAAGTTGTGGACGCTCCCAAGGTAAATCTGCCTCATTCCGATTCCGCGGTCGCCAATCTCCTGGCCTTTAAACCGAATCCCGGACCGCCGCCCGCCGAAGGTCTGCGTTCTTCTCTCACCGCACCAACCCTGCCTGCGACCAGCGTTGTGCCGCCTTCGCCGGAACTGAGCTCATCGGCAAGCCGCACCCCAAGCACGCTGACAACCAACATCATCCCCCCCGCACCGAATGTCTCCCGAGACAAAATGCGAACCGCAAACCCGATCGCGCCTACCGTCATCGCACCCGCCCCGCGGGACACGCAGCGCGACTTGGCCAGTTCCCGTGTCCCGCTAACGCAAACCGTCGACGTGGTTGCGCCACCGGTCTCTGCGCCCCCGCGTGACGTGTCGTCCACGCCCAGGATGTCGCTGCCAGCCCCCGCCGTCGTGGCGCCGCCGCCGTCGCAGGTCAGCCGCGATCTCAACAGCTGGGGAAGCTCCGCCAGCGGCGATTTGCGGCCAAACCCCGTGCCTCCGCCACCCACCGCGTCCGGCGGAGGGTCACGCGCGAGATCTGGCGTTGCCGACCTTACGCCCCAGGTTGTGCCACCTCCGGCCAGCATCGGCGGCGGTTCTCAAGGAAACGGCAGTGGCCGCTCTGGTCAGTCCGCAAGTTCGCTCCTGGGCTCCGCCGACGTCGTACCACCTCCGCCGGGCCTGGGCGGCGGCAAAGCCCTCTCTGGCAGCGGACGAGGCAACAAAGGAGCCGGTGCCGGCGGTCCGCTCGACTTGGGCTCCTCCGTAGCTCCACCGAGTAACGCCGGTGGGAACGCTGCAGGCTCCGGGGTCATCCTCTCCAACCAACCCGGAACGAAAGCTGGACTGCCGAACTCCACCGGCGGTGGCGCTCTCGCCATGTCGCCCAGCGGCACGGCAAAAAGCGGCCTCGGTGGCAGCGGCGGCGGATCGGGCATCGGCAAAGGCAATGGTCCCGGCAGCGGGTTACAGGGAGAAGGTTCAGGCGCGGGTAAAGAAGGCGCAGGACGCGGCTCCGATCCAAATGCACGCGGAGGGATCTCGCCGTATCCCGGGCCCGGCGGCGCGGGAACCGGAACCAGCGGCGCACCCGCCATGCCCGGCGTATCCGTGCAAGGCGGCACGACCACCGTCAACCTGCCCAGTTTCGGATCTCCCGGCGGCGACGCCCCAGCTACGGGTCCCGGACATTCCTCGGTGAATGACCACAAAAGATCCGGAGTTACGGTGGTCGCGACGTCGCGCTCGGGCGGCGTGCTGCCCTACTACGGTCTGTTGAAGGGCGACAACTATTCCATCTACATCGAAACTTCGCTGGGAACGGCGGTGATGCAATACTCCGATCCGTCTTCAGCCACGCATCCTTCCCGCGAAGCGTTGAGCGAGCCCGAGCCTCTCCGCAAAGACCTTCCCGAGGGCCTTCGTTCAACGCGCGTGATAATCGCCTGCACCCTCGACCGCTCAGGAGAACTCAAAGACCTGAAGGTGCTCGAGCCCGGCGCCGCCGAAACTACCTCGAGGATTCTGGTGGCGCTGCATAGCTGGAAATTCCGTCCGGCATTTCGCGGAAATGAGCCGGTCGAAGTGAATGCGATCTTGGGGTTTGGGGTGGATACGCGGTAGGAACGATCTTATCGGGCTGGCGGCCTGGCTGATGCAGGATTGCCCCGATCAAACTCCGCAAACAACCACGATGGACTCTATCACTGGTATATACCGAGAGCCCCCGTTCCGCCCCGAGTCCAAAATGCTAACTGGCCAAGAATCAACGACTTAACATTTCAGGAATGTTTCACGTGAAACACTTTGATGTTTTGCAGAGCAGTGAAAACGATCTAGTATCCTTTTCGCTTATCCACCACGGCCAGCAGGGACTGGCCACTCAGATAGCGACGGAGATTTTCCGAGAACAGCGCGTAATGCCGCTCCCATAACTTATCGGTCAGCGCCGCTGTGTGCGGAGTGATCAGCAACTTGGGTACGTCCCACAGCGGTGAGTCGGCAGCTAGTGGTTCTTTCGGAAAAACATCGAGCGCCGCGCCCCCAATCTTCTTTTCACGCAGGGCGGCGGCGAGCGCGGTTTCATCCACGAGCGGGCCGCGACCAACGTTGATCAGGCAGGCATCCGGTTTCATGAGCGCTAACCGTTCGGCGTTCGCGATGGCCTTCGTGCTGTCCGTAACTGGCGCTGCCAGCACGATGTAATCCGCTTGCCGAAAGACTTCGTCGATTTGAGCCGGACCGAAGACGGCGTCCGCGCCTTCGCTTCCCTTCTCCGGATGCTCGCGCACAGCGATCACCCGCATGCCCAGGGCTTTCGCGCTCTTCACCACCGGCCGTCCGATGCTGCCGAGGCCCACCATGCCGAGGGTTGCGCCCGCAACTTCTCGGATTCGCGGCAGTTCGTCCCACAGGATCTGCTGCCCCCAAACGTGCTTCTCCTGCAGGCGCACCGAGTCCGGAATTTTCTTGGCCAGCGCAAAGATGAGCGCGATGACGTGCTCCGCCACCACCGGCCCATGCACTTCGCGCGCGTTGGTGAGAATGATGTCGCTGTTGACCAGTTCCGGAAATATCAGCTGATGAACCGCCGCCGCCGGAGAGTGAATCCAGCGCAGTTTCTTTGCCGCTGCGATTTGCTGGGGACGCACCGACCAGGTGATGGCGATCTCGGCATCGACGATTTCTTCATCCACGCGCTTGTAGTCGGGAAGATGCACAACGTTGACTTGCGGAAATTCCTGCTGGAGCCGCTTCGAGAACCAAGTCGGCGCGTTCCATTGATCAAAAGGATGGCGAACGCAAATCAGAAGCTTACGAATCGGGCCATCGGATGATCGGGTCATCGTTGATCAAAAGACCTTCTCGGCGTCCTCTGCGTCTCGGCGGTTCAAGCTTTCAGCGGCCTCCGCAGGTCCGAGCCTGTCATCTCTTTCGGCTCGGTGATACCCAGCATGCCGAGCATCGTCGGCGAAATATCGCGCAGCGAGCCGTTCGGATTGAGCGTGAATTGCTTTGCATCTTCCGCGACCACGATGAAGGGCACCGGATTCGTCGTATGCGCCGTATGCGGACCGCCGGATACGGGGTCAATCATCATTTCGGCGTTACCGTGGTCGGCCGTAATCAACATGGCTCCGCCTTTAGCGCGTACCGCTTTCTCAATCTCGCCCAGACAGGCATCGACCGTCTCGACCGCCTTGATGGTGGGCTCAATCTTGCCCGAGTGCCCAACCATGTCGGCATTCGCAAAGTTGACAATGATCACGTCGAACGTGCCGTCGTTCGTGGCTTTGACAACCGCCTCGGCGACGCCGGCGGCGCTCATCTCCGGCTTCAGATCGTAAGTTGCGACCTTCGGCGACTGCACCATCACACGTTCTTCGCCAGGGAACGGCTGCTCCACGCCGCCATTAAAAAAGTACGTTACGTGCGCATATTTCTCTGTCTCCGCCACGCGCAGGTTGCGCATGTTTAGCCCGCCCATGACGTTCGCCAGGATGTTCGACATCGACTCCGGTGGAATCACCACCGGCAAGTCGAAGTTCTTGTCGTACCGCGTCATGCAAACGTACTTCAGGTTCTTAGGCGCGCGGTCGCGCGGGATGGTTGCGTCGAGATCGGCCGCGCCCGGCAAATCGCTCCCGCCCTTCTCGTTCAACCCGCTGTTGCGGCACAGAGCGCGCGTGATCTGGCGCACACGGTCGGCGCGAAAGTTGAAGCAGATGCAGGAATCGTCGTCGCCGATCTTAGCCAGCGGTTCGCCGCGATGGTCGGTGCAGACGAATGGCACCACGAACTCGTCGGTCACGCCTTTGTTGTAGGACTCTTTCATGCCCTGCACGGCGTCGACGTAGGTGCCGCCCTCGGCTTTGCCCTCGACCATCGCGTTGTAGGCCTTCGCGATGCGCTCCCAGCGGCGGTCGCGGTCCATGGCGTAATAACGGCCGTTGACGGTGGCGATCTTGCCGGAGTTGTACTCGCGCATCTTCTGCTGCAGTTGTTCGAGATAGCCGGCCCCGTTGGTCGGCAGCGTGTCGCGGCCATCCATGAAGGCGTGCACGAAGACGCGATCCACGCCGTTCTGCTTGGCCATTTTCAACAGGGCATAGAGATGCTCCTGCCGCGAGTGCACGCCGCCGTCGGATAGCAGGCCGAACAGGTGCAGTTTGCGCCCACCCAAGCGGGCGTTCTTCATCGCTTCGAGCAGCACAGGATGCAAGAAGAACTCGCCGTTCAGGATCATCAGGTCGATGCGCGTGATGTCCATGTGCACGATGCGCCCGGCGCCCATATTCAGATGGCCGACTTCGCTGTTCCCCATCTGCCCTTCCGGCAGTCCGACAAACGGGCCGCTGGTGTGAATCAGCGTGTTGGGATACTCGCGCAGCAACCGGTCATAGATCGGCTTGCGTGCGAGGGCGATGGCGTTCGCTTTCGTTTCGGCTCGGTATCCCCAGCCGTCGAGAATGATGAGAACGAGAGGCTTAGGACGGGGCATAAAAATCGCTTTTAGCTCCTGGCTTTTGGCTTCTAGCTTCCGAGAAAGAATTCACCACGGAGGCACGGAGAAAAATGGGTAAAAGAAGAATCTATAGGAGGATACGCGGCTTTTCAAACTGAGGCGCAGGTCGAAGCAGATCGACTGGATGCACTTCCTACGTCCGACTTGACGTTTTATACTATCGCGTACTCTCGCGGAGGATAAAGATGCCCATCAACGAACTTTTGCTTGTCGAATTCGACGAAGAAATGAAAAAGACGCACACGGCCCTGGAACGCGTTCCGGTGGACAAGAAGGACTTTGCGCCCCATCCCAAATCAATGCCACTCGGCAAACTCGCGCCGCACGTCGCGGAGCTAGCCGGTTTCGGCGTCACGGTGCTGACCACTCCCGAGTTGGATTTTTCCAAGGGCAGCTATAAGCCGTTGCCGTTCGAGTCCGTAGCTCAACTGGTGCAGGCTTTCGATGAAGGCGCAGCCAAAGCCCGCACGGCGCTCCAGAACACTCCGGATGAAGCCTGGACACAGAACTGGAAGCTGAGTTTTCAGGGCAAGCCCCTCTTCAGCGGGTCGCGCTTTCTGGCTTACCGGCAAATGTTCCTCAATCACCTGGTGCACCACCGCGCTCAGCTCGGCGTGTATCTGCGATTGAATGAAAAGCCGGTGCCAGCGACCTACGGGCCTTCGGCGGACGACACGCTGGGGTTTTGAGGAGCTAGCCGCTAGCGGTCAGCCCTCATCCGTGCGAAGCCAAGCTCGATCCATACGTGTTCTGCTTCGGATTTGGAATTCTATTGCCCTGTGCTGTCTTTGTAGTTCAGCGCCTTCACCCCCAAGAACCGCGCAGCTCCTCCCAGTTCTTCTTCAATCCGCAGCAACTGGTTGTACTTGGCGATGCGATCGGTGCGTGATGCCGAGCCCGTCTTGATCTGCCCCGCGCCGGTCGCCACGGCCAGGTCCGCAATGAACGTGTCTTCGGTTTCGCCGGAACGATGCGAGATCACTGACGTGTATCCACTGCGGCGCGCCAGGTCGATCGCGTCCAGCGTCTCGCTGACCGTGCCAATCTGGTTCAGCTTGATCAGGATCGAGTTGGCAATTTTCTTCTCGATACCCTCGGCGAAGATCTGAATGTTGGTGACGAAGATGTCATCGCCCACAAGCTGAATCTGGCCGCCCAGCTCTTTGGTCAGTAGTGCCCAACCGTCCCAGTCGTTTTCGGAGAGGCCGTCTTCGAGGGACACGATGGGGTAGTCTTTCACCCATTTTGCATAGTAGCGAACCATGTCTTCGGAGCTCTTTGCCGACTTGTCGGATTTCTTGAAGACATATTTTCCGTCCTCATAGAACTCGCTGGCCGCCGGATCGAGCGCAATCGCGATCTCCTCGCCCGGCTTGTAGCCCGCCTGCTGAATCGCCTCCAGCACGACTTCAATGGCCTCCACGTTCGACTTCACCGACGGAGCGAAGCCGCCCTCGTCGCCGACCGCCGTGTTATATCCGCGCTTTTTCAGCACGCCCTTGAGCGTATGGAAGACTTCCACACCCCAACGCAGCGCCTCGGAAAACGACGGCGCTCCCACCGGCATCACCATGAACTCCTGGAAGTCGACGTTGTTATCGGCGTGCGCGCCGCCGTTAAGGATGTTCATCATCGGCACCGGCAACGTGTTCGCCGCGGCCCCGCCCAGGTAGCGATAGAGCGGCAGTAGGCAAGCGTTCGCCGAAGCTCGCGCCGCCGCCATGGAAACCGCCAGGATCGCGTTCGCCCCCAGTCGTCCCTTGTTGGGCGTGCCATCAAGCTCGATCATCCTGGCATCGAGCGTGCGCTGGTCGGCTGCGTCCACCCCACTGAGGGCTTCCGCAATCTCGCCATTGACGTTCGCAACTGCCTGCAGAACGCCCTTGCCGAGGTACTGTGTCTTGTCGCCGTCACGCAACTCAACGGCCTCATGCTCGCCGGTGGACGCGCCACTCGGCACAATGGCCCGCGCGCTAGCGCCGCCATCCAGAAAAACTTCAGCTTCAACGGTCGGATTGCCACGCGAGTCAAGCACCTGGCGTCCGCGGATATCGGCAATACTTGTAAGAGGCATAAGTGCGTCCTTTATTCGTCTGATTGATTTGAAAACATCGTCGCTAATCGTAGAGACGCAGCTTGCTGCGTCTCCTCGCTGCAAAGCGGAATTATATCGGACGTGGAAGGACCCGGTCAGTGCGCTGGGACGTGCCCAATCGAATCGCCCACCGGAAGCCATCCCCGTACCCCATCCGTTATTGTTCCTGATTTCCACCTGGCTTAAAGTCGAACTCAACATGAGGAACCGCACTGAAACTCTGGAGATCGGTTCGCGCGCCCCGGACTTTTCCCTGGGAGCGGCCAACCGTGAGGGCACATTCACTCTTGGGGGTCTGCTCGCGCAGGGCACTCTGATTCTCGAGTTTCTACGCGGCACATGGTGACCGAACTGCGTGAAGCGCATGACTCAGTTCGAGTCGAGAGGAAAGGAAATTGAAGCAGCGGGAGCACAGTTGGCGTTCATTGCTGCCGAAAAGCGCGACGGCGTGTGGAGGCCGGGAAAATTCCTGGAGAAGCATCCCATCGCTAGCGTCTTTCTGCTCGATGAGGGTCGGGCCGTGACCAAAGCCTACGGGCTCCATCACGCGCTCGGCACTGACGCAATCAACATCGCGCACCCGGCTACTGTTGTAGTCGATCGCGGCGGCTCGGTGCGCTACATCTATCGCGGCGATAACCAGCTCGACCGCGCGCCGCTGGATGAGGTCCTGGGAGCTTTGCTTGGACTTTGAATTGGACTCTGAAAGAGATGCGCAAATTGAATTTTGGAGGCAACATGAAGAAAACACTTTCGCTGACATCGCTCATCCTGATCGCAAGTTTCGCCTGGGCGCAGTCCGCCCTGCCCACCGGCACTGCCGTCAAGATGAAACTCGAAACCACGCTCGCAACCTTCAGCTCGAAAGCCGGAGATCCTTTCTCGGCAAGAGTCACTGAGCCGGTCGTCGTGGACGGTAAAACCGTGATTCCCATCGGCGCCACGGTCGAAGGCCGCGTCACGAAAGCGAACGAACCGCGTCGCATTGCCGGCAAGCCCACCATCGCCATCTCCCCGGAAAACCTGGTCCTTCCGAATGGAGACAGGTTCATGCTGAATGCTTCGCTGGTTGACACCAACGCTCGCCACAGCAGCGACGTCAACACGGAAGGGCAGTTCAAAGGCGCTGGCCACGACGGCAAAGATCTCACCGAAGTCGGCATGGGTACCGGCGGCGGAATGCTCATCGGCGGTCTGGCAGGCGGCGGCAAAGGCCTGCTGATCGGCGGAGCCGTAGGTGCCACCGCGACCGTCACGCACTGGCTTGCCAAGCACCGTTCCGCGATGCTTCCCGCAGGCACAGAGCTGGTGATGGAATTGAACCGTCCGATGACGATGACAATGACCAGCGCCAGCAGCGGCCAATAGGGAAAGAGAGGGCCAAGTTTCAGAGTTTCAAGGTTTCAGCTTGAACAATATGAACAAATCTAAGAGAGTGGTTCTCGCTTGCCTTACGCTCCTGGCATTGCGTGCTGGGGCACAATCGACGCCTACGCTATCACCGTCAGTAAAGGCGACTCCGTTCCAGGCAGTTCCGGAACTTCCTTATCGTGTGGTGGCGAATTTTTTCAAGTTTCCCAAGGGGATGGTTGCTGGCGAGGCCGCTGGCGTCGCAATCAATTCGAAGGGACATATATTTCTCTTCCAACGGACCAAGCCAATGCTTACTGAATATGACGAGAAGGGAAATTTTATTCAGAGTATCGGCGAGGGACTCTTCGCTCACCCGCATGGTTTGCGCATCGATGCGGACGACAATCTTTGGACGACCGACGACGGAAGCCATCTCGTGCTTAAGTTGGGCCCGTCCGGTAACGTGCTGCTGGTTTTGGGAAGAATCAACACCGCTGCAGAAGCAAACTGGCTGTTCAACCGGCCAGCCGATGTGGCTTTCGCGAAAAACGGAGACATTTATGTCGCCGACGGCTATGGCAATTCTCGGGTCGTGAAGTTTGATCGCTATGGAAACTACATCAAGGCGTGGGGCAAATATGGAACCGGGATCGGTGAGTTCAACTTGCCTCATACTATTGCCGTTGATAAGGAAGGGCACATCTTTGTAGGCGACCGCGAAAATCAGCGCATCCAAATCTTTGATTCAGATGGAAACTTTATTCAGCAATGGACTGGCATCGGCTACCCTTACGGTTTGTTGATCACGCCAGATCAGCATGTTTGGATGACCGACGGAGGGTACGACCGCATCGTAGAACTGGATCAGACCGGTAAAATCCTTGGCGCTTTCGGGGAACCTGGACACGAGCCCGGCCAGATGGCATGGGCTCACTTCATGGCGATGGGCTCAGATCAGACCATCTATGTCGCGGACGTTTTGAATTGGCGCTTCGACGTTTTCGCTCGCACTGCGCCAACTGGCAGCATGACCAAATACGTTCCTTCCGTAAGGATGTTCTGGGGCTCGGTGCCGAGCATTGGGTGGTTTTCAAAACAGACAGACATTCCCATTAAATAATTTGACGCCTTCCAACCACGCCACTGAAAGCCGAATCGTGAAAAGAGGCCGATAGAGAAGCGCTTCTTCACTGCAGGTGTAGATACCAAGCACATCGCAATTCAGAGTTTCAAGGTTTCGCGGAAAACAATAAGGAGCAATTCAAACTGCGCCAAATCATTGAAATCCCGAAATCTTGAAACTTTGAAACCTAGCACCTAGCTGCCCAGCGCCAGCAGATCCTCTTCCGTCAGCAACTCCAATTCGATCCATCCTTCGACCGGCAAGGCGTCGAACGGCAGGTGGTTCTGCCACAAACTGAAGCGCAGGCGCAGCCGGACGGTCAGCACATCTGAGCTCTTCGGCCCCCGCACTTTGTCCATCTGAAGCGGAGCGGCGAGCAGCCACGAGAGGGGCAGGCGAAACTCAAAATTCCGGACGAGCGCCACCCGCGCAATATCTCCCGAATCCGTGGAATCTGCCACCGCCTTGTCTTTCCCCTGCGTCATTTTCCACGATTGCATGCGACCTCCATCCACCTCGGCACCCAACCGCAGTTCGCGCCGAGGCTTGGCTGCATGGTTCGCCCACGACTCCAGATTCACCACCACTTCGAATGCATCTTCCGGCACTTTGTCGACGAAATCCAGCCGGCCGTACACATACTGCTCGTCGATCCCAGCAAACACTTCATCCATCAGAAACTGCTTGCCGTGCATGGCGCCCGAGCGCTGGTCAGCCGTGTAACCCGCCGCCCCCATCCACTCGAAGTAGCGCACCATGTCGCCTGTGACCCCCGGATGGATGTAGGCGGTCTGCGGCGCGAACGAAGGCCGCGCCACTCCCGCGATGATCGGCTGCGCCAGATAATCGGGCGGGGTCCCGCCCAGCGCCTGGTAAACATTCGACAGGTGTTTGCGATAGAGTTCGTCGAACTCGCGATCGTTGGCCGAGTGGTGCTCCGGCCCGTACCACCAGTTCCAGTCGCTACCCTCGGCGATCATGATCTCTTCAAAGGCCAGCTCGCGCTGTTTCTCGGTTGCGCCCGGCGCCGCCTGGGCATAGAAATTGCGCGCGTGATACAGGTAGTCCCACGCCTTGTTGTCCTCCGGCGCTCCAATCCAAACATTGAAGTTCGCATTGATCCACGACCCCGGCACCAGCGACTTTAAAGGACTGACGTTCTTGTGGCGCGCAATCGCCTCTGTCACCGTCACCGCTTCCATCGCCGGCTCCTTCTGTAAAGCGTCATAGAATCTCCGCAAGAATTCTCGACCTGAACGCGGGTAGTATTCCCAGGCATTCTCGCCGTCCAGAATGATTGGGACCACGGCATCTTGCCCGTTCGCCAGAACCGGCTTCGCCGATTCCTTGATCTTGTGGATGAGATTGTTGGCGGCGTCTTGCGGCGGCATTCCCGAATATACGAATCCGATCAGATCGGAGAGCGTGTGATCGCGGAAGAGGAGATTCATCCGGGTATCGGCGTTCTCGTAGCGATAAATCGTGTACAACCGGTGCGCCAGATCCGAATTCAGATGACCATAACCATCGCGCGAGAAATTTATCCCCAGACTCCGTCCCAGCACGCCTTCGTCGGTCGCCATCCACTGCACACCAAGCTTGTGTGCAATCGCCAACGCCTCCTCGGAAAGGCTGCCCTCCGACGGCCACACCCCTTTCGGGCGCAGCCCAAACACTTTTTTGTGCAGGTTCAGTCCACGCTGCAATTGCTCTCGAGCATCCTCAGGATGGCGATAGCGGTTCTGCGGCAAGGCCAGCCCCGGCGAGGAAATGGCCCCCATCTGCGTGTCGCACACCAGCGGCAGAATGGGATGATAAAAAGGCGACGTCGAAATCTCGATCAGGCCCCTCTTGGCCGCCTCCGCATGCACCGGCAGAACCCGGCCGAGCAGTTCGCGCTCCAGCGTAATCACAAATCGCTGGTCTTCGAGCGTATAGTTCCGGCCTTTGCGGATCAGTTCCGCAATATCTTTCTCCGCCAGAAAATACTCGTCGAACCATCCAATCTGCGAGAGCACCTGCAAGTCGGTGAGATCCTGAGCCTGAAAATATTTGTCCGCTCGCTCGGGTGAATCCCCCGCCCCGCGAAATCTCTCCCACAACTCACGGAACCGCGGATACCGCCCGATTACATTCACCGGATTCGCCTGAAACAAATACTGCAGCGCAAACCGCCGCTCCTGCTCGGTCAGGTCTTTCGCGGACTTGCCCGCAACCTGAAGAAAAGGGTCCTGAGCCTCGCCCGAAACATAGTCCTGAATCTGCGTAATCAGCGAGGGCACCAGATTGAACGTCTGATGCACTTGGGGGAATTCGTCCAGCAGCTTCACCATCCCGTAGTAGTCTTTCAAAGCATGGAGACGCGTCCAGGGCAGGCGATACTGCCCCGTCACCAGGTCTTTGTAGAACGGCTGGTGCTGGTGCCATAGGACGACAACGCGCAGTTGGGCCATGACTTCTGATTCCACTTAATACATCGGCAATTTTTCAGTTTAATTCATTTCGGCAAGTTTTCAGCTCGGCATTGCCGGGCAGTCCGCACTCCTTAGGACCTGATACCAATGTGGATCGCCGGCCGTCATTTTCCGCTACTCTATTCTTGGAAGGCTGTGGAAGGTGAAACCACGGACCGGCTGGTGCTCGAACCTTAAGATACTCCTGTAGAGGCGCGGCTTGCCGCGTCTCCCAAGACGGGGCATGCCCTGTCTCTACAACTGAGAAACTGTTCAGCTCTGCGACTCTCATGAAGCCAAAAATCCAAGTCATCTTCTTCGACGTTGGTAACACGCTGCTGTTCCCCAATCGCGAGCGCATTCACGCCCCTCTCGCCGAACGCGGCTTCACGCCCGATAGCGAGCACCTGCGCGACCTGGAATGCCGAACCAAGAATCAGTTCGATGGGATGATGACCACGAACGGCAACACCGACCACAGCTTTTGGTGGATGTTCTACTCCCAGTTGCTCGCCGAGATCGGACTGGAAGACGACGCAGTCCGCGACCAGCTCGTCGCCAGCATCCGCAATTCCGGCAACTGGGACACGATTCTCCCCGGCACCGCGGAACAACTGCATGAGATCGGCGAGCGCTACCCGGTCGCTGTCATCTCCAATGCGGATGGCAAAATCGAAGACGTGTTGCAAAGGTGCGGTATTGCCCAGTGCTTCCGCACCATCACCGATTCCGGCCTCGTGGGATACGAGAAGCCGCACCCGGAAATCTTCCGCCAAGCCCTGAAGAGCATGAATGCCGCGGCGGCAGAAAGCCTCTATGTCGGCGACGTCTACTCCGTGGACTACCTCGGCGCCACCGGCGCAGGCATGCAAGCGATGTTGATGGACATCCCGGGCGCATATCGCGACAAGGGAGTACCGCGAGTGGAATCGCTCGCAGAGTTGCAGGTCGTACTGCGCGACGGAGAATCCACCGCGAGCTAGTGTGGTATCCCGCGAGTTCGCAAGATAAGTGTGGAGTGGACTTGTCCCGCCTCAGCTGGAAATGGAGAAAGCGTTCCTCCGTTAAGATAGCGGAGCGAACGTATGAGAAAAGAGCGCAAGCACTACACAGCTGAAGAGAAGGTGGCCATTCTACGGCGCCATCTTTTAGACAAGGTCCCGGTTTCCGATCTGTGTGAGGAACTGGGGCTGCAACCCACCGTGTTTTACCGCTGGCAGAAAGAGTTCTTCGAGAACGGAGCGGTCGCCTTCCAAGCGACGGAGCGTCCTCGCCGCCAGATGGAGGAGAAACAGAAGCGGATTGAGTTCTTGGAGAAGAAGGTGCAGACCAAGGACGAGGTCCTGGCCGAGCTGATGGCGGAGCATATCGCGTTAAAAAAAAGCCTTGGGGAACTCTGACCGAGACCTGGGTGCCGCACGATGTGCGGGATCAGGTGGTGGATTTCGTCCGGCGCTGGTCGGAGAAGACCGAGATCAGTGCCGGCCGATTCATTCATTGGCTGGGCATCACCGCGAGTAAGTTCTACGACTGGCGGCAGCGCTATGGACGAGTGAATGAGCACAACGGTTGGGTGCCCCGAGATTTCTGGTTGGAGCCGTGGGAGAAGGAAGCCATCATCGGCTTCCATTGGAAGAATCCATTGGAAGGCTATCGGCGACTTACGTTCATGATGTTAGATCACGATGTGGTGGCAGTAAGTCCGGCGAGCGTATGGCGCGTGCTGAAACAAGCGGGACTGCTGTCGCGCTGGAAAGGCAGGCCGTCACGCAAAGGGACCGGATTCGAACAGCCGCTGCAGCCGCACCAGCACTGGCATGTCGATGTTTCCTATATCAACCTGTCGGGCACGTTCTATTACTTATGCAGCGTGCTGGATGGATGCAGTCGTTTTCTGGTGCATTGGGATCTGCGGGAGTCGATGAAGGAAGCCGACATTGAGATGATTCTGGAACGAGCCAAGGAGAAGTACCCGGACGCCAAGCCGCGGATCATCTCCGACAACGGACCGCAGTTCATTGCGCGGGACTTCAAGGAGTTCATTCGCATCTCGGGGATGACGCACGTGCGCACCTCGCCGTTTTACCCGCAATCGAACGGGAAAATCGAACGCTGGCATAAGTCGCTCAAACGGGAGTGCATCCGGCCCCTGACCCCGTTGACGCTGGAAGATGCGCGCCGCTTGATTCAAATCTACGTGGATCACTACAACACGGTGCGACTGCACAGCGCCATCGGCTATGTGACGCCGCAGGATCGGCTCGCCGGACGACAGGCCGAGATCCACGCGGCCCGCGATCGCAAGCTAGAAGAAGCTCGTAGGCAGCGGCAACTTCGCCGGCAGCAGATAGCGTCTTTGATGTTTGCACACTCTTCCACCGCAACTACAATAACCTCGCCGGGTGAAACGGAAGCGGGCACTGCAGGGATGCAACCATGCTGAGGGATAACCTGGCGGGGCTCATCGAGCCGATGCTCAGCAGCGCGGGAGCTTATCCTCTCGCGCTGTGCACGCCCTGGAAACCGTCTTCGGACGATAGACCCCCATGCCTTGAAAATCCCCGCCCCGAAGGGGCGGAATCTACACTAACGGAGAACGCCGCTTCTCCATTTCACGCTGAGCCAAGACAGACTTGTTCCGCGAACTTGTGGGACACGATACCAGTTGCGCTGGTAAATCGAAATAAATTTGAAATGGGAAACGCCTACTGCACCGCAATCACCTGGTGATCGTGGCAATCGGGATGAATCTTTTGATAGAGATTCGCGAGCAGCCCCGATCCATACCGCGCCACAAAGCTCACGCCTGCGACCTCGCGCTCCTGGAGCGCCTTATGCGGAAATAGAGCGTGGCTCAACGCATCCGCGTGCCGCGTGATGACCTCATTCCGCAGCAGTTCCGCCCGTGACGCGCGCCGATGAAGCCGGTTGATTTGATACCACATTCGGGTCCGGGCGCGGTCCGCCGCCTCGATGAGGGTTGAATCCAGTTTGCCGATCGATTCGCGGACAGAAGCCATCGACTGCTCAGCACTCGCGTAGGCTTCCGAAAAGCGCGTCTGCAAGTCCGAAGGCAGCGAACGAGCGGCAATGGCTTCTCGAACTTTTTCCGCGCCGAGGAACAAATCGGCCAGGCCCAACTGGTAGCGCGTAAGAATGCGCTCGGGCTTGGCTTCGAGCAAGGTCGCCGAAAACCGCGGCAGGATTGGCGTCACCCGTCCCAGTAGTTTCTCGTAGACTACGGCGACTTGTGCGAAGTATGCGACTTCGGCCGCCCCGCCGGTGTAAACGAGCGTCGGCAGCAGGTAGTCCTGCACCACGGGACGAAACAGCACATTCGGGCTGAACTTCTCCGGCGCCTTTTCAATCCGGTCAATCAGCTCTTCAGACGGGACCCGCTCCTCACCCACTGCGAAGGTACCGCCGTTGGCGCCATTGTTTCTGCGCCGCACTACCGTGCGCGCGCCAGTCTTCACTTCAAAAAGCAGCGTGGTCGCGGAAGTCACTTTCACTTGCTGGTGATATCCCGCCGCATCGAGCGCCTTGCCTCGCGCCAGCAGTCCTTCATCGAGTTCGGAGGCCCGTTCGATCGCCGCGCGGAACAGGGGTTTTGCGAGATCATGGAAATCTTTGTCGGCCGGATCGAGCAGGATGACGCCCCAATCCGCAAACATCCGCGCAAACAGCAGGGCAAACGCACTGCCCAGAGTTTCACCCGGACGATACGCCTCGCGCAGCCACGTTGTGACCTCGGAATCTCCCAAAAGCCTGGCGGCGCTTTCGACCACGGGCTCAATCTCCGGCCCGAATTTGACGGTCCCCACGGGCGCGTCGGCCACGGCGTTACTTTCAAACGCGCGACTTTCCACCGCGAATCGTTCCGGCAGGCCATGCTCAGAGAGCAGCGCTACATGGTTGACCTCGGCCAAATCGTGATCCTCAGTCGCCAGCCAGAAGACCGGGACGCAGTCCACTCCGGCCGCCGTCGCCTGTTCCGCCAGCTTAACCGCCGTCAGCGCTTTGAAGATTGAAAACAGCGGCCCGCCGAAGAGACCAACTTGCTGTCCCGTAACCGCCGTCAGCGCTCCTCGCCTCAGCCGCTCAATATTGGCCAGCGTATTGGCAGAGGCGCCCCACGCGCGATTCTGCCGCTCGAGAATGTCGCTCACCTTGCCGCGGCGCGCGGCATCGTAAGCGACACGCGGCGATTCGTCCTTCACCCACTCGGAAAAAATCGGTGAGCGTGGATACATCCCGCGAACAGAAGGAGTGTAGGAAAGATAGTCGAGGAAGAGACGTGTGCTGTGCGGAATCTGCTGGAACGGCAAACACTGCGACTTCATCGGCAGCTCTCCGCACATCTCTCGACACACCGGCATATTCTTGCGATCCGCATATGGTCTCAGTCTCTCGGAAGCCCACGCGGGGCAATCTTCGCGAGCATCCAAAAGTAGCACTTTCGAGGCAGTTAGCGCCAAACCCAACTACATCTGATGACGCGGAGGCGTTCAGGGTGCAGAGAGTGGGGAGGAATTCGGGGGAGGCGATACGAACGGCAAAGATGATGCGACTCTGGTTGCTGGGTCGCGCCAGGCTACGATAGCAACAAAATTCTTCTGGGCATTCTAGAGCGGGCCGCAGCGGAGCATCATTCGCTTGACGGGATACCCTGACCCTTCGCCATCGGCGCCGCAAGTGACGCTGACGAATCGCTGCCGCCGCGTCGACAGCCTTCAGAACATGACACAGGCCTCGTTGACCCTCTCCTGTACCCGTTCCAGCAGCGTCAGCTGCCGCTGCAGTTCCGTCTTCAGCGTGCCGTCCGGCTGCCGCGCGACTTCATCCTTAAGGCTGCGCTTTTTGCCGGCGAGGAGTTCTGCGGTTTGTTCGAGTTCGCCGGAGTCGAATCGCAAGTCGTGGGCCAGGACCTTCTTCAGCAGTTCGTTGTACTGCCGGGGGTCTTGTTCTAACAAGACGTTCGCAAGCAGATTCAGCTCGTCTGCTTCCAGGTGGAATTGCATAGCTCTCTCCTTTCAATAGGGAAAGCGCCTTGGAAACTCTATAAAAATTCAATCACGGTAACCATCGAATTGTCAGTGACAAAAATCACCGCGGTCGAATGGCAAATCACATGGTCGACAGAATCGCGGCAGAAACGGAAGCCGTGATCGATGAGATTATGCCCTCGCCGCACTGGCTGAACCACTTGGAGGATGCTGAGCCGCTTCGGCCCAACCCGAGCGAGCAGCTTGCCGTTGCTGCGAGCCCTCGGTGACATCGCCGCCTCGACGCCCGATCCGGAGTTCCGCCGGATACTCGTCGAGCACGGAATGCGGACAGTGGCAGGCTGCGCCGAAAAGCTCGGCGAAGACAAACTGAGAGAGTTACGCGCTCGCTAGGCCGCGCTGGAGAGCTTCACCGCGATCTCGCAGCCGTAGATTACGGCCCTCTGCTGGGGATGATGCGGCTAACAGATTCGCACACGGTCTATCTTCCGAAAAGCAATCGTTCCAGTACGGGACCGAGCGCCAACGCAGGAAGATAGCTCAGAGCCACCATCGTTATCAAACAAGTTGTGAGTAGGACCCCGAACGAAAGAGAATGGGTCGGAAGAGTTCCCGACGAAGAAGGGGCACTTCTCTGACGACCAAATAAATCTGCCAATGCCAATGCGGGAATCGCCAAGCCGAACCTACCCACCATCATCGCCAATGCTGTGGTCAGGTTGTAAAACGGAGTGTTCGCACTCAGACCGGCAAAGCTTTGGCCATTGTTGGCGAAGCAGGAAGTATAAGCAAACAGAATCCCCGTGAAACCATGCGGGCCGCCGTTGACCGTCAACCCGGACAGTCCCACCCTGGTGCTCACGGCAATCGCGGTGAGTGGGAGGACGACGAGCGGCGCGGCTAAAGCGTACAGCATGATCATCTTGTTCTCCGCTGGCCCTATCTTCTTTCCCAGGTATTCAGGCGTGCGCCCAACCATAAGTCCCGCTAGAAACACGGCGATCGCAGCCGCCATGACCATGCTGTAAAGACCAGTTCCCAGACCTCCGAATATGAGCTCTCCGAGCAGCATGTTGACTAGCAAAACCATGCCGCCGAGCGAGGTGTAGCTGTCATGCATTGAGTTATACGATCCCGTGGCCGTGTTGGATGTAACCACAGCCGTGAGGGTCGAACCGCCGATGCCGAAGCGCACTTCCTTCCCTTCCATGTTTCCACCAGAGACGTTCCCACCAGACTGGACGCGACTATTTCGGAAATCCACATTCCCCAGGTGGGGGTCGCCTCGTTGTTCAAAGTGATGTACGAAGACCAGTCCGCAGCCGAACAGAAGCACCATCACGCAGTAGAAAAGCCATCCCTGTCGAGGCTGGCCAACCATCCTGCCGAAAGTGTTCGTAAGTGCCGCAGGCAGGAGCACAATAGCCAACATTTCGAGAAAGTTTGTAAGCGGCGTGGGGTTCTCATAGGGATGAGCCCCATTTGCGTTAAAGAAGCCGCCGCCATTCGTGCCGAGATTCTTGATGATCTCCAGTGCGGCTACCGGCCCCTGCGGTATGACCTGCTGGGTACCCTCGACGGTAGTGGCGACCGCATAGGGGCGGAAGTTCATCGGAACGCCCTGCCAGACGAGCAGCATGGCGCCGATCAATGCTCCCGGCAACAAGATCCAGAGCAGGGCGCGTGTCAGATCAACCCAAAAGTTGCCGAGCGTGCCGGAGAGTTGCCTGGCAAGAC
>CZKY01000093.1_pt1 | contig 24673 bp, 22 predicted proteins | sample 2454881 | NCBI WGS metagenome assembly CZKY01 (sample SAMEA3539301, study PRJEB10725) | soil metagenome | biome: tundra; feature: field; material: soil | place: USA | collected 2010-05 | depth 0.15 m | reverse complement strand
AATGATGGGTTACCGCATGTGGGACTTCTTTCGACACCAAAGCTGCATTTCGCCTAGGAAATGCCTTTTCTACGGGAGCGCAAAGCACAGAATGCCGGAGATCATGCAAATATTTGAAGATGCGGCCCGGACCACGCCAGCAGAGTGTGCTAGCGCGACATAGTGGTACGCCAGCCCTGTAGGGGCTAGTCCTGCCGAGTAGTCCTCGCCTTCGCCTTGTGTATGGCCTCCGAGGATGGTACCCCGGCCTCTTTGCGTAGCCCCTCAAGCGAATCAAGTTTATCTGATCGCGCCAGGCCCAGACGTGGAGCTCGAAGAATGAAGGGATGTTGAAGCGATTCGGGGCGCCGACGAAATTGAAAACCTGCCCGTCGAGCACCGGAGGAGTGTTGTTATTGGCGGCAAGCCAGCTCGCCGAGTCCAGGATGAACTCGACGCCTACGAGAGTCATCTTGCCATTGGAAGGCTCGTAGATGAGGGCCTGCGGTTGCGAGGGGTCGAGGGTGAGATTGCCGAGCAGCGTGCCGTTGACGCGGCGGTGTAACTGTTTCTGCCGCGGCTCGGCGCGCCGCTTGAACACGCAGTTGGCGGGGATGCCGAGGGCATATTCGAGGTGGAAGAACTCGCAGAACCGGTACAGCAGCGGCAGAGCGAAACCGGCGTCGCCGCGCAGTTTGATCTTGACGCTGGGGAAAGCGGCTTGCAGACGCGGCACCAGGCGCAGCAGCATGGGCACGATGCGGGCGTGACTGGAGGCGTTTCCCGGCCGCAGGCGCGCCGCCAGCAGGCATCCCGTGTGGCGCTCGAAGATCAGCATGGGATGATACATGTGCTGACCGTAAGCGCCATTGAAGAAGCTGAGTTGCTGCTGGCCGTGGGTGGGATCGTCGGTGGAATCGAGATCGAGCAGGATCTCGCCGCGCTAGCGGACCTGCTCGCCACAGAGACGAATGAACTGCTGGCAGAGCCGATCGTTCAGGCGCACCAGTTCGCGGGCGGAAGGCGAGTTCTCCCAGCGGCTGAGAGTGGGCTGGGAGCCGAGCGCGTCGCCCAGTTTCTGATCGGCGACGATCTGCAACATGGGATCGTGGCGCAAACGATCGGCGTCGTTGGCATCTTCGTAGCCGGCGACGATCTGATAGATGCGTTGCCGCAGCAGCGCCAGTGAGTCATGACGCACGCGGTCATCCTGACGCGGATCGTTGAGTGGCGCGGCCCAGTCGCGGGTCAGATGGTGGCGCTGATCGAAGGCGCGCAAGGGCAGCAGGCCGGCGTCGCTGGTGATCTGGCCCCCGGAAAAATCGGCGCGGATGGGCTGATGGCGGTAGAAGGAGAAGGCGAGTTGTGGTAAAACACTTTGTATCAAGCGATGGATGCTCCGAAAGGGAGTGCCGGGTGGCGAAACCCAGTGTTCATCATTCCTTTTAGAGCATCCTTTCTTTTTTGGCTAGAGACTTCATGAATAATCCAGGCTAGTATTACCTTGTTCTTAAGTCGCCCCGCCATCACTTTGCCTCCTCACTTTGCCTTCGCCTGCCCCGGCCGCTGTCGGAGTGGGACGTGAGAGAAGTTGTGACCCACCGCCGTACACCACCGTGCGTCGCGCCGAATCGGTCAACATCCTTTGTCTCAAACGGGCGTGCCCTGGGATCTCGGGCGCGTCAATTGTTGAACGCCCGCAGGACGCCGTCTACGATGCTTCGTTCGTCCGGAATGAATAGAGTTTCCAGCGGGAGGCAGTATGGCGAACCCGGGCGTGATGCGGTGGTGCTGATGCACGGCTATACGGGCCATGCGCATATGTTTCACCACCTTGCCAACACCCTCGGTCGCACCTACCACGTAATCTGCCCCGATGCACTCGGGCGGGGATTCTCCAGTTGGGTCGATCGGGATCATCAGAGCTATACGCTTGCGCTGCTGGCTGACCAAATCGAACGCCTACTGGACGCGGAGCGCATCGATCGCGTCCGCTGGCTCGGTACATCAATGGGTGGGATGATCGGCCTATTCTTGGCCGGAGGCTCGATGCGGGAGCGCATTACTCACCTGGCATTGAACGATATCGGCCCGACGCTTCCCGCGTCGCCCGAGGAATTGGCACGGCCGGCCGCGGAGCGGCGCGATAACTCCGTGTTTCCAACGTTCTCTGCTTTCGATCAATTCTTCCGCGGCAGCGTCGAGGCAGTCTACGCAAAACGCGTTGATGATGAGTGGTGGGCGCAGTACAGCGGACCCCTTGTTCGACGCGGGCCGAAGGGTGAGTTCCTCGCGCACTACGATCCGAACATCCTTGTAGATTTTCTCGCATTCTTGGCCGGATACGATCTGTGGCCCGCTTATCGCGCGCTCGGCTGCCGTTTGATGATCATCCATGGTGACGCTTCAGCGTACCTCACCGACTCTCTTTACCAACGGATGCGGTCGGAGCGATCCCCCGATGCGATTCTCGAGATGCCTGGCACCGGCCACGCGCCACTGTTGTCGTCCAGCGTGGAGATCGAAGCAGTGGAGAGATTCTTCGCAATGAACGTCGCGTAATGTGTACGTGACCGGCTCTCGGCCAAAAACTCGGGTCGCAGGTTTCGCCGCAAGGCCTGCAATCCATCCAGCTGTTGGTAGAGCAGCTCCGCGCGGCGGCGCACCCCGGTTTGCGGAATCTTGCTCAACCATTCTTCCCGATACCGCGGGGCATAGACATGGGTGCCAGCACAGGGAATGCCCCAGCCTCGATACAGTGCCTTAAGCCGATTCATCAATCGTGTCAAATCTTTGCTGATGGTCTGATAACTGCGCCCCAATTCGCGCAGCGTTCGGAGTCCATTTTCTCCGTGGTAGACCGGTCGCAGCAAGCCGGTGCGCAGCAACTCGGCCAGCTTGCGCGCATCCACCTTGTCGCTCTTGCTGCCCTCCTTTAACAAGGCATTCCGGCGCGGATTGCAGACCAGAACTTGCTCCACCTGCTGCTGCAGCAGATCGTACAGCCAGGTCGCCCAGGTTCCTTCTTCCCAGGTCACATGCAGCTCCCCCTGTAGACCGTGGAGGAACTGCAGAATGCTGCTGGCTTTGGTTTCGAGGATGGTTTCCATGACCAGCTTCCCACTGCCATTGAGGACGGCGACCACCTTCCAACGAGGGTTCCCAAAAAAGGTGACCCGCGCACCTTTTGGGGGCGCGGGAATTTCTGCCCGAACTCTGCCCAACAGGCAATCACAGGCTCGAACAAGACCGCACAAAATGACACGGCGCAAAAGTTACAAGCCATTGTAACTGCTAGGTATTGCAGAAGTTGGGTTGAGTGGTGACCGGATTTCTACTCCGGAGTTCCCGACTATACTGTTGATACTGGGAGAAGCCGTCAGCACAACTACTACGTAGGTGTCGGCGTTGTTCACCGCTTCTAGGCACGTGTGGGGACGGGCGCCCTCGCGAGCCTGCTCTGAGCGAAGTCGAAGGGTCCAAGCCGAGCGCAGCTCGGCAGCTGCCTGTGGTCACAACAACTCTGGATTCGCTTCTAGCTGGCGGCTGCGCGGTCCGTCGTTTTTTTCGAATTCGCGGTTTCGGTGGCAGTGATGTCCTTGAAGAGCTCGGGCAGGCTTTGGGCGTCGTCCACCGACTTGCCGAAGCGTGCAGATTCGTAAGCGCGCGTGAACCTCGCCACCTTCTTCTGCAGTACCGCTTCCTGAATGGCCGCGACGAAATCCAGCGGTGTTTGCGACGGCGACTTGCGCCAGCCCAGCCGTGCCATGCGGCTCACCATCCGGTCATACCAAAGTGCGGCGGATTCGCGCGGGGCACGCTCTGGATGCGCGCGCAGACTACGGGCACGCAGCCCGCTGATCAGGCGCCGGAGATTCAGCAGCGCGATCAGGACTGCCGTGAACGCGATGAGCCCGCCCAGCCATCGCACCGGAAAGTTGGCGAAGTGTTGGTGCGCGCGCCGTGCCGACCGTAGCATGGCCCGATGCTGCCGCTCAATCCACCCGCGAGCCTCGTCAAAGAACTGCCGGCTGCTGGTAGCCGCATCCTTCCCCAACGTGCGTTGGTGGCTGACGTCGTAGTTGATAATCCATTCGCGCCAAAAGGATGCTGCCGCATCCACATAAAGCTGCATCCGCGACCAACCGGTCCGCGTCGGCAGGCTTCCTGCCGGAGTCGGATCAAAACTGATCCAACCGGATCCGGGGAAGTAAGCCTCAACCCACGAATGGGCGTCGCTGGCTCGCACCACATACTGGCCTGTGAGGTCATTGAATTCGCCCCCACGGAACCCCGTCACAATTCGCGACGGGATGTGCAAAGAGCGCAGCATCACCGCCATCGAACTGGCGAAATACTCGCAGTGACCTTTCTTCCTCTCGAACAGAAAATTGGCCAGTGGATCCTGCGGCAGACTGCGGGGCAGTTCCAGCGTGTATCCGAAGCGTGTCGATAGATACTGCTCTAGCGCGATTGCCTTGTCATAGTTGCTGGGAGCCGCCGCAGTGATTTCCTCCGCCAACTTCGAAATACGAATATCGAGCGGCGGCAGTTTCAGGTACTGGTCCATGCCCTCGGGTGCGGTGTTCGCCGCCAGACGAAGCTCGTCGCTGTCGTGCTCGGCCAGTTGCGACTCCGCTTCGTACCGATTGATCGGGTGGTCGGCATCGAGGTCGAAGACTGCGCCGCTAGCGTCCATACTCACCTGTCGGAAATTCCCCGTGAGACTCCGGGGTCTCTCTGCCAGAAAAAAGACGTTGGTCCCCAGCGGCTCCATCAGGACGCGATAACGAATGAATCGGCTCGCGACCACCGATGCGCTAAACGGGTCCACCAAAGGTGCCAGTCGATAGCTTCCATCTCCCGCCGGTCGCAACTGGGTTTGCTCATACGAATTCGACCACACCCTGCCGTCAAAAGCGCTCAGCGCAATCCCGCGCCACTTCAAGTCGTAACCGCCTTGCAGATCGTTCTGGATCTCGATGTGCATGACGACAGTACTGGACTGCTGAATCTGGCCGATGCGGCCCAGTTGCACGCGATCGGTGAAGCCAGTGGAGACATCGCTCGTCGGAGTGTAGGCGCTCAGGTAGCGGGACGAAACGCGGGGAAGAAGGAAGAAGATCAGGAAACTGCCGGCCAGGATCATCAGCATGAGCGCCGGAGCGATCGCCAGCAGTCCATAGGCCATGGGCCGGGTGGGAGAGGCAACTCGTGGATCTTGCGCCTGCGTTGGTTCGGCGGCGACCGAGTGCCGCATCTCCATCAGCACAAAAGTGATGACAGCAACCAGCAGGAAGCCTGCAAAAGAAAGCAGAAACACACTGCCGACCGTCAGCACGGCGGCCGCCAGCACCATCAGAAACGAAAGTACCGCAAGCATGTAGTGGTCGCGCGACCGTTGCAACGAGAATAGCCGGACGACCATCACGAAAAGCACAAGGTGAACGCTGGCTGCCAGAAAGCTGCGCGAAAGAAAGAAGTAGTCGGCGAGGTAGATGAAGACGTAAATCAGCGTCAGGAAAGTGGTCCAGCGTACTGGGATTACGAACGCGCGGCGCGCCAGGAGCTGATATCCGCGGAGCGCCAGCGCCAGCCCCACCAGAACCACTGCCGGCAGATCCAGCCCTCCGGTCGAAGCCAGAGCGCCGAAGCCACTGAGCACGAGCAGATAAAGCGCCACATTAAAGTAGCGCTCGATGGCCTGGGCCATGGTGATCCCGCTCGGGTTGATGGAGGCTTCCGTCACGAGAAGATTCTATTCTTGGCGAAACCAGCGCGGAAGGGAAGTGTCCGCGGTAACATCTCTGCCAGTTCCTGCTAAGCAGGCTGCCTCGTGATCTGATTTCTTCCTTCTGCAATTTGTTTTTGTGTTTACAATACCTGCCCATGGACTATCTTTTGAAAACTGAACCGACGGTGTATTCATTCGCGGATCTTGAGCGCGAGAAGACGACGATTTGGGATGGGGTGACGAATCCGGCGGCGGTAAAGCACCTGCGCGAGATGAAGCCGGGGGAGCGGTTGGTGATTTACCACACCGGCGACGAGAAGAGCGCGGTAGGGACGGCGTCGGTGGTGGCGGTGGATGCGAGCGATCTCAAGACTCCGAAGGTGAAGATCAAAGTTGGGAAGGCGATCGCGAAGGCGAAGACGCTGAAGGAAATCAAGGGGCGGGCGGTTTTTGCGGAGTCTCCGCTGGTGAGGCAGGGACGATTGAGCGTGGTGCCGCTGACGGCGGCGCAGTACGGGTGGCTGGTGGGGGAGTGAGAGGGAGGTCAGGTTTCGCGGACAGAGCCTGCCCTGAGCGAAGTCGAAGGGAGTGTCTGCGCTACATGAGTTACGTCCTTACTACCCGCTCGCCGCAATCGGATTCGGGGCAGGCGTAGGTCACGTGATTGCGCTGGCGGTCGAGGCTGACGATAAACATGGGGCGTCCGTGGCGTTCGCAGGTGGGCTGGTTGGGGGCGAGGACTGGCGCCTCTCCGCGCTTGGGCGTGGTGTAGCCGATGCGCTCCCCGAAGCAGCGGTGGCAGAACTTGTCGGTGCAGCGAAAGAATTCGATGGAATAGTCGGTGTTGTAGGGAGCAAGTGCGGGCTCCATGGTGCGGTAGTGCTGGTCGCAAAGGGGTAGGATGTCCGTCCGCATGCGAAGCGAGTTTAGCACCTCAACCATTGAGTCATTGAGGCATTTAGTCATTGAATCAACGATTCAACACCTCAATGATTCCAATGACTAAATGATTCAATGCCTCACCTCAGCCGATGTGGCGCAGGGCATCGACAATGCCGAGGTTCGAAGCGCGGTAGGAGGGGATCAGTCCGCTGACGATTCCTACCAGACCGGCGACCACCATGGCGACCAACGCGGTGAAGGCGGTCATGTGCATCGAAATTGGCATCCCCATTCCGGGACGCGCGATGAAGAGGATCGCGCCGGTTCCGAGCGCGACTCCGATCAACCCTCCTATTAAAGAAATGGCGATCGATTCGCACAAGAGCAACTGAAGGACGCTTCCGCGAGTGAAGCCGAGAGTGCGCAGGACGGCTACTTCGCGAGTGCGTTCTCGGATCGACATGGCCATGGTGTTCGCGCAAACCAGCAGCGTGGTGAAAAGTACGGCTCCGCAGATGCTGAGGATGAATGTCTTGACGCTGCCCAGCCTGGCGATGAAATCGGCTTTGAAAGCCTGTTCACTCTCGCTCCTGGTCGGAACCGGACTGCCATGGAACATGTCGTCGATGGCTCGGGCGGCTCGTGGCATGTCTTCAGGAGTATCCACGCGCGTGAAGAAGAAGAAGGTATTGTCTTTGAACCAGCCAACGGATTCTTCCAGGTACTTGGTGTGGAAGAAGAGCACGCTGGACGGCGGATCGATGGTGTAGATGCCACGCACCGTCAAGTCGAGATTGGCGGAGAAGGTTTTACCTTGCAGGATGATATGGTCGCCGATCTTCCAGTGGTGTTTTCTGGCAAGGGCAACGTCGACGACGCAGCCCGTACGGTCGCGCTTCCAGGCGGCGAGTTGGTCGGCGGGCATGACTTTGTCGGCAGCAACGTCGAAATATTCGTCCGGGTCGGTGGCGAACTGAGCGAAGTAATTTTCCGGCTTGTCGTCTTTATACGTGCCTCCGAACCACGACATAGGGACGACATGAACGACGCCGGGAATGGTGCGAATCTTGTCGCGATAGTAGATGGGAAGGGGGTTGGCGATTGAGACTTTGTGACGCGTCACGATGCGAAGCGCAGAGTCAGGCGCTCCCTTGTCGATGTAGAAGGTGCGCCAGATGCAGAGCATGATGCAGAGCAGGAGCAGAGAGAAGGCGATGCTGGCGACCGTCAGCACACTGCGCCGCTTGTTGCGAAAAGCGGACTTGGCGACAAAGCTGGTGAGGGTCATGGGGACAAAAATATTTTACACCGCGCAACACGGTGACTGTAGGAGTTGGGGTCTGGACTGAGAGTCGCATGCTTGCGACCCGAATTTAGTTCAAGAAAGAACTTTGCGCAGTTCGCGACGCAGGATCTTGCCCGATGGTGTCCGCGGGACGGCATCTACGAAGTGAATTTCGCGGGGCTGTTTGTGGTGGGCCAAGCGGTCGGCGACGAAATCGCGGAGTTCTTTGGCGAGCGCGTCTGAGGGCGTAAAGCCTTCACGGAGGACGACAAAGGCGCAGGGGATTTCTCCGGCGGCAGGATCGGGTTTGGCGACTATGCCGCAGTCGCGGACGGCTGGATGTTCGAGGAGGACGGATTCGACTTCGGCGGGGGCGACGGGGAATCCTTTGTACTTGATCATCTCCTTGCTGCGGTCGAGGACGTAGTAGAAGCCGTCGGCGTCGCAGCGCACGATGTCGCCGGAGAAGTACCAGCCATCGCGAAGAACGGCGGCGGTGGCTTGCGGGTCCTTCCAGTATCCCAGCATGATCTGCGGTCCGCGCATGACGAGTTCGCCGGGCTCGCCAGGGGCGACCTCGTTCCCGTCCAGGTCCAGGATGCGGCAGTCGGTGAGGGCCAGCGGCTGTCCGATGGAAGCGGGGCGGTTCATTTCCGGGGGAGCGATGTAGCCGGCATGGGTGACGGGGGAGGCTTCCGTCATGCCGTATCCCTGGATGACGGTAATGCCGGTGAGATCAGTCAGGCGGCGAGCGAGTTCGGGAGCGAGCGCGGCGGCGCCGGATTTGATCCAGCGGACTTTATGGTTTTTCGGAAAGATGCCGGCTTCGACTGCCTGGCACATGGCGTTAATGGCGGGCGGGACCACGGGCATCATGGTGACGCTTTCCTGAATCAGAAGAGCGCACAGCTTCTGCACGTCGAAGCGCGGCATCAGAACCAGCTTGGAGCCGAGTGTGAGGGAAAGAGTCAGCGCCACGGTCAGGCCGTAGATGTGGTAGAGCGGCAGGAAGCAGAGCATCGTGTCGTCCGCAGTGAGCGGCGTGCCGTTCGTGCCGAGCAACTGGTAAACGTTGGCGACCAGGTTGTAGTGCGAGAGCATGACGCCCTTGGGCAGTCCGGTGGTGCCGCTGGAGTAGGGAAGGGCGGCGATGGCTTGTTGCGAGATCTGGGCAGGTTCCGGGAATTTGGCGGAAGTGTGCCGCAGCAAACTCGCGAAGTCTTCGCAGCCGGCATGTGCGTGGCGCGTGGTGAAGACGCGGCGTAGGCAGGGCAGCCCCGCGAGGTTCACGTTCTCCAGTAGCGGAGCGTCGGTGATGAGGAAAGCGGCGCCGGCGTTTTCCAGTTGATAGCGGATTTCGCGCTCGCGGTAGGAGGGATTGAGGAGTGTGGGGATGCCACCGGCGAGCGTCGCCGCGTGATAGGTAATGGCGAATTCCCAGGAGTTGGGGAGAAAGATCGCAACCACTTCTCCGGGAGCGAGTCCGGCGGAGATGAGGCCGCGGGCAAGGGATTCAACGTGGCTGCCATATTCGGCGAAAGTGAAACGGCGATCGCAGGAAGTGTCGATCAGGGCTGTCTTGCTGCTGTTCCGTTGGCAGCTCTGGAGGACAATATCGTGGACGAAGCGGCCAGTGGGATCGGCGTAGAGTTGGGTGCGGAGCATCGTGGGTAATTGTAGTGGGAGAGTGCAGAAGTTAAAAGTCAGATGGCAACGAGCTGCCGAGCTTTTGCGCAGCTTGGACTTGGACCCTTCGACTTCGCTCAGGGCAGGCTCGCGAGACGCCTGTCCCTACACGAGCGCAGCTCAAGCGCTCAGTTTGCGTAGGAATTCCTGCTCGTCCATGTGGTACTTAAAAGCTTTGCGGCCGTTGATGAAGACTACGGGGACCTCGTCGTTATAGAGGCGTCGGATTTCTGTGTCGGAGTCTACGTCGATTTCACGCCAGGTGAAGCCGCCACGCCGGTGGAGCTTGACGATGCTCTCTTTGACGATTTCGCAGAGATGACATCCCTTGCGGGAATAAACGACGACTTCCCGAGGCTTCATCATGCGAGGGAGTGTATCAGTTTGGGTGCAGGCTTTCCAACACACGGAGGGGCGTAGAATTTCGGGATGACGACGAACGGACGGGCACTGTCCGGAAGGACGATGCTGGTGACGGGAGCGGCGAAACGGCTGGGGCGAGCCATTGCTTTGGCCGCGGCCGAAAACGGCGCCGACGTAGCGATTACTTATCGCGAGTCGGCGCGCGAGGCGCGAGCGGTGGTGGGAGAGCTGGCGCAGCATGGCGTGGAGGCGCTGGCGGTGCGATGCGATGTTACCGACGAGAAGAGTGTCCGCGAAATGGTGAAGGAAGTGGCGAGGGAACTGGGCGGAATCGACGTACTGGTGAATAACGCCGCGAATTATGAGGACGTCGAGTTTGAGAGAATTACCGTAGCGCAGTGGGATGCGATTTTTGCTTCGAACGCGCGCGGACCGTTTCTGGTGTCGCGTGAGGCGCTGCCGTATTTGAGAAAGCGCAGAGGCCGCATCGTTAATATGGGTTCGCTGGGCGGGCGGCGGCCGTGGGCGACCCATGCGCACTATTGCTCGTCGAAAGCGGCAGTGCACATGCTGACCAAAGTGATGGCGAAGGCGCTGGCGCCGGAGATAGCGGTGAATGCGGTGGCTCCGGGCGTGATCGATTTGGGCGAGAAGTCGGCGGCGGCGTTTATGAAAAAGATGGCGAAACAGACGCCGATGCAACGGAACGGGGCGGCAGCGGACATCGCCGCGGCGGTGATGTTCTTCGCGACAGCGCCGCAGTTTATTACCGGGCAGGTGCTGGCGGTGGATGGCGGGCTGGGGCTGTAGCGGCTGGATTTGTTTCCTGGCTTGGGTTCACGTATCGCTCGTTTTCGCGTATCGTTCTTTTTCGACCTCGACCATGCTTATGACACGATTCATTCGCGGTGCAGGCTCTCTTTCATTAGCGCTCTTTCTGACAATCTCTATCGCAGCTTCCCCAGCCGCCGCCCAGGATCGCCCCGAGGAAGGCGGACACGAGCTCCAGGTCTGGACCGGCGGCGGGCGCTCGGTTCCGGGTGGGACCAAGGATACGAGCGTGTGGAACGCCGGAGTCCGCTATGGCTGGATACTGACCGCTCCCCACGGGCCGGGTTTTCTCAACGGGCGCTTCGAGCTTGCGGTGGACGCGGTGCCGGCCTTTGTTGTGTTCCAGCCGGCAAACACCGCTTACGGGGCCGGAGTGAATCCGGTGGGACTGAAATGGATTTTCGCCACCCGCGGACATGTCGCTCCGTACCTCGAGTTGAATGGCGGAACACTCTTCACAACGCACGAAGTGCCGGCGGGAACCTCGACGATAAATTTCACGTCGGGTGCAGCGTTCGGGATGTATTTTTTCGGAGAGCATGCGTGGTCGGTGGACCTCCGGTACATGCATATCTCGAATGCGGGGCTGACCGTGCCGAATCCGGGGGTGAATACGGTGCAGGTGCGGTTGGGGTTTGGGAAGTTTTTTGGAAAGAAGTAGCGAGCGCATTTCCCGTAGAGACGCGGATTGCGGCGTCTGAGACGGGGCAAGCCCCGTCTCTACACTCTAATCAAAACTAAAGTCGATGAGACAATGCGGCAGTGGTTTGCCTGGGTTCGGCGCGACGTCCGCAGCAGGGGCCCGGCGGAATGGGTGCGCCGTGGGGGCAGGTGAGCGGGTGGTTGAGGAAGGTGCAGATCTTGTCGGTGGCTTCGGGTGAGAGTATGTGCTCGAACTTGCAGGCCTGTTGCTCGATTTCGGTTTCGCTGTCCATGGCGAGCGAATCGGTGAAGAGGCGTTCGGCCAGGCGGTGGCGACGGATGATATCGGCGGCGCGCTGGTGTCCACGCGGGGTGAGTTCGACGATCGCGGAGCCGTCGCCGATCGAAAAGCCAGCAGGTTTCAGCGCGTCGTGGCAGGGATTGACGAAGGGCTTGTGATCGTGCGCTTGGGGCGGGTGCGGGCGCGCCGTTACCAGTCCCATGGCGGCCATTTTTTCCACGGCGAGGGATACGGGCAGAGCACCGTGGACTTCCATCCGGCCAATCTCGGCGATTTGGCCGTTCTCTTCCAGAGCGAATAATTCTTCCAGCACTTCGTCGAACTGCTCGTCGTCGGCCATGGCAAAAACTTCCTGGGCGGCAATTTTGCCGTGATGCAATTCGATGCGGCGGTCGGCCAGACGCGCCACTACGGGATCGTGCGTCACCATGACAATGGTGCGTCCCTGCTGGTGGAGCTCGCGGAGCAGGCGCAGGACGATTTCTTCGTTGGCGGCGTCGAGGTTGCCGGTGGGCTCGTCGGCGAGCACGATTTTAGGATCGTTGATGAGCGCGCGGGCAATGCACACGCGCTGCTGCTCGCCTCCGGAGAGCTGTGAGGGCAGGTGGCCGGCGCGGTCTTTGAGGCCGACGCGATCGAGGGCTTCGAGGGCTTCCTGTTCGTCGGTCATGCTGTGGAAGTACTGGGCGAGCATGACGTTTTCGACGGCGGTGAGATACGGGATCATGTGGAACTGCTGGAAGACGAAGCCGATGGTTTCGGCGCGGACATGGTTGAGGTCAGAGGCGCTGAGGCTGGCGACGTTTTGTCCGTCAAGCCAGATTTCGCCGCTGGTAGGGCGATCGAGGCATCCGATGAGATTGACCATGGTGCTCTTGCCGGAGCCGGAGGGGCCCATCATGGCGACCCATTCACCGGGCGCGATGGAGAGAGTAATGTCGTCGAGCGCTTTAATCAGGCCGCCATTATTTTCTTCTTCTCTGGCGGGATAACTCTTGGTTACGTTCTTTAGTTGGATCATCGCTGGTCTTTCCTCTTCTACGACTTTCGCTGCGCGGCCCCTAAAGGGGCGTCCTTTTCTCGACAATTTCGGTATCGCTAAAGCGATACCCTGATACGAAACACTACGATACGAAACCTGCGATACGAAACACTACTCTCCCCTCAGAATAATAGCCGGTTGCACGCTGCGCAGCAGCTCGATGGGCAGGATGGCCGAGATGAGGGCCACGGCAACACTGCCGACGAGCACGTATGGGAAGACGCTGAAGCGCGGGACGACGGGCGCGTGAAAGTTGGCTCGTCCGATCCAGGCAGCGACGCCGATGCCAATGAAGAAGCCGAGAATCGCGCCGACTATACCCAAAGCCGCGGCTTCGGCCGCGAAGAATCCGTTGAGCAGACGTTCGGAAGCGCCCAGGGCTTTCATGATGGCGAAGTCGCGGCGGCGGTCGAAGACCCATCCGATGAGCGTGGCGAGCACGCAGAGCGCGGAAGTGAGAACGACCAGTGTGGCGGAGGCGTAGAGAGTGGCGCGCGTTTTGTTCAGCACGTTGGCCTCGCCTTCCATGATCTGGCGGACGGGACGGATGTCGGCGGTGGGCAGAAGCTGCGTGAGCTGGCGAATCGACGTTTCAACTTCCGCGGCGGTGCCATTGGCGGCGACTTCGATGGTGGAGGGCGCGATGCCGGTCCAGTTCTGGAATTCAGATTGATCGAGATAGATGCGGCTGTCTTCGCCGGCGCCGGTCTGGAGCATGCCAGCGGGAGCGAGTTGGATCGCTTTGCCTTGGAAGGTAAGTTCGAAGGGCTGGCGATTGGGGCTAGCTTTGGGGCTAACTACGGTGGCAGCGCGCATGCCGATAAGGGCTTCGTTTGGCGCGTCGGGCCAATGGCTCACCTTCCACCAGTGGTTCAATTGGCGGGCGCGGGTGAAGTCGGTGCCGACGACGACTACAGATTGTCCGTCTTTGGTACGGGCGACAGCGTACGAGAACGGAACCGCCAGCGTCTTTGCGCCGAGAGTGGATTCGACTTTGGCCAGTGCGTCGGCGGGCAGGGACTGGCCGTCTTTTCCGACGATGACTATGTTGGCGCCATAATTTCGGAACTCGGTGCGGAGCTTGGCTTGCACGTCGACGTAGAGGTTCATCATCGCGGTAGCGACGGCGGCGGCAACGATCATGGCGAGCAGCGCGGAGGCGGCGCGTCCGCGACGGAGGACGGCGGCGCGGAGAAGCATGCGCGCGAACATGGAAATGTGCGGCGCCTGAGCGCGTCGATCGGCAACCTGCTTCGGAGTGTGGGGCGTGCCTACGGTACTCATCCTTCGCCTCGCAGGGCGAAGACGGGATCGAACTTCACGGCGCGGCGGATGGCGGCGGCGCTTCCGGCGAAGGTCACGAAGACGGCGATGGCCAGGATGACCGGGAAGAGCACGGGCTCGATGGAAATCTGCGAGTTGAAAATTGAGTGGCCGATCTGGCGGGCAAGCAGGGCTCCGGCGGAGAATCCGGCAATGCCGCCGACGAGCGCGAGGAGCAATGCCTCCGCAAAAAAGATCGCAGAGACCGCGAGATTGCCTGCGCCGAGCGCTTTCATCAGACCGACTTCGACGCGCCGCTCATAGATGGCAGTGGCCATGGCAGCAGAAACGGCGAGCGCGGATGCGAAAAGGGCGGCGAACGTGATCAGCAGCATGAGTCCCTTGATGCGCGAGAGCACAGTTCCTTCGTTTTGCGCGACCTGACGGATCTGCTCCGCGTGCGAATGCGGAATGACTTCCTGTAACTGGAAGGCAATCGACTCCACGTAGGGCGAGCAGTACCAGCGGTCGTAAACCTCGGGAGTCATCGTCTTTGGATCGCGAACGGCAAGCGCATCCGGGGGCTTGGTCAGAGCGCTGACGTAGACGCGGCGTACAGCGCCGGGTTTGCCGAGAATTTGCTGCGCCAGGGCCAGGGGCGCGACGATCTGGTCGTCTTCGGCGGCGCCGGTGGAGAGGATGCCGGAGATGGTGAGTTGACGACCGGCGACCTCGAGTGTGTCGCCGGGATTCTTGGCTAGCTTTGTCGCCAGGCGCTCGCCTAGGAGAATGTTCTCAGAATTGTCGTCGGGCCAACCGCAGGCGACTGGCGAGTCTTCGACTCGCCCTGGACGGGGCGGAGCCCCGTCCCCACACTTGCCTTTTACCTTCCACCACGGATGGGTGATCTTCACGCCGGTGGTGAAGTCGTCTTTGCCGAAGCTGAGCGGCTTATTGAAGTAGGTGCCGACGAGCGTGACATCTTTCGCGCTGCTGCCGCCGAGTTTCACGGTGACCGGCAGCATGGGCGAGAAGCCGACGATGTTGTGGTGCCAGAAAGTGCCGCGAATTTTCGGGAGGTCCGCTTCGTTGAGGAACGCGCCATCGCTGGGAGGCTTCAGGTTGACGCCACCGACTTCCACGTCGAGTGTGTCTTCCTGCGGGGTGACGACCAGATTGGCGCCGTAGCTGCGCAGTTCGCGGTTGATCTTGTCGCCGATGTCGGTGGCGACGGCGATCATGGCGGTCGCGACCGCTACGCCCAGTGTGATCGCGATGCCCGCGAGAAGCTTGCGTCGCGCTTGACGGCGAAACGATTCGTAGACGATGCGAGGAAACATTATTTCTGCTCGAAGTAGTGCCTGCCGGCCGCAACGTCGGCCTCGGAGACGATGACCGCGTCGTCGGTGACCTGCGCTTTCAGCGGGATCGGATTGCAGCCGCCGGCCATGCCGACCGACTGCGGGTTAATGGGGGCGGCGCAGTTCTTGCAGATCACGCCCTGTGCTCCCTTGTAGAAGCCGACGGGGCCGCAGATTTCGCAGGCGTCGAAAAGGGTAGCGATTTTCCCGTCGGGCTTCTGGTAGAGCCAGAAACGCACTTCGACGCCGCCTTCCTTGGCTTCGTAACGATGCAGTTCGCCGTCGTAAATCTGCTTCAGCGGGATGGAGACTTTGCCGTCGACGAAGGCCACTTCCGCGGCGGGCGAGAGCGCGCTGGCGCTCTTTTCATAGATGAAGCCGGCAGTGACCATCGCGATGAAGACGAACGAGCAGATATAAACCGACGCCATCCAGAGCCGCTCGCGGCGGGCGGTCCAGAGCGCTTTGCGGCGGGCGGCGCCGGCGGAGGGCAGCTCGACCGGCTGGCGGCTCTTCATTTCAAACAGCACCATCAGCGCGGCCAGCACGAGGATGGTGACGAAGAAGAAAAAATCGTTGCGGACGATGGGGCCGATGATGGCCATCTCCTGGCGCGAAGAGGGAAGGACGCCGTTCTCGGAGAGTTCGTGCAGGCCGGAGATTACAAGCTGCCCCGCCACCAGGAAAAGAATCGCGGTGGTGACCTTGAAAAATTTCTGCAGATTGATCTTGACGCTGCCCTTGACGAACATCACGCCGAACAGGATGGCGACGGCCACGCCCAGGACGGTGCCGATGAAGCTCATCAACTCGTTCGAGTTCAGGGTTACAGCGGAGAGGATCAGAACGGTCTCGACGCCCTCGCGCAGAACCATGAGGAAGACGAAGAGGAAGAGACCGATCCACGCGTCGCCACGGGCAAACAAGCCGATCTTCGTTTCGATCTGGCCCTTGAGCTTGCGGCCGGTCTTCATCATGAAGACGATCATGGTAACGACGAAGACGGCAGCGACCAGCATGACCCAGCCTTCGAAGATGTCCTGGTTCCACTTGAGGCGGGAGAGCACGACGGCCACGACGATCGATCCGGCAAAAGCTGTGGCCAGGGCGGCGTAGACCGACTTGCGCAGATCGTCGCGGCCGATCTTTGTCAGGTACGCCAAGGTGATGCCGACGATGAGAGCGGCTTCGACGCCTTCGCGGAGCGTAATGATGAATGCCTGGAGCATGGAAAAAGGCACCGCTTTCTAATTGAAAATGAAATTCAATTTCAATATCAATAGAATACGGTTTCGAGTGGGGAGCGGTCAACGCAGTGAATCACGGATGGTTGTGACTTGCATCACACGGGGAAAGGGAGCATTGAACGGTATTTCGCGGGAACACCATGTATTTGTCACGATTTTCGTGTGATGCATGTACTTGCCTGCAAACGCCAAGAGCCACGATACTGGGCGCAGGGCCCGTGGTGTAAAGGGAGCACATTAACCTGTCCAGTTATAAGGAGGTCCCTCGCGGCCTCAGGATTTCGGCGCGCGGCTCAGACGCCGCGCAAGCGCCTCAAGTTCGAATCCCGTCGGGTCCACAGTCTCCCAGGTTGGGTAGGGGGACTGATCTGGGGACTCAGGACAGGGAGTCCCCTTCGGTAACATTGAATTCAAGCGCGTGGCTGGCGATAATCTTCTTGTAACTGGACAGGTTATGCAGTTCCCGAGACCCGGACCCGCGCGGTTCGGGTTTCTTTTTGACGAACGGGGCGGAGAATTGGGACATCGAGCCTGGCGGCAGCTTCTGTGGAGAGTGAACCCACGCATCGCAAAGAAGAGCGTAGTGTGTGGGACACCCGACATAAATTGCCATAGTTGGTGAAATCGCCTGTTTACAGCAGCAACCCTGCAGAACTCACCTGGCGAGTAGCAACTTTTCGTCCTCGCCTGAAAACAAACCGAGTCTGCCGGGGAGACACGACAGGATGGTTCCTTTGTCGCTGTCGAATACGTCTTCAAGTACAGATTCCAATTCCAGTTCCTTCCCGTCGAGGTCAGCGTCCCCATGACCCAGCAAGTCTTCCCCGCTCCCTTTGATTTCAGCAAACGATAGACATTCTCGATACCTTGAACACGCCGTTGCCACAGGCCAAGAGTGGGGTCAACCTTCCACGGGATCGCGGTTGCAAATCTTGGATCAAACCACCTGAAATTCGCTAGCTCCTGAGTGAGCTTCTTGCGAGTCTTTGGCTTCGAAAGGAAAGTCAAGAATCTCTCCTGCTTGTAGCGTGAGACGAATGCCTTGATCGTCGCTTGTTCATGCTCGGTCTGTGATCCAGTGCTCATTGATTTCGCAATCGTAGGTGATTTGTGGCTGAAATCCAAGTTGGCACGAGCGACTACCAGATAGTTGACGATAAATCCCCATTTCATTCATTGAGGACCAGAGTTTCTTTCGCTTTCAGATAATCCTCAAAAACTTCTTAGCATCGGCCAGTTCGGGGAAGCTCTTTTCTTCCGCCAGGAATTCCCGCGAATGCACGCATCTCCGGCTCCCCCGCAGCTTGACCGGGTGCTTCAAATGCAGCATCTCGTGGAAGAGGATGTATTCGACCGCGTAGCGCGGCACACGTGGATCGTCGAAGACGCGGCTGATGACGATGGCGTTGTGGGCGGGATCGTAGTGGCCGAGGCTGCTGCGGGCATGGTTCTGGCTCCAGGTAAGTTGCGGGCGTCCCAGGAGTCCGTAGAAGAAGCGGCGGTTGAGGTCGTCGAAGATTTCTTCCAGATGGTAGTGGTGCCCGCGGGCGGAGCGTATGTGCTTGCGTCCGCGCATCTGGCGGACGAGGCGGGCTTTGGCGGCAACGTCGTGGCCAGCGACATAGCGGCGATAACGGGCGCTGTGGGCGCGCTCGACCGGCTGGCGATAAAGCTTGGCGAGCAGGATGTGGGCGATTGAATGCAGCACAGCATCGGGAGCGCCTTCGAGCAAGTCGGAGAGGCGGATGTAGAGCTCTCCCTGGCGCAGGCGGATGGTGTTGTTGATCGAGACAAAAGGGTAGAAGCGAACGTGCATGGGCGGCGCGGGCGTGCGGGGACGGAGTTCGCGATAGGATTCGTGAAAAATTTCGGCGAGCTTTGGAGACACGTTGAGGGAAGAGTAGCAGAGGCAGCCGTCAGCCGTCAGCACTCAGCCGTCAGTAAACATCAGCGTGGCGCTTTTCGCGGAGCACAAGGGTTTCGTCCTATTTCTTCTTCTTGCGCTTCATGTATTCCTCGACTTCGGTGACGGTTTTGCGGTGGTCGTCGGCACTGGAGTCTATGGTGTCGAGCGCGTCGGTCAGCAGGAATTCGTACTGGCTCGCTTCAGCGGCGTTGGTGTTCGCGGAGTTTTTGAGGGCGCGCAGCTTGGACTGAAATTCGGTGTCGGCTTCGATGATAACTTTCAGGGGCTTGCGGATATCGTCCTTGCGGCCGACGTACATGTCGATGTTGTCGTTGAGTTCGTCGTAGACGGCGAGGAAATCTTCCAGCATGTCATGCGTCTGGCGGCCGCGCTCGGTCGTCTTCGGATCGCTGCGCATTTGCTCAAGTTTGGTCACGCGATCCCGGGAAAACTTCACATAAAGCTTTAAGCGCTGGTCGGGCTCGAGCATGGCGTCGCGGAGCTGGTCGATCTCCAGCGGATTGAGCGGGTCGCGGCGGCGCTGGGCCCAAAGCGGAAACAGGAGCGGGAGCGCGAGCAACAGGGCCAGGCCGAGCGCGGTGCGCCAGCGGTTGCCGGGCTTCATTTCTTCTCCTTCTTCGTGTCCTTGGCGAACATTTCTTTGAGCAGGGTGGTGCGGATGTCTTCCAGGCGGCGGATGGCCTGTTCGACTGGAGCCTGGTCCTCGAAGGCGAGAGTGCGCTTGATGTCACGCAGCTTCTCCGCCATTTTTCGGACATCGATCTCAATATCCTTGAGATGCTTCTTCGTTTGCGTGGCGGCGTCTTGGGCTTTCTCGGAGTAGGTGACGATGTCGGCGACGGCGGCGGCGGCCTGCTCGACGTTGCCATCGCTGTAGAGCTTGTCCGCATTGCGAAGCTGATGCTGTGCGATCTGGATGGCGAGTTCGGGGCGGTTCTCAGGACGCGCGCTTTCGAAGCGTGATTTGAGTTCGGCTACGGTTTCGTCCTTGGCCGCCGCGCACAGGTTGAGGGTAAAGGTTATAAGAAAGATCGAAATGGTCAGTCGGCGCATGGTCGTCAACGCTTCTTCGGCTCGATCGCGATCAGGCGATGTCGAGCTTGCCACTCCTGATCAGGATACTTCCCGTTGGCTACATCCAGAAAGTGATGATAGTCGACTGCGGCCTGTTTGTAGTCACGCAAGTGGTCATAAGCGGAGGCACGAAGAAAGAAACAGATCGCAGGCATCTCCGCATTTAACATGGTGCGCCCATTGAGGGCTCTGATTGCGAGTTCGTAGTTCTTGTTCTCGCTGGCCGCAAAGGCCAGATCAATGTAGACATCGGGCCAATCGCGCTTCAGCCGGACCGCGCTCAGAAACTCCTCTTGAGCCTCCGGGAATTTCTTCTGAAGCAGCAGAGCCTTCCCCAGCCCACGATGTAATTCCGGGTTTTTCGGCTGGGAAGCAACCAGAGCGCGATATGCCGTTTCCGCGAGATCATTTTTTCCGGCACTCGTATAAAGGTCGGCAATTTCCCGCTGCGCGTCGACGTCCGACGGTGCGAGTTTCAACGCCGTCTGGAGTTCCGCGATGGCATCGTCTTTCTTACTTTGCGCCTCGAGTACGCGCCCCAGTTGGAGATGAATGCCGGCGTCATCGGGGCGCTCGGCGGCCAGTCGGCGCAGCAGGGGCTCGGCGTCGCCGAGACGGCCGGACTTCATGTACAAGTTGGTAAGGCCGATCGCGGCTTCGGTAGAGCGCGGATCGAGTGTCATTACTTGCTTGTATTCGGCTTCGGCGTCCGAGAATTGTTTTTGTCGCTCATGCAGTAGCCCCGCAGAGAGATGGGGTTCGGGGTCTTTCGGCATGAGCTCGGAGGCTTTGCGATAAGCCTGGAGTGCGTCTTCCGGCTTTTTATTTTCGAGCAGATGTGCAAGTGCGAGCCAGGCGCGGGCCTGACCTGCTTCCGTATGACCTCCTTCGGAATGACCGGTGGGTTTGAGGCCAGTGGCAGCGCGCAGGAATGGCTCGGCTTCGGGATTATTGGCGCGGGCGAGCATCAGGCCCAGGTTGAGGTTGGATTCAAAAACGTCGGGCTTGGCGGCGACGGACTTGCGATACGCGACGATGGATTCGTCGGTGCGGGCGAGGCGGTTCAGGACGAATCCGAGATCGAACCACGCCTGATAATTGTTGGGATCTTTATCGATAGCCCTTTTCAGCAACGTTTCTGCGGCGGTGAAATCGTTTTTCTGGATGGCATCTTCGGCCTGCGCGATTTCCGGGGGTGTGTCATCGATGCGTTCTTTGTAATGGCGGACGGTGGTGTGGGTTTGCGCAAGGGCGACGGCGGTTAGGACGATCAGCAGGATCGCGTTGGTGACCGGGCGCTTCATGCGTGGGCCGTCTCTGCGGGTTGTGCCATTCGATTAATCAGACAAAATCGTTAGTTTCGTCTTGACCAAACGTGATGCTGCGGGAAGCAAAGCGTCAGGCCGGTTTCCCGCAATTGATCATCCACGGCGTGCCAAACTGGTCAACGAGCATGCCGAAACGCAGCGCCCAGAAGGTTTCCTGGACCGGCATTTGCACCGCACCGTTCTCTGCCAGAGCCTTGAAGATGCGATCCGCTTCCGCCGCGGCGCCGATGTTGAGCATCACGGAGAAGCCCTGGGGTTTCTGATAGCTCTCCGGGGGCACATCAGCGCCCGTCAAGCGGTGGTCGCCCATGGCGAGCGTAGCATGGAGGATCTTTGTGCGCCGGTCGGGCTGCGTTTGTTCCGCCATGGGCGAATCCCCGTATGTCATCATGAATGTGATTTTTCCACCCAGGCACTTCTCGTAGAACTTAAAGGCCGCCTCGCATTGGCCGCTGAACGCCAGATGGGGATTCAATTGCATCATTCCCTCCTTTGCCTACGTCGTTTCCGTTCAAGACCTGCTTCAAGTACTGTCCAGTGTAAGAGTTTTTCAGCTCCGCGATCGCCTCGGGCGGACCGAAACCGACGAGGTTGCCGCCGCGATCGCCGCCTTCCGGACCGAGGTCGATGACCCAGTCGGCGGTCTTGATGACTTCGAGATTGTGCTCGATGACGACGATGGAACCTCCCGCATCGATTAGACGGCGGAAAGCGGAAAGTAGTTTGCTCACATCGTCGAAGTGCAGGCCGGTCGTAGGCTCATCGAAAATGTAAAGCATGCGGCGCTTGCGTTTGGGCGCGTCACCGTCCTCGGCGGATCGGCTCACCGCACGCGCGACGAACTGCCGAGTTCCAGGCTGAAGGTGCGCGGCCAGCTTCATGCGCTGCGCCTCGCCTCCGGAGAGCGTGGTGGCCGACTGGCCGAGACGCAGGTAGCCGAGGCCGACTTCATCGAGCACGCGCAATTTTTCCGTGAGCCGGGGAACGTCGGCGAAGAACTTGAGCGCCTCGCGAATTGTGAGGTTCAGGACTTCGTGAATGTTCTTACCCTTGTAATGTATTTCGAGCACTTGCGGCTTGTAGCGCGTGCCCTTGCATTCGTCGCAGATCAGCTCTACGTCGGCCAGAAACTGCATTTCGACGGTGACGGTGCCATCACCCTGGCAGTTGTCGCAGCGCCCGCCGGGCACATTAAAAGAAAAATGCCCGGCAGGGAAGCCGCGCTTCCTGGCTTCCGGGAGCGAAGCGAATAGTTCGCGGATAATGTCGAAAGCCTTGATATACGTGACCGGATTCGAGCGCGGAGTGCGGCCGATGGGCGATTGATCGACGAGGACGACCTCGTCGAGAAACTCGTCGCCTTCGATGCTGTCCCACAAAACGGCGGCGCTGCCACTGGTCTGCCGCTTGGCGATGGCCAACGCTTGATAGAGGACATCATGTAACAACGAGGATTTTCCCGAGCCGGAGACGCCGGTAATCGCTACCAGCATGTCCAGCGGAATCTCAAGATCAATGCGCTTCAAGTTGTGCGCTCGGGCGCCAGTGATGCTGAGTTTGTGCGACCCCGGTTGGCGGCGTCGCGGTGGAATCTGGATGTGAAGTTCGCCGGCGAGGTAACGGCCGGTGAGCGAGTGCGGCATCTTTATGATCTCGTTGTAGGTGCCGGCGCCGACGACTTTTCCGCCATTTTCTCCGGCGCCCGGGCCGAGGTCGAGAATGCGGTCGGCGGCGCGCATGATGTCGGGATCGTGCTCGACGACCAGGATGGTATTTCCCAGGTCGCGCAAGTCGTGCAGGATCTTGATGAGCCGGTGCGTATCGCGGCTGTGGAGGCCGATGGAAGGCTCGTCGAGGACGTACAATGTGCCGACCAGCCGCGAACCAAGAGAAGTCGCGAGCTGAATGCGTTGCGCTTCGCCGCCCGATAGCGTGGAGGCGAGACGGTCAAGCGTCAGGTACTCAAGGCCGACTTCGTTGAGGAAACGCAGGCGTTCCCGAAGTTCAATAAGAAGCCTGTCGGCAATCGCGGCTTGTTGAGTCGAGAGCGTAAGTTGACCGAAGAAGCGGGCTGCCTCTTCAACCGTCATACTGCACACCTGGCAGATATTCTTGCCATCGATCTTTACCTGGCGCGCTTCCGCGCGAAGGCGAGTCCCGCCGCAAGCGGAGCAGAGCGAGTATCCGCGATAGCGGCTGAGAAAGACGCGGACGTGCAGCTTGTACTTCTTGCGCTCGAGATGCTGGAAGAAGCCGCGGACGCCGCTGAAACTGCGGTCGCCATCGACGATTAGCTTTTGATGCTCGGCGTCGAGTTCATACCATGGCACATCCAGTGGAATTTCGGCCTGGCGTGCGAAGCGCTTGAGCTCGGTGAACAGCGGCCTGTACTTTGGCTTAGTCCAGGGTTCGACAGCACCTTCGTTCAGGGTCTTGCTCTTATCGGGGATGACGAGGTCGAGATCGATGTCGATGGTGTTGCCGAAGCCCTGGCAACGTGGGCAGGCGCCATAAGGATTGTTGAAGGAAAACAGGCGCGGCTCGGGCTCATCGTAGCGGCTACCGTCGTTCTTGCACTCGAAGCGCTGGGAAAAACGCAATCGCTGAGGAGTTTCGCCGTCGCCTTCGCCATTCCCATTCCGACGTGCGGTTTCGAAAATCACTTCGCCCGCTTCGCGATAGCCGATCTCTACGGCATCGACGATGCGGGAGCGCTGGTCGGCGGAGACGACCAGGCGATCAACTAGACCAAACACTGGTTCGGAAAAGTTTACGTCAAGCAGCGATTCCGGAGTCGAGAACTCGAAGATCTGTCCGTTCTGAAAAATGCGGTTGAAGCCGCGTTTGCGGAGATCGAAGAGGCGCGCTTTAATCGCGTCGGAAGGCAGATTGGACTCGGCCGGCGTTTTCTTTGCGCGAGACTTCTTGGGGCCCTTCTCTTCGGCAGCCAGCACGTGCGTCTGAATCGGAAAGAATACATGCAAGCGAGTGCCATCGCCGAGAGCGAGCAGGCGGTCCGCGACTTCGTCCACCGTATCTTTCTTTACTTCCTGGCCGCATTGCAGGCAGTAAGTGCGTCCGACGCGCGCGAAGAGCAGGCGCAGGTAATCGAAGATCTCGGTGGCGGTGGCGACAGTGGAGCGCGGATTGCGCGTCGAGTTCTTCTGCTTGATGGCAACGGCGGGCGCGATACCGTCGATCAGATCGACGTCGGGCTTCTCAATCCGCTCCAGAAACTGCCGCGCATATGCGGACAGCGACTCGACGTAACGGCGCTGGCCTTCGGCGTAGAGCGTGTCGAAGGCGAGCGACGATTTGCCCGAACCGGAGACGCCGGTGACGACGGTCAGAGCGTTGTGCTCGATCTCAAAATCAATGTTCTTGAGGTTGTGAACCCGGGCCCCGCGAACAACAATGCTGTCTGTCGACATCTTCCCCTGGCACTACAGATGGATCAAAACCCGCTACCGAATCTTTCTATTATAAAGCGTGGTTTATGAAGTGGGGTCGATCAGAAGAGAGCTCGCGGATGGAGAGCCGGGCGCACTGCCTGGGGGCGGTACCCCCCTCCCCCCCCTTTTTTTTGTTCTATTACAATCATTGGGTTAGCGAGATGTTTTTGCAAATAATACAAAACTAAGGACTTATTTGTACGTAATACAGGAAGATGGGTATCCAGTTGACTCAGGTAGCCGCTACAGGTAGTGTAGCGGCCCATGGAGCAGGTG